>Ga0179593_1298550_pt1 | contig 13009 bp, 8 predicted proteins | sample CZODoug2_1_08_16_FD_185931 | JGI IMG/M metagenome (GOLD analysis project Ga0179593, IMG submission 185931) | Vadose zone soil fungal communities from Angelo Coast Range Reserve, California, USA - CZODoug2_1_08_16fungal (PacBio error correction) | ecosystem: Environmental > Terrestrial > Soil >...
AGAACACGCAGACTACCCCCCCCGTCCACCGAAACACCCCCAGCCCCGTATTGGGTTCTATTGCTTAGTCCCAGAGATCTTGACATGTATCCAAGGATAAAATGGTCAGAATAATTGGGAGTGAGTCAGAGCCTTTGTAAGTGTGGGGAAATCAGGTATATAGAATGAAAAAACCGGTCGGTAGGAGTCGGGGTTCTACAACAGGGGGACTCCACCGAAATAAACAACAAACACTATAAAATTGTCCTGTTGAGCGCGAATAACCGGGTAAAAAAAAAGAGTCAAAAAAACGAAGCAAGACAAAGAGAAAGAAACCACACCAGGGTATGTGGAATTATGGTGAGGGTTCGAAATTCACCGGCGGCTAGGGGCCAAAGTAGAGTACATTGGCTGGTGGTTGGGAGTGAGTTGTGGGTTTTTGGGGGTTGCAGGTGGGTGGGATCCTGGCTGACGGTAGCGGGCCAAGGTAATTTTTCGAGGGTACATCCAGTGAAATCTGTGCTTCGTAAAGGAGTGAAGGTTGGCACGATCCAAGCCAAAAATAACGACATGCAAACTAAGGTTTAATCGAGTGCATTTCCCTCATCAAGGACATAAATTGATCTCGGTGGGGGAACACACCCGCGGGAATTTCTGGGGCCGAAAGGGGGTATCAGATGTATTCCGGTCAGGAGGCTTCCGGGGAGGACCAAGGTGTCCCTTCCTGGGTATGACGTGGGCCAGACACAATAGCAAAGGCCGTGTTAAAAACGAGGTGATGGATTTCATCAACGTATCATCTGAAAATCAAGGCCCAAATCGGGTCAGAGAAATACTGGCCCCATAAGCGGGTGTGTCCAAGTACCTGAGTTACGGGCTGGTGTCCACTCCTCCCGGGAAGGGGAACCCAAGCCCTAGGATGGGGGGGAGTTCATCCCGGCCAATATCGCGTTCAAATGTCAAGGCCACCTAGGTGGCTACCCGGTCTAGCACAATAGAAATGCCTAGCGAATAAAGAAAGAATGGGGCACGACACCCACAATCTGAGGACAAAATTCATCCCCCAAAACCCGCCACAGTCCTCAAGCATCCCGCCCGCGGAGAGGGCCGGGCACTGGCGCGCGGGTGAAGTTGTTCTTCGACTGCTACCCCGGTCCCCCATCCGGCGCTATTACACGTTTCGTGTCTGGCTGAATATCTAGTTCAGAGCGGGTGGGGCAGGGGAAGAGAGTGTAGGGGGGGGGGGTAAGGGGGAGACGGTTGTAAGGATAAAGATAGCAGGCAGAGAGAAGCTGGGGGGAAGGAGAGTGGCGGTAGGGGTAGGAGAGCGGCCGATCAGGTACTCACCGGTAACGAGTACAACGCGGTTCCCCTGAAATCACTGCCACAAAGAGCAGGCGCTTGGTTGTGCACGGGGAGATAATCGACCCCGATGGATAACCTATGGGGTCCAGGCGTGAGAAGACTGTTGGACGGTCGTGAACGTGTGAGCTCCGTTAGGGTTCCCAAGGACCTTGCGTCCTCGGGAATGAGCGAACTTAGTCTTATGGAAGGTGGGGATGGATGGAGGGGTGGTGGGGGTGAAGGGGGATAGCCGGGGTAAGGGGGTCAGGATCGGAAGAAAGTCAGAGGGACCGACCTCATGCTGGGTTTGTTCGTGCTGGCTGTTCTGCCTCAACCCTGGGCGGGCGAGTGAGCCCTCGCGCGTAGGGTCCGTGTTGTCCGCGCGCTAAAAGAGTCCTACCAGGGCAGGGCCGGCCCTTAACGAAAGGCTCTTTACCTGTTCGGGTTCTCAACAGCGCGTGCGGATACAAGATGGGTGGGTAGAGCAGGTCCAGTTGTAGTGACTGGCATAACATAACCTGCGGCTGTTACCACAGATTCTTGGGAAAACCGGGCAGGGGGCTGAGGGATGATGGCTACTCACCTGTGGGGGGTCACCCCTTGGAGCGCCGGGGGTGGACAGGGAGAACTAGCCAGTCCTACCAAAAGGCGCATTGAGAAAGTTTCCTAATCCCTAACTGTTGTAGTGAGTCCCATAAACGCGATTTAGTAACAAAAACGCCGGGTGTGGGATGTGGGTTGGCAGGGGCCGGGCCACACCTCTGAGCGAACGTTCACACCACAAAGACCAAGTGGATGTTAGTTATTCATTTCAAACATTAAAAAAGGATAAGGCAAGGCCTGGCTTGGTACCGGCGGGGGGGAAATGATCACCGGGTGTTAGGTTGGGGGCCTGCTGGTGAGGGGGGGGCCGTCCTGAAGAGTAAATACTAGCTAGTAAGGAGCACCAGGGACCGGGACAGACTACTGCGGTGGGGAATCTCACGTTTTGGGGGTTTAGATCGACAGGCCTCGTTGTGTCTGTCGGACCTTTGGTCGGGACCGTATTATGTGCGGTGATAAGAGGCAGGCTGCTCGCTTTGGGGTCCAGACCGCCGGTGGGGTTGATGTCGGGAACTCACACAGGTTAAAACGGCATCTAAGGGTATTTTAAAACGCATCAGAATTTCGATGGTTACTAGTTTTTCAGTAGCCGAGGGACACGGACTTACCGCGATAGACTGGGAGGAGGTGACGGGGTGGGGCCCCCCTCGCCGCCGGGTGGGTACAGTCAGGCAAGGTTTTTAGGAACCGACCTGGTTCCAGAATGCGTGGGTTCGCCATGGTGGGTGATTCAGGTGGTAAGGGGGCAGGGTGGGCAAACACATACATATAAGGGAACAGAACTTGGTCTATCATTTATTGGGTAACTTGCCTTTGTTTCGAAGATCACATGTTTGCACTGGGTTGTATGTCCAATATATTGTTGCAGGTGTGGTGGGAGTTTGTAGCGGGGAATGTCTTTGGTTCTTTTTGACGGAGTACGCCTGAGGAGAAAGACCAAGTGGGGGTCCAAACGTGGGAATCAGTCGAAGCGGGGGGGACGAGGGTACTTTGGGTCTTATTGCGGTCCATTGGTAGACGTGAGCTTACCTTCACAAGTGGAAGAAAGTGGGTGGGTCAAATGGCGTGGGAAAGGGTGACTTATTGGGGACAGTGACACCCCAAACCGCGCGAGCGTGTAAGAGAGCGTACGTAAAAAACACACGAGCGAACGGAGAGAGGGCAAGCCACGAGGGGGTGGGCGAGCCTGATCCACTGAGATCGTGGTAGAGGTAAGTTCCACTCCGAAGTTTGGGGAAAGGAGCGAGGAGGTTCCAGTGGTGTTTGGTTCGGTCGAGGAGGAACGGACGGTCAACGTGGATCACACGGATCGGCACCTAAAACATAACCAAAGAAGCAACGCATTGCAGCAAAATGGGAGAAGCGTAAGGACAGTCGCTATAGGAACAAAGCGGTTAAACGCTCGGTGCAGGGCCGCGCAGAAAAAAGCAAACATAACGTACAATACGCAGCACCTCGCCGTAGGGTAAGATGATACGGCAAGGGGGGAGACGGAGCCCCCTGGTCAATTGGAGGGGACATAACACAACAGGGCACGACAAAAAGGAATCAGGCGTGGCACTCACGTGTATCCCAAAAAAAAAAAGGAGGATCAGGGTTAGAGGGAAACTTATAAGGTCGCAAGTGACCTGGGAGGAATGTACCTCAGGATAAGAAAGACGCGGAAATTGGGGCAAAATAAGAGGAAAGGGGTTCATACCTTTCGCGGCCGACGATAAAAAGAGAACTTAAGACTTACCTGTACGACAAGACAGCAAGGAGGAACCCACCAAGAGATGAAGTGGGAGGGGAAAGCAAGGCGCCAGGGCGGGGGGTAAGCTTGATCGCTTGTCGAGAAGGAAAAGTTCTATTTAAAAAAGAGGAAATAGCAAAGAAGAGTGTTCACAGAAGAACAACAAACTCACTGGTCATCTAGGACAGGGGGGGAACGACTCGGCTGGGCGTTTACTGATAAGAGGCTAGAATGACCGCAAAAAGAAAACAGTACGGAACCAACAGGCGGGGGGGTCAAGAGGGGCGAGGGGGTCAGTCACTGACGTATTGAACCGAAAAGATATTAAGTAGCATTCAAAACTCCACAAAGAATCGGCGAGCCGGACGAGTTTGGCACAAACGGGAACGATATAAAGGAAGGGGCTTGAAGTCACCGAGAAAAAACAAAAAAACCCTTACTAACGTCTTCCAACAAGAAAACGGGGATAAGAGAACCACACTGAGATAGGGGGGACGACCACGGTTTGAAGGGCTGGAAGGAGATGCGCGACTCGGCTCGCGTGTGGTGAAGTCCATCTCGTGATCCTGGGGGGGAAGCACAAAAACACAGGATGCAGCGATGTGAGCGAACCAGGAAAGGAAAGCTCACGGAGAGAAAGCATCAGTCAAGTCTCCGGGGGAGTCGAACGTCACAGTTAGCAAGGGGAAGGGACCTGCAGCGCTAACCGGCCGTCGAAGAAGAACCCAGGTTGCAAAAAGGCACGCGCTGACGCATCAAACGAAGGATCAACACGATGGTGCAAAGAAAGAACGCACACGGGATGCCCTATGTAAACACTACTTCGGTAGGTGAGACCAACAGCAACGCGATAAAAGCAACGACACCGGCTTGTTCTTGGTCAGGTACGCGGAAAACGCACCGGGACAGCAATCAGTGGGGGGTGAGTAGACCTTACGGCCACTCTTTCCGGGGAGAACACAGCAGAATAGATGTTTGAGGGTGGTAGCGAGTGGGGTGCTAATGATTCACCCGCTTTGAGAGACAAGTAAAATGATAAGTGTTGCGGGTGGAAGGTGTCCCTTGGGGGCGGTAGAGCCAATGACCCGGGACACACAATACAGAAACAACACAAAGGGGCGGGGGAAGTCAACGGGGCAATTCAGGCTAGGAAGAAAAGGACGGCGCTTTTCCGCTACGGAAGTGTTTAGCTAGGATCTAGGGTGGGCGAGGGCAAGATGAAGGGGGGGAGCCATGAAGGAGAAAGGGGGGTAAAGGATGGAATTTAATCACTCAGCAATAAACCCCAGGAAAAGAGATATGACAACCGTTACATCGAGTTTCAAAAGGAAAAAAAAACTACACATCCGGACAAGAAAATGGAAGGAAACGAGCATAAAGTGGGCAGAGACAACGTCCCTGAAGCCGCAGTCAGCTGACGAGCAAAAAAAAAGTACCGAGGCTTAAAAGATTTACTTCCCGCAAGAGAACCGGATTGGGTGCTTGATGCCAACAAAAAGGTTCAAAAAATCCAAGTGGCGTGTCGGATAAAGAACGGAACGCTGGGGGGGTGACGAAACAAACATATAGGTCGCAATGCCCGACGAGGAATGACTGTTCAAAGTCAAGAGTGGTACTCAGGGTGTGGGCACAAGACTCCTACCGAAAGAGAGAAGCAAAGCGAGGGGTTGGACACTCCTCGACTTAAGTTTCCTCGACGAGGAATGGAACAATAGGCCGATCTCGACCGAAGGGCGCAGAGGAAAGAGGGAGGGCGACCCTCCCGGTGCAAGGTGGGGGGCCAATGACGTTATCTTCTCTCGTTGACGAACGCGCCAAAGGGGACCAATGGTTTTAGCGATTCCTGAGGCCTCTGCCCTGGGGGTACCGGCACAGGGTAAAGGTAGCGGGGCGTAGGAACGAAGGGAAGAGACGGAGCGTCAACTCTCCCCCCAAGAAACAAAAAAAGCGCAGGGTAAGATAAAATCCATGGGGGAGTGTGCTGCAGGTCAAGGCCGCTAGGAAAGGTCAACGAGTGTAGAATGACTGGAGAGGTTCAAACGTCTGGACCACAGAGGGATTCAGCAACTCCGATAAATCGCGCGCTAAAAAGTTTTAGGTCTGCCGTGGACGATAGTAAGTGTCAGGGAAAAGATCCGAAGACCCAAACCACGAACCACAAACAGCGCTCACCGCGAAAACGGTGGGGGCCAAACAGGAAAAGGGATGCGACTGAGAATAACAGGTGGAGGCGGCTTAGCAGGGGGTTCCAGCAACAAATGCCGTCGCAGAATCGTCGCCGGTCGAAAACCACTGACTTATGAATTGCCAGTGGCCTTCGGAACAACCTCTTAGGATAGCGTCATTTAAGGGGACAATACGGTGCTTTGACCGAGAAGGAAGGAGGAAACAGTTGCACCAGACAAAAAACCCGAACAAAAAACCCAGACCCAAGTCAACAAAAGGAAAGTACCAACCTGTAAAACGAACTTACTCGCACTGTTACGCGACAAAATGAGAATAGAATGGACCGGCCTCAAAAGCGTCTGTCGTGACAGGCAGACTCCAAGTCTGCGGCCGGACTGGGGAGGGAGTTCAAAAGGGGAAACAAACGAGGGCATGGAACGCAGGACAGACTTCCGGATTTTGTGCCGAAAAAAACCTCAAAGGAGGAGGAAATCGGTCTTGAACTTGAGACTTACCTTCAACGAGGCCAGGGTGCGGAAGATAGCGCGAACAAGACTCCTCCCACCGAGAAACCATCCCTCAAGAGGGCGGCGGTTGAAAGGGAGGGGGTACGCCCGCCTTGTGAAGGGAAATTAAACTTTACTAAGGGAACATTCTACATGGCCGGACGACCATAAAAAGCGCCGACCGTGGTCTTAGTGAGAGAATCCCCCTAAGAGACTTCCCACTAAAGTCACGTTGGAGGCCGGCTTTCAAAGTTGAGATTTGTGTCTCAGGGGCTGGAAACCTTATCCTGCAACAGAAGGGGTCTCACCCAAACACAGACTATTTGTCGTGAACAGAGAAAAGGGGAGGAAAGAACCTTGAAAGAAAGGTCCATTAGAGCCCCGCTAGCTGGGCAAAACTTTGATGTCAGCGCACTCAAACGGGGGGGAGCGAAAAGGACGGTGTAGGGGAAAACGGCAAAGCGGAAATGATCGGTGGGCAAGTTACAGGTCTACCAAAGGAGGAATAAAGGGGCCGCTCTAACCTCAAACGAAAGAAGGAAGGAACCTACGGGAAGTGTAACCTAACGAACCCTACAATTGATCGGCTAAACGCTGGAAAAAATAAGTGATATCCTGCACAAGAGGTACCATAGGCGGGCAGAGTACAAGGGCGTAAAGGACAGGAAAGGTATACACAGCACACTGGTGAGGAAGAGAGGGAAATGGGATACCTCAATGAAAATAAGGCGCAGAATCCAAATTCGATCGGGGGGGGGGGAAGAACAAGCGGATGTCGTGGGACCCGTGAGACGTCCGTTAGTCCTACCATGTTAATGGCGGGGATGGGGAGACAGGTTACGTAGAGCAGGTCAAAAGGAAATGGGCGGACCTAAGGCGGACGTCACACGACAACCGAATAGGAGAAACACGCTGCGTATAAGGAAGGGGCCTTGTACTCGAGAGAAAGCTGTAAACAAACGCACGAATACCAATCATGCTGATGATCTCCAATCAGGACAAGAAAGAGGGAAAGAGAGAGAGCACCACTCAACGGGGGGGACCAATCATGCTTTCGTTCGTCGAATCACTGGGTCCTAGGGGAACTTGCAAAAGTCACACTAATGCCCAAATGAAAAGATAAGATATTTCCACCGAAAAGGAACCGTGATGCGCTTAAGTAAAAAGTAATGGCGCGCGATCTCCTAAATGATGCGGGAGGGAAAAGGAAAATCTCATGGATCAGACGAGACGTCACGAACATGAAGGTCCCCCCGAGCAAGGCCCCTACAACAAAAACGAGAGGGATGAAGAGAGAAGCCGGCTCAATGGAAGAATCTGTCGCAGGGGGGAAGGAGAACACATAGATCGCCTTGAAGCTTCCTGGGGCAAACAAGGCAGCAGATTGATGTGGATAGGGCCATTAACCGGCGGCCGAATTCGCGCGGCGGACAACTCTGCCATAATCGCAGGACGATGGCGCGGAGGGGGGCCACTGTCGCGCGCAAAGGGGCGCGCGCGAATCCGAAAAGAACAAACGCGCATATTGGAAAATTGGAAGTGGGGAATAGGAACCAGAGCCCGTCCCGCGTGGGAGAGAGAACATGAATGTATTTGCTAGGGAAAAAAGGGGCCTAAGATATGTATTGATGGAAAACACAAGAAAGCGGTGTCCTGACTATACGATACTCTACCGACCGGTACGAGCCGGCACAGCAGGGAGGTTCGCTCGGAAGAGCGCAGCTAAAAAAAAAACATAATAATGAGGAGGAAAGGAAAAAAAAGACGACATCCCGCTGAGTGGAAGGGAAAGAAAGCGCGAAACGGGTCAACATTGGTGTCGTCAGCTTTAGAGGAAGAAGACGAGACGGGTAAAAAAGAAGTGTGTCACGCTCGCGGAACACACAAAATAATATCCTGCGAAAACTGAGTGGACCATAGGGAGCGCTTCGAAGGGTGGGCCACATCAAAGCGGAAGCCTAGTAGGGTAAAAAAGAGGACACCATCCGTCGAGATGTGACCTTAATTCAAAAGAGTTGAGAGGAAGGCCAAAATGGGCAGTGTGGGGGTTATAAAATCCGGTCAACCGGGAGCCACTGCGGGAGGGTACGATTTTACCGTGGTGCGGCCGCTAGTGGGAAGGGAGGATTCATGGGTGTAGATCAACCATCTAAAATCCATCCGGAGAACAGGGGTTGGAGGGGGGAACGAAGTTGATGAATGCTGAACTAGCGTGTACAAACGGACGACAGCGCGAGTCAGGCCGAAACAGAGAAGGGAAAAGCCGGAAGAAAATGACATAATCAACCCTCAAAATGGGGGTCGGGTGCGCGGCGGTGAATGAGAGGAAGAAACAAGCCGAGGGGGAGCCGTTTGGGGTTGATCATAGAAATAAAGAAGAAAAATGGGGGGATCAAAAAGATTGTCAGCCGAGGGAACAATGTTACGCCATTATTAAAGGCAGTTGGCATATTTGGGGGAAGAGTGACAGATACCGCCGTTACGCGGGAAGGGAAGAATTGAGGAACGCAAGACCGTCGTGGGTTGAAAGGTATGGGGGGCAACCTATCATAGTTGAATAGGGGAAGAAACACTTCTGAGGGGGTAAAAAATCGCAGGTCCTAGCTGCGCTAGGGAAATGGAACAGGATCGCAGTGAGTACGCCTGAAGATCTTGGGGCTCATTTCGGCGCCAACATTCGCAAGGGGGGATGACTGAGACCCACTGGGGCGGTTTGGCAATGGGGGTGGCAGCGTTTAGTACGAACTTTACGTCAAAAGGGACTGAAAAAATGTATCAAGATCAGAAAAATACGTTTCAAAATAATGCCAACTGAAGAGAGGGCCGCTGGGAATCTCCAACCAAGTGGACTGATATCGGATACGGGGGGAAAGAGGGGTGATGAGGGGGAAGGAAGTCATCAGAGACTAAGGAACCAAAATGACTCCAAGTAAGGGCTAGAACGCCCAAAATGTCGGGCAGTCTTGGGACGCCGGGGAAAGGCAGGGAAAGGAGACGCCGAATCACGGACCGAATTAAGGATACAAATCCTAACATAAGGTAGGGGCCGGGAGTTGATCGAAAGTTCGGGATCTGATCAAAGCGTGGCTGAAGTTAATATAAGGGTAGGAGATGACACGTGACAGGGGCAAGCGACCGCGGGATTAAGGATGCGGAGGACATAATCAACACTGGCGCGAATCAGAGTAGCATGCGGGAAAGGTGGAAGTCGATGAATATCGGAAATTGGGGTCACCCAAACAGAAGCCTCGCGGACCTGATCAATGTACCAAGAGGAAACACGGTTAAGGAAATACAATAAGGGAAGCAAAAAAGGTGCAAGCGGCCAAAAAAGGGGGGGAAAAAAAAGGCGTGGAAGAGAAGGGAGGTCCCACCCAACCAAACCAAAAAAACAAAACGGGACGAAAAAACTAAAAACTGCAAGTTAACTAAAATGTAGGGGTTCTTGGTGGGGAAAACGTTAGAGAAGGTGCGGAGAAACGGACAAAAAACGAAAAGTCCCTGAAGGGCAAGAAACCAAGAAGGAAAAGGACGGTGGACAAATTCCCAGCAAAATGAGGGTGAAAGGGAAAATGAGAAAACCGTAGCAGAATTGAAGAAAATGCGAGGTTTTCGTAAAAAAGGAGAGTGGGCGTCAAAACCAAAGAATAAAAGAGGCGATCGCCAAAAACGACAAAAAAAAACTATAAATAATTGGACACGGGAGCGTGAGGACAAAATCACGGCAGCAAAAAGGGACAGGAAAAAAAAAAACTAGCCCTTTTAGGTACTCGGAAGTCCGCCTGACTGCGGTAAAGACGTGAAGTGGGTGAATAAAAAAAAAGACGAAGATGCGGAAAGCTGGAATCGATGAGTGTCGTTGATCAGACAAAAACCACGTAGGGGGGAAACGAATTCAACGTCCCCGTTTTCCGCCCTGGCGATCCGGGGGGGGCTGCGTGTAAAGAGAAGGAGAGACAAAAGAGCGCAGCCAGGCAAGATGCCGCAAAGCAGCCAATAGAACCAAGGGAAAGGTATTGACAGAAATCTGGAGAGGAAATGGAGTGATGCGCACAAAAAAAAAGTCGCAACCAAAGTGGGATTTCGAATCGCCAGGAGAAATGGTGAGTAAAAGGAAGTACGTTCATAATTAGTACGACACCGCGCAGGGGGACGGTTCAAAGCAAAAAGAGGTGGTCTCATGGAACAAGAGGACCTAAGAATAATACGCGTTAATGCAAACGTGAGGTGAAAGGGGGAAGTTGACTCCGAAAAAACACCAAAGCGCGGCCGGTTCAGAGGCGACATTCCCAAAGTGTAACCACAAGAGGTCAAATACACGCCGGTAAATTGGCAGGTGCGGTCGTCTCCGAGTACCGGAGCTAAGGACGCAAATTGTCAGAGCAAGTCGCTGCAAGAAAAAGGTGAACGAGTGGGGCAAGTAAGAAAAACCGAGACGGGCGCGAGGGGACGATCGTACCGAGGGCGTTTATCACAAAAGAACTGCCTTCCCTCAAAAGTGCAGCAGTCGCATGTACAATGGGTCAGCGACAAGCATGTTAATGGGTGGAGGAGTTCTGAACTGCGCACGATGGGGTCACTGCCTCTGTTCTTAAGTTCATTCCAGAAATTCGTGGAAAAAAATACGGGACAAACCAACTTGATCATGCAGCAGCCCGACGAGAAAGAAAGAAAGATTTTAGGTTCGGAGGCGAATGCTAAAAAAAAGAAAGTAGGTGAATGAGGGATTCGCCAATTGCTAATTACCCCCTTAAAAAAGGACTTGGGGAAAAAAACCACTCGCCAAAAGATTGGGGGGCAGAAAAAGAGGTATTCATCCGGTGCACGATACTTGATTGTAATATGCATTGCCGTACCGTAAGAAAAGGAGGAAAGTCAATGAAGAAACAGACGGCGAACGACTGAACAGCAATGAAAATTGACAGTTTTCCGGATCGACCACTCTGTGACCAGAGTTAAGAGGGAAAACTTGGAGTCAATAGAAAGGGAGGCAGCAGCCACCAAGCTGCACAAAAATCCTAGCTGGCAGAAATAAATATTGACTGACGCTAGCACACGCCAAGCTGACTTTGTTTGGAGCAAAGGAAGAGAGGTGAGACATAGACAATGGGTCATGAACGACATTCAACTAAAGGATGCGGGCTTACAGGTAAGAGAATCGTAATAGGCCGGGCGACTCTCTGTCTTGCAGTGCCTGCGCTGGACCCAGCAAGGGGCACAAAAGAACGTCCTTCAATGGGGGAAAAGGTCTGAACACTCTGAAGCACGGATTGAGAGTGGTCCAAAGATCGACCCTCAAAACCCCGAGGAGGGAAAACGGGGAAAAAGAGGTCCCTTCAACCGGCTCGGTCAAACAAATGCTTCGTAGGAACAACTAACTAAAAACAGCAAACAACTGTCCCTGCTTTCGGAGAAAAAGGGGGGATCAAGCAGGGAGCCAAACAGTGATGAAAGTGTTTGACTTTCTTCGGTGACCTGGTAAGAAACCGCCCAACTCAGCCAAGGGGAGGGACGACCAAGGAGGGGGGGGGATTTGGGCGAGAATTCACCCTTCACCGAGAGCCTGACCCCTCAAAGGAAAACGGTACCTGAGACGGCAACTGTGAGCGGTGGGGGGGGGAAAGTCCACCAGGGGAGTAGGGCGTATTCAAAAAATCGGGACCGGGTGCAGGCCGCGCGCGCTGTAAGCAACAAGTAATTGTCCAGGGGAAACGCGTATCAACTAGCTTCAGAAAAAATATTCGCACACTCAAAGCTGCTCGGTTCCGAGAGGGACCTGGGGAGAGGGAATCGCACACGCAGGAGGAAACCAATTTTCACGAACAAGGGGGACAGCGGACAGTAAGCCTATGGGTCAAAGGGGGAAAGGCAAAGGGGGGATTTGCCACAGTCGGTGAGCGCCTTCTTCAACTCAAAGAAGAATTACAGAGTCGAAGGGTCTCGCGACTAAATAAAAAAGGTCTAGGCCGAGGACCTGGGAAAAGAACACCGCGGCGTTCACGAGACAGGAACAAAAGGTTAAGGAGAATGTGTCGCGGCTCGTAAAGGGAAAATGGAAAGGGGGTGAAACAAGTCAAAAAATAGATCATTACCGAAGGACAAGGGACGTCTCCGATCCTCATCGCGGGAAACTGGGGTTGTAAAAAGTAAAGAAAGTGAAGTAGGAGTAAAAGTCGGTTAAAAAGTAAGGGCTTGCCTATCTTGAAACTGTAATACGCGTCGGTGTGACTTAAATCGTAACTATCGGACACAAAACGGGGGCGACTCGTACAAGGACAGGCTTAATCTATTAAATCTACTGAAAAAAAGAGTCCACGCCGGTCTTTGCAAAGAAGACAATAAGTTGCTGATCTCAGACACGGGTTGGGGGGACAAAGCACTAATACAAAGGAAAAGGTACTGTGGCTACCTCTAGAACAAAAAACACAAAACAGGGAAGCGCTGGCCTATCTCAAAAAAAGTTCCAAAAAAAGACGCGGCCTGCGCGCCGTGCTGCGGCGTGAGCGAGTAGGAGAAAGGGGAGACGAAGGTCCCCCAACTGTAAGAAGCCGCTCGATATCACCCTCAAGAACGGAATTTCCTCTGTACGAAAGGCCCTAATTGACAACTCTGCAAGGGCGGGGAGAGGGGGCAAGAAGAAAAGCAGCAACGAATAGGGGAAAAGCGTCCCCAGAGCTGG
>Ga0179593_1332523_pt1 | contig 13009 bp, 26 predicted proteins | sample CZODoug2_1_08_16_FD_185931 | JGI IMG/M metagenome (GOLD analysis project Ga0179593, IMG submission 185931) | Vadose zone soil fungal communities from Angelo Coast Range Reserve, California, USA - CZODoug2_1_08_16fungal (PacBio error correction) | ecosystem: Environmental > Terrestrial > Soil >...
AAGAAAAAACGGTACCAGTTGGGGTTCACACAACCGTTTAGAAAAAACCTAGAAAAAAAAACAACACCTGATTTTCGGGACGTCCCAACATGGGGAAAACCACGTGTGTCCAGAAAAAAAAATAAAAAAAGGGGGGGAAAACGAAAAAAAGGGGGGAAAAAGAAGGAGATTGGGCCTTGAACGGAGGGGGAGGGACTAAAAGGGACGGGCAGTGTCTTTGACAACCATTGAATGCAATAAGGGGAAGTGTGCCTTGTTGAACTTGACAAACAGTTGGGGGGGGAAAAAAACGGGGTCTTTCAAAAAGTGGGAGGAAAAAAGGGGTGGGGTTTGACCGGTTTTTCTGGGGTGTGAGGGGATGGGCCCCAAAAAAGAAACCCCTAACTCGAATGGCGGGTCTGGGGAAGGGGGGGTGGTAACGCGATTTTTCCCGAAGCCTAAAAAGGGCAAAACCTAAGCGTTCGCCCCACAACCATCTTGGTCAATTGAAGAAGTGGGGGGATTCCTTCTGTGCACCATGTGTTCTGTCTCCATTGGGCCCAAAAGTTGGGGTTGGGACAGGACACCCTCATGAACTGAAAGGGGGGTGGGTGCCCACGGAGCGCCGTGTTCGTTGTGTTCACCTGGGGGACCGGTTGGTGGTATTTTTGCCCCTAAGCGAAACACTAATTCCGGTTAACATTTGGCAGGTTCCTGCCCTTTGCCGCAGAAAAGGGGGGTGGGTTTGCATGGGGGAGCAGCTTTCAGGAAAAGAAAAAAGAAGTTGTTCCCCAATGGGCGAGAAGTTGGGGGGGGGGGGGGTTTGGTCGCAAACCTGACAACGAGGAAAAAAGGACCAAAAAATGCAAAGAGGGAGGGAAAAATGTTTACTGTGATGGGTAAAAGGAAAAAAACCTGAGGACAGTAGCCAATACCCATAAGCGGCTCCAAGTGTAAGTAGGGAATTTAAAAAAGAAAGTCACCCCCAACAGTCAAAAACCTTGAAGGAAGGAAAAAGTAGGAATAAAGATTTTAGAAGAGTGTCTCCTTTGGTAACAAACCCAACATGGGGGGCGGAATCTTTGGGAAGAAAAAAGCACTTTTTTTTATTTGGGGGGGGGTGACCGGAGGGCTTGGGGGGGTGGCTGTTTTGTTTTGGACGAAGAAAGGGAGGGGGGGGGAACACAAAAATCCCAGGTTCGGGGGTTCCTCGTGGGGGGGGGGGTTAAGAAACTAGACCCGCTGCTTGGAGGGTCCCTCCCAAACATGGTATACGCCCCATCAAAAAAGACAGGGGGGGGGAAGGGAAAACCCCATCGGGGATTGCAAAAAAGGTGGGGGGGGGATGGGCAGTAATATGAAGAGTCCCGGATATGTTACAAGGGTTAGGGGGGGGTTGGGAAAGGCCGAAAGCGTAGTTCCCAAATGGTTGGGTGGGTTGTTTGTGGAGAGTTTGGGTTTTTGTTGGGGTCAGGGGGGGGGGGGGAGTGGGGGTACAGGGGGGGGGGACCCAAACTAGCCTGGGGGGTACCTTTTTGTGATTGCGGGTCAACCAGGGGGGGCGAGTGTCTTGAGTACATGGGTGGACGCGAACACCCCTTTTCCAGGGTGGGGACTTGGACTTTCCCGAGGGCCAGGGTATGCGAAAGAACTTTAATCTAGTCACACCACAAGGGCAATTTTCTGGTAACCGGCGGAAAAAGGGGGCCGCCCCAAAGGGGGCAGACGAAAAAAACAAAAAACCGGCCGTGAAAAAGAAGTTGGAGCAAACAGCGGTACTGCGTTTAAATGGAGAAGCTTGGGCAAAAAAACAAAATAGGGTGAATGCAGCAAAAAACACGACGGGAAAACAAAATGGAGGGGAAAAAAGGGTTCGCGGCAACTGGAACAAAAGGTTGGGGGAAAAAAAAAAGGTTTGCTGGTTTCTATCGGGTCCCCTGAAACCCTCACCTCTGGGGGGTCAAAGATCAGGTACGGAACCAAGAAAAAAAAAAAACCGCCTCAGGGGGCAACCAAAAAAAACAAAAACAGAAATTTTGAAACAACCTGAAAAGTAAAAATGGGTAAAGGGGGGGGGTCAAACCATGTGTGGGAGGAAAAGCAAAGGTGGAGGGGGTTGCGGTTTGGCTTCCAATTGGGCACACCACGGGGGGGGAAAAAAACCTCCGCAGACAGGTCAGGGGGCCACGGAAAACTTGGGGCAGTGGCTCGTGGGAGAACCAAAAACTTTGGGGGGGAAAAATACAAAAAAAGTGGCGCCAGGGACCCACCCGTAGCGGGGGACCACTAAAAAAAAAAAAACAGAAAAAACCCCAGGAATCATATTCGGGGGGCTGGGTTCACGGGGAGGGGCCAAAGGCACAGAAAAGGGGGATTAAGGAAGGAAATGGAGGAAAAGGGGACGTGGGGGGGAGCAGCCGACACAAAAACTCCTCTTTTATGTGGGGTTCCCGCTATAGCACAGTGAAAGGAAAAGGGGAATGGTTTCCAAATTGAAGTCAACAAGGTCAACTCCAAAGGGGGGGCAAGCAAGGATGACGTGGGGTTGAAAGCGCCCCTTTTCCTCAAAACAAAACAAAACAACGGATAGGTCACAACGAAGAAGAGAAAAAAGGACCCCCTTAAAACCTGATGGCCGTGGGGGGAGGGTGGGGGGCGCCACTCCCCGGTTTGGCGGGGGGGGGGGTCCACTGTAAAGGGCGCAGACAATCCAGGGTGGTTTGGTCGGTGGAGGCCAAAATGTTATAATGTTTAATATAACCCACACATGGTTGCAAGACAGGGGGTTGACAGGAAGGAAAGGAAACCCGAGTAGGAATTGTTCGGTCGAAAGACTCTGAGAGGGAAAAGGGGGAAGGCAAAAAAAGATTGTGCCGCAAAAAACAAAGGTTTTGGTCGGCAAGTTGTTCCAGAGTCGGAATCAACACGTCGCGCAAAAGAAAAGACAAAGCAACTTAAAGCCAAGGCAGGGCAAAATGGAAAAATTGACAGGGAAACAAGTTCAACCCATTTTTTGGGTTTTTTTGGGGGGGGTTGGAAAGGCTTCTGTGGCCGGGGCCCGGTAGAAAAGGAGGGGGAAAAGGGGTGGTGAAGGGGTCAACAAAAAATTACCGGTCCATCCCAACCCCAAGAAAACGTGGGCACACTGGGAAACGGGCCAAAGTTTCAACAAGACATGGGGGGGGGGGTTTGGGGGGTTCAAAAAACAACCCGGGAGCTCAAAGAAAAGAAGACAAATTGGGCAAGTGGCCGGCCCCGTCACTCGGGGGGACCGGGGGGAAAGGGGGGTGGGGTTTTTGTGTGGGAACCAAAACAATGTTTTGCGAAAGGATAAAGAAGGGAAAAAAAAAGTTTGGATCAGGAAGTGTGTGGAACAAAAAAGGTAATGGAGTTCAACAAGAAAAGTTTGGCGCGTGATGGAAGGACCCACAAATGACCTTTAAGGAGGCCCCCCCAACAATCATCCAAAAAGTGGCGGGAACGCCTGAAAAAATCCCCCCATCAGCGGCAAAAAAAGCCGACAAAAACAAGTCAACGGCCCGCTTTCGACAGGGCACTAGGGGAAACCCCCTGCCCTAAATCAATTTTTTGGGCAGATGCCCTGAAAAAGAGTTGAAGAAAATTGGGATCAAAAAATCCATGGAAGAGGGGGGGGGTCAAGGGAAAACGGGGAAGTGTTGTGTTTGAGTCAACAGGGGGGGTATGGGGGGGTCCAAAAAGCAATTATCTAGAAAGGTACAAAACAAAAAGGAAAAAAGAATACAGGGGTGTTGTTGTGCCATAAACTGCCTAAGGGAGGATCTGTGCCAAACTTTCTAGGCAAAAAACCCATTGTTGTACAAGCTGGTATTTCAAAAAGGGGAAAAGCCCCAAAGGGGTGTTGGGGTGGGAGGGGCTGACTTCCAGGAGTATTACGGAGGGACGAAAATGGATAAAGTGGAAAAAACGTCGACCTTTTGTGCGCAAAATTTTTTGGGAGAATGGGCAGTCGGCCAGTTGCGAACAAAAAAATAAGACGAAAAACAAACTGGGAGGGGCCAATGGAAAAAAAAAAGCAAAACCCAACTGGGGGATCTTCCTCCATTCAGAGGATTACCCCGGGGGGGGGGGGGGGGGCATTTTGGGAACACCAAATAGAAAGCCACCCCAAAAAAAAAAGGCCGAACAGGAGCCTGGGGAAAACGGGAAGTCAAAATATTCGACAAACGGATGTACTTGGAAAAGAAAAAATGGAAGAGGGGTCATGGGTTAATTCCTATTCTGTGGGGGACCAAATAGGCCTGGTTACCAGAAGTGGCCAAAACAAGCCCCTGACGGCGGAATTGGGACAAGAAAAAAAAAAAGGCAAACATTTTTGTAAAACAAGGGTGGCCCACTGTCAAAAGTCTTGAAGGGGTTCCAACTGCCCGCCGGCACAAAAACTTTTTTGAAGGGGGGGAAAGGGGGGACAATCACAGCCTCTTTATCAAGAAAGGGACACAAAAAAGGGCAAAGCGAGTTGAGTCTTGGGGGGGGACAACGAAAGGTTGTTTAAGTTGGTTGTTGGACAGGTTTTGGAAAAAAAAGGGGGGTGTTACGGACACAAGAAATCATTGTGGGTTGGTGGTGGAAAGGGGGAAAAAAGTGGATAAAGTCCCAACAAACACCCCAAACACCCCATGAAAGGGTGTCTCATTGCCGAGAGGGGGGGGGGACACAAAACCCGATCCCCTTGTGTTTTCCCCTGGTGCTTACCGGGAACCAAAAATGTTCCAAACCTGGACCAACATAATGAAAAATATTTGTATAACATAATCCTGATAGGCCGGTCCCTTACAGGGAAACGGGCGGAAAGTTCGAAGTTAAGGGTCCAAAATCTCATAAAGTCTTGGACCGGTAGGGGGAAAAAGACGGAAAAAAAAGAAACCCCGCGTGGCCCAAATGTTGTGCGGGCAGACAAAAATGTGGGGGGGAATGTGCATTTTTTTTTGGTTTTGGGGTGTGGGTTGTGTTTTTGGTTTTGACTGGGTTTTTTTTGGGTTTGTTGGGGGTTTTTTTTGTTATGGCTTTTCTAAAATGTTGGGTTGGCTGTTTGTTGTAGCTGGTTTTAACACAACCCCCATCCAGCGACGGGCACGGGATTGACAGTGGTCCTGGAAAGGGGGGTGGGGGGGGGGGTTTAGAGCCCTTGGAAAGATCCCTTTGCCTAGGTAAAAGATCCCCCAAACTTTGAAAATTGGCAGGGGATCAAAGGGTTTCAAACCCGCCAGTGACTGCGTGCCGGTTTTTCAAAAGTGGAAATGCCCTCCAAATTTTTTAAGACACGTGGGAAACGTGTCCGACCAAGGTCCCCGGTTGGGAAAAAGGGGAACCGGGGGGGGACCCACCAAAACCAGGGGGCCACGGCCCCCTATGGAAATAAAAGGCGAATGCCCAAGAAAAACATTTTGTCGGATTGCGGGGGGGGAGGCTACACGAGTTTTTTTTCCCGGGACCAACCTAAATCACCCAGGTTCCCAAGGGTTTCCGGGGGAGGGGCAAGGAACCTGGGTCTGGGGTTGAGGTCAAAACTGGGGTGTCCAGTGGCAAGGAATCTACGGGGTGGGAAAAAAGTCGAAAGTGTTTCGAACAAAAGCGCAATTTGGATTTGGGGGTAGGGGAAAGTTAAGATGCACTACTCTTCAAAAAAAAGAGTTTGGGAGAGATAAAATAAAAAAAAAATCAAAAGCCTCAAAATGGGGAATAAGGACAATTGTGGAAAGGGGGGTGGGACTTTAAAATAAAAAAAAGGCCGTTGCCAACATCCGTGCAAGCATGGTTGTAACTGCAAAAAAAAAACTGATGTAAATGGGGGGAGAAGCTCGGAAGGGCATGGTTTCATTTGGGACAACAAACAAGTCTGGGTGAGTGGGGGGCTTGGGGTGTACCAGGGTGGTTTTGAACCTAGAACATCAATCATGCCAAGCCTGTGGGTCTGGGTTCTTCCCATGATAACTCCTCCGTTAAGGGTGATAAACAGGACTGCAAATCAAAACAAGCGGTGTTATCGTCATAAAAATCTTTGACCCCCAAGTTTTTCATGTCCCGGGGGAGAAACGAAAAATTTTAAAGAATAATTGTAAAATAAGAATCAGGAAGTCTGTGGGGGCAATGCACGACACAGAGTTGGGGGCGCACGGTTTTGGGGGGCGTGTGTTGGGGGGGGGGGGGGGGGGGTTTGGGTTTTGGCCTAGGGGTTCTTTGGGGGCATTTTCCGCCCCAACCAGGGACCGAATTGGGGGACTTAGGGTCAACAGTTTCCGGTAACAGATTCAAATCGGGGAGTTTGATAGGCAACCCAACCTTTCCTTTTCGTTCTGGGGGGTCAAGAAACGTTAGAAGAAGGTCCGCCAGGTTGTTAAAAAAAAAAAAATCCCGCATGTTTCTTGAACCATTCCTTGATTTTCTTTCTGGGACAGGATGGGATCGTGGTCCGCAAAATGTGGAAGGGAAAGAAACAAACCAAAACCACCAAACCTTATGGGGTCTGGTAAATGCCGGGTACTGGGATTACCATTTTGCCAGCTTGGGGTAGACAGAGGTAAAACATTATTTAAAGGAACCGGGTTTTGACCAAAGGGTGGGGCGAAAACTCACTTTGTTACTTTGGAAGTTGGGGGGGGAAAGTGGGGGGTGTTCGGTTAAGAAGCGAAAATGACAACAAACACAAACTCCCCACCTGTTCACGGTCTGGCTGATCAACGCACGGGTCCCAAACCAGCCGTGTTACAGGGGGGTAAAAAAAAACAAAACATGGATTGCCACCTAAACGTTGGGGAGGGGTTTTGGAAGAAGCGACCACCCAGTGAGTTGGTCACCACCGGGTGGGGGTTGTCCTGTGCATAGAGAAGTGCCTTTCTTTGGGCGTGTGGGTCAAACCTAAGGTCCCGAAACACCGGCCAGAAACGTAAAACACGTTGAGGGGGGCTGTTACAAGGGGTTCCCCTGTGGTGCCGTTTGGTCGGCCAAGGACCAAAAAATTGAGAATCAGGGTTAGACTCGAAAAAACGTCCCCCCCACCCGCCCTAAAAGCTAGGGGTCAAAAGGAGATAATTCAAAAAAAAAAGGAGGATATGGAACACTAACAGTTTAGGGGGATAAGAAAGAAAGGCGAAATTCTGGGTGTAAGGGCAGGAGTGGGGGGGGGTCCATCCCGGGGGAAACAACCGAAGTGGGCATTGTTGGGCCGACAAATGGTACCCATTAGTGGGCAAACAGCATGAGGTCAAAAAGGGGAAAAAAAAATTATTGCCAAAGAAACGAAGAAACATCGGGGGGGGTTTTTGGAGAAGTATAATGTGTTTTTTCCAAAAAAAGGTTTTGGGGGGGGGATCTCCTCGTCCCATCAAAAAAAAAACACAACCAGAAGAAAGAAAGAGCATGCCAAAAAAAGTAAAAAAGAAATTAAGGGGGGGAGGAAGGGGGTTGGGTCAAAAAAATTCCAAAAAAAAAGGGCCCACACAGGGGGTACTGGTGTACCTTGTGGGAAAATAACGCCGCCCCCAAAAATCACAAAAAAGACCAAGGGTGTTTCTTTCGGCCAACAGAAGGGGAAGGGATTAGCATCCGGGGATTGAAAAAGAGCATATTGGGTTGCAAGGAGGCCGACAACATAAAAATGAGGGGGAGTGGAAAAACGCCGTACTCTTAGAGCAAGAACTCCGGCATGTGTTGGGGGTATTGTGTTAATACGAAAACGGTTTGTGGGAAAAAAGCAGGTGAAATTTTGAGGGGGAAAAATTCTACGACAAATAGTGAACAACGCAAAGGGGTCCCCGCAGGTCAGGGTCAAAAAAGTGAGGGGTGGGAAAAACAATCACAGGGGTGGGTGGTTTGGGGTGGGGTGAAACTGGCAGGTTGGTTTTTTTTAGGGGGCAGGGGCCGGGATGAGGAAAGGGTTGTGTTTTGGGGGAGCAGTCCATCAGGCGGGGGGGGACTCACTTGAGAAAAAAAAAAAATGGGTTTCAAAAGGAAAAAACAAATGAAAGAAGTCAAAAAAGGTTTTGCATCAAATGGAATGTCACCCAACGGAAAAAAGGGGAAAAAAGACGTACGGAAACGGCATCGGGGTATAAACAAGGTTTTTTTGTGTGGCTCAAAAAAAAATGTTGTGAAAAAAGGGGAAACAGGGGAAAAGTAATGAAAAACCTTTAACAGGCTGGGGGTACAAAAGGTTTGGGGGAAGGACAGAAAAAAGGCATCCCACGACTTGAACCCTCCAGGGGAAAGTCAAAAAAATGCTCTGAAAGGGAAACCATCCAAAGTGCAAAAAGGAGGCCACAACAGGCGACAAATCGAGTTTAAGCGGAGAGGACCCACTCTCCTTATTAAAGTGCAGGAAGGCTTCCCGTGAAAACAAGTTGGGCATCAAAAAAGCAGGGCCCAGAGGTTGGGCAGCGCATGAAGTCGTATTGGGGAAAAAAAAAGGGGTGAATGTGGGTAAGACCTAACAATCCGTTGGGGGGAGAATGAGGGAACCAAAACCTACGTACCTCTTGGTAACAAAAAGAACAGCTGACTCAACAGCCCCGCTCGAAACCACAATTGGAAAGCTTGGGGAAAAAACCTTGGTTCACGGCGACGATAAATTGGACGCCATGGGTTTGGGTCGTATCGGACAATATGAGCGCGAAAAAGGCGCTAAAACCAGGGCGGTTTTGGTTACAGAAATTTGGTGTTTGAAATAAGCCTGGGCACGTGAGGGGACAGGTTTGTGTGGGAGGACCAGTCCACGTTGGGGTGGACTGTGTTGAAGGGAAATAGCGGAGCAGGCCAAACCCAGGGGGGAAGGGGGGGGGGACGTAACTCCGGCAACTGTGCCTAAAAAAAAAGGGGAAGGGGGGCGTGGGTGGGACCACACGGAAAAAAAAAACAAAACGGGGCCGACGAAGAAAATGAAAAGGTGGTCCTGGGACGCAAGAAGTCCGGAAACAAAGATCAAACTGGACAACAAGGAAAGAAGCGAGTTAGGGCAGAAGGCCTAGAAAAAAAAAAGAGTTTCAAAAAAAAAGGTCAAAAGACAGGAAGAAAACACAATCAGATGAGGGGGTTGACGCGGAAATGAAAAAGGGGAAAAAGGGCCCGTGTACCAATGGTGACAGGGTTTTCCGAAGGTTCGGCGGAAAGGCCAAACTTGTAAGTGGGAGGAGGGGCAGCCAAATAACTGCGCCCTAAAACTGGGGAAAAAATGGGGGTTTGGGGGGGGGAAAACCGGGAGAAGGCCGATTATCATTGTTGTCCCTTTTAAACCAAAAAAGTGGGGGGTGGGGTTGGGGGGACGGTTGAACAAGGTTGGGGACGGCACAGAAAAAACTCAGTTGCGTCAAAGGAAGAAATGAATTCCAAAAAAAGCCGCCAAAAAAACAAAACAAACAACAAAACCAAAACCCAACGGAGGGAGGAAGTAAATAAAGAAGGATTTGGTACCAATGATAGTATTCTGGGGGAACGCAACAACTGGATTGGGGGGGAAAAAGGGTGACAAGAAAAACAACCCCTGGGAAAAACCGGAAACCAAAAAAAAAAAATCAGAAACAGGTCCCAACTTTTGTGTGCAAAAGGCCAGAAACAGGAAGGCTGTATGGCTTGTAAGCGTTTAGGGGGGGGCAAAAAAAAAAAGGACAGAAAAGGTGCTTGTGAGCTGGAGTGACCCCAACACCTCCCAAAAAGTGTTTTTGTACAAAAAACGAAAAAAGGTAAATTGGAACATTTGGTGGTTGGTGTAACCGCGGTTCCCCCCAACACCCCGACCGGGAAAAAGGCACGTGCGCAATGTGGAACAGGGACGGTTACCACTGGGGGAAAATGGGTTTTGGGGAGGGAGTCCAAGCCCCGAAAAGGCTTTGTAAGGGTCCTAAAAGTGGGGGCAAAAGCCATCCACCAAGGGGTGCTTGGGCCCCGTTACCCCGGTTCAACACAAAAAACAGGAACGAATGTTTGGGTCTGCCGTCCTGCCCCGGAAAGGGGTTCCCTGGTTGGGCATCTGTTGGTTCCCGTGGGTTAAAAAAAAAAAACACCCACTGGACCAAAACGTTTCCCAAAAAAAAGTCGGCAAAGCCTGGTTCGTGCTAAAAAAACACGGGAAGCGCCCGGAAAACGGTTTTGCAGGGGTCTTGGCGCCTTTGATGACAAAAAACTCATAAAAAACAAAGTTTCCCAAAGTGAGCACGCGGCGAAGTGGGGGGTCTCAGAATAGCCACACCGCGGCCTTTTAAAGACAACGGGCGCAAATGGAAAAAAAAATGGGGGGTCGGAAAGAGACGACATGTTTCGGAGCGAGTGAAGATTTTTCGTGGGGAGAAGGAAGGGAGGAAACTATTGGGTTAGGGGGATTGTTTTTACAGTCTCATAAGATGGGGGGGGACTTAAAAACCTCCTGGCAGGCTTAAAATGAGCTAAACAAATTTCAAATAAGCCGTTAAAAAGGTAAACCTACAAAACAGGTAGGGGGTATCTATTGGAACACTGAAAAGACCAACCGGGGGGGGGCAAACTGAAAGCTTACGCGCATGCTTTCTCTTTGCTCTGCTCCAAAAAACACCCCGACCCACTCTGCCCTTAAAAAAAAACGTTGAGAAACGTTCCCCAAGACGTGTGACCAAAAACAATGGGGTGAAAGGTTACCCAATCGCAACGAAAGGGTTTGTGGCAAAACCAAGAAAGCGGAGTGTGGGCCGGAGTTCCCCTGGGGGGTGCTTCTTTAAAAACACTCGGTATCTCCGTGGTGGGGGGTGGTGAAGAAACTACTACTAGGGCACACGGGGGGACCGGGGGGGCTTCGGGCGGGCTTGCTGAATCAAAATCAAAAAATGGACTGCAAAAAGCAATTGGAAAAAAAAACGTGGCCAGAAAAAAGGCCAGCCTGGGACTTGATGCCCAACCAAACCAAGTTTCTGGGAAATCGGAGGAAGTCAATTGAATACAAGGCCGATGAAGGGGGGGGGGGGTTTTCAACGAAAAGGTTTTTTTGCCGGGATTTGGTTTGGGGGTTGCGCGGGGAGGGGGGGGGGGTTGTGGGTTTGTTTGGGGGGGGCAGGCTTGGGGGGGATTTTTTTGGTATTGTGTTGGGGGGTGGGGTTCTTTGAGGGTGTATTGTTGTGTGTCATGTGTGGGTGGAGGGTGGTTTCACCTCTATTTCGGGGGGTTTTTTCGTGAGTTGGGGCCGGGCAATCTGGGGTACTTTCAAAAACGCAACTTCCGCTGTCCGGGCAAAGGGTGGGAATTAAACCCTGCGTTGGCATGACTTCCCTGGGGCGGGGGAAAAGTAGGGAAAAGGGGGGAAGGCCATCGCCTGAGAACTGAACCCTCGCCAAAACCCCGTTGGTTTTCTTGGGGGGGGACCTGGGTCAAGAGTAAACCAAGGACCACTCCCCCCCAGTTGAAAAGGCGTCCCCACCAGTTTACAGGTTTACAAGTGGGGAAGTGACAAACCAAGTAGAAGGCGTCACTGCCTGTTGGGGGGTAAAATAAAGTGGGTCCGCAAAAAAAACGGAGCCACAAAACAAAACCGGGGTACCACAAGAAATGCAAAAAGGGGTGGAAAGTCACCAGAAGGGGGAGACGCAGAACATTGTAATGGAAGAAAAACAAGGTCAAAGAAAGGTCCAAAAACCATAGGGGGACCCCTTTATTCAAAGTGGGGGGAAAAGGTTGGGTCGGGGAGGGGGAGTTGGCACAACACCAAAACTTCAAAAGTCCCCTAGTCAAAAAAAAAGGGACTCCCCGCAAACCTCCCACGGGGGGTGGGGGGTTTCCCAAAAAAAAAAACCAGAAAAAAAAAGGACATGATTTTAGGGGGGCCCGAAAAAAAACCTGGGGACATGGGGGGGGGGGGGAGCGCAAGTTGTTGGTGGTCCACCGGGTGTAAGCCTGAAGTGGGCCCAAGGAAAAAAGAAGCGAGCCGAACTGTTAAAAACTAACAATACCATGGTTTGGTCCCAGGCCAGAAATTTTTTGGGGACGCGCCGACTGGGACCGGGACCCAAAAAAACCAAAAAAACCTCCAACCACGCCAATCCTTAATAAGAACATCGTCATGGGGTGTCATGTTGTGAGGGACCGAACAGAAAATGGACCATCACAGGTAAAGCTGGAAGAGAAAATGGGGAAGGGTGCACGTCCAGCCACAAACAGAAAAAAGGGGGGGATGTGGGGCCCTACAGGGGGGGAATCAAAGGAACTTACTGGGGGGATTGAGGGGAAATTGAAACTTATCCCCTTCCAAGGAAAAAGGTTGTTTGAAAAGAAAAGCTTTGGGAAATTCTAAAAACACAAACAAAAAAAAAACCAACGGGGGAAGGAAGGAAACAAGACAAGGGACGAACTGCTTTCAAAAAAAAAGGGGGGGATGATATTGTTCAGGGAACCCGAAAGGCAAAGACTGGGGGGTCACGGGGTTAAAACGCCACCCCCACACATCCAAACAAGGGGGGTTTTTTGTCGGAACAAACATTCGAAAGGGGGGGGTGGGTTAGGGACTAAAAAATGGAACCAACTGTGGGGGGGGAAGGTTGGCTTCTGGTCATGCAACACAGACACCAAGATAGGGAGTGCGGGAAACCCCCTAAAAAGTCTGTGGTCAAAAGTAACCTTTCAAGATTGGGGGGCACGGTCACGGCGGGGGTCTTTTTTTTAAGCAACTTGGGTATGGCAGGGAAAAATTCACAAAAACAACAACACAAAAAGGCAACACTGGCCGGTTTCAAAGGCAAGGTGGGACTGCCAACGTACCAAATGTGGTGAGGGGGTTTGGGGGTGGGGTTGGAGGACAGAATGTTCTGGGCGGGATCAAAAGGATGGGAGGGTTGTTTGTTGTTTGTCCGGAGGCAAAAAAAAAAAAAAAAAATGAACCGAACAAAAAAAACATTTCAAACGGAAGCAACAAAGTTTGACGGGGGCCCAGGGGAAACCCTCCCCCCAAGGTGGTTTCAAAACACGGTTTTTTTTGAAAAAGAAGACATGGAAAAAAACGGAACCTTGGGAACCTAAAAAAGGCCCCTCACGGGGTGTGACC
>Ga0179593_1393190_pt1 | contig 13009 bp, 15 predicted proteins | sample CZODoug2_1_08_16_FD_185931 | JGI IMG/M metagenome (GOLD analysis project Ga0179593, IMG submission 185931) | Vadose zone soil fungal communities from Angelo Coast Range Reserve, California, USA - CZODoug2_1_08_16fungal (PacBio error correction) | ecosystem: Environmental > Terrestrial > Soil >...
GATTATCCGAGCTTCGGAGTGCTCGAACATGCAATGAATCTCCACAAGTCAGGGTCACACCCAAAAGGAAAAAAAAGGATGGCGATAAGAAAGAAAGCGAAATCGGGTCGATTTCACCAAAGCACGCAAGTAATGCAGGACTGAACAAGGCGAAATGCCAAAAAGGGGAGAAGAACAAAGGACCGCTACTTAAAGGGTGTGAATGTTGCCGGTGACTTCGCAAAAAAAGAAACCAGGGGAGTGGGGGAAAGCCAAGGGGCATAACGATTTCAAAGGAATGGGAACTCAAGGATGAGTAAGAGACGGAGAAAGAGGGGACCAGCGTTGTAGGGGAGTCTAGGCGTCCCGTAAACAGTCAGCGACAGGGAAATATTTAGGGGACGCTTCAAAAGGACCACCGAGCACAGAGGGGTACTTAAATCGTAAACCGCAAGCGTAAGGAAGTCGCAGATTGCTGAGCCCTTGCGAAAGAACGGGGCTAATCGATTCGAGTTAGAGAGCAACTTGGAGTCACGCTCAAGAAAAAAATAGCGCCACGACGGAAAGTCGTCGTCTTCGGAAGACACCACAGTGGAGAAAGAGAGACTGACGAAAAGAGCTTTGCAAGGCGGGCAGAGCGAAAAGATAGGGACACGTTGATGGGTCCCCATCGCAAAGAAACCTATTCCCCTCAAAAAATCAGCGGAAACGCACATGTGAGAAAAGAGGGGGGTTTCGGGGGGAGTAGAAAGCCGTGGGAAAAAAAAAGGGTGGAAAGCACCCCCCGCTAAGAAGCAAGGAGACAGGGAAAAGGAAGTACGATCGTTGGCAAAGTCCATAAAAAGGGGGAATAAGGTACCTCAGTTCACAAGAAAGAGCCCCTTGCTATCTTCATTGTGAGTGACCAAGCTCCACATCATTGACGTTATGGCGCGTAGACTGGGTCCACAAATTCACGCGAAAACACGGAGAGATGGAGGTGCCGCCTCTTGCTAGCTGGCGTTAAAGACTTATGGTAGTTTTAGGGAAGCAATGGATAGGGTCCCAAGCCCGGTCTCGGCAGGAAACCAATGTCAGGGGAGCGAGAGTGGGTTGCGAGGTGGTTACGGGGGGCAAACGCGAAGGGGAGGTCTAACGTCCTTCGGACCTTTGTGCTGGCCGCGTGTAAAAGCGAAAAAATGTACCATCCAGAACCACGAGGGGCGGGTTGGGGGATGCACGCTAAGAAAAGGGTCAAACGCCGGTACAGAACGCCACGAAAAATCCAAAGGACTACCGGGAGACAGGGGGGACAACAGCTGGATGCAAAAGAGGAGAAAGTAACAGTGGAAGGAGAAAAAGAGGAAGCGAGAGAGAAAGTGCTTCCGTTGTGACGCGGAGGGAAAAAGAAATCGGCAAAACTGACGGTGATGCTTAATGGGGCCAGGACACCAACCACGAATCGTGCTCAAGCCGGTAGATTGGCGCATCGGAGGAACAGTCAGAGGGAAAACCACTTCCTCTAGGATATTCTTGAGAGGAAGTAGAGGGGGGACTTTCGATCGAAGGATAAATAGAAAAACCACATCGGATTCGCTTCCTTTTAAGTGGGAGTAATCTGGAGGATTGCTCTTTTAGCTGTTGGGGGGTCCGGAAGAAAAGATCGGATGATGTACGTCAAACCCATTCAGGGAGAAAAAGTGATATTGGAAAAAGATCGGGAAGGGCTTGCAAGATTGGGTATAGGGAGGGCTAGCCCAAGTGAGAGCGAGGCTTGAGCAGCGCGGGTATCTGTGATGCAATGCCGTTTCAATTGTGTCCGGCGGGAAAAAACGTGTGGAAGATAGTGGAATTGAGACTGGAAGAGTGAAGGGGCGCGCCATCCATTCTTCCAGGATGCGAACCTTGGGGGGAAGGACGAAGGAAAGAGCGGAGGATCCACGAAAGGGGACGTAGTATCGAATAGGGAATGGAGATAAACGGCGAAATCGAACGGCGATACGAAAGACCGGGAGGAAACCGTGGATAGGTCCTGAAAAAGGGTCAGGGAACAAGGCTAGAGAAAAAAGCAGGGGGGTAGAAAATATCAACTAATCATGATCACTAGTATTGGTAATCGTGTTTCGACTGCGGAGCTTTGCAAGGGGAGAAGGGGAGTGAGACTACCGCGTACCTCAAGAAAAAAAAAAAGAAGAGGCTCCTGCGAGGAATGATGGAGAGTCTCATCAAAAATTGAGAAATATATTGCGTAGAAAAAAAAGAGGGAATCTTAGGACACATAGTGCTAGACTCCAAAAAGATCGGGAGAAACAGAATGAGAATATCGTTCGTCGTGAACTACCCTTGGGGGGATGAGAAGGGATAGGCTACTGAAACTTTCGGACACTGAAGATCTGAACGGGGGAAGGTTGCTGCAAAAAAAAAAAGGGGGGTCGCTCTGGGTCATACTCGTTCGATTTCTTGCGTGGATGAAAAGGACAGGAAAGTCGAGAAAAACTTAAAAGAGGGACACTCTTCCGAACGCGCCTCAAGAGGGGGGGGAGGTGGGGGAGAACTAAAACGTCGGACGCTCAAGAATAACTGCGTGGGAAAAAACCAAAGTGGCCACGGCCAGACGCGGATCAAAGAGATAGGGCTGGGAGAACGTGGGGGCCGGTCGAGCTCAGATCGGGGATACAGCCGGGACAATGAAGAAAAGGGACTGTACAATAAACGATCGGATCCGACATCGCTCGGTCTGGTGAAAAAGAAGGAAAGAGAGAGAATACACACCACCAAAACTCTATCTTGGGAAAATCGATGAAAAAAAAGCTAAAAGGGGACCGCAACAAAATAAGGAGCGTAAATCGTACCGATTTACAAGGGCCTGCGTTACTTATCAAAAATATCTTTTCACCTAACAAAACCATCTCGGTGGGGGGGGGGAGGGGGGGTCCAAAGAGAGGGTGAAAGAAAATAGGAGAAGAAAAACCATAGCGAAAGCACGGGCCAAAAAAGGAAGAATCTGAAAAAAGAGGGAAGTAAAGAACTTCACCAATAATCAGAAAGTCAGTAGAGAGGCGCGATTCACCAGGCAACTCGAAGGGATAAGCTAGCAGACTGCATCCTGCGTATTAAGAAATAGCGAAGCGGGGGAATTAGAAGAGTGGGTCAAGGGAGAAAGCATTTTAGAAAGGAAGACTCGGGGGTTAAGGTGACTTGGCCTTTACGGTCCCTGAGTGGGAACTTAAAAAAAGAGGGGGGGAGGCCGGTGGAAATACCTGAGCTCCTACGGAACATGTTGGGGGCCTTACCTTGGAGGAGGGGGGAGACAAGGGAGCGCTCACTCACAGGGCTTGAGGTGAAATCACTGGGGGCCACAATCGAAGGAAGGACGTGGAGAAGTAGGGGAAGCGGGGGCGCACACTCATACAAAACAAGATAGCTGGGAAGAAAGGACAAGGGGAGGACGGCGGGGCCTGACGCACTGGCCAATGAGCGGCAAGTGGATTCCTAGAAGGGGCTCACCAAGGAATAACGGGAAAAAAATCAGTTCAGGAAAGGTTTGGGACTGCCTGAGGGGAGTGTGACAGGAATGCCATCTGGGTATTGGTCAGAAAAAACGGATCAAAAAGTACGGAAGGAGGGTGATGACCGCATACGGCTTAACGGGGGGGACTCACGCAGCTGGCGCGTCCTCAGAAAAAGACGGGGGGGATTGCAGAAGTAGAGAGGTCGGGTTCGAATAATCGCGTCTCGGGAGCTTCAACGCAAGTAGACTAACAGGGATTAGGAGAGGTCAAGGAATAAAAAAAACGGGACTGAGGAAAATGGGGGGGAGTCAAGGTACTACGGATAAATGATTCAGATGGACAGGGAGAGCAGGGTTAAGAGGGAATAGAACGTCTAAAGACTGTCGATGAGGGAGGGAGACATAGAGACTCACAAACAAGGAGTAGGGAGAAAAGGGCGACGGGGGGATATGACCTGAGAATTTCGTCAGGAAGTCCTGAGAACGGTAAGGGACGGGGTTTTTAAGGAAAAGAGTCGAAAGAGCAGGAGTCGACGTATGCCAACGCAGCCGTTCCTCCTATTTCAGAAGGGAAAAAAGGGGGGATAGTCGAAGGCATCCATCTTGGGGATCAAAGAAAAAGAGGAGGGTCAAAAAAGAGGGACGGCATGGTTAAAGAATAATCTAATATGTATATCTGAAGGACAAGAGGCAATCAGGGATCGTGAGGGACGAAGGCAGGAGGAAAGAAGGAAAGGGCGCGCATTCAGGGGTGCGCCTGTTGGGGAATGAAAAAACTCCCGTTCGGGAACGGCAGAGGGGACAAGGCAAAAAAAAAGGGCATCCCCCTTTTTAGCGCCGGAGGATAGAAGCCAGAAGGGTGGTGGTAGAGCTGGGAGAAAGGGGATATGGAAAGGGGGGGGAAAAGTGAAGGAGCAAGTAAGCTTTCGCACGTCCGTCGGTGCACTCGCCTCCTAGGTAGGAAGGGTCAGTAGATTGGTTAATGAGGGTTGGGAAGGGGGAGGGAAGGAGGACTAAGTGGAAACACCCAATCCGGAGGAGAAGTGTTGCCGGCGAAAACGCCTGTTAGCAGACCATGAAAGACAGAGAAGGAGGAAAAAACAGTTTAAGTTCGGCCTTTGTATGTGGAGAGGGGGGAAGGACCCAGCTTGGAACAAGAAGGCGGGACTTGAGAAAAAGGGACCGAGTCTTACGAAAAAAGGAACTGATGCGAGTAAAACGGCGGACCGACGAGACCTATGCTTAGAGAAAGATGGGAACTGGTGAGTCCTGAATGTCGCTCTAGGAAAAAGATCATGTCATTTCCTTCTAAAGCGAGAACGGGCCGGACAACGTCAGGGTGGCCTGTTGTCTTTAAAGGGTTGGGAAAGTTGAAACCGGAGGGCCACTGGGAATACTGGATATTCTTTCGAGTAGGGGGGGGGTGGGGGTGGGGGGGGGGAATAAAAAACAAAGGAACAAGGGGGGCTGGAATGTTAATCTTTTCAATATGTCGAAGGAGCGGCGAAAAAGCGTTGATCTCACCGAGGGGGGTAAGCGAAGGTCTGGGAAGGCGGAGAGAGTAGAATGTCTTCCTGTCTCTGGGGGGAAAGCGTAGATGAATTGTCTCTCCTCAGGAGGGGAAAAGATCGGGGGGAAAGTTCAGACCGGAGGCTTGTGCAAAAAGGGTGGATTGATGGAATATCCCGGGCTGGCAATAGGCGTCCGGGCAATCTGAAGAGAGCCGAAAGAAGAGGGGTGTTAAGGGGGGTGAGACAACTGGGGAAACACGGTGTAGTTATCCGGTGAAAAAAAGGTCAGGGAGGCGCCAACAACGACCAGGGAGAATTCGAAACTGTCAGGAGGGAAAACGAGTTGGACGACGAGGGGCGTGCTCTACGGTCGGCCACTTCAAGGGGGGAAAGTTAGCACAAAGAAAAAAAGAGGAGCGGGGGAACCACTCCCCTTTGGGGGGGGGGCCCAAAGAAAGGCGGCTAGATAAGGGGAGGGGGTCAGACCCCACAAGGGTCTGTGAAGAAGGAGAAGGGGGTCACTAGAAAAGAAAAGAGAGGGGTGGACGTTTCTCGACTCGACAGGAGAGGGGGGATCGGAAGTCGAGAGGGGACTCGAAACTACTCGGTCAACGCTCCTTCTAGGCGCGTTGGGAGTAGAGAAAAGGAGGGAAGAGAAGGTCAAACCCTGCTTCTAAAGATGAAGTTTGAGAGGAAAAAAGAGGGGAAACCTAGAGAGAAAAAAATCGAGTTACAGAAAGAAGAACCCCTCAAAGTAAAAAGAATCGGGGAAAATTGGCTAAGGGAAAAGGGGGGAAAACCGACATCGCTCTAAGCACTGGGAGTGAGGACGCCGGGGGAGAGACTAATCCGAAGTTTCTTCAAAACAAAAAAGTGGAAGGGGGGTTAGCTTGCGAGCTAACAACAGGGAAAGAGAGAACGCGCGAACTGAAAAAAGGGAATATAAATCCGCATCACGGTTTCGATCCCACTGTCGTTGAGGTCTGGAAAATCAGAAAGTCTTTACCCGCTTCAGGGGATGCGTCAAAGAAGGAAAAACGAGGAAAACATAGCTGATAGGGAGAGAGCTCGCTCGTTTTACGGCTGTGGCAGGCCGCCGGCAAGAGAGAGGGATCACAATTTGCAGAAAAATAGCTTGGAGGGAAGGAGAACCAAGAATCCGGAAAAACTTCTGTCTCAGCTGAAGAGAGGACCACACTGGCTAAGCAACACTCACACCCGACGAGGAGAAAAGAATAACGAAAAGATACGTGACTCTCGCGTAGACCGCACCGGAAAGACGAAGTATGGGGGGTGACTGGGCGAGAAATGGATCTCGGAAAGGGGCTGGGTCCGGCCGACGAACGGGGGGAACGCGGTTACGCTTCCTGAAAGGGGAGTACGAAAAAAAAAAAAGAGAACAAGGAGGGAAACAGGGGCTGCAAATGTCTGGCACTAGGCTGTTCTCAGAAGAAATGAAACCCCCCGACTCCATCTTCGAGAGGGCAAGTCTGTAAAGGAAGGTAAGGGGCTGTGTGAAAAGCTAGGACTACAATCGAAGGGGATCCGCGGCACATAGGATCACATCCGTTGTGAAGGCTGGAACGTGCGAAGAGGGAGGTCCTATATGGGGAAGTAATTGAGTTTGAATGAGATGCGAGCGGTAAGAGTTGGAAAGCGCACCACGGGACTCCCGAATGTTACATCTAGGAGTCTCAAGAAGGTGAGACGGCGCAAAAGTTACTTATTTGTGCAAATCGGGCACCAATAAAGAAGGAGAGGGTCACGTGAGATTAAAAGTCGGGGAAAGCGAAAAAAGTTCAACACCATGAAGAAAAAACCAATGCGTTTCTCACCTACAAAGCTGAAAGATTAAAAGTCTGCCGCACCTGAGGATACGCTCGGTAAGTCAAAAGAAGGACTACATAGAAATAGGGGGCTAAGCGGGGAAGCTACTGCACTAATCGTACAAATCGGGTGGATATGCTAGGCCTTGAGACGCTCGAGAGGGGGAAGGTCAGCAAAAAAGGAGGGGAAACTAAAAGATCAATTGAGCGAGGGGATAGGTAAGGGGCAACATGAAAAGGAGCAAGTTACCGTCGCGCGCATGTAAGTGGAGCGAGAGGACATTAACGAGCGCAACTGGGTGGGCGGAATAGAGGGGACCGAAAAAAAGCGAATCTTCACGAGAAAACACTGGGGCTCGTCTTGTGTGCTGTGTCCTCCATACCGTCAGGAAGGAAAAAAAGGGTAGGTGAAACCGGGCGTAATCGGGAAGACTAGCAGTATACTAGGAGAAGAACGGGAAGAGAAGACGAAGTCTTCCCCGCCGAAGACGGCAGGATAAGAATAGGAGGACTAGAAGAATCTCTCGAATTTAAGGAAAAAAGGGATACGACGAGAGGGGGGAGGAGTGTGGGCAGATGAGTACAGGACTGAGGAGAGTCAGCTGGAAGGGGGGGGATACGGGTCACAGGAAAGAGAAGACTGGCGGCCCTTGGACATTCACGCCATTTCGATCTCAGCTTCTCGTAAGGGAGCTGGGTGTAGAGTTGAGACAGCGGCCTGGTTAGACAAACAGCAGGGGGGAAAATACGGAATATAAGGAAGAGAGGCAGCGTCCTCAGTTGAGTAGCGTACGCTATTTCTGGAAAGGAACAAGAACTCGCGTGAGCAGGGGAAAGTGCAGACGCAGTCATCTTCAGGAAGAAAGGAATGGGCCGGGAGGGGGGGGAGGGAAAGCTCCCAAAGAAGGAGTAGGTGAGCGCGGCGCTTGCCACGAAGCATCCACGATTTGAAAAAGGGGGGGGGAGGCGACGTCGCGCATGCGGGGCCTTGGTCGAGGGTGCCGGAAGTTGGGGGGTGAAACAGGACCCCTTCCTTGATAGGGAGAGCGCGTGATGAACCGATGGAGAAGGGGAAAGCGAAAAGACAGTTTGCTCTGAAGGTTTGAGTAGGGCGCCGAAAGGGGAGGAGGGTCACGGAAAGACAAGGGAGAAGGCGAAAGGGGGAGTTAAAACATAACCTGGGGAAGCGTTGAGGGGGGGGTCAGCCAGATCAGCCAGTGGAGGTAGGAGGGGTGAGCTGCACTTAGGTCAAACGGGGATAGAGCTGGAAGAAGGTAACTACTTCCCTTGACGAAATGAAGGCCCACATGAGTCAGCGGGGAACGCTCGGACTAGGGATAACGAGGAGGAGAGGAGGTGCTAATCGAAGGAACATCAAGCTGTCACTTGTTAGTTTTACTCCGTCCGAGACGCCAGAGACGCGAACTTCGGCCAGAGCTTAAAAGAGTTTGTCCAAGCGCCAGGAAGTGAAAGGGGGAACCGAGATAGGGCTCGGGGCGTAGGAACCAAGCATTGGGGGAAAATAAGCGAAAAAAGCTAACCGCGATTGGTGATGAGCGGGAGGAAAAGTAGGTGAAGGAAGCCTAGGAGGGAGCTCCACTCGAGAACCGCAAGAGTTGGACGGCCGAGGGTGATTTTCGGGGGGTCATGGAGGAGGTGGAGGTTCGGCGGAGAGAAGGTGATAAAGAGTCTGGTAGGGTTATGAGAGATCATGGGACGAGCTCGCAATACTCGCCGCGTTAAGGATTTGAAAAAGCAGAAAGAAATGGGATCGTGGCCTGCTACACGTTTAGGGAGGATAGGATATCCTTCGCAGGAGAACCTGGAGAAGGGAGGTAAGGAAGTAGGAAGCAACCTACCGCAAGGTTGATTTCTGCGGGGGGGAAGGCGAAAGTTGGGGGCTAGGGGGGGACGACGCAGGGAAAAGGGTCAGGGAGGGAGCAAGCCCAAGAAATGAGTGTCACAGACACGATTATGGCGCACGGGAGTAGAAAGGGGGGTAGGTTGAGTGCAAGGCTACGAATCGGAATATCTAAAAAATTGGGGGATGTCTAAAGTTATGAAGGAAACCGCGAATGTCTGAATAACGATCCCTGGGGGGGGGGACGGGGGGGAAGAAAAGTCCCGCGGATGAAAACCTTAGTGTGGAGGGGAATACGAGTCTAGAAAGAGGGACCGGTCTCAAAAGGGTATTTCGCGGAGAACGGGGGGGAAATGCAGGGGGGTTCTCGAAGAGTAAGGTGGGGGAACGTGTAATTCCGGGAGAAGAACGAGCAGTAACTAAGAGAGAGGGAAAGTAGAAGCAACCAGAAAGGAAGAAAGGGCCGTGCGGGCTCTCAACAAAAACGTAGGATTAGGAGTCACCGAAAAGGGAGGAACAACGCACTTTGAAGAGCGCTTGAAGTTAGCGTAAGACGCCGAAAAGGAGAAACTGAAGAGAAGGGGGGTCGGACCCGAAGAGTAAAAAAGAAAACTGATCCACAAAAAACAAGAGGTCTGACTAGGGGCGAACCGGCGGAAAGGGAGAGATGAAACGTGCGCGAAAGCAAGAGGAAATCATCCAGAGGAGGAGGAAACCAAGTGGAAGGGGAGGAGGCTAGTGGGTTGTTCGAAGAAGGTAATGCGTGCTTCTAATGAAAACACGAGCTCTGACTTCCGAGGAGAAGAAACGGAAAGCTTCAGTCAATAAGGGCTGAATGGAAAAGGAGGGGGGAGAATAACCGGATTGAAAAGATCCAGAACTATCTTAACCAAGGGGCCCAAGTAAAAAAAACTGCATACACAATCCGACGGAGGCAGGCTCATTTTGCCAAAGGGCGCGGCAGGGGAAAGAAAAATATCTACCAAGGGGTGGGCGCCAATAAAGCAATGTCTTGGGGACAGAAAAGAGAACGATAATGAAAAGAGGGTATATGAAACATCTCCGTGAACTAACCCGAAGGAGGAAACGAGCAAAAAAATACGCATGCAACCTAAATAAAGAAAAAGGAGAGTAATGGGGTTCTTAGTGTGCTACAAGAAAAGACCCTTCAGCCCGTCCCCGATCTACCGCGTGCGGCGGGGGTGTCGCTCGAATTGGCAGTAAGCTGGGGAAAAGATCGAGGGAGGGGAACAACAAAAAAAGGGAAGTACCAGTCAGCACGTCCAAAATTTCATCACTGAGAGGCCGAACGGCAATCAGGGGGAGTGTCGCCTTTGACTGTTACGTGAGTTAACAGAGAGAAGAGGAGAGCGCCGCTCATACGGCAGCATCTGGAAGAGAAGCCCGGACCGTTAAGACGCATGGAGGTCGCCAGAGGGGAGTCAAGAAATTGTTAAGGTAATGCCGGGGAAAGGTCCTGGGGATCAGCTGGGCAATAAGTGGAAAGAGAAACTAAAAAACAATAAAGGAACCTGTTGTCCCTCTTGCGTTCAGGAGAAGAAGTCCTCAGGGTAAAGGCCTGAGGGGTGGAAGACTTGCACCATTAGAAGCAATTGATTCGGTCCTCGCAAGCAAAAACCGTCAACGGCAGATAAACTGCGCTCGAAGAAGGACAATCGGGGACTACGAAGAGGGGAATTACTCCTAGTAAGGGGAGAGAAGAGGTGAACCAAGGGCAGAATCTAAATCGACTCCACGCTAGAGAGGAGCGAAGAGATGAAAGAACTTGTTAGAAAATGGAGTGAAGGGGGCTCCTCCAATAAAGACTCTTATGGGTCATAACAACGCCCGAAGGGAGAACAGGGGACTAAGGGACCAGAAAGTGAGAGACACGGGATCTCACGCAGAGGGAACTCTGAGGGAAAAGAGAATGAGAAAAAAGGAGACACTCGAAGTTGCCGAAGAGTCATCATCCTCACCCTCGAAGAGGGATCTCTAAAAGTCACGGAAAAGAAGAGCTGCTCAGGGAATGGGGAGGAGGAGGAGATAAACTTGGGAGAGAAGATATGAAAAATTTTCTTTTCGTCAGGACCGAGAAGAGAGACGTAACAGAGCCATGCAAGAGAAACTTGTATATTCAGGGGAGCTAAAAAAAAAGAGGGGAGGGGGACAATAAGAGAAGGCAAATCGACTGTTCCTCTGACGACGAAAATAAGTGCGACTTCTCTTCAACGTGGAATTTTAGTCACTCGCCACACCGATTCGCGAAAAACGGAGGGAGCCAGGGAGAAGATAAAGAGTGAAGAGTCAGAAATGGGTCGAGTCAGAGAAACCTAAGCTTTGAGCTACGGGCGAAGGAGAGATTAGGGGCAAGGATAGGTGCGTGTCGTCTACTCGACTCTGGACATCAGAGAAGGAAAAAACGCTGGTAGGGAGAAAGTGCCCGAAGACTCATTTCCTCCACTGTCTTCTAGCGGCAAGAGAGGAGAAACGATGGGGTGGGCTGAAAAAGAAACAAGACACTGTTGCGGCGATCTGCACTATCCAATCAAAAGAGGGGAGGAAGGGAAGCAAAGGGGAGAGGCTTATCGGGGAACGGTTCTGCACTGGTGAAGAAGGGGCAAGACAAATTCCTAGGAGGCAATCCTGTGCGAACCCAGATGGGTCGCAAGGGGAGGGAAAGAAAGAATGTTGGGGGAGAGGGGCATTGTTGGGGAAGTCGCCTTGTGAAAAAAGAAAGCACGTCAAGCAATTGGAGTGCAGTGCTGGACAGTTAAAGAGGGAGAAAGGGGGAATACGAAACAGAGATCGAAGGAACAAGGCCTGGTGCCAGGTTAGGGCTCGGGAAAAAGGCGGGGAAATAGGGGGGCGTCTCCGCCGTCCGCAACGAAAGTCCAGCGGCAGGAAAAGAAAAAGGGGGAGACGAGAAAAAAAAAGGATTAGGCAAACTCTTCCAATAGAGACTACGGGAAAACCTCGCGCTTCGACGCCTCTCTAGAGTAAGACAGTTGATGGGGAAAGAAAGGGAAGAAGCTAGAAAAAAAGAGTGAGTCAAGGGAGTCACATTCGGATGAAAGGTTGGCCGTGAATCACAGCCATCCTTCAATCGGGAAATGGCGGGAGGGAAACCAAAAAGCTTCGGGAAAGTGAGCTCAACGATAATTGATGATGGATCGTCGGAAAAGATCGTGTACCGCAACGTCGGGAGCGAACAAAAAAAAAAAATGAAAGAAAAATGGTGCAGGAGCTGTGAGGGGGTTCGCTGCATCGGATAGGGGGGGCAACCCCTTTTTTGGGGATTTATCTAAGAGAAGCCCGGTTGGGGTGAAGAACGAGGAGTCTTGAGGGAGCGATAAAGAACAAGGTCGGGTTCGCGGGGGGGAGGTATTTCCAAGGTTTGCAGGATTGGCTCAACTGGGGAAATGGCCCTGAGAAGGGAAGTTAGAAGAGGAGGAAGGGTCGTAAGGGGGGAGAAGAGCCAGCCGCTCTATGGCGTGGGGACGTGGAAAAGTTGGGGTAGAACGCGTATTGAATGGAAGGCGAACGTGTCGCCACCGAGGAAACTATGAGGACTCAAGTGTAGGCGATCAATGCTCCGTGGAATATTCCGCGTCGTCAGAGAATGAGGATCAGCACAACGACCATCGGACGGCGGTGACGGACGACCCCTGATCCACTTGCAGGGGTTCGGAATGAAAAGTCTCCGATAAATCGAACCATCAAAAAGTGTAGCACTTGGAGAGCCGATAAAAAGAGCGGTTACTCAAAACGGAAACGCAGAGAAAAGCGAGGGGGGTGGTAATCATGCAGGGGTCTCATAATAAATTGGCGGCAGGCGCGATGTTGGAGCGGGAGGAGACAGAAGCAGAATCGTCAAGGAAAAATAAAATACTGTCCGGGTGGGATGTTGAACAACAACAAAAGGAGAATAGAAAAAGGCCACCGGGGGGGTAGGACTCAGAGCTTGAGGAATTCGATATTTCGGCTCGGATCTCCTAATAGAGAAGCCAGAAGTAAAAAACGGTTCTAGAAACAGTCAACGAGGGAGAATCAGCGTTTCAGAGGAAAAAACTCCAGGTTTAGAACGTGATCGATGAGGACGTGTCGAAAGGGGAGGGAGGAAACGAAGGGTGAACTGTAAGGACGGACGACTGGTCTTCCAACCCTAGCGCAAGGTTAGAGAAGCACCGGGAGGTGGGACCGGTCAGATCAGACATGAGCTCGACAAGTAGAGCAACTTCCCAAGAAATGTCCTAAGAGCGACAATGTCTCATGCGTTTTGACGGGCAGGAGAAGACGAAGGTCTTCCCGCGTCAAGGTCTCGCTAGATGGAAAAGGGCAC
>Ga0179593_1533178_pt1 | contig 13009 bp, 21 predicted proteins | sample CZODoug2_1_08_16_FD_185931 | JGI IMG/M metagenome (GOLD analysis project Ga0179593, IMG submission 185931) | Vadose zone soil fungal communities from Angelo Coast Range Reserve, California, USA - CZODoug2_1_08_16fungal (PacBio error correction) | ecosystem: Environmental > Terrestrial > Soil >...
GGCCCCTCAGAAAGGGCTGGGGACACAAAGGGAACAAAGGGTCTATTGGGAAAGGCAGGCGGATTTAGAAGAAAGCGGTATATGGACCAATGGCAACCAAAGGGGGGGGGAAATACCCGTCAGAGGGGCAAAGGAAAGGGCGAAATTTCGGAAGAGCCCCTCGGAAAAAAACCGCCCGGGCGTCCGAGGGGGCCTGAAGAACGTTCTGACAGAAAAAAAAGGAAACACTTTAAAAATAGTGCTGGAAAGGATTCTTAGAGGGGGGGGGGAAGGCCGGAGGACGGAAAAAGTGTTGTTCTGGACAGGGGAACCAAACTTCCGCGAGAAAGTCGGAAAGAAAACGGGAAAGGGGGAGGGGAAGCCTTCTGGCCCTGCTGGGGGCGCAGCGCCGGGGGGGTTGGAAATTTGGGGAAAAGGAGTAAGTGCCAGTTATGTAAGGGGGGGCGGAGTGGTTGGGACAGTGGGGGGGGAAAATGGAAAAAGAGCCAGGAGCATATTAGGAGTTGGAAAACAAATGATCTGCCGATAGGGCCCCTGAGGGGGTTCCCAAAACGAGTCGAAGTGGGAAAAAAACTTCCTGTCCATTAGGACCCAGGATTGGGGTGAAGGAGCGAAGAGGTAGACAGGTCTAGGAAAAGAAAAGGGGCAAGCCGCTTGGCAAAAAAAAAAACCGGAATAGAGAAGCTTGGGGGGACTAAGACCTGAATGGAGAATGCCAGGGGAAATCGGAATCGATTCCTGAGTGGAGATATCTGCAGAAATTGAGTAGGTTTTGCAGGGGAAAAAATCTTTTCTTCGAGGAAACGGGGGCAGCCAGACGGACGGGGAGAGGGGGTGTGCGCAAGGGGGGGGAAATTTTGCGAGGAGAGGGGGAAAACCAAAAAAAGGGTGGGAAGAGATTAAAAAAAAAAAGGGTCACTCGTGATGAAGGACGGGTTTGGTGGGGGGAGAAGGGGATTTGCGATGAATCAGTGTGGAAAAAGGGGGTTTACAACGGGAGGGGATCGGGGGGGGGGTGGCCGAAGGGGAGTTTTTCGAACGTTGAGAACTGGGGGGAAAAAGAATACGGAAAACGGGGGAAAAAAGGGAGGGGGGGTTTTGGGGGAATTAGTCCTGAAATGCCAGAGAAAAAAGTTTGCGGTTGACCCTAGGAGTCGGGTCTCCCTTTGAGAAGGGGGGTTGGAAAGATCTTCGGAAAACAGATGGACGAAGTTTGTTCGTTGCGGGGGGGGAAACAATTTTTGAAAAGAAGGGTCCTGCCCGGGGGGAAAAAGAGACGGTGCGGTTGGGGAATCACATGGTGGGCACAGTTCGATCACGTGCGCGGAAAAAAGTTGGTCGAAAGGGAAAGGGGGGGGGGGGCTACTTATAGGGAAAGGAATTTGGGGGAGGAATCAAGGGCTGCTGCCGCTCCCCATCTTCGCGAAAAAAAAAGAGGAAAAGCGGGGAAAAAAAAAAGCTCTTGTGATCGGGGGGCAAAACGCAAAGAAGGTAGCAATTATGAAGGAGGCCTGCGAAATTTCCGAAAAAGTGCGGGAAAAGGTGGTTAATTGAAAGGCTGGGAATTAGCCTGCGTTGCGGGAAAGGATGATTCCGGAGACACAGAAGGCTGAAAAAAAAAAGGGAAGAAAGTTTAACCTGATGCGAAACGCCGCACCTGGGGGGAAAAGCCGCAATCCGGGGTAAATTTTTCGGACGGGGAAAACCCGCTGAGGGGGGGTGAATCGGAGGAACTGATTTTGTGGAGGGGGGAGGGTTTTCGAAAGGGGGGAAAAAAGAACTCGAAAAAAGCTGGGGGGGAAAAGGGTTGCGCCTGTCTCTGGGGGGGGACGCAGCAAGGCAAGTTTTGTTTTTTGGGGGGAAAAAGATGGGAAAGAGGAGGACAATCAAAGAAAGAAGGTTTTGATTTGTCGGTTAGGGCGGAAAAAAGAAAAAACGATCCGAAGACGGACAGAAATAATGGAACGGAGAAAGGCACAGTGGGGGGGAGGCGGGAGAATTTTGAAAAAAAGGAAAGCCTCAAGACCTGTTGCTGGAAGAAGGGTGCATGAGGGCTGAGAATAGCACCATAGGGTCCGCTGCACCAAAAAAACGAGAAGACGCGCCATGGGAGGGGGGAAAGGAACAAATGCAAAGAAAGGCTTTTGGGGGGAGAAAAAAAATCAATTACGGGTCCGTAAAGAGTAAAAAAACAGTTGCTGGAGGGGGAAAGGCTTCTGGGGCCGTGGAAAAGGGGGGAGTCTACACCGAGAAAAAATTCGCCGGCTGGGTTCAAAAGTGATCAAAACGGGAAGACTTACTGGCGGGGGGAGAGAGCCCTTTTGACTTGAGGCGGGGGAAAAGGGGGGGGCCTGGTGGGGTCCAAGACGCGACAAGACCTGGATCACGCTTGGGGGTGAAGTCAAAAGAGCCCCCAGAGAGGAGTTTGCTGGGGAGAGAAAAGGAACCTCGGTGAGGGGAGCCCCTGTTAACAAGGAGATCCCAAAGATTGGCCCATAGAACCTAAAAAAGAAAAAACGGAGGTATGCTGAAAATCAGAAAGATAGAAGCTCCTGTGGGGGGAAGGAAAATAACAGCTGGACATATAGATTTTGGGGCGGACGCCTCCGCGTTTCCAAAAAAAGGAGTTTCTAGAAAACGGAGATTTCCAAAACAAAGATCGTGGAAGGAAGAAGTGCTTTTCTTGGACAAAAAAAAAAGACCCTCCCATTGCAGGAGCAGGAAAAATAACTCAGCCCCAAAAGCCAAGTAAAGGGTTTCCCCCCCCTGCAAACCCGGGGGTGGAGAAGAGCGTACATCGGAAGAAACGGTGGTAACCCCCGTTTGAACAAAAGCCCCCGAAGCTCCATCCAAAGGGGAAAATATTTAAAGTCCGGCGTAAAAGACCACGCCCAAAAGGCGGCAGGGGCGGGGACGGCGCCTGGCTTCCGAGAAGGCGCGGGAGGAAAAAAAAGGTTGCTCGTGGTGCAGAGAAGACGTGGGGACTACCACGCTCCCAGAGAAAGAAGGACACTCCACAGAACCGGCCTTGCGCCGGAGGGAAACGCGCGAAAAACACTGACTCAAGACCATCCTTTCAAAGGGGGAGAGCGGATCGGGGGGGAGAAAGCACAAAGGAAACGAACAAAACACAATGCTGGGTGAAGAGACCAGCGGCCAAAAGCCCAAAAAAACAGGAGGAGCAGAGAGGAAAACCAGTAAAAGCAAAGCTACATCTCAAACAAGAGAAACCCAAAAAAGCTTCGAAACTTTTCTCGGAATTGGAGTACATTCAGAACCACTCCCCAAGGACCCACCAGAAGTACTGGCAAGGTCAACCAAAAAAGACCTGAAGGAAGAGACAAACTGGCCGCAGCCAAGAAAAATTACCGCCGCCTGCCAGAAGAACTCCAGAGCGAAAACTCATCATCACGGGGGGTGGATCGACAGTTCTTTTAAAGAGGCCAGGTGCCTGAAAACAGAAAAGAAAGAAAATCCTTCAGAAGACAGAAATCAAGAAAACCGAACCGAACGCCAAAAAAAAGCCCTCCGTCACCAGAAAAGGGGGTCCGCACCAGCCGGAGAGTGGGAAGCTCAAGAGAGGTGACGAACACAGAAAGGACCCCCCCCCCCAAAACCAGCGACTTCGCGAGCTGGGGGCGTTGTCCAGCGGGAAAAAGGAAGCAGCAGAGAGGCACAAAAAACGAAAAAAGACCAACAGCATGATATAAGGGTCGAAAGTTGGCCAAACCTTCAGAGGCAAAAAAAACAAAAACGTCCCACTTTCTGGGGAGACGGGGAAAAGAGCAAAAGGAAATTTGTTTCCAAAAAACAACGAAGCAACCCAATAAAAACCGCTGGCGCGGTCCAAAAAACCGTCCATTAAAACTGGGAAAGGCAAGCACGAAACCGGGATAGGGGCCAGGGGGGGGGGGGGGGGGCAAACGGGATCGAGGACCATGAAGGATCATCCAAGAAAAACGAAACCCCACTGTTTCCTTAGGAAACTCCGCCACAAAAGGTCCGCGAAAAAAAGGCAATCACCCAAGATACAAGGAGGGGGCCACACCTGCAAACGAAAGGAGGGAAAAAAAATGGGAAAAGCTCACGAAAAAAGAACTTTCCCAAAATCCAAAAAAGGGGGAGGAAACACCAAGAACAAAGGCGGTTTGAAAATGAGGATGCGAACAAGCTTCGACCGACGGTTTTTCCCAGAGAAAAGGCCGGGCGGGAAAAAAGCACCAACGTACTCAAAGGAAAGCGTATGGTGCTAACACCCTTCGGGGAAAAAAAACCCAAGAAAAAGAGGAATCCAAAGACTGAAAAGTCCCGAATGAAAAGGATAGAAAGGGCCGTAAGCGATATGAATCCCGGAAAACGACTCAAGACCAGATCGTGGAGAAATTCGAAGGGCTTCCGGGTGAGGGGGGGGGGCATCTTATGCAAAGAGTGGCGTAGACCGAGGAGGGAGGGAACTCCGAGAAGGCCCATCGCGGGGGAAGATGAAATGGAAGAAGGGAAACCTGCCGCAAAAAAATGCGCAGCGCGGAGGAAGGAATCCTGAAAAAAATTTCGGGAAAAAAAGAGGAAAAAGACTCAGTCCGCGGAAATCTCTCTCAGGCCACACCCCCCTCAAAAAAAAGGGGGGGTCACGCGGGGAGCGTTCTCAAACTGAAAAAATAATCCCCGAAACCGGCGCGCCAGAGGAAACACTTTCCCATATGCTTCCTCAAAAATTCCTCAACAGAAGTTGAAAAGGTCCCCAGCCTTTTTAAAGAAAGGGGAAAAAAGATGAAAACCAGAAACAAGTTCTTCAAAGGAAAGGGGGAAAGAACCTTTCAACCAAAAGCTAAGGAGGCGAGAGAGAAGACCGTGGACCCATCCCAGGACCGGTGTTTTCTGTGAAAAGCACTTGGAGACAAGTCTAGAAAGAATCGGGGAAACAACTGGGGGGGGGGTTTGTTCCTGAGGCGGACGCACTCGGGTGGCCCCAAATCCAAATCTTCAGAAAAGGATACAAAGTGAAGGGGGGGGGGAAGCCACAGGGAAACTAAGGGGATTAGGAGAATCCGCCGAGGAGATCCCAGGAGGGACCCGAGCAACCAGCGAGAAGCTTGATGTCCATAAAAAAAAAAGGGGCAAGAAGAAGAGATGTTTGTTTGGGTTGGAATCAATAGGATAGTCGCGAGGGGAAGACTGATGAATCATCAAAAGGGAAATTTTTGGAAAAAAAAAGGAATGAACGAAAAAGACGCTCTGCAGACAAGCCAGGTCCAGTTTTGGAAGTTAAAGGAAAGGCCATAAAAAAAAAACTCCCTATCTCGATGGGGCATCCACCCGAAAAGAGTCAACAAAACACAGATCAGAAGAAGAGCGTTGCTTCCCTCAGGGAGGAGGGATAAAGAAGACCAAATCGACGCGAATTCTAACTTCGAAACTCTAACAAGGACAACGAAAAAAAACTTGGGGGGGAGGTTGCAGGAAAAAATGCGTGGGATGCTACCAAAAAGAAAAAGTCAGGCATGAGGAAAAAAGAAAGTGAAAAAACCTTCGGAGACTACCTCGAAGGAAGGAAGGAGAAATTGGGGTCTGATCGGCAAGGGAATACGACGGCAAAAAGGGGGGATCTGGCGGGGGTCCGGCCCAGTTGGAAGCCAAGGTTAGAGAGAGCGTGAACCGCTAGAAGTTTCAATGAAAGAAAAGGACAAAAAAAGGAAAAGCGGAAAAGGACCTTAAACAAGAGAAGAAAGCAGCGGGGTTTATGGCCTGTTCAGAAAAAAAAAAAAGACGGGGGGGGGGAGAATCAAAATATCTCTCAAAAGGAAGGGGGAAGGGGGGGAAAAAAAGGAAAAGGAGATGTAACCCTTGGGACACCTACAAAAAATGCCCAAGGGAGAGCGGGGAACCGCTGGGCCTTGTAAAAGAAGTGCGCCAGCCGCATCTGAATCAATACGTTCCCGGATAAATTGATAGACCTGGAGAAAAAAGGCCGCAAGAGACCCCGTGCCGTCTTAATAAGAGGGGAAAAAAGACAGCTAGAGGTGATCGAAAATCCGGCCTCAAAAACAAAGCCATGGGGGGGAAGGGGTTTAATGCCCTGAGAGGCATCCCACAGAATATTTGTGGGATGCGCATAAAAAGAAAGGCAAACAGTAGTAGGGGATCTGGAGCGCCAAAAAGCGACAGTTCTGCGTGCGGAGAAAAGGTTGGGGGGGGAAAGATTAAAAAAAACTACGGTTACTGGACGGGGAAGGAGACGGCGAGGTTGTTTTGTAAAAAAACGAGCTGAGTTCAGGGGGGGGGGGGGTTACAGAAGTCAAGCCTTAATTTGTGAAAACCTGCATGTGGAGGGGGGGGGGTGATTGGAAAACGGGGGGGAAGGGAGGGATCGAGAGCGGGTGGGGAGGGATCCTTAAAAGGGTTCCAAAAGGAAAAAGAGGAACCCACAAACCTATGGGGAAAAAAAAGATAAGAGTGGGGACCTGAAAAAGGGGGAAGGGTGTGAGGGCGCTGTGCGCCTGAAGGACCGTAAATACTCTCGAGGGGGAAAAAAAACTGGCAATGGGATAGAGGGGTCAGGCAGGGCCCGGCCGGATCGAAAAAGGCGACGGGGATCTGCAAGGAACAAGTGCAAACTGGGGGAAAACCGGCAAAAAACAGCCTGGAGAAAAGCGCAATTCGTCCGAGGGGAGGGAGGGCCGACGTAAAACAAAAAAAAAAAAGAAGGACGATTCTTATCGCCTTGACCCGGTAGGAAAGAGAGTATCAGGAAACGGAAAACGGGACTGTGAGGGGGAGGGGAGAATCAGAAAAATTCTTCGAGGAAGGAGGGGATGCTGACCTGAAAAGGAAAAAAAAGGAGAAGGGGGGAATGGGAAAGGGTGGGGGGGCAAACTTTCGCAGAGGGGAAAAAACCTATAAAAAACGGGAGGAGATGGGGAGGCAATCCTTGCTGCCAGTCTGAACGGGGTCTGCGCTCTGTGTATGAGGCAAGACGGAAGGAAAAACCGTGGGAATGAAGTTTCGGGGGGGAACCCAGAGATTAACACGGGAGCATAGTAGGGGGAAAACCGATCAAAAGAAGAGGGGCTACAATGCGCCTGTTAAAAAATAAAAGAAAGGGGAGGTAAGGGCTCCGGGCTTTTCTAAGTGCAATGATGGCGCGTGTGCAAAAAAGTAGAAACCGACGGCGAGGGGCAAAGAAAGGGCCACGCTTGCGGAAAAGCCGCTGCCCTATAACCAAAAAGAAAATGGTGTCGGGCCAAAAGGAGATCTTCCTTGGCGAGCGCTAAGGGGGGCCGGATTTTCCGGGAGTAAAGGATAGAAATTCGGAAGAGGAAAAAGTATGGGGGGAGGGACAGATTTTTCACGTGTGAAACGAGGGTGGGACTACAAAGCCAAGCGGACTCAGGGAAGGGTGTCGGGTTTGCGAATGGGGGGGGGAAAACCGGAAGCTGGGTTTCTAATCCTCAGGAACAAGAAGGGGTTTCAAGGGAAGGTGGTGAGAAAGGTAAGAGGGGTTCGTGAAGCGGTGAAAACAGGTGTTGGAGGGGTGCAGGTGGACAACGAGGGAGTGTTATCGGGAAAATGCCCCCGAAGTTTGAGAGGAGCACCCTGCCTAACTTTGGGGGCTAAGGGGGGGGGGGGCGGCCGTTTGGGTTTTTTCTTAAAAGGGAAGCCGCGAACACTCAGGTGGGTCAAAAGGGCCCCTTAGAAACGAGGGGGAGCCTGAAAGGGTGTGCATCTGCGAAGAAATGGACTCTTGGGAAGGTCGGGGGGGCGGAACAATGGGGGGAAAAACGATTTATCCAGGGAAAAGAAAGTTGACGGTGGGGGGGGCCTCTGAAGGAAGGGTGGTGGTGAATGGATAACAGAGATTGAGGGGGCGCAAGGGGCGGCGTGTAGGAAAGGATCAGGAATTGAGCGGAATGGGGAAATCTGCGTGAAGAGGGGAACAAAGAAACCCAACCTTGAAAACCGGGAAGGGAGGGGGAGAAGAACAATCGCTTGTTAGCAGAAGGAAGTCTAGAAAAGTTCTGACGGGGGGCCTTCTTCAACTGTTCCCGCAAAACTGAGGGGCAGGGGGGAGATTGGTGATTCTGTTGGGAGGAGGGAAATCTTTCGGCAGTGGATTCGGAGGAATGAAGAAGGGAAAACGATTCCGATCAACCAACAGGGGAGGGCGTAAAGCGCTTGGCGGGGGGGGTTTGGGGATTTTCTAAAATCTCCTCATTTCGGGAAGGGGGCCCAACAAAGAGCATGCAGGGAGAGAGGCAGGGATTACGGAGGGTTTAGGTGGTGTCTTGGGAGAAAAAAAGGGTTCAACGGGGGAGCACCGCCACTGAAAAAAACGCCTGAAGGAGTTTTGGCGCTGGGAGGGCTTGATGGTGGCCGGGGGACTCTTCTAAGAAAAGTTTTTTTGGGGGGGGGGAAGTGTGGTAAAAACTGGGATTCAAAAAGAAGTGGGGAGAAGTGGCGGTTCCGTGGGGGGCAGAGACAAAAGAAAAAAAAGACTTGACATTTGAAAAAGGAGCTCAGAAGGTTCGCGCAGAATGGCGGGCGAAGAAGGGCTGGAAAAAGAGGGGACAGGAAGGCAGGTCTCCCCGTCCTAGGACACAGCTGAAAAACCGCAAAACACGAAAAACCCAAAGGCGCGAGGATCTTGTGACGCCGAAAAAAAAAGCGCATATCAATAAGCCGAAGAAGGGATCTTTCGGGAAGGTTTACATATTGGAAAAAGGGCTGGAAAAGTGGTCTGGCGGGGCCGGTTCAACAGGGTACGATGATTGCTTCAGAGGGGGTAGGAAACGGGAAGAAGACCCTTTCGGAAAGTTCTGGAGGCGGGGAGACCGCTTGGGAAAGGGGGAAGTGGGAAAAGGAATGGGGTTTGGCCCCCAAAAAGCAAGAGACGATGGGGGGGGGGTATCCGCGAAATAAGGAAAGAGTTTGCTGGGGGAAACCGAAATGTCAAGGAAAAAAAGTCCGGGGACCCTGTACCCAGGAGAAGAAAAGAGGGACATATCGAAAAACAACAAAAGGAAGGAAACGAGAGAGGGGGGGGGAAACAAAAAAGAGGTTTTCTTCCCAATGGGGGGGGGGTCTGCTAGAAAAGTTTTAAAGAAATCGCTAGACATCAGAATCATACGCGAAGCGAAAAAAAAAGGATCGTGAACAGGTTTTCTTGCCATGGCTTCTGGCCACAACAAGGGCCAAGCCTCAGAATATACCAAAAGGACCTCGAAAAGTACATCCCTCCAAGCCCGCACGGGGGAGGACCAAAAAAAGCGCCATTCCTAGGGCGACACACACAAAAAAAAAAGGTTACAGACGGAAAAAGGAATCCTCCAGCAAAAAAAGGAAATATGGCGTAAAGGGGGAAACGAGAACCCACGTCGGCTTGGGCTCGGCTGGCGTCAGCAAGCGACGGGGAAACTAAGGGTTGCTGGGTTGTTTGGCAGCGGGTATCCTCCTCTCCCCAGGAAGAGAGAAATAACTCAAAGGAAAGGGCGCCTCAGCAATTGTAGAATCCAACCAAAGGACCTCCAGAAAAAGAAAGACAAGTGAAAGAAATGTCCGTCTTCGATCTTTGGGGGAGAGGGCAGCCAAAAAAGGAAAAAGTCACAAAATTCCAGAGGGGATTGAATCAAAGTAAAAAGCCCAAAAACGAGAAGCGCTGAGCAAGAAAAAGAGGGCCACCATGAAAAGAAGCAGGGAAAGCCCTCCTTCACCCACCCAGAAGGGGAGGAACGCTGGGGATTCCTGCCCAATCCCGTAACAGGAGAGAAGAAAAACACGCCCCTCCAACCCCAAGAGGAAAGGGGGGGAAAAAGAATATGGAAGCCCCTTCCTTCATAGAGGGGAGAAAAAAGAAACAGTCTGCACGGATCTGAGCCGAAAGAGCCGACCAGCATCGGGGCCATTGGGGGGGAAAGACAGGTCGGGTCAGCCAAGATGCTCTCCCGGAAGAGAGGCAAAAAGTCCCAATAGCAGACATAAATCAAAAGAAAACGCCGACGGCCCGCCCAAAAAGGTAAAAATCAGCCAAAAATTGCCCAAAAGAATCTTGGCGGGGAAGAACAAGAGCTTTGGCGCAAAAAAAAAAGGGGAGCGCGAAGAAAAAAAAGGTTCCAGCATCATAGAAAAAAACAATGTAACTCATAGAGCGCCAAGGGGAAGCCAAAAGAAAGATCATCGAACGAAAGAAAAAAAACACCCACGGGGAAGGGCATATGCACCAACCGCACCGTCAGGCTGGAGGCAGGGGAAATTGTTTGTCCGCCCAAGGCAAAAAAGAGCCAGCTGGCCAGAAAAAGAAAGCAACCCGTAAGGAAAAGAGTCATGTCTCCCGAGAAAGAAGGGCAAAAAGCAACGGGGTGGGCAGGGGGGGATAAAGAAAAACCCAACGCCAAGGACCGTTATTCCTCAAAAAAAAAAAAAACAGTTTGAGAGAAAAAAACGGTTCGCGTAGGCAAGGGGCCGGCATAAAAACAAGGAGTAATCGTTACCACCTGAATCTCTTCCCACAATGTGAAGAGGCAGGGACCGAAAGAAGAGAACAACAAAAAAAAAAAAAGGAGGAAAAAAAGAAAAGACGTGAAAGCCGTTGGGATCACTATACGAAAAAAGAAACGCCCCCACAGGGTTTTTGAAAATTGAAACACCGGGGAACCCAAAAACCCCTCCAGAACGAAGACCGGACACGGAAACACCCCAAAAAGGGGGGGAAGAGACGTCCTCCCGAACCCTGCGAGAACAAAACCCGTCAGTTCGCCGGGGAGAAAAGAAAATCTTCAGCAAAAGGAAAAAATTCCAGGAAAAAAGGTCCTTTCAAAGAAGGGGAAGAGGAAACCAAAGTGAGCGGCCCCAGAAAGGACCTAAGGCAAAGAGACGGAAAAAAAAAAAACAAATCTCTCAATGGTGCGGTAGGGGTCCGTCAGCGGGGGGATTCAAAGAAACATTCTGAAAAAAAGGTCGTGCGAAGAAGCGCCCATGTGTTCGAAAAAAAGTGGAAAGGGGAGTCGACTGACAGACGCGCAGCTGCGTAAAAAAAATCAGGGGGGGGGGAAAAAAAAGAAACTGCCAGAGCGGATAGACGCGTGGGAATCCATCAGACTCAAGGAAATAACCTCCGAACTTCCTCAAGAAGAAGAAAAGAAGACCTTTTAAAGGGAAATAAAACCCGCAGATGGGAAACGGACAGCATGGGCCCAAGAATCCGCAAGAAGGGCCGTTGATAGGTCAAACCGTAAATCGCGAAAGAAAAAAGGACGACCAAAGAAGGATCAGGAATCTAATGAGTCCAGACGATTCAAGAAAAAACGCGGAGTGTCGATGATCACTTTGGGAGAAACGGTGTTTGGAAAACGGGTCAAGCAGGCCGAACCAAGGGATAGAAGAGCGCAGGCCCGGGGCGGGGGGACCGCCGAAACGACAAAAAAGAAAACTCCGGGAGAAAAAAAAGAAAAAAAAGGACGGGAAAAGAAAAAAAATTGGTTCCCGGAAAGAAAAAATAATGACAATGCAAGGATCCCCGCCGAAGACCAGGTGGACCTGCAACCATAGGGAGGAGGTGATGGCAATCAAGCGGAGTTCCCCTTCCTACAGAAAAAGGGGGAAAAAAAATCATAAGTTGAATTTTTGTTTCAAGGGGAAGAAGAAAATGTCGAGGGGGGGAAAGCAAAAGGGTTGAGACCGACCTCTGCAAAAAAAAAAAAAACCCATGCGGCAGGAAAAAAGGGCAGAATCGTACCCAGTACGGGAAAGGCTAAAGGAGTCCCACCAGACCGAGCGCGAACCGAAACACAAAGAATTCGGGGAGAAAGGGGAAAAAAAAGGAACAAGTCTCTTTAATCCAGACCAAAGCGCAACCGTCGGAACGGGAGGCCAAAGTGGCCCAGATACAAAAGAAAGGGAAGTTATGCGATCAAAAAAAAGCGTGGGATGCGAAAAAAACTTTGTTAAGCGAAAACAAAAACTTCGAAAAAAACGGTGGGGAGGAAAGTTCTGAGGCAAGGGCAAGGCACGGAAGTAGGCGTCAGGGCCTCCAGGTTAAGAGATTCGCAAATCGTGGATGCAGATAAATGCAGCGCAAGAAAAAACAGGGCGAGTAACGATAATCATCAGGGGGGACAGAGTAGGGAGAAAGGGGTACTTTCTTTAGAAAAATAAAAAAGGACAAAAAGAGGCAAGAAACAACAAAACGGAAGGGGTAAAAAAGGATGACCCGAGGGAAAAAAAAAAGAAACATAGACCGCTGATAGAGAAGAAGAAAATGGCCTGCCCCCCTTGAAAGAAGCCGCCTAAGAAAGAAAGAGCGGGTTGTAAGAACCTGGAGAAACTGGCCGCCCAAGAAGGGACCGTCGTATGCAGGAAAAAAGATTATCAAGTGGAGAAAGGGGAAAAGTCTAAGAAGTCGTCGGACAGAGGGAGAAAGGAAGACTGGAGAATGTTAGCTCAAAATGATTGGTAGAGGAGTCGCATATAACCGAAAAAAGGGAAGCTGGAAAAAAAAAAAAGACAGTTTTTTTTAAAGGCAATTTTTTGGGTAAGGATACAAAAAGGAGGAGGGGGTGGGAAGAAAACAGAAGTTAAAGGCTTATGTGTTTTGAAAGAAAAAAGAAAGCTGGGAAGGAAAGACGTCCCGTAATGGGTACGAGGACCTTTTCCCAGCCCTTAACGGGAAAGGGAGGGGAGGACAAGAAAGGGTTCAGGATCATTACCGGGGGGAAAAAAAAGAAAGGACGGAAGGGGGGATCCTATGGGAAAAACAAAAAACGACTAGCGGATGTGAGGGAAAGGGTGGGACAGGGGATGAATGGCCCTCAAGGAAAGGAAAAAAAACGCCCATTGTTCTCGGAAACGGAGGATCACGGGGACAGGAAGATCGCGGTGGATGAAAAAAAAGGAAGTGAACCAAAAGGAAAAGTTGTATCCCGTCAAGGGAAGCTGAGCCGGAAGGGGGGACCGAGTGCAGGCGAAGAGAAAAAAAAACCGAAACCGCCGGGCAGAGCGCCAGGAAAATCGTGACGAA
>Ga0179593_1519355_pt1 | contig 13008 bp, 12 predicted proteins | sample CZODoug2_1_08_16_FD_185931 | JGI IMG/M metagenome (GOLD analysis project Ga0179593, IMG submission 185931) | Vadose zone soil fungal communities from Angelo Coast Range Reserve, California, USA - CZODoug2_1_08_16fungal (PacBio error correction) | ecosystem: Environmental > Terrestrial > Soil >...
AGCAGGCGCTCGTAATAGGTAGGTGGAGATCCAAAAGGGGATACATAAAAGGGCAAAGAGGAAAGGAAACTAGCCTTCGATGGAAGAAGAATCTGGGTGCGTCAGGCATCTCCTCTGGGAAACGAGGAGGAGGGAGGGTGCAACGAGGGTTAGGAGACTGAGCCATCTGCTCAGGAAGAACGATTACCATATGCGTTCGTAAAAGGAACAGGGAGGCTTCAGCGAGGGGGACCCGTAAGAACCCAAAGGCGACATCAGTCCTTCGAAGGAGCCTTCGGGGAGTTTTGACAAAAGTAAATAAAAACCTCGGGCGGGGCGGAAAATCCAGTGGAAGCGAGTCAAGAAAAGAAGACGGGGGCATAAGCCCAGCTCCGAAAAGAGTCTCAAGGGGGGTGGGGGCACAACGGTCTAATTAAAGAATAATGGGGGCAAGAGCTCGTCAAGGGAGAGATCGCGAAACTAAGCTCCTGGCTAGGGGAAAAGCAGCTCGAACGTTCGCCGAGAGTTTCTTGACAAAAGGAAAAGGACCCTATCAGTTGCGCCCGCGAGGGGGGGGGGATGAAAGGGTCGGGCACAGGAAGAGCAGGAAAGGGGTTTGAATAGGCCGTCCGTCACTGAAGCCCCTCCCAAAAATCCCGGCCAGCAGACTTGCCTGCCTTCTTTGTCATGCGACAAAAAAAAGCGTCAGAACAAAAAAGGAAGGACAGGGGGCCACAGGAGGAGGAGGATTTCGAGAAAAGTGGGGGGGCCTGTTCGATCTGGGAAAGAGACTTGTTCAGAAAGGCGCACCAAGAAAAAAAGAAGTGATCGCAGGGGGATAAGTAGACGGGGCTATTGGATTGTCGAGAAAAATCCGAAAGAAAGAACAAAAGAAAGATTTAGAAAGAACGCACGGGTTAAAAAAAAGGCGAAGGGTGGATCACCTCATGACGGGGCCAGCAAACGGACGGCAAAAAGGAAAGATTCGGAAAAGGGGAAAAAAAGAAAACTAACCCCCGGGGAATAGGGGGGAAAGTGAGCGAGAGTTACAGTGGCCTTAACGGACCGAAAGAAGAAAAGAAACAGGGGGGGTCAAAGATGCGCTCCAGGGGAGGTTCCTTCAGACTAGAGTGACTGTCCGAAAAAAGGGAGAAAAAAGATTCGGCGTTAGCGACTTTAAGAAAAGAAGCAAGTTGTCACAGGTCGATAACACTTGGGAGGGTCTTCCCAGAAAAGCGTTTCGCATGGGGACGGGTTGAGGGGGTCAAGGAGAGGAGAGAAGTCAAAAATCAGAGAGCTGAGCCAGTCGAAGGGAGCGTGGGGAGAAATGTTCAACGGGAGACCTTATGCTTATGCGAGAGAAGAACTACGAAGGGGGAAATCGATGAAGAAAAGCGCTGCGCAGCCAGGGATAAAGAAGCATTCGCCTCAGGGCGATGAAGGAAGGGGTGTGACCGCACGAAAAAGATGGAACACCGCTTGTCCAAGGAGGGGGACAGCCGAAACGAGAGAGCTGGAACGTAACCTAACTCTCAAAAAAGGGAAGGGAATGAAATCTAGGTGTGGGCGGAGCAACAATAAACACTCGAGTTGGGCTTTCAAACAAGAATCGAGTTTAAAATGTCTGTACGGTCATAAAGCTACACAGAGGTAGTCGAATGGCCGACTCTAATCGCAGAGCGGCGGCAGCGGGTGACTAGGTCGGCAGGTGGATATCTAATCACGAGCCAGAGGGGGAACGGAAGAGAGCGGGTCATGAGAATTTCCTACTCAATAACCAGCATACTCACCAAGAGAGACGAGCGAACACTAAAGATGAAAGGGAAAAATTTGACAAGAAACTCGAAATGAGGGGACAACCTAAAACGGAAAACCATGCTAAGCCTGCGAAAGACAGGTTCACACGGTGCGATGTTAAGGAAAGGATCTCGCGTTAAGAGAATTCTCGAAATTGGAACTCAGGTCGGAAAGGAAAGGGAAATTAAGGAAGAGAAGGAATCAAAGAAGTCGTTGAAAAAATGTGGGAAAACGTTTCGAGCTCAACGGTGCAGGGAGGGAGTCAGAAACCGCCCGCGAACCTGAATCAAGGAAGATGACAAAGGAAAAAACGAAAAGTGAAAAAAGGGAAAAGAAGCTGTGCACAGTCTCAAAGTTCAGGGGGCTCTAAGCTGGGAAAGAAAGTTAAGGGGAGCCCAAAGAACGGAAACCTAATCCCGTAGGGAAATCCGGGAATACTCGGGGGGGGGGAGGTAAAAAGGAGGGAAAAGATTCCCAATCGCAACCGTCTCCTGCAAGTTAAGCGGGGGGTTGGCGGAAGAGAAGTGAAAATAAACTTCTAAGGCCAACAGAAAAAATAGTAAGGGAAGGGGCCGGTCCAAGGAATCATACCGGAACAACGAAACTTAGGGGTCGTGGCGGGGATCTTTTATTCACTTAATATGAGAACGAAAATGGAGGCCTTTACAAGAAAGGAGAAAAAGGGAGAGGTGCCGGAAAGGAGGGGGGGGGATGTTAGCGTAAATAGATAGCAAGTCCCTACGCTGACAAACCAAGGGCGCTGCTAGAAAGAAAACTAGACTGCATAAAAGGGAGCAAAAAATGAAAAGGGATCGGTATGAGACGAAATGCGGCCGGAAACGGAAATCCTCCATTGTCAGAAAGAGGAAAGACTATAGAGCGAAAATTGCAACAGCGATGTCGTTTGAAAAGGAGAAAGCCTATTTTAACAAGACCCGAAGCGCGATCGCCAACGTTGGCTAAGGTAATTCTAGTGATCTCCATCCAAAAGGGGGTAAGAGACTCACTCAAGGGGATGAATGGGGGAGAAAAAAGGGAAAACGAATCGTACGACTTTGTATCGGAGTGTCGCACTCCCAATGAGATCGGTAGGAGTAGACGCGAATCTCGAAGTAACTAGACGTGAGAAGGGGGACATGGGAAAAAAAAAGTGACCCCCCAGCAGGGCCCAAAGGAAAGGGTACCCGGGACGAATGCATCGTTCCACGGCAAGCACCAGAGGGGGGAACTGCACCCAACAGGAAAAAAATGCGAGGCTAAGTCCGCGCGAGTGCACGGTCGCAACTTAAAAGACTATGTTACGGAGAACTAAAGGAAAAAGGGGTATGAGGGGCGGGGGAATCTGCTAAAAATAAAAAACCAACAGAAAAAAGAGAGACCAAGCAGAAGGGGAGAAGCTTCATACAGAGATATATGGGGATTCAAAGTCCGACCCTTATCATAAGAAAAGTGAGAGTGAAGAAGAAAAAGTGGTGGCACTTCCTCTGGACAAGAGGGTCGCGGGCGCGGCGGCGTTATGAAAGGCCAGAGGAAAAATAAGAGAGAGAGGGAGGGACCCAAAAGAGGTGCTACTGGAGAGATCAAAAACGTGCTTTCGACCTCAAGGGGAAGGAGGGGCTGGAAAAAGTTACTTGGCCAAAAGAGAGGCGGAAATAATGGAAAATAAAAGGGAGGCTCTAAAAAAAAGATGTCGCTTCGAAGAGGGGGGGGGGACTCCATCTATGTAGAAGTAAAAACCGAGGATGGCTAAAGAGCTATAGCAGCCTAAAATTTGGGGGGGATCTTAAAGCTGCGCGACGATGCGGCAAAAAGGGGATACTCCTCATAGCCCGAATTCGCCCGGAATTCAGGTTGTGAGGGACCATGAATAAGTTGGTTGTCGCGAACAAGTTACTGCCCAAAAGACCACGGAAAAAACCGTCCATCGCCTCTGCCGGCCTTCCTAAGCCCAACAGAGATAATATGTCGGAAAGAAACAGAAACGAAGTGTGTAAGGGAACGGAGATCCAGGGCTGCGAAGGAAAAAGGGACGTTCGAGGAGTGGGCTTGCCGAAAGAAATCGAAAAAAGCGAAGCAAAAAAAGGAGACGGGGTCTTGAGAAGGCTAAGAGCACCTCCCTCACCAAGTCTCTTTGCCGGATCCCCAAAAGGGGGCCGCGGAAAGAGGGTCAGCGGGGACCAACCAAAAAACCTGAAAATCTATTCAACCAGGGGGGAGGGAAAACTAAAACGGGGGGAGAAAAAATGAAAACGATCTGCATGTCGCGGAACAAGCATGGGCACTTGGCTAAAGGCAAAAAAGACAAGGGGGGGGGGGGGGAACCTCGTTGGAGACTTCATAAGCGAGAGTGTACGAAAAGTCCGGCCCGAGTACAACGGGGCGTCGACCATTGTAGAGACCAGAAGGGAGACAAAAAATCAGTAAAAGAAAACGAGGTAGCAAAAGGTCGCAAAATTTGAGGGAGGTGAAGGGTTGAACTTCATTGGGGAGAGTGGTTCTTCTGCTTCTGAAAAAGGGGACTTCAAAAGGGACAAAAAGAGATGGAGGAGATGGAAGTCTGGCCGTATGCATACAATCGAATATAAAAAAACTCTGCGGTCTAGAGGATCACGACTATCATCTCAAGGAGGGGAAAGATGGAGGTCAGTTACGCCTCCTCGTAACGGGCATGACAGGCTAAGACGTTACGAAAACCCACCAGGTCTTGTTAAACCTCGGAAAGAGGCTCAAAACGCTCCAAACCAAAAACGGAGGTAGGAAGAGCGGGGGCCCAAAAAAGAGTTTGCCGAAAAAACCAAGACCTCGTGACATCTTTGAAAAGGCGGCCGGTCAGACCCGGCTACTCGCAAAAAGGGGATCGCGAAAAACTCAGAGGGGCGCTTGCAGCGCTAAGCAGCTCTCTAAAAAGACCAGCGTCCCAAAAAAAAGATACTCTACTGAGACAAGAAACAAGAAAAACCGGGGGGGAAACAAAACCCTAAAAGAAGCAATCGACGTGCTCAGAGGGGAAGGAAGGAAACTCGAAACCATTAAGGGAACAACTCCGCAAATGCCGAACCGAAGAAAAGGTTCAGAACCGGAAAGAGGGTAGAGAAGCGGGGGAAAGGCGGAGACCGGTTGTCGCAGACACAAGCAGAGAGGATGAGAAGGGCAGGTACCATGACAAAGGAGAATCCGCCTGCCGGAGCGGCAATCTCCAAGGTGACCAAACGTGTGAAAAAACTTCGAGGAGATTTAAACAAAAGGGTACCAGTCGCCTAGGGGAGAAAAAAAAAAATCTCGGAGGGCAAGGGGCGCGCAGAACAGTGAAAGAAGACGGTGTCACGGGTTAGACTCGATTTGCCGAAACGAAACGGTTGAGGCCTAGTTAATCCCCAGGGAACTCTGAACCACAAGGCAAGACCTGGAAAAGAGGGGGAGGGAAGCATCTCGTAAAAAACTACACTTCCCATCGCCAAAAAAATCCGGGAAAGAATGCGGGGTCCACAGCGGGAGGAAGGGGGGATCCACGGAAGCTCAAAAAAAACTAGAGAAAATGAGGGGAAGCGAGCCGCCACCGGGAAGAAAACCGCGGGCCCAAGCCACAGCTTGTCGTGGGGGAAATATTTAAAGGGACGGAAGGGTAAACCTTCATTACAAGGAAGCAGAAAGCTAAAGATTGGGTGGCCGAGGGGGAGGAGAAGACGGGAAAAAAGGACCTAGCGAACCCTAAAAAAAAAGGAAGGGAAAGACAAAAACCTCAAAACAAAAGAGTCCGGACGCAAAAGATCGGGCTATGGGAAAACGGAATAAGAGGATCTTCAAACCAGTGCAATGATTCTGCGCAAAGGAGGATCTAGGAAACCACGACGAGAAGGAACATCCTTCTCCAGTCGACCGTTAACAACCTCGCAAGAAAAATCAGTCTGAGAAAAGGCTAGGGGGAAGGTACGTAGCGAAGATTTGAGAAGGAAAATCCCAGGGAAAACAAACCAAAGCGAGAATCCTGGAAAGTAGAAAAACCGCGAAAGGTATTACGTAGACGGACTAAGTAAGCTCCGGCGAGAAAACTGTTTGATAAAGAGACCAGGGCCGCCCCAACGAGTGCAAAGGCCATCCGGAAGGGGCACGTAACCATATTAAGAAACAAAAAAGACCTCACCAAGAGGGAAAAGGGAATAAAAATAACAGCTTCTGAAAAGGTCATTTCAGCTTCAGTTGAATGTGGAGACTCAAAAAAAACAAATTATGAATTGCGCGATCTGCGAAAAACACCAACTGGAAGAGAGAGATAAAAGAAATCAAGGTCATCCTCATCGTTTTCGTCTCAAAAAGACAAACTCTTCTCGACACTGAAATACGAGAACGAGAGCGGAACTTCAGGATAATGGGGCGACAATCCTAAGGACTATGGAATTCGGGAAACTGGGGGCATCGCAAAAGTGCGGCAATCTGCTTGGGCTGACACGACAGCAAAGTTACGGCGAAGCCGAGGGAAGACAAAAGGAGATCAACTCTTTCCTCACCTACAAACCGGCTGTCAGGCGGATGGTGGCGTCAAAAACAGAACCCCTTCAGGCGGCGACATCAATCCAGTGAGAAAATAGGCAATCTCTGAAAAAAAGGGTGACTCCCGGTGCGGGGAAAAGCCGAAAACAATGGATTCATGCCTCGACTGAGAGCAGCATCGAGCTCCGAGATTCAAAAGACCTCGCGCGCCCGGGCCGTTCCATGAAGGGAAGAAAACCATATCAAAAATGACGGATTATAAAACGTGGGGGGGGAAAAAGGCGGGGAGGGACTCAGCGCTAAGGACGCAGGTCATATGCCGTCGTGTACAAAGGACCATCCCCCTCAGACAGAAAGCGAAGGCGAAATATGGATAAGGGGCCCACCAGAAATCGGCATGAACCTCCAAGAAACACGGGGGGAGAGAAACTAAAAGGGCGGATCCTAAAGTCGCCGAGGACGTGGCCTTTCGATGGATAAAAAACGTAAAAAAAATTGTGACGTAAAAAACAAGCGGAGACATGATGGAGTGGGGAGAAAAAACGAGATTCCTCCCTCCGAGCTGGAGCATCTTTGCCGGAAGAAAAAAATCACTGGGTCGCGAAGCCGCCAAAAAAAAGCGAACTAAGCCCAGCACAGAGCTCCAAACGTTGACACCGAATTGCCCCAGAGGAAAAAGGGGGGGCTCCAATGTGGGGGGGCCGCGAAGAGTAAGGTCGCTAAAGGGGCCATCATTTTTTCACGGGAAAAAAAAAAAACCCGACGAATCCGAAAGGGAAAAAACAGGTGGGGGGGGGCACCGGAAAGAAAAGTCATAAAGGAAAAGGAAAGGGGAAAAAAAACATCCAGCGGGAGGTCTAAATTTTCGCAGGTGAGAACTGAATCCGAGTTTCAAAAAAGAAACCACGGAAAGAACTCAAAAAAAAAAGAAATCGGAGTATGGGGCTGGGATGGACTTCATTGTTAAAGGGGGAACAGAAAGGGGAGAAACACTGACATATCGTCAGGCTCATCAGTAAGGGGCAACTACAGGAACAGATTACTTCAGAAAGAAAGATACCTCGGGCTGTCGTAGAAGGACGATAGAGTCATTCACCCGCGCAAGCTCAAGAAAAAGAGATTGAATCGAGGGATAGAAAAAAAAAAAAGAGACCCCCTCTCAACGAGTTGGGTGGAAAGAGGTCCACTATTTGCTCGAGTAAAGGAAACCTAAAAAAAACATGGGGATAGATCGGTGCCTCCTCGAGCACAGGTGGGGAAAAAACCGAAGTCCCACTACCTCTTGGAAGCTTGGATTACGGAAGTTTAAAAACAGCACGGAGGCCTTCGATCTAAGGCTTTTCTCGCTGAGGAAAGTTGACAGCGGCGCTCTCAGAAGGTCGCGGCCGCCTCCATTCTCGGTGCATGCAAATAAAGGATTTCCTAAAAAAAATCCATCGACGGCGCAAAAAAGGAAAGGGAGTTAGCGAAAAAAAGGAGTTAAAAAAATGCCGAACCGCAAGTGGGAGGTGCAGGTTTCAGAACGTGGAAAAGGGAGGAAGCGCAAGAAATAAAAAAATCGGTTTATGTAAACGAAAGCGACAGAGCTGGGCCGAAAAAGAGAGGCAGCCATCGTCAATAGGGGGGCAAAGGGGGTGACGTCGAGCTATTGGGAGAAAAGTGCATTCGGGGGGAGAACTACGAGGGACGAGAAGACGGCGCGCCTTTGTCATAAAGAATCTTTTCAAGGGGAACGTTGAAAAGGATATCTATTGGCGGGGGCGCTGGGAAAAAACCTTCCGTGAAAAGGGTGAGGATGGATAATGAGAGCAGGGGGGGGGGGATTTAATCATCTCAGGGGACACCAACACACTAATCAAATCTCTTCTAGGCAAGGTCAAAGCTCAAAAGACGGATAGCCCGAAAAGGCCAACTTCTTAAAAAAACCGACGACGCAGGATATCGAAAGGCACTCTCCTAGTTCGGTGGCGGTCAGAAACTGGGGAACATGGAGGCCAAAAGGGGGGCCGGGCGGGAAGCCGGGAGGGAAAACCCGACGGCATCCTCCCTCAATTCTAAATCCTAAATGAAAGAATTAACGACAGAAGGAAAAAGAAAAACAAAAAAAAAGGAGGGAGCACTGAGATACGACCACGAAATCACGGGAGACGTCGCCGCTAGGGCGAAGCACAAAAAGGGAAAAGCTCTCTAAAGGAATGAGCCTAGCAAACGACGGAGCACACAAAAAAAAAAACTTCGGGACCTTCAATTCTAGCCTTCGACGTTTCGAAAAATCGCGAAATCGAAAAAAAAAGATAGTGGACGTCAGCTCGGGGCACACTGGATTAATCAGCCGCACGGAAGAATGGGGGCACCCACACCCAGAAGCGAGAGAGGGAGACCAAGAGATCGAAACGAAGTAGAACGGCTCCTTGCACAAAATCTGTACCGGGATAAAAAGAAAAAAGGATTCCCACCGCCTTCCAAAAGCCGACCATCGTCAAGACCATAGTAATATTACGACGAAAAGACCTCGAAGGAAAAAGGGGAGTCTGAGCGGGCACGTTCATTAGAGCACTACGAGACGATGTTGATGTAGCATATGCAGCGGCGATAGAGGAGGGATCCAAAAAAGAGAAAAGTAGAATATGAAAGAAGCGCTCTTCTCCTCGTGGATAGTGTTCGAAAAAAAAACCACAACATCGCTCGAATTCATGAAACTGAAGAAAAGCGGCGGAGGGGGGGCTTAGAAGGCGGAAGCGCCTCTTGACCTAGGGCAAAAAAAAAAGAACCCCCCGTGTCTTTCGCAGAACGTGACGCCCACTTCTGGAAAAAATACCAGGGGAGTACCCGTGAGGAAGAAACTTAAAGACCGTGAAAAAAATTCGGCGACCTCCGGATCACAGACAAAGCTCTGGGCCAAAAGAAAAAAAGAACGGGGGGCAATCCAGGGCGCTACTTCACAAGAGAGACACAGCTCCGCGAGTGAAGGGAGTGGTGGTCCACGAAGAAGGCGTAAAAAAAAAAAATCCGGAATTCCGGAAAAATAGAGCAAGAGCCTTTTAAGGAAGCAAAAAAAAAGGCAGCCGATGCGTCCGGAGGGCGTATCCCATAGCCGATGACAGGGGCCTGCGACGATCGCGGGGGGAAAGGGGTCGTGGAAAGGGGTGTCAAGGGAATTCGGGAAAAAAAGCACCAAAAAAGAAGGTTGCCGCATTCGCACGGCCCCAAAGCAAATCGGGAAATCGACCGCTCCACTCCAGCACGGGACGAGGAGGTTCCTAGGAGTGAAAAAAAATATATGGGAGCCTTAAGACTTCCGCCACCGGTCCCCAAAAAAAATCAAAGGCTTTAAGGGGGAGGAGCCGGGGAAAGAAAAACATCGAGGAAAGAAAACCCGAAAAGGAAAAAGCGCCGCCGCCCGCATCACCTGGCCGTCCACCAACGATCCTAGAAGAGAGCCTTCTTTAAACTTTGAAAAAAAACTTGCCCCCAGAGCAAAGAGGAAGGTAGCAAAAAAGTTACCAAAAGTGGCACGCGAAAAGAAATCGAAAAAAAAAAAAAATTTAGCAGGACAAACAGGCAATAATGCCTTCATGAAGGGAAAGTCCTGACCTGAAGACATAAGCAGGGAAAAGGAATGTTCAAGACTAATGAGCGAACTTCAGTGGGCAAAAACAAAATATACATCACAACATAGAGGTTCAAAGTAAAACCAGGCTGGGGGCAATGGTGAATTTGTTAAATTTTGTTAATTTAGTCCATCCCGAGGAGGAAGAGCCGTCGGAGTTGTGGTGGGTTGCAAAAGGTCTTGCCGGAGAAACACTCTAGATAGAGGCGGGCCGCGTGACTGGTCGAGAGAGCGGAAAAATCAAAAGAGACCGCAAAGGGAAGGAAAAGATCGAAACCAACTCGTGCTAAGGGCATTCCCGCAAGAAGGAAAAAAGGGGCACCCGAGTCCGCTCGCAACTGGGAGGGGAAAAGAAAACTCAAAGATGAGGAGTAAAGAGATAGAAAAAAAGAAAACTCTAAAAAGAAGGCGTTTCAACATCGGGGAGCGGGTGAAGAGGAGTGCTCGTTCATTCCAAGGGATCAAGGAAGGAAGTTAGCTTAGGAGAGAGCGCTGCGCGGCGGACGAAGAAACGCTCTCTAGACCCTAAAGACCCTCTATCTCAGGGGGCTGCAATTCATACGAAATACCTTTTAAGCTCACCACGAAGAGGCGAAGGGAAAAAAGTTTGGAAGGAAAGCATAAAGAAGAAGTGAAAAGAAACCTGCCGAAACAAGGGAAGTGGGCGACCGAATTGCCAGAGAGGGGGGGAACGAGGAACATGAAAGGAAGGAGAATGGAGGGAATGCTGAAAACTGACTACCGACCTACCGAAAGAACTTCCCCAGGAGAAAAGTAGCAATAGGACCAAGGGGGTGGAGGGGATAGAGAGCGACAGTCTCAAACGAGGATTTTACAACTGGAAGGGAGAGGGGGGCGAGGAAGGGGGGGGAAGGAGGGTGGGGATCGGGGAACGGGGAAGTGAGAATGAAGGGGGGGAGGGCGAGGAGGGGTGTAAAAGGGGCATATGAGGCGGAAGGGGGAGGCCTAAAAGTGCAAAAACGCTGAAAACCTTTGAAAAGGAAAGAAAGCAAGGTCCCACCGGGGGATCTCGAGTACTTAACGACAGGGAAAGAAAACCCAGAAGTTCCAAAGGAAATTAGGGAAGGGCCTCGGGATGTAATTCGCTCGAGCGCACGACACTTCCCAGAACCAAGCGTCTAGAAAAATGCTTAAAGGTCACTAAAGAAAGCGTCGAAAAGTAAAAAAAAAGCACCTAAGGCGTCGGGAAGGACGAGAGGGGAAAAGCCCTCCCAATTAGTGGAGTGGGGGGAACGTGGAAGAAGTTTTGAAAAAAAAAAAGGAAGGAGGGTGGTTTGAAAAGCGGGAGAGTCCGTACAAAAGGGCATCAGCAAAAAGGACGTGCGTAACCACTTCGTCAGAGAAAAAAAAGCCTCATCAAAGAGCGGAAAGAAAAAAAAACTTATTCTGTGCGAAGAAACCGCACAAACTGCCAGTAAAAAAGAAAAAGGGAGCGATGAAAAAATCGCTCGAGGGAAAACTCTGGAAATAGAAGCGAAATGTATAGAGGAGAATAGGAAAAGCTAAGCGATATTCGGGACTGGCTTCAAATGGGAGCCTCGCCGCAATAGTGAACAAAATCGAAAAGGAGAGGAATCAGGGCAGCCCCCAGGGATCGCAAGTCGGGGAAAAAAGGGCCAGTACAGCTACCGGGAAAAATTTGCAGTGGCAAAGAAAAAGAAAACCAGGGAGCTCCCAAGAAAAAACTGGAAGGAAAATCAGAAGGAAGCTAGATAACCAAAGGCAGCCATCGAAAATCGGAAACTTCTATGAGATGTTGGAGAAGCCGTAAAGCGATCGCTAGAGAAAAAAAAAAACTGGAACAGGATCAACAGATCGCGCAAAAAGAAGAGAGCTGGCGTAAAAAAACAACGCGAGAGACGCTGGAAAAGTGCACGATAAGAGGAGATTAACCTCAGGGGGAAAAATAGTTTTAGTAGAAAGCGGGTGCTGAAAGGGAAAGGCTGGTAAAGAAAGGGTTAGGCCGCAAAATTGGAAGAGTTCGGGGCGGCCATCTGCGACACTAGTACAAAGGAAATTCTGACCGGAGGAGCGCCGGAAGCATACTCTGATTTAGTGACATCAGAAGGATTCAACGCGCTTCTGGGAAAGGGATGGCCAATAATCCCCAAAGCTGCAGGAAACCCAAAGGAAAAAAATTGGATAGCCCCACCAGTTAAAGTGCTGGGGGGGGAACTGGGTTCCGGCTAAGAAGGGGACGCGGGAGAGAAGTCGAAGAGGAAAAAATTTTCTGGAGGGGAAACGAACACTGGGGAGCCCCATAGCCCGAGCAGAAAACGGCGATCGTGGTAAAGCCTGGTGTAGGTTCCATGAAGACAGCGGAAACTAAGAAGAAAGCGAAACAAACAGAAAAACGCCGGCTTGGCCTCCTTGAAAGGGACGGAAAAACAAAAAGAAACGGCGTACTACGGCTAAAGAACTAGGAAACGGCGTTGTGAAGGGGTGCGGTGAAGAGGTCCGTCAAAATCCGCAACCTCAACACCTGCAGCTAAATAGGGGATTTTAATTGCGAATCTCGAAGGGAAAAAAAACCAGAAGGGGTCCAAGAAGGAAAAAAGCGAAGGCGCAGGAAAAACACCGCATCCCAGGGGCCATAAAAATCTAGCTCCGCCAAACGTGGGACAAAAAAAAAAAGAGAAGAAACTGGGAAGGTCTCAAAGGAATTGGAGTGGGAAAGGCTAACAAACAAAAGAGCACCGAACAACACCGTGGGGGAACAACTCTTGAAAATGAAAACTCCTGCAGAGGGATAGTTCCTGAGTAAAGGAAGATTAAAAAAAAACAAGATGAAGCTTATGAGAGACGGGTCGATAACGAGTCAAGGCAAGCTTCTCGGAGTGAGAGGGTCGCCCAGTGAACGCCGGGCGGTTCGGAAAAGGGTGAATGACTTGAGAAAGAAAAAAAAGTCGCCGCGCAAAAGACGAAAAAAAAAAAAAGTCTAACGACGGGCTTGAAAGCAACATTCTGCATGCAAACGCGTCTAACGCTACGAGAAAGACATCCAAAAAAGAACGCCGCCGGCGAGGAGAAGAAATCATTCGCCTTTCGAGTAGCCTGGCATGAAAAAAAGCCCCCAAAGAAGGCCTTTGGAGAAAAGGGGGGAGCGGATCGAA
>Ga0179593_1666990_pt1 | contig 13008 bp, 9 predicted proteins | sample CZODoug2_1_08_16_FD_185931 | JGI IMG/M metagenome (GOLD analysis project Ga0179593, IMG submission 185931) | Vadose zone soil fungal communities from Angelo Coast Range Reserve, California, USA - CZODoug2_1_08_16fungal (PacBio error correction) | ecosystem: Environmental > Terrestrial > Soil >...
TCGCGAACCTCGGGGGGTGACCCCCCTTGGGTTGGGGGGACGCGGTTGGGGGTATTCAGGGGTCAATTGCTAGCTGGATCTTGGGGGGGAAAATAGCAGCAGGTCATCTGCCTTGGATGCGAAGACGTCACCCCCCCGGTGTGTCGGGGATCCTGGCGGTAAGATCCAGGAGGTCGCGTTGCGTACAAATCCACAGGCCCGCTTCATGAAATGGAACGGCGCTCGGCTATTCGCCCTTTGGGACGTGAGGCGCGTAACTATCGGCAGAGGGTTCGAGGGCTCTCCAGCGTCGGTATCACTATTAGAGGAAAATGAGCGGGCGCCTGTCGCTTCTAACGAGAGGATCGATGCGCAGCCTTCAAGCTCAGATTAACGTTCGAAGAAGACGGGAAAAAGTCGGCACTACATCATGAGAAGCTAGATCGTTCTGCCTCACTCTACCGACGGAAGCGAGGCGGGAAACGAGGCATCTTCAGGGCAAACAGCTCGCCCTCTAAAGATCTTCTAGGAAAGAAAAAACGCCAACCTATATGGCGAAACTTGAAAGGGGGGGCAACGCTCTCACTCGGCGCAGCCGGAAGGGGAAAGAGGGTACTTGCTATACATTCGCTCCTGGGAGTCGGGGGCAAGACATCTGTTCACTGCGGGCGCAAGGATTGAGAAGTGCCCAAATGAACTGTATCAAAGGAAACGGCATTCTAGGGTTCTCAAGCCCTCGGTATCACAGGGGGGTCCAAAAAGGCTAAAAAAGTTTACGAAGACGGCTCCGGAAAACGGCCGTAGTAAGCGCTTAGGACGAGGGGGATCGGTAGCGGACGGATCTGGAAATCTCCGAGAGAGGAATCGCCGCCTCGTGCGACTCAAAGAGGTAACTTTTTCACGTTGCCTGATCCGAAGAAGGCTCGGAGAAATATCATAATAGGGGTAAGGAGCTGGACTGAAAATCAAAGGGGCCATCGAGGCATGTCAAGAAAGGCACAACAGCATCAGACGAGAAAAGTAAAGGGAAAAAAAATGTGATGATCATCTAACTATCACACGAAGAATAGCGGCTGAATTCATTAGGCAGTGAGAGCTCCTTTTTTAAGTGATGTGGGGGGACGTTTACTCGAAAAGGCGCCATCTTTTTGGCGATGCAGATGCTGGCTTCATCTACGCGCTAAGGGGGTACTCGAACTCGTGGAATGACGCGGAAACCGAGAGGGAAACCTCGATCTAAGCTGACCTCGGAGACCTCGGAAGACTAGCAGTGAAGGGGGGGAAGAGTTAGACTCTTCACTACGCGAATCAGGGTCATCAGTTTCTCTCACGGAGGGCACCTCTGAAGCCTGAGGAGGGGGAGGGAAGAAAGGGGCCACGGAGAGGTCCTAGAGTTCCTTACAGCCAAGATCCCGGGGAAGCCCCCAGATGGTAAATGAGGCAAGAGCCAGCGGTCGGGAGCACATCGAAAGCCATAACAGTGGGGTTTCAGAGAAAATAAGGACGCAGTTAGGGGAGAGGGAAAAAAAGTGTGGCATCTGGGCTCGGGAAACCGAAGAGAAGGCCGGTGGGGGGTGAAGTTAAAAAACTGACTCACGTCAAAGGTGGGAGCGTGAGCTTGCAGGAGGGAGGAGCGGAAAGCCCGGGGCGGGCGTAGGAAGGGAGCGCTATCGGAGGAGAGAATCATCGCTCAACAAGAGCACGGCTTCCTCTCATGACAACACAGGAAGGGGGGGAAGGGGTAAAAAAAAAAGATTCGAGGCTTTATGCGTGAACTAGAAATCGAGGAGGCACAGGCTACGTCTTAAACGTTGCTAAGATGACTTCGAAGAGAGGAAAGTGCGAGAATAGCATCGAGCGGAAAGCTGATATGACTTCAGGTGGGACCAAAAAAAAAATCTAAAAGCTCAGGGTCTGCAGGGAACCATCAGGGGAAACGTATCTTCCAAGGGATAGCACCAGGCAACGCTAAAGTTAAAGGTGGGAGGAAGTGGGTCCTCCGGGAAAAGATTCAGAGCTCCATTCTCACCTGTCGGAAAAAGGGGGGGGGGGGGGAGAAGATTTGGCTATTTCCGAAGTCTGAAGAGATAGAGGAAAAGGTGAAAACCGCGCTACGAGCTGAGGTTCAAGGGACACGAAAAAAAAAGGCTGCGAGCACCGAGAGAGTAGATAGGGGAAATATAAGGGAGGGACTAAGTTTCCAACGAGGAAGGGGACAGAAAGACTCCTTTTGCACGCCTTAGGATTCTCGAAAACGGAAGACGGGGGAGGCAGAACACCATGCGCGTAGGGGCGAGCCCAGCCCCTAGGGAAGAGGGGGAAAAAAAAAGATTGCGACTGATCATTGGAAACGGGAACCTTCACTTAACGCCGAGCTGAGGAAGGGTCCTGAACCAAGTAAATACTCATAGGAGGAGGGGTGAGCGAGGTGCTGAAGGACCGCGGGGGGGCTCTTCTTCTTGCTGACGGTAACAGGGAACTGCAGGAACTGCTCTTTCCAGGGGGGAATCAGCCTGCACACTATAAGGAAGTCGGGAGTCGTATCCGAAAGAGGAAGAGAAATGCAATCGTAGGACTTCTCTCACGATTCAAATTGATGAAGAAGTCTAGCTTCCATTTAGGAAGGGAGATACTCGTACACTACGTCGTCTTGCAGGAAGAAAATCAGGTTCCTGGAATTAGCACGAATAATCTCCGGGGTTTGAACTGGCTATTAAAGGAAGGACGCGATTACGTGATTTGCTGTGAAAGGGGAAGGGAAAATGGGGGGGCCGGTCCTATCAGCGCCCGGAAATCGGTTCCTTCCTCAATCGGATAAAAGGGGAAAAAGATAGCAACAGCCCCACTATTCTTAAAAGGAGGGGATACGCGCGGAAAAAGGGGGGAAAAGTCACATCTTGCGCAAGAGAAGGGTGGCGTGGTTTCGGAAAAATCTCAAAAGGGAAGATTGCGCTGGCGGGGTATGCGTCGCCAGAGCTCTCGGTGCGGGGGCTCTGGGAGTCATAAGACTAAGCAGGGGGGACTTTATGAGAACGGGCTGAAAAGGGACTTTACTGTCAGTAAACTTCACGGTCCGCGTCTAAGGAAAAAAAAAGAGAGAACGGTCTCAACTGAGAGCGCCATGGTCAAAAAAAAGCAGTTACGCGAAGCATTTCCAACAGAGAACTAGGGGGGGGGAATACTGGGATCCTGCTTGAAGAGAGGGGGGGAGCGCGTTTGGGTTCACGACACGGGGAGTGAGGACCGGTAAGATCTATGAGCGCCTCTCTCCATAGTGACGAATTCAATCAATAGCTCTTGAGACGAACTGGGAGTCGGAACAAACCGGCCATCAGCGATCCTGTAAAAACAATCTAGCTTAATAATTTACTCGAACTACGACTCATCAGACAAGCTGAGCGATCGCGGGAAAACCGCAAGACCCGCGAAAAAGGAAGTGAACTATTACGACAGACGACTGAAAGCCCCAAAAAATCTAGGTCGCGAGTAAAGAAAGACAGAAAGGAGGAAGAAAGGTCATCCCCTATTCTCAAGACTTTAGTCGAGAGAGCATAAAGCGGGGGAGGGGAAGTCTAGCGTGAAGAAGAGAATATAACATAGTGTTATTCCCTTCTGGAGGGGGGGGAAGCTGACTTGTTCCCATCTTTTGAGAAATTCAAGAAAAGAGAAGAGGGCTCGTCCCTTTGACTATGCGGCAAAAAGATCCCCCGCCGGATCGTGCAAGAAAGGGAAACCGAGCGAAGTTTCCTTGCTGAAGAGACCACTTTTACCGGCGACTATAACAAAAGGTCCTCTATCCTCCGGGGGCGCGCTCAGGTCAAGACCAGGGCACAGTTCGTTTCTGATGAAACAGGGAAAGGTGTTGACCTGATCTCGGGACCGGGGAGGAAAAAAACATAGGAAGCTGTAAGCAAGGTACGGCGATCGAGTCTTCAGACGGGGATTACGATCGCCTATCAGTCGTCCAAAGGTGACGTCTCGTCGAAAAGAAAAATCATGAAGTAGAAGCGCAGCCGGACTCTTTCTTTAGAGACCAAAGATTTCCCGAGGCTGTGACTATCATGAGAAAAGCATTCATTTTCAGAGGTAGGATCTCGGCAGGCTAGCAGCTAGAAAAAAAGGGTTATAGCCAGGAGAACGCGACGAGGGAAAAAATCGACCGGAGGAAGAAATCGAATAACAACAAAACGGAGGAGGAGAATTATATTTCTTGAGGTCGAATATCATAAAAAGAACTGGGGAAGCTCTGGAGCGATCAGTCGAGCGTTCTCCCTGCCAAGAGAGCAAAAACGCAACTGGGGAAAAGTTGTTCAATTACAGTGATCCCGAGGAAAACAAGAAAGGCGCCGCAAGCGAAACAGAAATTCATGGATGTCGTAACCGACGGGTAGGGGGCCGACCTTCTTACGACCTTATCTATTCGCGCAGGCCGAAAAGCTAGAGATCGATCGAAAATCCGTGGCCCAGCTAGTAAATGATGGAAAAAACGAGAAGAACACGAGAGCGAACTCAAGGAGATCGGGACAAGGGGTCTGCGACTGCTAAAGGAGGCAACCGCGGCGAAGAGGCGAACCTCACGAGTCGAAATCAAACTAGGAATTCACTGAAACAGGGTCGCTAAACTGGAAACAAACATGTGGGGCGCGCTGATGGGAGGGGGGCCAGAAAGGGACTAGAGAAGCTCTAAAAAAAGAAACGCTAATTCTCACCAACGAGACGAATTACTCTACCCTCTAGTTTAGAAAGAGCCTTCTGCATGGAGGGAGGTGCAAAAAAAAGGAACGAGCCATGTTCAGCGCTTCAAGAAGCCTGACGAAAGAGGACCCATCTGCCTTCTGCTCCGAAGGGGAAGTCAGTACGAGGCTTCGCGAAAACAATAGAGACTTTTTAGACGTAGTGGAGGAAGCAGTCAATGAAAAATGGGGAGGTAACTAAAAGAGGCGAGCCTGGCCTGACGGAGGTGTCCGTCGGGGGAACACCTCCACGTGGGAGAATAAGATTAGTGCCTGCTGAATGCTCGTCTTTCTCAGGACGACTTAAATCTAAGGTCTACGCTAGGCAGATGACCGCGAGGAGAATAGTCTTCTCCAAATAAGGGAAGGAAACGAAAGAATTACAAGGCGAAGGAGGGAAGCAGGCCTCCAATGTCGAGAGTGATCACTGTCGGGTCAGTCACGAGCGCCTTTCTCTTCTAACGATTCCGGGGATAACATCCTTCACGGGAACAATATCGTGAACGTGGAGGACAGTCAACGCCGCCTGGTTCGCGATCTCCAAAAGAGGCAATAAGTCAGGAATAACGCGAGCCTCAAATCACGGACCTGAGGCTGGGAGGAAAAAGCTCAACGGGCCCTAAGGGAGAGTTCGGGGGGATACTGGATTATAAACGCCGCCACGGAGATTGGCGACCGGAGGGAAAGGGGGGCACGTTTCCAGCGAAGGAAAAAAAAGACGTGTGGAGTTGCCCATAAATAAGAGAAACTACGGACGGGGCCAGGGAAAGAGAAACGGAGGCGCGGAAGGCAACTGAGGAGATGCCAGGCCGATTCAATCAAGACACTACGGTCATCCCTCCCGACACCGGTACGAATATTGACGAAAACAACGCGCCGTCCCCGGTAAGCTATCCGTCTTTGGAGGGCGTGACGGACTGGGGAAGAATAGGAAGCTTGCGAGAGGAGAGTGTCTCTCAGGAAAGAAGGTCTGGGCACTAAAAAAGATCTTAGCCTCCACCTGATCTACATCGGGGGGCGGGATCAGCGGGGCCTACATCTCCTTCTTCACGAAGACAACACCGCTCCTACCGAGTGGCTAGCAAAAAGGAGGAAAAAAACCCTAAGTAGAAAAAAGGGGAGGAGGGTTGGTCAGCGTTCAGGGTCAGGTACTGGGGGCCGGGAAAAAGGCTCAGCGCCTTTGTGTTCCTCGGCTGGCTCAGCATCTGTTGAAGAGAAGTCCTTCTTCCCCTTACGCGGGAAGAGTGAAATCTCTCGACCGCGGGCGGGCGGCTCTATGCGAAGGGAGAGGGTTAAAAGAGTCTAGCGTGGCGAGTAACTCTCCCCATACTGCAATGGGGATTTGAGGAACTTCTCGACGGGCTACTTGCCAGAAGAGGTCGCTTCCGAGAAGACGACAAATATCCCTACTCAACTCTGGGGGCTGAAAACTTATTCTATCGTGCTCAGGGGTAATCAATCAAAAGCCGCAGGGCGTCTTCGGTACCGGCGCAGTCGGCAGCAGTAAAGAAGCGGTCTCTGCGACCTCTGATCGGGAAGTGGTGGTCTTGACCTGTCATTCCCTATGGGGCCGAAGGACGATGAGGGGCTCTGGGATCTAATCCAACAAGTTGCGAGCAGAGAAATCGTCCTCGATAAGCGTACTCATCTTCAATCAGGGGGAGAAACAAACACCTGAGAAGGGAAGGAAAATATATATATTTGAGGGTACGCGCGAAGAGGGCGCCTAGAAACTTTTCTGATTCATCCCTCTGTGGCGGCCGAGAAAGAAAAGGGACATCCTCGGCTGCACTTTCGCACCGAGAGTACTGCTGACACACCACGGAGAATCGGTATCGCATCGACGCGGGATCAAAAGGGGGGGTACTTACGCTTCCGGGGGGTCCCCAGCACGACCATCTTTCTATGGGCTACAGAAGACCCGATCTAGGGCCTATGGGACACGCTGGGCTTACCGGGAACGGGGGTTCTATCCTGCCTCAGGGTGAGGCCAGGTCAGCCGCTACGATCCTCTTCCTCCCGCCTCGAAATTCATCGGGTCTTCGGGTACAGCATAACCGCTAGGAACGGATTGCAGCACTACTCCTGTCAAAGGAGAGGGTGAAGTAATCTTTTCCTAGGTCAGTTGCTATGCAAAGAGAGTATAGAAAGAGTTCTCCACCAGGGTAAAGTGAAAGGTAACGTGCAACGGGGGTCAAAACGGATGTAAAACCTGCGGCAGGAACCACTGTTAGACTCTAATGACTGGGGAGAGAGGGTTCTGCATTGCTGGAAGCAGGCGGATGTATAAATCAGCTCAATACTTTCATTTGCCATAGGGGGCCCTCCTTCTATTCCGACGCTGACGAGGTAGTAAAAAAATGTAGGGAAGAAAGAGCTTAACAAGGCTTCCAGAGGCGCGCAGAGAGGAAGAGTCTCCTCGAAATCGGAACCGATCGGGGTACGGCAGAAGTGGGGTTGGGGAATGGGGGGGTGCTACGTCTCGCTCATGAACGACTGCAGGCCGTGGGAGGCACTAACTCCTTTTCTGGACCCAGGATAGGGGCTTCAAAAAAGGCGATCCTTGTTGGTCTTAATATACAGGGCATATCGGTTGGGTACAGGCGCGCAACGCAGTTGAAAGAGCCCGTCAAAAGAATTCGGGGGAACCGGCAGGAGTAGAGGCAACGGCCCCACGAGGGGAGGCTGTGGCGAGCGAGCGGGAACGCGGATGATAAAGTCCCATCTCCGGGGGGCGGTTGACTCGATGAAAAAAGATATGTATGCGGGCAGAGTTGCGATATTCCGGGGGGGAGGACGCTCGCGTGCGGCTCAGGGGAGGCCACGGACGAGAAAGGCGATGGGGTGCAGGACAAGTCTGGCGCCGGGGCTGCTGTCATCGAGACCGGGAAAAATCTGCGTCGGCAGGCTTGCCAGAGACGGCGAAAGCTCAGCCATGAGCCGCGCACGTGGACTCGCAGAAAAATCAACTACTCGTATAATAAGCGATGTGACGATGACCGTGTAAGGGAAGGAGTGGTATAGTCGGGTAGCGCTGAGCGGGAACCGAACTCTACTGAAGGGGAGAATAAACGAAACCAGCGCCAACGGAGAAGCTCCGCAAGTACTCCTCGATCTCGGGGACCGGGCGGGTAGATGTAAGCGAGACGACGAAGGGGCAAGCTGCTCCTCGAGAAAACTATCCCGCGAGCCGCGCGTGACGATTAGAAGCCCCGCAACAGACATAAGGTAGCGAGCCCGGGGGCGAGAGCGGTCTCATCAAAAGAGAGAGTAGGCGCTCTAGACAGCGCAGGTCATCACAGCTCGGAAGGGAAGAAACCGATGAAAAGTTGGTGCCACGAAAGGTGTGCGAAATCAGGGACCAAGGCTTTTTTGCAGATGCAGCGTGGATAAGCTGCGGGAGAACTCGGCCAGGGGAGAGTATATACCACCCCGGGATCAAGTATGCAAGGGTCGACAGTGGAAGGGCCCGCTGTAAGAGAAAGAGTTCTCAAGAAAATCAGGAAAAGGGGAGTCGCTCACGGTAAATCTGCGCAGGACCGATGTAGGAGAAAAGGAGAAGGAAAGGGAAGCGTCATTGAAGTGTGTCCTTCTAAGGGCACTCGATCTCCACAGCTATAGAGCGAAGTCTGCGGAAGAGATGTCGTCCGACGTCCTGTAAACTAGGCAGAAAAGCAATGAGGAATAGGCATCTCAGCAGGACGCGGGGGAAGTTCGCGATCCGCGCTGCTGGACCTGCTTGACGAGGGCCAGTAAGGAAAAAGAACATTGCGGAGTTTCGTCGCAGCAAGAGAAAAAGCCTAGAAAGAAAGAAGGCAGAGGGGGCTCCTATGTCTGCGTACTATCCTTAAGCAGCAACTATGTCATTGATTCAAATATATGATGGAAGGCGAGATCATCAGTCATCGTCCTGTCCAGAGAAAAGGAGGGAAGTGCGCACTGACAGGGGAAGACGCAGGGGGGGATTCAAAGGGAAATTACTGATCCGTCCACACTCGGTCTGCTTATCGGAGGAAACCCCGCCTCAAAACTGCGAGGAAGAGATTTATTTCGTCGCGAGGGTACAAGGAATCAGTCGGACGAACGGAGGAAAAACAGGAACAGGGATCCAGATCGAGCTCAGGAACGTTTGTTAGACGCGGTAGCCCTCGGCCTGTGGTCACTTACCCGTCAGGGAACGAATCGGAACAAAATATATACAGGGATAACGACTGCGAGGGGTAGAAAAAAGGTTATCGTGGGGGGTCTCACCAGAACATGCAAAAAAGCAGAGAGGAGTTCACAGATCTTTCACACAGGAAGCGCAAGAACGGTCGACTTTATAGCCCGGAGTTTCGCGCGTTGGTGTGGTCGTCCTAACTCTAACCAGGAAAAGAGGAAGCTTCCCCGCTGCCTACGCACCTCCTAGAGGACGACCGAACCAAAAATAAGCCCTTTATACCTCGAATCGGGGAACACGAACGATCTTTGCAATCGATGGCCCCAATAGAAAATAAGCGGGAAGGAAGCGGGGCAGGTCCGAAACTTCCCTTCTCACAGGGCCTTGATGGTTCTCCTGGGTAGATTTGAGGTCAAGGGTAAGTCACCAGCTGATCGGCCAAAGGTTGACTTCCTTCTTACGGGGGTTACTCGGACATAAAAAAACCAAATGGTGGGGAGAGGGGCGCTAGAAGAGAAAGTCAGGGGTAGACATCAGCGTCAGAACCCCCGTGCAAACCTGGGGGTGAGGAACGACTTCCGCCTCGGATGCTCGGCAGCTCGGGGACTGGGCTATACACACTTGCTCCTTATAGGACCACAGGCTATTCTCAGCATCGTCTGAGAGGTTATCTTCTTATTTAAAGGACTCCGGGCCGTACGTCGCCTTTTCTCAGTCATTGCTCACCGGCACAGGCAATTCAATGCTGTAGATATGCGACGGGGGGGCTCCGACACGTGCATCACGAAAAATCTGCAGCATATCTTCGATCTACTTCAGAACTCCACTGGCACTGATATCTCGAAGGACGTAGAAACACTCTCACTCCAGAAAGTGAGGATAATACTAACAAAAATCCAAACAGGGAAATGGTACTAGAAGGAGCAGTGAAGATCGAGCTACAAAAAGGGACTTGTTCTCTACCATGCAGGGGGAGAAAATACTTCTGTTACGTTTTAACTTCTGCGAGGACAAACTTGATCGGCCTTGAAACCAACTACCAGAAACATCCGTGAAAAAGGGCCGAAGGGTCCTCTCACCTGGTACGGCGGGCTCTAGGGACGAACGTAAAAAACACGGTGCGTGGTTAGCGAGTTTCTTCTGGGGTCTGTTTAAAAGTTCGGGACGAATCTCAGGGACCGATACGGTCGATGGGGGAAAGAAAAGATAAAAAGAATCTTCACGGGGGGGCCTTAAAAAGAAAAAATCCTACCTGTCACCTATTGGTCGCGGGGGAAATTTAAATAGAGGACTGGTTCAAAAGTACTTTATGAGGCCGACGGAGACTCAAAAGAAAATCCGAACTCCGTTACTATAAAACTAATAACCCGAATATAGTTCTTCCCGTGTTGCAGAGTCCTCAAGGGCGTGTGAATTGGTAAAAAAGTCATCGGCCAATCTTGGGGGCATTACCCTCGAAAGTCTCTTCATATACAGAGATGGTGGGGACTCATGAGAGCGTCCTCCTGACTCGAAAACAAACAAGAGTACAAAACGAGTGGGCGAACGGCGGGTTTTATAGTGAGAATTCGAAGGGGTGAAACTCCGGTATCGAGTAAAGCGCTAAACATTCTTGCAGGCTCAGGAGCCAGTAGGGGGGGAAGTAACCTCCCGTATCAGGACTCAAATCGATCGCGCCTATTCTCTAACAAAGCCCGAAGAGGTTACCCAGCTTTGCCAATGAAAGGGCGGATCGCGGCGAAGGTAAACTCTACCTCATGTGAACAAACGGGCGTCTTTACCCGCAGGGACTCATTTCGGCATCGTCAGAAAAGGGGAACTTCTTTTGTCCCAGAATCCCTTCGCGGTGGGGGTTCTTTGCAGAAAGGGACTCTTGAGTTGCAGGACTTTGAATTACTAGTGCACAGGACGCTAATAAGTCTGTCAATGGAGGGTGATCGCTTAAACTCTGAAGAGGGCTCTATCAGCAGGGGGAAAGATATTATCTAGCCTCAACCAAAAAATAATAAATAAGCGAAACCCACCCTTCTAGTCTTCCTGTTTGCGTATGAGAGGCCAAAAACAATCGCGCACGTCTAAGTCCTGCCTTGGGGGGTGAACAATAAAAAAGCGATCTCTTGATAAGGCATCTAAGTTGGATCACGTTGCAGACGCCTGGAACGAACTGCTGGGGGGGGAAACATCATACTCTCCCACATTATTGGGAAGTGAAAAACGCTCCTACAAGCTTCTCGCCTCGGGAACTCTTTTCTTCCCCGAAGGGAGTGGGCTCGGTGGCTAGCCGTCCTCAGGCCGCCGGGGCCTCGCGACGAGCTCGAGGGTAAGGGGCAAAACTATCCAGCGCGGAAAACAGAGGCTTGACGACGGAAAGGGCTCGGTCCCAAGCCCGAGGAATCAGTGAAGACGGACAACTAGTGAGACGAGGACCTTTCCTTATTCCGAATTCCTAGCGGGGGCGTAGATTCATAAGGACCACAAAAGAGGTGAAGCCACAGAAAGGGAGAAGATGAACGGACTAAATATCTATTAACTTTCGCATTAAAAATAAAGTTTCTAAGGTCGTCGTTCGTGACAGTCAATGGTAGGCTCAGGACTCTATGAGATTGACAGGTCTCTAGGAGGACAATCGCGGAACCGTCAGCCCCGAGTAGAAAATTGAGCTGCGCCGACGAGCTTCCTCACGTGCGCCGGGGGCGAGTCGACTAAGGATGGGATGAGATGCAAAAGGATCAAAAGAGAATTCCTCTCACCCGACAGAGATCTTCTGTCACAAAGGAACGGGGTGCCTTAAAAATCGTCCCATGCCTTGTAGTACCTGGTGTCGAGGTCAATGCGCGAAAAAAGGAAATGAAGTGGGAGTCCTGGTTTCCTTACTATCAGTGAAGGAAAAGGTACCGAATTCCTGGCCCAGGAAAGAAAAAAAGTGAGAGTCCGATCATGTAACCCGGGTAGTAGAAGGGAGCGGGGGAACTCGCTTTGCAAAGGGCCAAAAAATTTTTCTTTTTATAATAAAACGCGGGGGGGTAGTCGGGGACGAATAGAGGCGTAGAAAAAAGAGGGGGGAAAGATGGGAGGCTGGGACTATTGAGGAATGTCATGGGTGAGAAACTCGGGGGACGCCGTCCTGGGGTATCGGGGGAAGAAAAAAGGAAGACAGAGCGGGACTCCGTTCTGACATCAACGGGAGTGATCATAGCCATTCTATCTAAGCCAGGCTAAGAGTGTCAAACTAAGACGCTTAACAGGAAGAATGAGGATAAAAATTTGAGCCTATTTTGTTCAGACCACCCATCGGACTACTAGCTCAGTCTCAATCGTTCGACCTACTTTCAGATTACTTAGCCGACGAAACGACGGGTCAGCCGAGTCGGAACACACTGAGGAGGCAGGGTGGGAGCACTACTACTAGGGAATGAACTGCATACGCAGCGACTCTGACTCGTAGAACAGACCGACCGCCCGGTACGAGCGAAATAAGCGGGATCCCCGGCGACGGACCTCTGCTAATAAGGGGCTGACGAAGAAAAGATTCCGAGAAACTTTGTATGGGGAGAGGAGAAGAGTTAAATGCATAGATGTCATCTCGGCCCGGGTCTACAGATGATAATTGTCCCCTAGAACAGTCGATCATTTAGGTCAATTGCTCATTCCTCGTTCCTGGAGAATATTAAAACTCTCCCTGTTAGGCTTCTGCGAAGTGCACCAGTAAAAAGCGCGCCGGGATCGTGTACCCCGGAGAAAGGCGACAGAGGCGGAACCATGTGCCTGCGCCTCCCGAATCCTCGTGGAAACGTTACGGACACGTCGGGTAACGAACATGACAGGGGTTGGGGGAAAGCAGCACGAGGGAAAAGTGACCATCATGGCCATACTGTTATTCAGGATATAGAGAGCAGCTTATCGAAGAGGCGAAAAGAGCGCCGAGATCGTCGCCGAACGTGAGCCGGCCGAGACGAACATGATAAGAGAGGGGGAGACCATGAAAAGTTGGGGCGCTATCCGCCCGCTCAGGAGAGGGAAAGGAGAGGAAGGATCCTCATTTTCCCCAATCATTAAGGTGCTTTGACGGCTCTCAGAAGGCCGAGCCTAGAAGAGAAAAGCGCCAGTGAAAAGGGGCCAGGAGAGAAAGGGAATCAG
>Ga0179593_1310901_pt1 | contig 13007 bp, 21 predicted proteins | sample CZODoug2_1_08_16_FD_185931 | JGI IMG/M metagenome (GOLD analysis project Ga0179593, IMG submission 185931) | Vadose zone soil fungal communities from Angelo Coast Range Reserve, California, USA - CZODoug2_1_08_16fungal (PacBio error correction) | ecosystem: Environmental > Terrestrial > Soil >...
GAACGGTTGGTGCACCCTGAAACAACAATCTCCTCGCTTACGGTTGGGGGGGAAAAAGGCCACCCTCAGGAAAAAGGTTCAACAACGTAACGAGGAACGGGCCAAAACAACAGCTCCATCAAAGGAAATCACGCCATGACGCTCTGCAACAAAACACATGGTAATTAAAAGAGTTAGATGGTGCATTGTAAAGAGATCAAAGGGAAGGGGGGAGGAAGGCACTCTCAAGCACCAGAAAGAGACTGCACCTCCGGGCAAACAAAGTCTAACTGCGAAAAAGACCGAAAAAATCATCAAAAAAAAAGGAGTTATGTCTAACACTCTGAAGGGGAACCTAGAATTGGGAGGGGGAAGGGAAGGCCTGCGAGTAACCGAAATAGGAACTGTAAAAAGAACAAGGTAGTGGAAAAGCGTGAACGGGGTGCCTGCTTTCGTCTGAATCAATCGCGGAAGGAAAAAAATATAAGGAAAAAGTCAGAACGCACTGACTTTTCCGAAGGAAGGGAAATCGTTGCAATCCTCAGGCGTGGAACAAAGGGGAAGGAGAAGAAAGAAAAATCGGCACAGAAAAGAGAGGGACTACGGTTAAACGATGACAATCAGAAAGGGATCTCAAATAAAAAGGGATTAAGGAATCCGAGGAAAAAAGGGCATTAGAAACCTGCCCGGGATTAATGAAAAAAGGGAAAGAGAAAGAATCTAACTTCAACATCAGGGGGGGGAAAAACAAGAAAGGCGAGAAATGGTAACTTCAAAATAATCACGTACAAACGGGCAGAAAAACCTTAAAGACGAAGCCCAGATATGAAGAAAAGAAATGAAATAAGAACTGTCACACTTTGAACACCAAAAGAAGAAAAAAGAGGGGTCTGCAGATGAAAAACTATGGGAAAAAGGGATTCACTTCCCTCGATATCACAATCAATTAAAAGCACTTCCACAACTAGCGTTAGAAAAGGGAAGACACAGGGGAAATCTCAATAACAAGAAAAAAATGCTTCAACCAGGAAAGGAAGGGAAACAGAGGGTCCAAGAGGGGGGAAGCCTAGACAGGAAAAGAGAAAAGAAGAAATTCCAAACTTTCACTCGGAAAAAATCCTCCTCCTATTATTTGACAAAAAGAGGATAAAGAAAAGAAAAGAACAATCAAACAACAACACTCGCTGGACGGGGTATTAAAGAGAAACAAAAGACGAGAAAAAGACGCCAACTCACAACGGGTCCAAACTTCGACGATAATGCAGGTTTGACCGAGTAAAATAAAAAAGGGGGGGAGGAAAAGGGGAGAATCCGAAAAAGAAGAAAGAGGAGAGGGAGAGAAGAGGGTAAAGGAAACCAAGGAGAGGACAGTGGGTATAGGGGGAGAAAATAGGGAATTCAAAGTCTCTTCAAACACTCATTAGAGAGAAAAATAAGGGCCAAATCTCCCTGGGTTCCATAGGAAAAAAAAAGAAACAAAGTGGGCAAGCGTAGGAAAGATGAAAAACGAATCGATCACAAAAAAGGAAAGGAAAGAAGTCAAAGACGAGAAAGGATTTAAACGCATAATAAGGGGTGTTGGGACCTGGGTAAAAAGAGGAGTCTCAGTGTAAAAGAAACAAGGGAAGAAAATGGGCAAAAAAAAATGAAGAGGAGGAAGAGGAGGGAAAACGTCCAAAATACAAAAACAACTCGTAAAACGGAGGTCCTAGGGAAGGGAAAAGACATATCCTGGAAAGAAAAGAAAAAATTGGGTGAACAAAATTCATCTCTAGCAAAAACTTTGAAAGCAAGCTTAGTTTGGGGGGGGGCTTGGAAGAGAAACGCGATCATTTTTGAAAGGAGGGAAAATAAAAACAGGAATAAATAGGAGGACAAGATCCTGACTCTGAACTTGGGGGGAAGAAAAAAAGAAGGACTCACACTGGAAGGAGGTGCAGACTAATTTCTACACCACTAACGGGGGGACCAAACTCCCTATTTTTCTGGGAAAAATATCAGCCAAGATTCAGGGGAAGACGGTATTTCAGCGAGGCACAAAAAAAAAGAAAACCAAGAAGAAACACCCCCAGCGTAAGGGAAGGGGAAAAAAACCAACCTGCGAGAAAAGGGACGAAAGAGTCCAATGCCGAATCAAATCCGTTAAAGGAAGAATTGAACGGAGGAAAAGTGAGAAAACACTGTGGATCGCCACGATCAGGGGAAAGGAAAGGAAGGAAGAAAAGCAGAAGCACGTGGAACTCACTGGGAAGGCGGCCTTCAGACGGAAGGAAGGGGAGAAGCAGGCCAAAGCGTCATCAAGTTTCCATACAATGAAAGAAGGGAACCCTGCAACGTGAAGAACACTTCAAAAGTCATACACCTATTTCACTAAAAGAGAAGGAGGAGGGGGGAAAAAAAAAAAAATGGGGGGCCTAAAGGAGAGCAATGACCAAGGGGCGGAAGAAAGAGAAAAAGGCGAAAGGCGGGGGAAGAAAGGAAGGATGACAAAAATCGATCGGCTGCCGGGGGCCAAAAGGATCCTCTCTCTTAAAGAGGAAAAAAGAGGAAAAGACTGCCAGGAAAGAAGGAAAAAAAAAAAAGAAAAGCTTCGTCACCAGAAGGGGGGGAAAAGAAGAGAGAAAAAAAAAGGGTAGGATAAAAAAGAGAGAGATGGTCAAGGATGCGGGAAAAGAGGAAAGGAGATAGGGAGGTGGGGGGGGGGAAGGAGGTTAGATTGTTTCAGCGTAATTAGATTATCTCTGGAGGGAGCGAAGAGAGTTTTAAAGGGAGTTCAAAGTAGGGGGAAAGAAACGTTCTGTAGAAAGGGAGGAAGAGGAGAAAAAAAAGCGGAATGAGCGATAAGAAGGGGGAAAGGAAGAAGGGGTGGGAAAATAAGGGACTGAAGGGTGGGTAGGGGGGATAGTGAGGTTCCGAAGGGGAGGGGGTAGAAATTGGGGGGAAGGGGGGGGAGTCAATTCTTATCAGGAGGGAGAAAAAAACCAAGAACTAAGCAGGGAAAGGGGGGGGAAAGGATCGGGAGTTAACCGGGAAAGGAATGGGAGGGGGATTACAGTTTTCGGAAGCCTTTATCAGCTAAAGTAATCTAGGGGGGGGCGACTTGGGATGGAGGGAAGAAAGACGGTAAGGTCATTGGCGGGGAAGAGTGGGGAATAGAAAAAAGGGGAAGTTGGGTTTTGAAAAAGGATAAAGGGGGATGGATTGGGGTTTTTCCGCAAGACTACGAAAAAGAGGAGGGGGATAGTTTGTTTTAAATAGAAGGAGAAAATAGTTTTTCTCCGGTACGGAAAAGGGAAGGAAAGGGGAGATGTACTTAGGCAGAACTTAAAGGAAAAAGGAAAGAGGAGGGAAAAAACTTCAAGAGAAGGAATGGGGGGGGTCAAAGGAAAAGGGAGAGGGGGAAGTTCTCATACACCAAGAAAGGAGGACTGGGTGAATGCCAATTTTGGGGCGGGGGGGGGGAGAAAGGAAGGGCTTCTTTGGACCCGAGGAGGAGGGTTTGAACGATTGGGGAATCCGGGGGTCAGTAAATGTATTAAAAGGGGAAGAAAGTTTGGGCTGGGTGTCAGTTGAAAGAAGGAGGAGCCATCTCTTACCTTCAAAGCAAGGGAAAAAGGTCGGAAAAGGAATTAACAAGAGGGCGGAAAAACGGAAAGAGGAGAAACTGCAGTAAAATCGGAAGAAGGGAAGGGTAAAGGAGGTCAAGGCTAACGGAAAGAGTGTTTGTTTTGGGGAGAGCGGGCCATCAGGGGGTTGGACTTGCTGGGTGGAAAGAAAAGTTCGTCATTCATTGAAAATGGGGGGGTTCAAAAAAAAAAAAAAAAGGGAAGGAAGAGGAGAAGGAAGAGGAAGAGGAGATGGGAAGATCAGGTTTCTTAAGCTGGACTAAAATGTTAAAGGAAAGAAGGTCCTTGGGGGGAAGTGGACTCTTAAACTCGGAACAGAGAAACAAGAAGGGGAGTCTGGGGGAAAACGCTCTTACTTGAAAAAAAAAAGGGGGGGTGACGCGAAAACTGCAAAGGAGGAAGGAAAGAAAGTGGTGAAAAGGGTTGAAGGGAAGTTTTCCTATTGGGGGAAAGCATCAGGAAAAAACCGGCATAACACCGAAAGAGGGGGGGGGGAGTTGGGGGGTGTTGAGGGAAGGGAAGGGTTGAAGACAAGCCAGGGGGGGGAAAGGTCAAGGTCGCCTTGACTTTGGTGAAATGGGGGTTCCCGTTTAAAAGGCGCTTGATCGGGGGGAAGGGGGAGGGGAATCAAGGGGGGAAGGGGAAAACGTAAGGGCAAAAGCAAAAGGGGAGAAAATCAGGAGGAGGGTTAGGAGGTTCCTAAGGGTCAATAGTGGGAAAGGTGAAAGACGATAGGGTGGGGGGTGGGGAAGGAGAGCATGCTTTCTCGCGCGGGAGGAAGGAAATTTGCAAACGAGGGTGAAAGGAGAAGAAGAAGATCGTTTCGGGGGTAGGTTTTGTTGGGAAAATGTGAATAGGGTGGTGATGAGGAGGGGAAAGTGTTCAGCAGAAAGGGAGGAAGAGGGGGGGGGGGAATGCGACAATGTTGGAATGGGGAAAAGGGGGGAATAATAAAAGCGACCGAGGGGGGGGGAGGTCCTAGGGGGGGATTGAGAAATTGGATCATTAACTTGGGGGAAAAATTCATCCTTAGTGGGAGGGGGGGGAAAAAGACACGGAGAAAATAGAAGTAATCATATTCATAAGGGAGACAGGTGCACAAACGGAGGGGGAGAGTAACCTTGCAAGAAGGAAACCTTATGAGGGGGGGGCCTCGTTCTTTCTGGAGGCAGGAAACTTGGGAAAAAGGGGAAAGGGTACGGGTCCTCCTTCACCGTAAAGGACGGGGGGGGGGGGGGAAGGGAGGGGCAGGAATTTTTCTTCAGAGGGGGGGACGAAGGGAGGAGAAAAGAAGCAGACAACTTCTTAAAAAGTGGGGGAAAAAGAATTTTTTGGGGGGGGGGGGAAGGGGGAAGGACAAGGGGGGGGGGGGAAACTTCTATTGTAAAGGTCAGAGAAAAGAAATAGTGGGAGGGGGGGGGGTCAAGGAACGTTTTCACTCCATAAAAACGACAAGTTGGGGCTGGGTTTATTAGGGCTTGCGACTTGTCAGTGGGGGGGTGCAACTGATTTGGGAAGGTGGGGGGAGGGAAAGGGGGACGGTGAAAGGAAACTGACTTGGTGAAGGTCGGGAAGACCCAAAGAGGCAAAATAATTAACTTTTAAAAAGGGTTCGGTGGGGTATCTGAAGTGATGAAGGAAAAAGTTGAGGGGGGGGGAAAGGTTTGGTGGAAAGGGTACGGCCAGAGGGGGAGGGGGGACTGTCAATTTTTTAAGGAGGGGTTGGCCAGGACCAAGGAAGAGGGTATTCTATTGGGGGGTAAGACACGGAAAATCTCGAGGACAAAACACAACGGAGGGGAGAGAAGGGATAGAGGGGGGAAGTGGGAAACGGAACCACCACCATCGGACCTAATTTATTTGGGGAAAGGGAAACTGAAAGAAAAACAACTTGGAAATCACAAACGATGGGCCGAACGAAGCAAAAACAGAGAAGAAAGGAGAAAAGCAAGCCGGGGAGGAACAAGAAAAAGGTAAGGTCAGAGTGGCAGTAGGGGGGTCATGGGAGTAATCTACCAAGGGTCAAGGGAGGGGGGCAATCTCCACAAGAAGGGGAGGAAGAAAACTGAAAGAAAGGGCACAATGCACATTAAAAATACCGGAAACTACAAAATCAAACGTTCGTGGGGGGGGGAGTGGAAGGAAAAGGACTGGAATGAAAACCAATAGGGCGTTGGAGCTTAAGTCCAGCAGGGGACCGAAAGCTGAAGACGGGCCAACCACATTGAGTTGAAACAAATAGGGTTGTCCGGTAAGGGTTGGGGTTGGGGGATGCAGGTCGGAAATTAACAAGCTCACCTCCTGGGTAATAACGCATCACTCACAAAGCAAGCCTTACTGACGGTGGAAGGGGGGGGACCTGAGGGAAGAGGGGGGCATCCTCGGAGGTGTAACAAAACGGGGTGATGAAACGACCCTTAACAAAAGAGGACAAAGAAGAGGGGGGGGGGGAAGTGGCCTACGTGGGACGGATTACAATAAAGGAAATCGCTAAAAGAAGAAGGAATATGTAAGGATACTGGGTTCAGATTTAGAAAGGTCAAAAAAAGGGAAAAAGAGAACCGGGGAAACTGTGCAAAATCCCCCTCTACGGCCAAAGGAAATTGAAAGAGCCCCCCTCTTACGGAGGGCAGAAACGTTAAAAAAGGATAAGGTGCAAAAATGTTCTTCCCTGAAAGGGGAAACGGAGCCAGCTGGAAACGACCGTTGCTCCTCCTCCTCAACTATCCACCGGTGTACCCCCCAACCACAGAAGCAACCGAACTATGGCGGTGAAATGAATCTTCACACCCGTGCTTGAAGAACCTGACAGGAAGGTCCAAAAAAGAGGAGAAAGCCTGACTAGGAAAAAGAAAAAATAGCTGTCCAATTTGCCCCTCGGTCCAAATCGGGGCCAAAGACGGAATACCCTCTAAAAATTTGATTTCAAAAACAAAGGGAGCAATCTTTTTAACAGGGAAACTGGGGGATTCGCCTCATCACCCGTCAATATCACTCTCGGGGAAAAAAGGGACTCATACCACGTACAGCTAAGAAAGAGGGAAAAAAGGTCTTTATAACTGACGAAACTTAAAAAACAATCAAAACAAGAAGGGCGAGTGGGAGAGGTGAAGGAAGGGGGAAAATCGAAGGAGACCAAACAACGGGAAACAAAAACTCACAACTTCCTTCTACTAAGGCAGGGTTTCCAGGAAAAATAAATCAACGCCAGAAAGGGGTGAAAGTCAGGAGCGGTGCGAAGTCAAGAAAGAGGGGAAGTGGTAAGAGAAAGGAAGACCTGTGAAGAAAAAGAAAGAGCTTGAACCATTTAAAATCAGGTTGACCCCAGGGGAAACTAAGGCCGAGTCACGGCAGACAGAGGAACTCGCATACTAAAAAATACAAGGGGAAGGGAAATTGGGGGGAAATCAAGAATTAACACCGGAAGGGGAGGAGAAGACCAAAGGGGAATCGGAAAACCAAAAAAAAAGGAATGACAGTTAGACTTAAAAGAACCAGAACAAAGAAAGGACAAGGGAAGAAGAAGAATACTTTGTCCAAAAAAAAACAAGGGGGAAGGATGTTAAGGGGGCAAGGAGTACGAACCGGGAAAGGAAAAAGGATAGTGGCAAGGGCAGCGATTACTATGGAGGGAAAGTCCCGAAAAAATAGGAAAAGGATTCCTAATTTATTAAAAGGAAGACCATATCTTTGAAAACAGAAAAAGAGGTGCAATAGGCTAGCACCGACAAAAAGGAAACTAAAAAGAAGGAAAGCGCTGGTGTATCAGGCATAGAGGAGGGAAGTAAAGTCTGACCCTCATAAGGGCCAGGAAAGAAAAAACCAGCAAAAGAAGGGAAAACTGAAGGGGTCCCCGGGAAATAAGGAAAGAAGAGGAATCCCCTTCCTCAGGGTGGCGAGGAGAGAAACAACAAGAAGTTCCGACGCCCTAGGGTGCTGCAACTAATCCAAACAAATCCTTGGGCGCGGCTGGCAGACGGCAAAAAAAAAGAAAAAAGAAACCACTCAAAAAAAAAAATATGAAGTCTGAGTCCCAACAGAGGATCGACACAGGGAAAAGGTCGGACGAAAAAAAAAGAGAGGGGACTGTTAAATGGAGATTCAGGCAGAGGGGCTCACTGGGGTCAGAAAAAGAAGAAAGCGCACAGGGAGGTCTACGGTACACAAGAACATAGAGCACTGGTGGGGGACAAAAGACACTTTGCGAAGGGGGGCAAGATAGAATAAAGAATACGACGGCCACTCAAAATCTTTTCAGAAAAAAGGACGAACACGAGAGAGCCACGACCTAGGAGCCAAAAGGAAAGGGAATATTGAAAACGCCGCAGGAGGGGGAAAAGGGGTCCCACAAAAAATTGAAAAAACTGTATTTCGCAGGATTAAGAGGGAAGGGCTACTACCATGGGCAGTAAGGCCTCGCTGACAAAAGATCGGAGAAACGAACATAGAAGAGATAGACGCTTAATTAGAAAAAAAAAAAGAAAGGAAACCAAAATAAAGAATTCAGGGAAGAGTCTGAAAAGAAAAAATTTACATCTATCTCACAAAAACCAGGAATGATATTAAAGGAGGGTCAAGTATTTTCTGACGAAAAAACAAGGAAGGGAAAGAGGTTAGTGGGGGGGAAAGTTCAGGTAAAGGGTGGGGGAAAAGGAGAGATGATATCTTGAAGAGACGATCGCATGTTTTTCAGCGAGGTAGAGGAAAATCCTCTTAGCATAGAAAAAAACGGCCTGCGCCAGAAAATCTTCTCGAGAAAATGGGGACACGGAGGGGCCAGGGTGGAGTTAAGGGGAAGACGTTGGAAGGGAGGTGTTAAAGGTATTCCGCGGTTGGAGGAAGTAGTATCCGTACGAGAAGAAAAAAAAAGGGAGAACAGTGAGGTGGAAAACAGGGAGAGGGAAGACTGTAAAAAGGGTGATGGGGGTCGTATTGGAGGGGTCTTAAAGGGGAAAGCAAAGACAAGAGGAAAGGAATTGGAAAACAAGGGAGGTCGGACCGGGGAAAAGAAGGGGGACGGAAAGGGGGGAAGAAAGGGACTTATAACCGTGACGTGGGTTGTTTAGGAAAAAGTTTGTTGGATTTTTTTGTCCGACTGAAAAATCAAAGAAAAGAAAAGAAGAGGCGGGATGGAGTTGGGCAGAAAAATTAGAGGAGCGGGAAAGATAGAAAATTGGGGAAAAATTCAGCAGCAAAGGAAGAAGTTTATTCAAGATGAAGAGGCCACGTGACATTCAAAGTTCATAAGAGATGCGGGTTAGAAAGGGAGAATGAAGGAATAGGAAAGAATGGAAGGTAAGACGCTCGAGAGAAAACTAAACAGACGACCGCTCCTTGGATTCCCAAGGTTGGGTTCTTTGAGAGCAGATTAGGGTGTCCCAATAGTTTCCTTCTTGAATGTTTGGGGTCCAAAACATAATTAGGATCCGGGGGCGAGGGGGGGGGGGAAGCGGGAATGTATCTTTTAAGAGTAACTGAAATCAGGTATCCAGGTCGGGTAGAGCCTTCGAATGTCGAACCGATTTTAGTCGGGCAAAGTAAAGGAGTATATGGAAAACGGTAAAAGCAGGTGAAGGAGGGGGAAAACTAAATTGAATAATTTTTTGTGTGGGTTTGTTGAGAGTGTGGGACATCCTGGGGAAGTGTTTACGACTCTGTCCAAGACAAGGGTCGTAGTCTGATGTCCAGACGGGAAAGGGGAGGAAGTTCAGGAAGAGGACCGCTTTACACGGATATGGAAGAAAGGCAGTGGACCAGCACTATGGAAATGGTTCCATATATGTATTGGGGTGCAGCGTAACGACGTCACGAGAAAAATCAAGGTCGGTCTGAGTAATATCGGAACACAAATTCGGACGTTTTATGTAAAAGGAAAAAAAGTCAAGGGAGATGAAGTCGGGGGTGAGGAGGGGAGGGGGCGCTGGGGGGTAAATATAGGAAACTCCAGGCGGGACTAAGACGGGGGGTGTTTATTTTTTTCTCGTGCCAGGTGAAATTGAAGCAAGAGGGGGGAAGTCATGGGCCCTCGGGACGTGGTTGGGAAAGGAAACCAAACGGAAGATGTCTAAGGAACCAGGGACAGAGTTTAATCTTCCAAGTTCTCTTGTTGCAAGATCGGGGTTTGCTGACTTATTAGATTGCAAGAGCATGAAAGAGGGAAATGTAACAGATTGTGAATTCTAGGCAGGGGGGCGTGACGTAAGTCGTTGCACTCCGGGAGCTGCCCAAACAGAGCAGTGTCGGTACGTGTTTGGGTGCAAATAAACCGTGCTAGTTTATTATAAAGGCCGATGGCGTAGGGCGTTCCGGGCGACAAGGTGGGTGAATGGAGTGCCCGTTATACGCGAATCGTGTGGGCGTATCATGGGGACGTTTCGATGCAGTATGAACTGTTCAGGCGTAGGGGCAAAGAAGAGAACGAGCAGGAGATACCAAAAAGGAATGTTTGAAGACGTTTAAAAGATTGAATGTAGCAATTCCTCGATGTGGACTGGGTCGGTCAGTCGCAAGGGGGAAACGGAGAAAGAAGTGACATGAGGCCGGAACACGTCATTTCCGCCGTGATGGGGGCGGAGAAGTGTCGTCGTGCCGATTTATTCATAGAAGCAAGAAAAGGAAAGAAGGAAAGAAAAGGTGTGGTGGAAGGGAAAGACAGGAGGTGACTGTCGAGTTGGTACCGAGAAAAAAGAAAAGGACTTTTGTGGTCCCACGTCAACGTGTGACACACGTCCATCACAAGGGATGTGAGTGCAAGGGCTCGTTAAAGACTGTGGGGCATGGTGCAGGGAAGTTGGACAGGGAACTGAATGCCAGGAAGAACTGACTTGCGATTTCCTTCAATGCCAAAAAGCACAGATGAAAGGGTAACAGGTGCTGTTTGGCATAGCGCGGCAGTTATGGAACGTTTGATGGATCAACGGTTGTTGCGCCGTGGTCGACCAGAGATGGGAATGTGCAGAGTCGTGGGTGCCGGACCAAAGGTGGGTGGGAAACCGGGAAAGCCCGAACTCAAAAAAACACACCCCGGAGGATGAGGAAAAAGATTTCACGGTGCCGGAAAACAACCCGAAAAAGGACTTGGGTGAAAACCCGCAAGTAAAAACTTTGGAAATTCCCTCGCCGAACGGACGCCAACAACAATCCCCCCCCCCCCCCCCCCCCCCCGCTCATAGTCAGCACTCCATCCGCTTATGGAAAAAAAGCGGTTTACAATTTCCATCTGGGAGATGGGGGGATTGTCAGAAGCGAGTAGGGAGAAAGGGGCACTCAAAACGCACCAAGAAAAACTGCACCTCCGGCAAACCCCTTTAAAAACTTGCATCCTTCCGAACGCGCCGACCTACAGCCAACTGTCTTTGATTGGTGAACACCTGGGGACGGGGGCCCTATTTTCGTGGACTCGTAGGAATCGCTCGCAGTCACAAAACACTGCAGGCGGACCCACAAATTTGCTGTTAACCAGACGGTGGCCTTGCTGTCGTCGAATAAGAAGGGGGAACTCGACACAGACGCAAAAAAGCAAGAACGAGGGCAAAGGCAAAAGGGGCATCTCGGAGGGCCAACGTTCTACTACCCTGAACGACACGCGGCCGCAATCGCGGTGCATACATGCGGTTTACGAGTCTCGGCACGAAAACAGGAATTAGGCGAAAATCTACTTCTCACCGCCCAGACTTATTAAAGTAAATTCCTCATACACTGGCCTCTCGTCCACACATCCTGGGAACCCCAGGAATCGAGTAACGCCACGTCAAAGCAACATAAAATCTCCATAACCGACTACGACTAAATGAAGCCATCTGGAAGAAGAACTAGAACCGTGCACCACAAAACACGAGCTATTTGCTGCGCGGACGGGCACCGACTTTCCCCGTCACGGCGCTAGAAACAAGCCAGGCAAAGAGCAAAGGCGTTCGTTGAAAAGATGACCCCAGCTCGGCAAACTATAAACCGCGCAACTTGATGCTGCAACCATGAGCATGGACGGGAAATATGTCAACAAGAGTCTATCCCGGCACGCAGAGCAAACACTGCATCAGAGAACCTATGAGGGCCAACACCTGCTTGCGAATCAAGCAACGGACGAAAACAATAAACAAAACACCCGAGGAGACGGGGACGTAGAAAGAACAAAACGCCCAAAACAACGTCCCCACTCACTCACAATCTAAAAGTCGCATAATTCAGGTTTTCCATCTGGGGGATCAACGCCGCCTGTTTGAGGGGTCCAGTAAGATCGAAAAAATCACCGACAGAATGAGTGGGAAGGCCGCCGTTCATGAAAACAGGACATCTCTGAAACAAGGAGTCGCAAATCGTGGACGCCCATTAGATGCCCTAGGCCGCGTCACGAAGGCCCATCCGAAGCCCGAATCCTCCGAACAAGGGAAACACGGCAAAAAAAAGAAGACGACAATAAAAGTCCGAAAAATTCCCCAGATTGCAGAAAACAAAACAACACACAGTATGAGTAGAGCGGAAAACTCAAACGAAAGGACCTGGAAAAAGGAAGCGTGTTCCCAGAACCCTCGGAGAATTCGAGTCAAAGGCTAACCTGATGGCAGTTAGGAGATGTGCCTCGTCGTAAGATGGGAGGGCACTCCAACACAAAAATAACGGATTCCTAATTGACCAAGACCGCATAGGGAAGTAAACACGCTAGTTAAACAGTAGCGCTATAACCCGACACAAATGGGACTTCCCAGGACGAGGGGACTCGTTGTGTATCTGCCACTGGGCAGGCATTTTCAATTCTGACCCTCGTCCCCAGTCACTAATCGGCGCGCAATATCCTGAAAAAAACGACTTTGAGTACAGGCGCGCATGCATTTCTCATGCTCTAATGGGAGGACCCACTAACTTTTCCGACGCCGATTGTTCTGTCAACCTATTCCAACAGCCCTCTCTGGCGGAGCGAAAGCAACAACAGTCCATCACCGCCAACACCCACTCGGCACTGGCATACTTCCCGAGAAAAAAGAAAAAACGACGAAAGTCTTCCAGTGCCAGCAGCAGCGCCTTTAACTTACTATTCCGTCGTTCTGTGCGCTGGGCAGAGCCCGAATCCGTCAAAATAAATTAACAGGTACAAACGCTCTACACTTTTCACGCAAAGATGCAGCGGTCTTCACTCGGCTACGACTGCCTAACACAACTTTCATACATACCCGAACGACCGCCGTCCTCCACTCCACGCACTGGGCCAACTATTGAAAACCAGCTCCTCGGATGAAAATGGCCGCCTATCTAGCAGTAAATGGCGCCGGCCGGCGATTCCTACACGACCGGGCTTGGGCCGGGCGAAAGCTGAGCGATCGGCGCCCCATCTATCCATCGATTACATAAATCGCCACCGAACTTACACCACTGATACCTTATCCTTCCGGCCAGGGGTCGTCCGCA
>Ga0179593_1346791_pt1 | contig 13007 bp, 21 predicted proteins | sample CZODoug2_1_08_16_FD_185931 | JGI IMG/M metagenome (GOLD analysis project Ga0179593, IMG submission 185931) | Vadose zone soil fungal communities from Angelo Coast Range Reserve, California, USA - CZODoug2_1_08_16fungal (PacBio error correction) | ecosystem: Environmental > Terrestrial > Soil >...
AGGTTCGTCGTAGGTGGGGGGGCTGGTAAACGAGACTCAAGGAGAAGAGAGAGTAGAAATGTACAGGACTCAAGTGTTGAAGCGTTTACCTGTTGAAGGGTACTCCAGCGGCAAAGAGCTGGAAGAGAAGTGGGGGGGTCCTTCAATTTGACGGTGAGCATTCGAAGCCTTATTTGGCGCATTAAACCACTGAAAGTGAAAAAAAAAGTGGGACGGAGGAAGGGGGTCTTACCGACTAACATGCAACGCAACTGATGCTGGCAAGGAGAATTGTTCAGGACGTTGTCTCAGACCACTGGGCAAAAAGCCTCAGAGGGAAAAAAGGATGTTTTTCTGCTCGGACTTTATATTCGAAAAAGAGGAGAGAAGAGGGAAAACAGGAAAGCTGGGGCGTATATCCGGCATTGGGACAGTGTCCTTGTAACGAATGTTTGGACCCATTCTTCGGCTGCGCATGAGGGAAAAAAAATTCTACGACGGACTTGAGGATTCCTGACGCGAGAGGGAAAACAAAAGCCGTCCGGATGGGGGGGGGCAGAGGCGGGGAAGTTGAGGAGAGGACGAACAGGAAACAGACGAAAAATGGACAGACAAGTTCCCTGCCTTACGCGATTTTAAGTAGACTTGGTCATAATCCTAGGAAGGGTCGAAGAATGAGGGGAGACCACTACTTACGAAACTCTGTTGACGCAGCCGGAGGAGACCACACTTCAAAGGTGCACGTTACAAAGTAAAAACCAAAACAAGGAAAATCTAGAGTCAAGGAAGTATCATGCGGTCGTGGCGAACAACCGGTTGATGCGGGGGTAGGAGGTTGAGAAGGGGAGGGGAGGAAAGAACTATTAAAAAGCAGTTCGGTGCTATTGAAAAAAGGTGTAACGATGGTGGGTATTTTTGCGAAGTGCTACAAAAACAAGAAAATCGTTAACAACGTAAAAGTAAAGGAAAGCTGGCGGGAAGGAAAAAAAGGGAATCAAAGTGAGGGAGGTTAAGAATAGGAGAAAGCGTATGGACCCAGGGAAATACACTCGAAAAGGGATATACGCGAATCACAATAAGCGGGGAAGAGTTTTTTGGGACGAGTCGGCAGAAGGAGAAGAAAGAGGATGGGGGTGATGTCGGGAGGGGAGTGTGAGTATACTTGAAAAAATCTGTACCGTGGGTTGCACAGCAAGCATTACACGATAGCGGAAAAAGAGGAAGATCGAAAAAACAAAACAACTTAGAAGGAAGAAGAATCAAGCGAGAGAACAAACGGAAACGAAAGCGGGGAGAAACATGGGGTAAAAGGAAAAGGGCACAGGATAATGGGGGGGGGGATGCAAGGTAACAGCGAGAAAAGAGGTGAAAAAAGAGAAACGGTAATTCATTCATGTTTGCTGTTGGCTATCAACACGGAAAAAAACGGAAGAAACATGGGGACTGGGTTTTCCAGTTGACGGACAAAATGGCGAGAAGGGAAAAAAATTTGAGGAAAAAAATGAGGAAAAGACTTGGTACAGACGACTAAGATCTCACTCTGGTCTCGGGTAAAACGAATCGAAGATTGGAATTCACGAAAGGAGGAAAGCACCAGAATAATGTGCCCGGCGTAAGGGGGAGGTAGAGGAAAGAAAAAAGATCTCACAAAATTTGAAGGAAAACAGAACAACACAAAGGTGCGGTGCTAGGGACCGGATGTCGCTGTAAGGAAGTGAACTAAACAGTACTAGGGGAAGAAAAAGAAAAAGGGATAACCAACCGCAAGAGATTCCTAAAGCCTGCCTTTACTTCTAATTGGGGGTGTATGAGACGACGACGAAACAGAGGCGGGTAGTTTCTCGTATGGCCGTCCCAGAAAAAGGGAAAGATGAAACAAAGAGAGGAGAAGAGGTTTTCCGAGCAAGGGGGAGGGGCTCTACTTAGAAGAGCCAGTAGTTTCAAGGAGAAGGTGGAAGAGCACGAAGGGAGGGAAAAGGGGATGCTCGATGGAGATCGGGGGGAGGGGATGGAAAGAGGAGTCATCGAAGTTGAGCCACCAAAAGGGTCCTCGCAAAGAAAATGATGTAAAATATGAAGAGATAACCCAAGTCTACCGGGGAGAGGAAATCTGAAACGTGAAAAAAAGTACGGAAAGAAGAGCGGGAAAAAAGATCAATCAAAAAGTCAAGAAAAAAGACTCGGAAGAAAGAAAGATCTGTCAAATATAGGATGGCAAAAGGAGAAGAGCCACAATTTCATCTCGAAAGAGAGACGAGATTGGAGAGGGATGGGTCATTGGCTCTTCCGGCAGAAAGACTAATGCAAAGAGTTTAACGTGGAGGGGAACAATAACAACGCCAAGCTTGTAATATTTGAGAGTGCAACGGTGGGGGGGGTTGGAAAAGGGGGGGGAGGGGGGGGGGGGGGGGGGGGGGGGGGGGGGGGGGGGGGGGGGGGGGGGGGGGGGGGGGGGGGGGGGGGGGGGGGGGGGGGGGGGGGGGGGGGGGGGGGGGGGGGGGGGGGGGGGGGGGGGGGGGGGGGGGGTGGGGGGGGGGGGGGGGGGGGGGGGGGGGGGGGGGGGGGGGGGGGGTGGGGGGGGGGGGGGGGGGGGGGGGGGGGGGGGGGGGGGGGGGGGGGGGGGGGGGGGGGGGGGGGGGGGGGGGAGGGGTTTGGGGGGGGGGGGGGGAGGGGGGGGGGGGGGGGGGTGGGGGGGGGTGTTGGGGGGGGGGGGTGGGGGGGGGGGGGGGGGGGTTCGGTACAAAGATTTTGAGGTGATCTTTAAAAAAGAAGGACAAAGAGGAAAAACACAAAAAGTGTAGGAGGGGGGAAGAAATGATACAGTTAGAGTCGGCTTTGGACCTAAAAGACTCCCATCGAAAAAAAAAAAGGGGGATTCGCAGGCCCGGGCGTGCCATAAAAGTAAGCTTGGGGGAGGGATGATGAACATGATAGGAGATTTAAAGGACGGGAGCACGAAAGGCGTAGGAATTACCAAAAAAGTTACGGTAGAACAGAAGGGTCAACAATGTCATCAAAATTGCGCACAGTTGGAAACCTGTAAACACGGAAGAAACACTTCCCCTGTTGACCAGGCCGAAGTTTGGGTTTCTAAGATCAAGGAGGAAACTAACAGACAAGCGGGGAACAATAAATAGAAACTCGAGGAATTTATCCAGTCAAATTCTAGTTCATATTTTGCTGCCTTCAAAGCGTCTGTGACAAGAAAGGAGGCCGCCCCGCTTACGTATTCAGTCGCGAGGAAAAAAGGGAAAAAAGGCGTCATGAAAAGACCAGGGAAGGGGACCGGTGGTCCGAGAACAAAAGGAAACGGGATCGAAGCCGATATGTAGGCGAGCCCAAGGGATAAAAACATCCAATGGCAAAGGGAATAAAATGAAGTGAGTACAATAAGCCAAAGAAGAGGGAAAAAAAGCAAAGCAGGAGGAGGGGACGCTCCAAAAAAAAAAAAATGAGTCCGCCCGATTTAAAAACGCCTATACAGTCTCTCAATTCATCAACGAGAAAAAAGGGAAAAGCGCCTGCGGCTTTTCGAAACAAAGGGAGCGGAAAGGAAGAATTGGAGGACAAAAAATTAAAAAACATCTTACTGGTTTAGGGGAAACGGGTACAACATTTTCTGTGGGTTGTTAAATGAAACAAAAATAGTACCACGTCGCGATTGAGAGGGTCCGACCGGCGAAAAAGCCCTAGGAAGGGGGAAGGGGAATAAAGGAGAAAAAAACGGTCAACACTCCAGTGGGGGGAACGAAGGCTTCCTTTCATATAAAGCAGATTGGTGTCGGGTTAAAAGGAAGGGTGATATTCAGGGAAAAACAGGAGGATTTCAAAACTCCGGCTGGTCAAAGGAAAAATGACGTCTGACCTAGGGGGAAGAAAAAGACAGCGGCGAAAAAAAAAGAGGGGTCCCTTAATGGGGTAAACAACGTATATCGGAAATATGTAGGTGCCTGTACGGGCACGCTGAGCAAGGATGTCGGGGGGGCCAGGAAGGAAAAAAGCCAAGAGAAAAGAAGAAGGAGAAGGAAGGAACCTCGAGGATGCCCACAATAAGGGCGGCACGGCAGCCTCCTAAAACTCTTAACCCGGACGCCATCACGTCCAGAAACCCTCGTCACTGTCCAGCAACTTCAGGAAGGGTAGGGGGGAAGGAGTTAAAGGAAAGAGGGGGAGTTTGAAGGAAGGTGAGAAAGAAAGACGATAGCATAAATCGGGAATTAGGACGTTCCATGTTGGGAAGTTCTCTACTTGAAAAGATAACTCACAGGGGAGCCATCGAAGTGCGACGTTTTAAAACGTGTAACTGGGACGTAGGAGATGACCTCCTAGAAGGGGGAGGAGGGGAAAAGAAATGTTTGAAGGGGGAGGGGTTCAGACTCAAAGAGTCTCGAACGGCATCTCAATCAGACCCCGATAAGACGCGGCAATTAAAAAGAAACCTAGAACGTCTTCTTAAAAGAGGGATAAGAAAGGAGAGAGGAAAGCTCCACGAGAGAAGCGGGAAACACACCAAAACCAACTACTAAAAAAACTCACAAAAAAAGAGAGGATTCTTCTCTTTTTTTTGTGGTTTGAGGTCAACGGGCGCGTAGCAAGACCTTTAAGAAGATGGAGATTTAAAAAAGAGAAGACCCGTGGATCGTGGGGGGGGGGAAGTGGAAAGGAACAGAAAGGAGGGGATATACCTCTGGCGACTGAATTTAGACGAGAGGCGAACAGGTAGCCTTAGCAAAGAAAAATCAAATAGGGTATTGTCTGAGGAGAAGCAGGTCGCGCATACCTTAAAAACTGGCAATGATAGAAAAAGTTCCGCGTGAGAAGTGTGAAGGAGGGATCAAACCCATGGAAAATAAATCTGGTAAACTGTGATTTAACTGCTCGAAGGGAGGAAAATGCGAAAAACAAACGTGGCGGGGGCAATTCTTAACTAGGAAACATAGGAAAGGGAAAAGGGACGGGGGACAGAAAGAGGGGGGGCCGTAAACGATGGTAAGGAAGTCCGAAAATTTTTGGGACTCCAGGGTACTGGCGAAAGAACTCGAGGTTCCTCGCCCGGGAAGGGTGGTAAAAACGCAGATTCTTTCTGTCATAGAGGGGAAGGGGAAGGGGAGACCAGAAGGGGAGTACGGGAGGAGAAGCAACCCAGCAAACCATGAGGAGGATTTTAGTAGAAAATCTCATTGGAACACTTTTTCTTTTCTCCGCCAGAAAACCACAAATTACTGTCAACTGTTGAAGGGAAAGCAAAAGAGAGGAGAAAAAACATCAGAGGGAGGAGGGGAGACAGTTCACAATTACCCACACATGAAGAAAAATAGAGTCAAATGCGTTCTTCTATTTTGAAGAAACAAAGAAGTGAAAAAAAAAACCGTTGGAGGGGAAACGACGCGAAGGGGGGGAAAAAAGGCAGGGAGGCACGAGGGAAAAAACAAAAAAACCCAACAACAAGGTTACAGCGGGTATTTTAGGTCAAACAGAAATCTAACCTCAGGGACGAGGCACAGATGGAAGAAAAAAAAGGGTAAAAAAGAGAGAGTAAGGAAAAGAGGCGAAGGGGAAACACTTCTCTAGGTGGACACACTTGAGGGCGAGCAGTTCCTTAAGGGCAAATGTAAGCGGGGGGGGTTAAGAGAGTCTTGCTTCCAGAGTCGATGTTGAGGGCGTGTACGGAGTAGGGGGGGGATTTAGTTGGGAAAGGAGGAAACCTAGGAAAGTAGGCTGGCCGCTGGGAACCGGAAGCAATTATTCCACGCAGCGATCTGAAATCGCACGATCGACCAGTACCGAACGGACTTTGTTTAGGAATCGATCTATCTGGACTTTGTAACCAAAACAAAAAGTGCGGAGAGGGATTGACACCGACGCGAAGGATGAAGGCAAGCAGGAAAGCATAGGAAGGAATTTAAGCGCAGGGGAAAAAGAAGATGAGGGGAGGCAGATTTTGGCTTAGAGAAAGCGGGGATTTAGAGAACACAAGGAGCGGCGACAAAGTTTCGTAAAACTATTAATTGGGAACAAAGAACAGAAACGCAAACTGGGGAAAGAAAAATGCAGGAATGAAGAGGGAAACACGACAGGAAGAAGAAGACGAAATGCGACAGGAGGAAAGGAAAAATATAAGGGACGAAAAATCCGAATTGAAGGTCTACACTCCTCCAGGAAGGGAGGAGGGGGAAATGGAAAGATGCCACATTCCTCTAACTAATAACATAATCATGGACCGGAACATAAACTAGGAGTTTACAAGCGTTGGCGGCGTAGGATTCCCAACGATAAGTATAAAAAAAAAATTCGAACCCATTGGCCCATCAAGAGGGGAATAAAACTCAATCATGGGAGGGAGGATGTTTGTGTTGGGGGTGGAAGAAAAGAAAGAGAAGGGGTGAGCTCGAATTCCGGGGCAGTAAGAAACTTCAAAAAATCTCTATTTTCGCAGAAAGTAGGACCTCGAATCACCAGGGGAAGTGGTATCTAGAAGGAAAGGAGGAAACTAGATTGACGTGGCAGAGTGGAACCATGAGAGGGGAATATCTGTAAGTACAGGGCCTGCGAAGTGGCGAGCCCGAAGCGGTATGTTGGAACTCCTCTCTCTCTCCAACACCCAAGGGAAGGAAAAGAGAAAAAAGGGGAAACACCCAAGGAGAAACGACTGCCAATCCCTTACGGACAGAGACACAGCATATTTCCCAAAATCATAAGAAAGAACGTAAAGAAGTAGGGATTCATCAATAGATCTGAAGGCTGATAGCCGAGCGGTAAATATAAGAAAAATCGAAAAAAAAAAACTTTGAAGATGAGTGAGTTTTCTTAAGTCAGGAAAATGGAGAGGGGAAAAATAAGACGGTGGAGTTCTCCGAAAATAATAAACCACCCATCACCACCGGAAAAATCATTTTAAAGGGAAAGACGGTGTTGGACAGACGGTTGCTGTTGGGAATCATTGGGAGGGGAAAGAGGGGAAGGCCAGCAGGGGAAAGAAAAAAACAACTCGGAAAAACCTCAAATAGTAATGGAGTTTGAAAAAAAATTTGTGACTGTGTCCTCCTGACAAACCCTCGAACTCCTAGGGCGGAGGAGAAGAAAAGTGGGGAACACCTTAGAGGGGAATTAAGTTCAGACCAGTGGGGGAATTTCCCTCGTGAATCCGTCGTTACCCGAGGGTACGGCTGGAACAAAGACTTAGCTAAGGAGGAAACAAGGGCATTGCAGTCAAAAAAAAAAAAAGGGGGGTGCGAAGAAAAAAGAAAAGAAGAGGAAAAATGTTGAGGAAGACGGGGAGAAACAAGGGGGGGGCGGGATGAGAAAACACCTCAAAATAGAGCATCAGGAGTGGGAAAAAAAACACCTAGGGCGGAGGAAGGTGTGGGCATTAGAAAGAAAAAAATTCGGTTACCTAAAGGCCCTGAAAGGGACAAAGCTGCCAGATCAGGGAATCGAGAACAAACAGCGATAAAAAAAACTACTAACAGCTAGTTGGATTTCCAGGGAAAGAAAACATTTCCACGATAGGGGGAAAGAAACGGAATAGGGAAGAAAGGGACCGTGAAACGCAAAAGAAAAAAGGGGAGGGGTGGGTCATCCCGAGACAATAATCAATAACCGCGAACGACATAATCACTAGTCCCCTTGGAGGGAGGAAAGAAAAAAAAAGGTGTTTTTGGTGGTAGACCAACTCTTGACGAAAACGGAAACTGCACAAAACTTCCCGAAGTGGACCAACACGGGTAATCGGAGTGACCTAAATTTAATCAAGGAGAGGAGGAGCCGGTTGGAGAAAAAGCCTGGAAAGGACGGGGGAAGGGAGGGAACGGGGGCTTGGGTGGTGTGGAGGAAACGGGCAAGAAAAAGTAAAACCTTTAATCCCGAACTGAAAGGGCCCCTTTTGGGGGGAGGGGGGCCCTAAGGATGAAACTCACAAGACAGGCGTGAAGGGAAAAAAGGGTCATAAACAGGGGGGAGAGTGGGGGTGCCAGAAGGTGGGGGAAGGGACGATGCAGATGAGTCTTGGTGGGTACAGATGACTCATGCGGAGAAAGGTAGTGGAAACATTAAGGGAGGTCCAACGTTGGGCGGGAAGTAAAGAGGAGAAAAAGAAGGGGAAAGAAGATGATAGTACATGTAAGGCAGGGAATTTGGTTCGGACTCATCTTAGCAAGGCGGGCATTCAGGGGGGGAAAGCTGAAAAAAAAAGAAGAAAAAATCAGAAGACGAGAAAGGAAACACGCTTACGGGAAGAAAGCCTTCTGCGCATTTCCCCTAAAAAGACAAAAACCGCCAGGGCAAAAACCAAAAAAAAGATTTCCACTTCACCGGAAGAGAATTGGTAAAAATCAAAGAGGGGGAAAAAGAGAGGAGTTTAAGCAGGGAAAGACTGTACATCAGCAGTTTTTACGCTGAGGCTTGTAGATGGTAAATGTACCGCGAATTGTTTTGGGTGGGGGTTGGGGGGTGGGGGGGGGTGTTGGGGGGGTTGGGAACAAAGTAGTCCACATCAAAAAGGATTGACCGACTCAAGCGGACGAAATACATCTCCTCACAAGGAAAATGGAAAACGGTTGCAATTTTGCAACTGACAGAGAGAAAACGAACGGAAAGAAAAAAAGAGGGGAAATAGGACAAAAAAGAAAGGGATCGCAGTCACTTGCGGACAAAAAAAAAGGCAACGAAATTAAGACACCCGCCAGTAACAGGCGCTTCTCCACTCGTCAAACCAAAGTACTCACCAAAACCATGAGGAAAAGAAAGAGAGAATCAACAAAACAAAAAGGGAAGGGAGAAAGAGAGAGATCTTCCTTCTTTGGGGGGGGGTGGAACTGGTCAATAGCCGTGGGGACTTGCCTGATTGGAGGAGTACGCGCTCGAGGAAAAAAGGTACGTGCCTGTTTTGGGAAGCCAAGTCTTATAAAGAGTTCGGACTAGAGGGAAGGGGGGGGAGCAGGAGGGGGAAGGGACAACTATAACTGTTAAAACCAGTCAACTTGGAAAATTGAGCAGGGGAATAAAGCTTCGGCTAATACAAGGGGCAAAAACTAAATGATGAAGGATAACAAGGGGGAACGTTTAGAAGGTAAAGAGGAAAACTATCATGCCAATGGAAAGCGAACCTGCGGTCAATCGGTGATCTGCTCACTTTTTCATAGGGGTAACAAAAACTCGAGCGGTAAAAGGAGGAAGGCCGGGGAAGAATTTGAAAGGTGAGTGTCTGAGGGTGTGACCGGGAACGATGGGTTTCCAGGAAAAAAAATGGTACCGTCGCGTCCGGAGTCTGTAGAGACCTCTCCAGGAGGGGAAGGATAGAGAGGAACGAATTGGTTCTACGCAAATGTGAGACGCGCCGACCAAGGGGTCCATCTCTATCCTGAACCAAAAAGGAAATTCAGACAGGGGTGGGCGGGGGAAGGAAGAAGAATGGGGCATGATAAGAAGGTTAACCTGATTTTTCTCAGGCTGGGAGCCCCAACGCTTGAAAAGGCTCTTTTGACTACACAATTCACGCAAAAAAAGACAAGATCTGTCTGAATTGGGAAGAACCTAGAGGGTTAGGAAAAAAAAAATTAGGAAGAGTAGGACAGGAAACATTCTTCGGCAGGAAAAAAAGTGGGATCTGAGACAGTGGAGGTGTCAAAGATGCTTCCAGCAGTATCATTGGAGGAAAGAAGATCGTACGGGGACTGGTAAAGTTGCAACGGTGAAGAAAAAAAAAGAAAAATCTTAAGAAAGGAAAAGACCGATTTCATTCAAGTGGGAGTAAAACAAAAACCAGTCAAAAAACAATAGAGAGCTGGTCGGGAAAAAAGAGTTAGGAAAAGACGGTGCCGGGATTGAAGCAGTGTTCGGGACATTCGGAAAATCATAAGTCAAATTAATCATTTTTTGGGTCTCTAGTCGGCAAGGGTTCGACTAAGCGATGGTATGGAGTGAAGGAGGGGGGAAGGGGGAAGGTTTGGAGAGTAACAGGGGGGGACAGCAAGCTTGAAAAGGGGATCACGGGAGTCAGGATCAACTCTTACTATCGAAGGAGGGCGATCTAAGCCAAAAGGGAAAGAAGGTATACTATATCTATAGAAGGCAACAGAATAAACCGAAAGATGGCGTAATTCTTAATTGTCACTAGACTCTCTAAAAAAATTTAAAGGGGGGGGGTCCCAAAAGACGCTGAAGGGAAGAAGAGATTGAGAGGGAGAACTGAAGATGAGGGGAGTCATTGGAATGGGCTGATAAGTATGGAGATGGAAAGAACAAACATTCGGAGAAAACTACGTTGGGAAGTTTCTGTACGGAAAAGAAACCTGGTTCCGAAGAGGAAAGGTAGGAAGCTGATGAAAAAGAAGAGAAAAAATCGCTCAACAAAGTTTTCATCAATATTGGAACCGTCACTAGAACTTGGGGGGGGGGGGAGGCGACAAAGGTTAAGGGATGCCTCGAAAGGGGTGGAGAGGGAGACGGGAAGTAGAAAGAAAAGGAAAAAAGAAAAATCTAACATTCCGCTGTAGTATCCTCCCAGACAACACAGCGTTTTCTGGTCTTTCATGCTGTAGAGAAAGATGAAAATCAAAAGAAAAAGTACGCAGAGGGGATCAACAAACCGTTGCAATCTTCGCAACTTGTTCGGCGTGGATGGGTGGGCGAGACAGAAAAAAAGAGGGCCTTGAGTAAGTAAGTTCAAGAAGAAAAAACTAATCAGACCAAGAAAGAGGAGGTGGCGAGAGGAAGTAAGGTCTAGAACCAGTAATGGTCTCTGCGGGGTACACAGGCGACGTTTATCAGCTCTTATATGGGAATCGCTTTAGAAAAATGGATTTCTCCACGGGCGAAGGGGGAAATGAAGAAAATAGAAGGCAATCAAAACAAACAAGTAGAGGAAAGGAGGATCCCAGCTCGGAAAGGAAAAAGGAGAAGCACTGCTCCTTAAGAACCAAAGTTGAATCCATCGGGGAAAAAAAGAAAAAAGAAAGCAAGAGCGAATAACGAAAAGAGGGCAGAAAGAAAGTCGAAAGAATTTAAATGCAAGTTCACGCCAGAACCGTGGAACGCGAAAATGATTCAAATTGGTCAGATGTGGATGTAGGGGAGCGAATTAAAAATAACGCCACGAAGCCGTGTCAGGGTAATCGCGAAGAAAAGCAAACAAACATGCCACTAGCATAATTTGGGAAAACTTTGGGGGGGGAACTTGGTTGGCTGTGAAAAGAGAAGGGGGATGGTAATCGGGAAAGAATGGTCAATCCGCCAAAAGAGGAAAGATGAATTATTACCGTGCATGAGTGTGTGTCGCAAAAAAAAGGTAAACTTGCCTCTCTGAAAGAAAATCCATCAGAAATTCGGGGGAGGAAAAAAATAGACAGGTGAAGCCAAGAAACAATCTGATAAAAGTTAGACGTATATTTCGAAAGGTCAAGTCGGCGAAGCATTACAAGAGGGGGGGAAAAAAATAATGGAGAAAAGAGTGATAGGGCTTGACGAATGGAGTCAAAAAGAGGGAAAAAGGGGTACATTGTCAACCGAGAAGAAAATAAAAGAGACCTCTCCGCCGTTGGGGAAAACCAAGCTCGGTGGTCGCGGCAGAAACGGAGTTGGCCAAGCAAAAAGAAAAGAAAGCAGGAGAGGTAAACGGGGGTGCAGCAGAGGAGGAAGCGAATGGTACTGTGCGCCACTTAAAAGGCTCTTCGGGGAAGCGGCAGACCTCAAAGAGGACTATGAATTGATAAGACCAAAGGAGAGAGGAAGAGGGGAAAGGGAACCGGTAAAGGGGGACCCTGAAAGAAAAAGCCGCCCGAGATTCTCTCCTGCAAACTCCCAGAATTTCGAAAAGAAAAAAAGCGTTTGACATACGAAAGACAATCAATTACCTACCTTCACCAGCTGATAGACAGGAAACAGAGGAAAAAAAAAAAGGGGGACGCAGCTTGAATGAATGGCCGCATGAACGATCTTCCCAACACAACTCGCAAAGGGACGGTCATTGGGTCGACTCGGGGAGAGAACGATAGGAAAGGAAGAAGGGGGGAGGAAAAGGGAGAGAGACTGTGGGTCGGTAGGAATCGGGTTGGGGGGGTGTTCTGAAGGTCCAAAAAAAGATTGTAACTTCACCTCTAGGGGGGTCATCAAGGAGCACTTCTTATTCAAGAAAGAAGGGAAATACAGATGAAAAGCCACTGGGAAGAAAGAAAGTTGTTGAAGAAAAAAATTATACTCAAATGACGATCGGTCCAAGGTCGGTTTGTTTAATGGGTAATAGGATTTCCCAAAAAAAATACGAAAAAAGGAGGGGATGAAGAACACAGGTCGTCAAACGACAAAGTGACGGGAAAAAAAATTAGAAGAAACATCTTACAAGGAAAAATCAGTGTAACCTGAGGGGAAGCTTAAATCGTCGGGAGGGAAGTGAAAAGGTCTTTGGGGGAGGAGAGCGTAAAATAATTGCTTCGGGGGGTAAGGGAAACGCGCAAGAAGCAAAACCTCAGCAGCAAAGAGCAAAAGTCTCCTAGAAGGCCTGAATGGGACTTATTCCTCAAAAAACCGGCAGAAGAGAAGAGAAACTGAAACCGAACATTCCAGCACGGCCGGCAGAACCAAAGGCCGAACAACAAACTACTAAATCCCCTTCCCAGGAAAATGAGATCTATGCTCGTTCCCACTTGTCCCCTCGAGTTGATCTAAAGAAGCGGCAGACATTTTTAAAAGGGAGGGTCTTTGACACTCCTAAACCTTTTGGCCTGAGGGAGAAAAAACGACTTGAAAGAGAAGAGGAAGTGGAGAAGAGAATGGAAGATGTAAAAAGAGAGGACGAAGACCAAAGTGCCATAAAAAATTTTTAAAAAAAAAGGTCCTGGTTCAGCAGAAATCATTAGAAAGGAGAAAAAAGGAAAAAAAAAAGACGGACCCAGCGAAATGTAGACCGCACCGGGCGTCCCCATTCCAACGCCCAAAAAGGCACAGGTCCTGTCTTAAATTACTTCAAGATAAGAAAAGGAGTAAAAAAGAAAAAGCAATCAGGGTTTGCCAGCACCAAAAAAATAGAAGAGAAA
>Ga0179593_1544213_pt1 | contig 13007 bp, 14 predicted proteins | sample CZODoug2_1_08_16_FD_185931 | JGI IMG/M metagenome (GOLD analysis project Ga0179593, IMG submission 185931) | Vadose zone soil fungal communities from Angelo Coast Range Reserve, California, USA - CZODoug2_1_08_16fungal (PacBio error correction) | ecosystem: Environmental > Terrestrial > Soil >...
AGGTGCGGCGAGCAGGGGGGGGGAAAAGAGCAACGCTCGTCTCCTGCTCGGGAGGGGTCAAGCGTGGCCATATCTTCCCATTCGGGGGACACGTGGCAAAGAAAAGGGATGCGGTATAGGATTTGTCTAGCCGACAAAAAAAGGTCGAAGACAGAAGGAAAAAAAGGGCTAGGGGCGGGGGAGAGGAAGCATTCTTCTCCTCCCCTCAAAAGCGAGGGGAGGGCCCTCTCAGCTGCGGGAAAGGTAAGAGCGAGGACGCCGCATAAAAAATGTCGTGTGGAGGAAATGGAAAAAAGGGAGACACTCGGGGGGAGAGAAGAAAAAAGACGTCCTGCTTCCCATGCTGCGCGAGGGCGGCGTATGCAGATGGCCGCAGGGAAGGAGAGATCTTACACCGACTGCCCGCGCTGGTCGAAAGGGCGCTCATCGGGGAGGAGGGGGGAAGGAGAACGCCAGCTGGTAGGGAACTCTTCACCTGGAGGTCGGGCACGTCAAGGGGAAATTCGCTGAGAGCGGACATGGAGTGGATCGTCGTAAAAACTGCCTCGATGGTGAAGTCTGGGCTACATTGTCAACAAGGGGAAAGAACTCGGCAGGTTTCAAAAGTCTTCTGAGGTGACGGGAGGGATGGTGCAGCTCTTCTATGGAGATTTTACGTGTTGGGGAAAAGCAAGACGACTTCTTATCGAAAAAAAGAGGCGGCAGGCATGAGGAATTGATGCGGCAACACTTCTTCGGGGGGCAAAGAGAGCCTGTGTGGATGCTGTAGTCTTCAAGAATACTCCTACATACTGAATATTATCAATGCGCATAAGGGACCTGCAGGGCGGAGGGGGGGAAAACGGCGCTGCCTGCTGCTGCTCTGGCTCCAGTCGGACAGCTTCGGCGGCTGTGGACCAGAAAGAAGTTAATCAACGGCAGCACGCCCTTAAAACATGAGGAAACTTCCTTTGGGGGAAGGGAAAAGACGCCTCTCGCCGATGTGTTCGAACTGAAAAGGTACAATCCATCGTCGTACCCCGGGTCGTCGAGGAAACGAAAAAAGAAATGTTGAAAAAACCCGCCTAAGGCGAAAAACATCCACTAGGACGCACAAGAAGGAGGGGAGAAGTCGTCGCGATGTTTCCAAGAACACTCCACGACGTCTAAATGCTCTTCTGGGGAAAAAGGGATCTTTCTCGGAAGATCACCGAAAAAGGAAGTACATGCGCAGAGGGAGAGGGAAAGACAGAACGCCAACAGTTTACCTTATGAGGAACAAAATGGAGCATTTAAAGCGGGGGAACTCTATTTAAAAGGTTGTTTTCCGGAGTAGATGGATTCATAGGAGGGAGGGAGGGGAAAAAAAACGTTGTCGTTCAGCAGGGCTGGTTTTGGCGTCGGGGAGCAGGCATGACGGCCCGAAAAGAAAAAATGATTTTCCATTAAGTCCGCTTCTATCATCACACCGGGAAGGCGGAAAGGGCAGGGAGAAGAGAAAGCTCTATTGCTGGCGGCCGGCGCAGGACCTGTCGGTTTTCCCTGAGCCTGCGAACTGGTTCGTCAAAAAAAGTTAAAGGTTGGCACCCGTAAAAGGAACAGGGCGAGAGGCTGCACGAGGGGACAGAAAAAGGGTGTGGTGGACGCCTCTGAACGTTGGTCTTTGCCACAAGAGGGGGGAGGCAAGACGAACAGTGTTTGAAGGAGTCCAATCTCCCTTCCAAATCAAGGGTGAAGCGCTTGCCCGGCGAAGGGGGTGTGTAAGGCGGGGGGAAAGAGAAAGGAGCTTCGTGAAGGGCGGGGAGCTCGCCATCGTCGCTTCTTCAGGCGACGGTGCCGACGATCGACAAAAAAACCGAATAGGCGGGCTGATGCGCTTCAAGAAAATCTAAAGGAAAAAAGGTTCGTGATGCTGGTCGCGGAAGGAGGAAGAATTCCATGATGAGGAAAGGGGGCCCTATGGAGTAACTTTCAAGACACGTTTCCTCCTCTGGGGGGATTTCTGCCTGGTCGGAAAATTGGTCCTAAGTTAATCCTTCCTACCAAGAGAGGGCGCCGCAAGAAAGTTTGAAAAAAGAGGAAAGAGCTTCGGGCTGTGGCGCGCTAACCTTCAACCAATGGTTCTGACAGTTCGATAAAAAGGGGTGGAGGCGCTCAAGAATGTTAATATGAAAATCGAGTGCCTCTTCTTAAAAAGAGTAGGACCGCAGGGGGAGATGCAGAACAATTAAAAATATCGAACAACAACAACAAGGAGGAGGGACCAGCTCTACATTAGAAGAAAGCAGGGTCGACAGCAGGACGAAAAAAAAGGAGGAGCGCGTCGATGCCAAGAAGATAAAGAAAAAATCGAGAGAAAACAAGAATTGGGGAAGTCGAGCGAGCAAAAAGGAACGGAAAAACGTGAGGGCGTCTGCGCTAAGTTTCGGTCTACGTGGAACTAGGAACAAGTCCAAAAAGAAACCCCAGGGGAAGAAGGGAAATCGGCCACAGAGGGAAGGAATGCCTTCATAGAAAGGAGGGGGCCTAGGCCGGCACGCCGAAAAATCACTAACTCATAGTGTTATCTGTAAAGAAGAGTAAGAGAACACCACCGCCATTTCCTGAAGGAATGTTGGGTCAGGGCCTTCAGTCGGAGGAGGAAAGGCCGCAGAAACGGCCGGGGGGGAAGAGCTCCGTCTTCACGATAGCGGTCAGGAGAGCGTTCCACTTTTTTGTAGAAAATAGATCGCGGAAGCGGCGTAAAAAAAAAGAGGGAGGACTAGAGAAGGAGAGACAAACGCCGGTCAAAAAGACCAAGGAATCCCCCCCCGGAGAGCGCCTCGTTCAGCACCTCTCGGGTGAACGCGTATCGACTGGGTGCAAAAATGGCACAGTTGGGGGGAAAAAAAAGGGCGTACGAACCATGGTCACCGAAGGACAGGAAGCCGCCAGCACATATAGAGGAAAAGGAAAAAACAGAAAGGGATGGGGCTGGTCCCATGTGTGTGATCGCCGCAAGGGCCGTTAATGTCAGGAAAGGGGAAAAGAAATATAAGTCCGTCATAAAGAAAAGGAGGGAAAAGGGCCCACAGTATATGTCAATCCAGATCCCTTGGAGGAACCGGAAAAAATTCCGTTCCAGCAAGGAAAGGCACGCCTATTCCCAGGAAACAGGGTGCCGATCCAGAAGTTAAAGGTGGGTCTTGGAGGCCTCCCATCGGGGGGGGGAAAGGGAGGGTCGTGATGCAGCGCGGAAATTAAACCGAGCCCTAGCCCAAAAACGAAAAACGTGAAAAGGCGTGCTTCGTGAGGAGCCGAGACGAAGGTACGGAAAAGGAAAAAGGTAAGCCGGAGGGCTAATAGGAAAGAAAAAAAAAAAGGGGTGATGTCGAACCTGGGTCAAAAAGGGTTTTCTAAGAACGAAGGAGGAGCACGGACCAGGTAACAGGGGAGGGAGGAGCCATTTAGGAAGGACAAAGCCAAGGAAAAACCCTGCCGTCACCATGGGAATGATACCAGGGGAGGGGAATTCCATGGCGGAGGGGGAACAGTTTGCACTTCCGCGAGGGAAGACTTGCCACATGGAAAAAAAAGATTCATGACCGTACAAAATCGACCCGAACTGGGAAACACAGGAAGGACTTGGGAAGGAGGTCGCTAGGAAAGGCCGATCAGCATCCACAAAAGGGGGATTGGCGAATCAACCACCTGACGATGAATGAAGAGCCATCATGGGAAGAAGGAGCGTACCAGAAGCCGATCAGCAGTAGAGAAACCCCCCCTTCCAGGCCAGCAACGGAACAGATTGTACGCCTTCACCAGAAGAAAAACATGGCGAAATCAAAGGAGCCTAAAATGTCCCGACGCTGAAAAGAGACGCCTGGGGGAACTACGAGAAAAAGAACACAGCATGACTCGCTTTCATGCTTGAAAAGGAGAACATTCGACGTTGAGAAAAAAGAGAAGGGATTTTGGAAAATCAAAGTCCTGAGGAAGCACGACGAAGAAGATAGGAAAAAAACATCATGGCCTCTAAGGGGAAGAGAGGGGAAGACCGGTCGCCGAAGGGAGTCGGAGAATCCATCATCTCCGCCGAAGAAAGGCAAAGGACGATGAGCAAGAGGGCGTCGAAGGTCGTTGGAAGCCCCACTATGGGGAGGGGGGAGAATGGGGTCTAGAGGAGGAAAAACAATAACCCCTCCGCCCGCTAGGAAAACGACCCCTCGTCTTTGCGGGTGAGGGGAGGGGCTCCATCGCAAAAAGGAGAGCTTGGATGGCAAAATCGTGTTCTGACCACCAGGTGGCGAGGCGCGGCCACGGGGGAAAAAAAAGATCTGGCCCACTATGTTGCCCTGCATGGGAGAAGTTAGAAAGGCTAACTAGGTTGAAAAAAGAAGGAGAGAAACTCACAGAAAGGAGAAACAAAAAAGATCGTCATCAATTAAGGTAGGGAGAGGAGGTCTGCTCAGAGTGAACATCAAGGACGCCTTCTCGGTCTTCCAATTCAGAAAGAGATTCGCCATTTCTGGTGCTGAGGGCCCGAATTTTGCGAAGATGGCTAGGGAAAAAACGCGAATCGATCGAGGAAGGAAGAGAGGGGGGGGGATTGGACAAGCAGGAGGTCAGAACCTCTCAAACGAGGGGATTTTCCCGCGCAAGGGGGAGGGGAGAGGAAGCTTACGCGAGACAAAAATCCCCTCAAAATGCGTGGTTAGAAAGACTCTCAAGAAAAAGGAATCAATCTCATCGTCCTGCTGCCAGATCGCTGCGTCGATCGCTGGCCTCTGGCAGAATCGGCGACCGTCAAAAAGAGGAAACCTGCGCAAGATGCCGCGAAGTCGTCTCAGTGAGAAGACGTGAGCAAAAAAAGGAGGGAAACTCATTCCCTGGATGTCCGGGGCACACTCAACGTCAGAGATTCGGCGTCAACTCGAACAGTCATGCTGATCGTCGGAAAGGACTCTAGGGGGAAGAGATTCTGTCGGCGATCACTTTATCCCTGCACAAGCTTAAGGGGGCGTAAGAAGGCAAAGGAGGCATTCGGGGACGAGACAAATCTGGGTGCAAGGAGATGTTTTTCTCAGCCGACGCTTCTGATCGTCTTCTGGGAAAAAAAAGCGGCGCAATCGAATTCATCGTGACATGGACTGGAAAAATCGCAAATCTTCGGGAAAACGTCACAGTGGAGAAGGAACATCTTCGACAAGGCAGGCAGAGATGTCGCAGATGCAAAGTTCCTCGTGCTCAAAAGCCTTGCCAAGGCTTGGCAGTCGAGCCAGGGAGACTGCACACAGTGCAGAAAAGCCATGTGAAGCCGACAAGACGCCTCTTATCACTGACTCAACACAGGGGGGGAAGCTGGTGGACTCACGGAAACTGCAGAACTGGCGCCGACCGCGGACCCTTGCGGAGGAGGAAGCGTTCTTCGCCGCACCATCGGGGGGGCCAGGGCGACAAGAAAAACGGTCAGGAGACTATTCAAGGCCAGAGGAGAATTCTTAAAGGAGGGGAACGCGGTGAACCAAAGACTCACGCCATTCTGAAAAAAAATTCTCGGGAGAGGGGAAGAAAGAGGGATAACAAGGAGGCTAAAAACTTTTAGTGGGGATCGGCCACCCTGGGCGAGGGATTCTTGCAGGGGGCAAAGAAAAAGGTACGGCTTCTACTCCAATGACATGATGGAGTATCTTCTCGCGTGAATGGGAAGATCGCTTTCTGGTTTGGGGGGGAAAGGGGAAGGAAATTACGGGCTCCTTTTGAAAGTACAGAAATCGCAGATCGCGGGAAACATGAAAAAGAAAGGCGGTCATCCTGATCCCCATCTATGTGCTGGCGTCCAGATACTGTTCGGGAAGAACGACTGTCTGCGCCAGTGAGGGGCACAATTCGGAGTGTCCAAGAGGAAAAGGGAAAATCCACGGGCGAGTGGGGAAAAAGAGGCCACGAGGGGAGGGGGAAAGAAAAAACTGGACTTGCCCTGGCAGGGAAAAATGTTTTAGAAATAGAAGAAGCGCTTCCGGGAGAAAAGGAAGCGCTCCCGGCGATCTAAAGAGGTCAGAAAAAAAAAAAGTGTGGGAAAAGCTACTACGCGCTGGGGGCTCCGGGTGCCAAAGGCCGCTTCCTTCAAAGGGCGACTGGGGGGGGGGACGGGGCTCGGCACCAAAATCGCCGCCGCGCCCAGGAAGGAGTTCAGGAGAAAAAAGAAACATAGCGGGAGGAATGGAAACTGGTCGGCGTTTGCCGGAAGGAAAAAAAATGATTACGGAGGAGGAGTGAGGACCGATGGGGCTAAAGGGTAAGAGAAAAGTTGCCTCCGGGATTGGTGGGCGTGTGGTGTTCCTGGTCGGGATGAAGCAAGGAGCGCCCAATCCGCAAGTAGAGACTGATCTAGCTGCTGAGGGGTGTGGGTCTCGCGAAATTCACCAATTCGAGGAAGTAGGGTAGGACGGTAAGCATTCGGGAGAAACGCGGGAAATCTGTTCTAGACCTGGCCCTTGTCGGGAAAAGGGCCGGAAGCAAACGGAATAACTGTCGAAAGACTCTCGAAGATTGAGTAAAAAGGGAGGATGGCGCCCCGAGGGGGAAACAGTATCATATCTGCAAGGGGGAGAAAAAACATCGGGGGTGAGAAGAAAAAAGTTCCGTCAAGGGGGAATTTTGTAGCAGAAAATTGAAGCGCCTAAAACACATTCGAGCTAAAAACGAAAGGTAAACAACTTGGAGCGCCCACAGCAGTGAAGAAGACCATCGACGGGGGGATCTCGGCGCAGGAGTTGCGGGTATAATTAGGACCATTCACCAGAACCAGGCAGGAACGTAAGAAAGGCAAAAGAGAATCGTTCCTACCGGACGACTTCCATCATTAAGTTGAGATGCCGGGCCCAAGAGAAAAAAATAGGGGGTTAAAGGGTAGCCGCTTCTGGAGAGAGGCCCCGCCATGGGAAGGAAAAGGGGAGGCGAGGGTTGTCGGGGGGGGCCCGTCGATCTTTTCAGTCGATTCTTCCATAATAAGGGGGGGAGAAGATCCGGCTTGAATAGATCTCAGAAGTACCACTTGGTTGTAAAAAAAAAGCGCTGAACGGGGGGGAGAAGAAAGCGGATTGAAGATATAAAACAGGTGTGAAGTTCCGCTGTATTCCTTCCAGGAAAACAAGGCTCGAGCTTCACAAAAAGAAAGGAGTGGGCTCCAGAGAAAGTTGAGGTAAGGAGGACGCTGGGTGCCAGAAGAAATGTCAAGAAAGTCGGTGTACCCGACCGGAGAAGCGCCTGCCGCCAGCCCGGGATAAGGGGATGAAACTCAAGGAAGTGGGGAAGGGGACCAGGTTTGAGATAGTATAGGGGAGACACGGTAGATAGAAGAGAGGGGAGGGAAAACCATAAAAGGGGGAGGGAGAAAAAGGGTTTTCACGCCGAAGGAAGGGATGACAATCCTGTCCTTTTATTATAAGAAAAGAAAATTCCGTTTCAAAAAAACAACCAAAGTCCCGCGCGGACCCATCATTAGTCCTGGGCGGAGGGGCATGGAAGGGAGAAGGTTGTTATACACAACCCGATCCCCATAAGAATAGGGCGTCTTGAAGTTTGGGGGGGGGGGGGGGGGGGTGTTTTTGGTGGGGTGGTTTTTTTTTTTGGTTTTGGGGGGGGGGGGTGGGGTGGTTGGTGGAACAGACGAACCGAAAGACGAGGGAGAAGAACAGTAAAAATGTTCTTCCTTTAATAGTCGACGAAAATGTGGTCTAACTTTTTCAGGGCGCGATAACTCCGTGGAAAGCAAAAGGGTTCTAGCGCCAATTTCGAACAGGAGGGAGAAACCCTTCCTTCAGAAAGGGGGGGGGGAGGGAGAATCATGGCGTAGACCGGCGTAGCCTTCCCTTCGAGGCACTCCAGTGGAAGACCGACTTTGGAACTAAAGAACCAAAGCCGTCTACATCGCAGGGGAGGACTCATACGAAGAAAGAGCTTAGTCCTTGCGAATATTGTCCCTGGGTTAACCTTTCACGAGAAAAAAAACGGAAGAAGAAGGCACAGACGAGGGATCATGGGAAGAAAGGGGACTGACGTGCCTTGTCGTGCCAAAGAATCAGTCATTGTAACGGAAGACACCCACACCGAAAAAAAAGCTACCAAAAACATGAAGATGGAACTTAGATCGCCATGAAGAAAGACCATGTATCCGAAAGGAAAGGACCATCGAGTATACCAGGTGAGAAATAAGCATTACCTCTTTCGAGGAAAGAGTAAGACGACCAAGGGGAAGGGGGGAAGAAAATGGTCATGGTTAAAACAAGAAAAGCGGGCGTTCTCCGGAAGGGGAAGATCGAGAAAGGGAAACCGGAGGCGTCACAGGGCCGCGCAAGATCTTATTAGGGAACTTTCACGTGATGCGGACAAGAGGGAGACGGACTCGATCAAGAAAAGGAGGTGGGAGCAAATCCATGAGTGGCAAAGGCATTTCCGAACCAAAAAGGAAGGGGGGCCGAAGGTCTGAGGGGTCGACTTCAGCTTTACTCTGAAAATCCGCCCTCTGCTCGTGCACAGCCAGAAAGGGGGGAAGGGGAATATAAGAGGCAAGAACTAAAATCGCGTTGATTAGGAAAAGACCTAGGTGGGAGGAAAGGAAAGGGGAGTCTAGCCGATCGCCTCCGAGGCACGTGCAAACCTGTCATCACCCATCATGTCTACTGCCCACTAGTTGCCCTGTAAGACAAGGGGGAAATGGGTAACTCTAGCATCATCACTACAGAATCCTAAAAAACAACAACACTTATGAGGAGGGAGAAAGGTTCGTCGTAGCTGGAGGGGGAAAAAAAACATCTGTCTCCTTCTCGTCTTCCATACGGGTCACATATCTTCGCCAGAAGACGTTGGACAAGAGGAAAATCTTCCCATTGGCCAAAGAAGCTGAACGATCGGGGGGGAATCAAACGTGAAACTCTAATTTGGGCAGCTTCACTCATCACTCGAAAAATCATCGTGCAGGGGAAATAGCTACAGGCGCGATCCGACCCCTCAAGGCTTCCACCTCCCCACTGAGAGAGAGGTACTTTGCAGCATATGGGAAGGACCATCAGCTGATCTTCACGGCGCGCGGGAAAAGTTTCCGCATCAAATCGAGGAGACAGAATCGTCACCGGCGGCGGAAATGATGTATCTCCGCTTCGCTGGAGCGTCGTCTCGTTCTCATAAAAGAAAAAAAGTAGAAAGGACTAACTTCACAGGGGGAGTGAGGGAAGGGTCTCTTCAGAGGGAGGGGAAATGCCGCGGTCATGCTGATCGTAAAAAAGGTCGTCTCCCTCGATGTCTTGACGGTCAAGGGAGAGGGAGCCCTGCACAAATTGGCGTATCTAAGAAGGGTGATGAGGGGGGGGGAAGGGAAGAAAAGCTGTGCATCGAGCTAAGTTGGCTGGGAAATGTGTTGGTTAAAAGATACCAGCGGATAAAAAAAGGGCGACAAGCCTTACGCCAAGAAATCAGCGTCAACAGGGTTACGTAGAGGGGGGCAAATCGGGAAGATAGAGGGTATGATGAGGAGGAAGAACAGCGGGCTGCAAAAAACTCCGAGATTCAATGCGCATCGGGAAAAAGAAGCGTGGAGAAAAAGGGGGGGAAAAAAAAAAGGGTCGTCGGCGCCATGGGCCAGCACACCGGCCTTCCACCTTGCGAAAAATGGAGGGCCCGACGAATCAAAAAGACATTACCTGAAATGTGCGGGTCGGAGAAAATGTCTCCGACAAAAGGGGTCGTTTACCCCTGGTCGGAGGAGCAACGGCTTTCTTCGCCGCCAAAAGAGTTTGAAACATTTGGAGAAAGAAAGGGGGAGCCTTCAGCAAGGGCTCGAAGCCGGCTCGGTTCGGAAAAAAACTCAAAGAAAGGACGTCCGTCTTCAAGGCGCTGAGAGCAGTGGCCTAAAAGGGCAAAGCTGGGACGAGCAGGACATGCGCAAGGGGAACGCCCCCAATGGGAAAAAAAGGGGAGAAACCCTGCGCTGTCGAGGGGAGATTGCCCTTCGGGCTGTGAAAAAAGGACGTCTTCTACTCCAAGGAAGGAGGATTCGAAAAAGAGAGGGCTTCGGGGGGGAGAACGCCTTCATTACGGCCTTGACGGGACCCGCCTTATGTTCGGGAGACGGCAGTATCGCGTCAAGGGGGCCGCAACAGGAGGGGGGGAGACATACTGATAAAGGAGCGCTTCCTGTTCAGGGAAAGAAAAAATTCGACTGGTTCGGAGGAAGGACGTTGCACAATTCTTTTGCACCCAAATGAAAGACACGTCGAAAGGTCGGAAAAGGGACACGAAGAAAGGTTCGGGGTCAAGGGGGGGCCCTGGCAGGGGGGAGCTTCCAATTCCGGGAGAGGAAAAGAACACCGTGAAGCGCTTCCTCAAGGGAGAGAGAGGTTTCTAGAACAAAAAGAAAAAAAACGGTCGAAGCTTTCATTGGGACCGGTCTCTCGAAAAAAAGAAGAGTTGGAGGGAGGGGGAAAAGAGCGGTCTCGGACAAGAAAACCTCTGCCGAAACAGAAATTTCTTTCTGAAGGAAAAAGGGAGAAGCCCCCACATCAAAGGGACGTGATGCTGGGAGACGTTCCGGATCATGATTACGGCGGGGTATTGTGTGAAAGGATTCTATTTGCAAAGAAATGGAAAGGCAAAGAGGAGGAGGTTTCTGAAGGAGGGGTCCGAAGGAGCCGGACAGCAACTGCATGATCGAAAGAATCAAATGACGATGGTAAAAGCAGATGCTGTGGGAGGGGACCGCTGGGTTCCATTTAAGGGTTGCCGGAGGAAAAAAAGGAACATTGTCATCGAGGATCTTTTCTTAGACGGGAGACCAATGGATTACGTAGATCCTGAAAGGCGTCAAATAGAGAAAACAACACACAGAGGGGAAAAAATATATATCTTTCCACAATAGAGACAGGGGAGGAAAGAAGTTGAAGACGGCTGCCGTAGGGGAGGACTATATGGGGGGGAAAAAGAGGAAGCTCTCTCGAACTGGAAAAACTCCTGTGACGTCGAAAAACAAGCAGTCAGGGGAGGACGACTGAGGGCGGAGCAAGTGAGGTCCGACTGATGAATGACCGGCACGACAAGGGAAAAAAACAAACCAGCGGCAAGGAAACGTGAGAGATAATTATCTGCCAAAGGAAAGAAATAGGGCCTACCCGAAAAAGAAATCAAAAAAAAAGATGTTACGACCTACAGAAATAAAAAAACTCAGGTGGGGAACGCGCATCAAGAACGAAAAAAGGGGAAGAGGACGGGCGGCAGAGGGGGGACATGGACGTCTATCTGGAGCCCGTATTTCCAGAAGAAAGGAAGTCGGGACGGAGGAGTAGATCTCAATCGGGGAAATAAAAAGGGGGGGGAGAACCTTATATCGCCGGAATAGGATGAACGAAGGAAAGCGGGGGGCTGGTGATTGTACTAGAGGGAGCTTACCCGATGCCTGAAAGGGAAAGGAGGGGAGAGGAGGGAACCCACACGGGGGGGGAATTCAGAGGGAATCGCGCCGTTGGGTTGTAAAGGAAAACCATAATTTTGGAAAAAAAAAAGAGGGCCGACTAACCAGTAGAAGGAGATGGAAAAAACGTAGACTAGCCGTCCTCCAGCACATAGAAAATGAAATCCTGCGATAGGGGGACACGGGTGATGATCGCCGCGATACTGGAAGGGAGGGTCTATAGAAAGGAATAATAAAGGGGAGACAGCGCCCCACCAGAATCGATGAGAAAACCTTTGTGTTGCACTCCTAAGGCAGAAAAAGACATCATGCCTTGGAGTAGAAAAAAGAAGGGGAAGCCTAAGTGAAGACCATGGGGGTGCAAAAAACATCAGGTAAAAGGAAAGGGACGCAGTGCCAGAGGAAGTAGGCCCGTGATGCAGCGGCTGGATGACAGGGGTCCCATTAACGCATCTCCTTAGAGGCGAGGTTTGAGGGAGAAGGGAAGAGGAACTAACCCGAACAGGTAGAAACGAGTGTCTGCAGGGAGAAGAGGGGATTTCGAAAGGGGGGGTAAGAAGGTGGCGGCGAAGAACTCGGTCCTCTCCTACCAGGAAACCTGCACTGGGGGAGGGGAAAATTTGATAAGAGCCACCATGAACAAAAAAAAGTTGGGCGGAGGGTCAGGTGCTGCGAAATGCTTCTTGCCGGGGGGGAGTCGGCGTCAGCCGACAGGAAAAGCTTGGCAAGGACATGAGCCGGGAAGAAGAAGCAGAAGTCTCCGAAGGGGAAAAGAGGAACTGGAGAGCATCTGCTCCAGAAGGGACTTTGGAGATTAAGGGGCCAAGGGCCGCTCAGAAAAATTCCGGGGGAAAGAATTACCGGGCTCGTGTGAAGGTTAATGCCTTAACGAATCATTGGCGACGGGAAGAAGGGGAAAAGAAGCAGACAGACAAACAAAACCTACCATCCAAAGAAGAAAGGGAGGGGTCCGCGTCAACCGAAGAAAAGAAGTGAAAAGTGATATCACGCCATGAAGGGAAACAGGGATCCTAAAAGAAAAGAATATAACAGTGACGAAGAATCAAAAACGCGGTCATCGGGGAAAAGTCGACGGGGGAAGGGGGAAGAAGACCAGCCAGGTGAAGAGAGCAGCGGTGAGGGAGAAAAGGAGAAAAAGAGTCTGCACGAAAAAGGGATAGCGCGATCAGACTCGCAGGTGAAGATAGGAAAAGATGAATGAGGGGAAAAAAAGGAAGGACGCTAGCAGCTTAATCAGTGACGAGGAGGAAAATCCATGGGCGCGCGAAAAAGGAAGGCAGGAAATAATTGGAGGTTTCGGAGGGTCAGCGCTGACGCTCCAAGAAAAAAAAAGAGGGCACGCTCAAATCAGGGAGGGGGAGGGTAGTAGAGAAGGTCTTGTGGATCTCAACACGCCCCTAGCCCTAGGAAAGTTCTTAGACACCTCGATTCAGGGGGGAGAAAAAATATACCCCCATGAAGAATCCCTGAGGAAAACGGTCGCACGCAGAAGGGGGTTGCCCTGTAAGAAAGGAAGGACTGAGGACACCGCGAAGCATCATCAGCTCGCTAAGGGATGACTATT
>Ga0179593_1594643_pt1 | contig 13007 bp, 12 predicted proteins | sample CZODoug2_1_08_16_FD_185931 | JGI IMG/M metagenome (GOLD analysis project Ga0179593, IMG submission 185931) | Vadose zone soil fungal communities from Angelo Coast Range Reserve, California, USA - CZODoug2_1_08_16fungal (PacBio error correction) | ecosystem: Environmental > Terrestrial > Soil >...
AAGAAAAGAAAGGCCAAGGAACCGAAAGGGCAGGAGTAATTAACCAGGTTTTGTTGAAATGAAGGAAGCGCTAGACGCGCCTGGGAAAGAAGTTCACTAAAGACCGATTGACTACGGAGGGAAAAGCATTTCGGAGGGAAGTTGGTCAACCCATCGGGCCCCTCTGGGAAGCGTGACAAGAAAGGCGCGAAACATGGGGAACGAAAAATGGTATCAGGAATGAAAAAAAATCTACCGACGCCCAGTGCCTCCTGAGGATGCCCGTCGGCGGTGAGGGAGAGACTCTCACCGCGAAAACGACGGGAATCATATCGTAGGACCGCCGGAAGGAGGCAAGAATCCTATGTATCGGAGGGAGTCTCGAGCTACGATATTGGATCTTCAGGGGACGCCGGAAGCTCTCTGGAAGGACCGGGGCATTTGCCAAAACCTAGGAGAGGATGCGGGTGGGGGGTCGGCGGCCAGAGCGTTTGATGATGAGGGATCAAGAGGGGGCGGAGCCATCCAACGCTCGAGAACGGCCTAGTGTTTAGAGAACGAGGCACACTCTGAATGACCCATCAAAGAAAACTCTAAAAGGGAGGGGGAAAATTGACATGAACCGTTTGGGAAAAAGAAAAATGGGAGAAGCAAAGTCTGTGTCAGCAGGCTTGCCGTTTCTGGAGAGGCCGCTGCGCGGGGGGGAAAGAATGTATTGGCGGAGGGTCTATAATAGGATCCTCCTGAAAAAAGACCGATCGTGCCGCCATGGCGTGAACAGAAAAAAGCTGGGAATTTTGGGGAAAGGCTCCTGTGGAAAGGAAAAAATCGGCCCAGAAAATAAAGGACGGGTGGACTCCAAGGAGAGGCATCCTCCAACCGAAGAAGGCACAGGTCCGCCGGAATTTGGGGGGTCGGGCGAAGGGATCAATAATTAGGGGTGTTAAAACCATTAGGAAGAGAGGAAAATCCTGCATCGGGGTGGGTTTCACTTGGGACGCATCCATGGATAATCTCAGGGGGAGAGAGATCGGAAGCCTCTGAAACGAAAGGAAGAGTAAGCAAGGCCTAAATTTCGGAAGAGGGGATTGAAAGAGGTGTCGCGGCCATATGGAGAAGCCTGGGGAGGGAAACGGTCTTAAGAAGAAGGGACCCATAAAGACGGTTACATAGGGAGCAAATAAACTAGCGCGGGGGGAAAAAGAGCAGAGAACCCCATTAGGTAGGGGCGGATTCCAATAACGTTCCAAATGAAGCGAGATTTCAGTACAAGGAAGAGATCGCGCAAGCCGGCGCGAAAAACACTCATGCGAAAGATGCAAATGGGAACAAGGATATTAGGGCGGACATTTGACCACGCGTGATGCGGGTTGGTCCCTGGTGGGAAGGGTCACCTACGAGGGGAAAGGCGCCGCTTAAGGGATGACGAAAAAGAGGAAAAACCCAGAATCAGGTCGCCATTAAGGGGGGAGGGAACCTCAAAATCATAGGGGTTTTCTTGGATCGCGCGAAAGGTGTCAGAAGGGCACGTTGGGGGGGTTCTGGGCTGGGAAAGAGGGGAAACGAGCAGGGGGGCACCGACTCATGTGGGTGAAGGGGATAGGGAGGGACACGACAGGTAATTAAAAGAAGTGGAGACAAAAAGGAATCTAGGGAATTGAAAAACGGAATATTAGTAAAACTTCAAGCGATTCTGCAGAAAAGGAAAAAGCTAACTCCAGAAGAGGACAAACCCTGTGGTGACACCAGCAAAAGGGGTTGGGGGAAAAAAACGGGTTAACTGGCGACAATCCGTGGTAACGAAGAATGTCTCCAGAACGAAGATGAAAGAGGAGGGGGACCCTTGACGCAAAGTTAGGTCAGAAAACACTTCGTCACCCAATTCTGTCCCTTTGGTGAGGAAAAAAACGAAACCTGAAAAAAAAGACCGGGGGGGAGCAGGTTACGGTCATGGAATTGAGGGAGGGATCCGCATTCAAATCCAAAAAAACGATAAAGAATGAAATAAAAAAAGAAGGTTTCAAAAGGCAGGGAAAAACGCAGCAGTTAAAGTGGAAGCAGGAGGCCACCAGAAGGCAACTTCTTAAGTCTCGCGTTCTACTCTTAAAGAAAGGTGATAAGAAAAAAAAGATGGCGGCTGCACTCCCCAGTAAACGCCGAACAACTATCTGGACTGTGTGGAACTGTTTAAGTTTGATTGCCAAGAAAAAAAACGGCGACCCTGTTGGGTCCCATTAAAAGGATTAAGTACGGAAAGGAGAAAGGGGGGCATGAGATAGATCAGTCAACTAGAGGGTTGAATGGAAAATCGCTGAACAGACTCCCGGGATAGAAAGAGGCAAGTTGAGAAAAAAACAAAGACGCAAAGAGGGGAAAAAAAGCGAAAAAAAAAGGAAACCGAGCGCACTTCTAAAACCCACCCGCCAGAAGGGGGGCTGTTCCGTGGCGAGGGTTACAGGAGGAAACAAGCCAGATCCATAACAGGGGCAGGGGAAGGGGGGGTCTGGGCAAAATCTGGAATTGCTAGAAGCTCGGGAAAAACTAAAAAGCGAAGAATGTTTATCGAGCTGGGGGACTCGCTACTCAAGGCAGATCCTCCAAAGCTCAAAAGACAGTCAAAAGGAAAAGAAACACGCCGGAAGTATTCCCGTTGCCGTCTCGATACAAGAGGTCCTGGCGCAGGGAACCAGAACCCTCCCTCAAAAGACTAAACGTACCCAATATTAGCAGAAAAAGTACAGAACACGGCAGACTGATAAAATTAGAATCTCACATTAAGGCGCTGTCGAAAGGCATTTGAAGGGCCGGGACTCGTCGTGTCGGCCGCAAAATGCTAGGGGGGTTCGGAGAAAGCGTCAGGAGACGCTCGAGGAGTACAGAGAGAATAAAACGACCTTCATTAGCCTCGGCTCACGCTCCCAGCATCGAGGAAAAGGAAGTAGAGATCGACGAACCAAAAAGAAAGTTGAAAAAAATCCAAGTTCCAATAGGGAAAGCCTCGAATGGGTCACAAGGAACTATAAGAGAATTAGCCGCGACCCTTGGGAGAGGGGGACGGGGTCCCTATGCTTGGCCCTAAAACGAACGTTGAATTCGCGTAAGCAGGAACTCGGAAAAGAGCCCAATATCCCAAAGATCCGGCCCTAAATTACCTGAGTTCAGGCGCTTAACTGAATTTCTAAGTCAGAAAAGAGAAGTCTTAGCCCGGAGATTTAGTCGGGACCTCCCACAAAGTTTCCCAAACCTACTGAAAAAGAAGGGCAAAAAGGGGGCCCATCTAAGCAGGTCGGTGAATAGACGGAAGGATAGGGAAATCTACCTGTGGAGAGATGTGTGTGAGGCAGGGAGGGAGAGTGCGGAAGAGGCCTGGGGGCACGGAGGGATGCGAAATAGACCGAGGAAGTTGAGGAGTGACAAAAAAAGCTTTTGAGGGCAAGAAACCTTTAGGAACCCGACAAAGTGGTCGGGATCACAGTAATTCGGAAAACATAAATTTAGCTACGAGCGCGGGGGGGGGACTGTTCTGCCCTCAAGAGAAGTCAGGAAAAAAGACATCCCAATGGAGTTGGAATCACCTCGCGGCCTGTCAAAGTGCCGGGCTTCGAACTGCTGCAAATGTTCGTGAAAAAAAAACATCGGAAAAGAAAAAAGTAAGATCTATCTCCGGAAAGCAGGACGGAAAAGAAAAGCCGGAGGGCTCGACGTACAAAGCTCAAGCCACAGACTCTCCGCTGAAAAGCGCGGAAGAGAGGTCGGTAAAGAGGAAAAAGAAGATTCACCTAAGATCGGCTCGTGAAGGGGAGTGAGGGAAAAGACGTAAGGGGAGGCGAGAGGCTAGGAAGAGCAAGAAACCGCAAAAAGCCGCCGAGGGCCTGGCGTCACCCGAAAAAACGCAGGGCTTTCCCGGCCCCGGGCCTCTCGGGCGGTCTAAAAAACGGGAACGTAGCTGCGTTCCCGATAAAGAGACATCAGGTGGGGTAAGGACATCACTGACTGGGGGCGAAAAAACCTTGACGACTCTTCAGAAGAAGGACGTAGGGACCGGACGAAGGGGACGGAAGCTAGATGAAGGGGACCTCTCCTCGGGGCACCCGTTCTCTGAACTAGAGCATCTCCAGAAAGATCGTAGCAGGTCTCGGTCCACGATAATCAAAAAAAATCTAAAGCTGGGGTCAGCAAGGTACAGTTTGTTGCTAATAGTCTAAAAGAAGAAGAGGACGAAAAGGCGAGAGGGAGGCCTTCTCCTCGACGAGACATCTCGAGAGAAAAACAGGATAAGCTCTACAAGATGAAGTGAGAACGGGGAGCGCGTGAGGGTATCAAAGTATAGAACGCGAAAGGGGAATAAACTGTACCACACATGCTCTCACCTAAGGCTACTCTGCCAGATTATTAGAGGAATTAATAGCGATCTGCCATCTCTAAAACCCGCTTGATCGGGAAGTCGGGAGGGCCGACAGGGGGGGTGCAGAACAAAAACACTCGCCTGAGAAAAGGGGGAGGGGGGGAAGCTAGCGCGCAAAAAGGACGTGGAGGGGTGGGGGTTGGGAGAATGAATCGAATCTTGTTAGGGGGGGAGTAGACCTTCTTAAACTTACCATAGAGATGGAATAGAAATAACCTAATAGAGCGCTTTGGCTCCAAAAAAGAGTCAACACAGAGGCGTGGAGGCGACGCCGTAGTGAAAAGGAAAAAGAGCCAGTCGCCCGACTCTTCGGCCAAAAAGCAGAATCAAAATAGGTCTCGAACAACTAAAAGAGAGTGACTAAGGATGAGGACGCAAATTGCGTGCGCGAATCCATGAAGGGGATTTAATAGGGGCCTCTCCCCTCGTTTGAAAGCGTGTCGGGTGGAACACAGAAATCACGATTCGCCAAAACATGAAAAAAAAGAGTCCGGGCCCTTCCCGAACGAACAACCGGAAGGGACGGTTAAAAAGGGGGAAAAAAATATCATAAAGAAGGGGGATCGAAATCGATCAAACGACTGGGTACTGGGGGGCCCTGTCCAAATCGGAACTCCAAACAGCCGACGACCGCCCGTCAGCAGAAGTGGGGCCGGCAGCCCGGTCGACGTGCCCTCTGGGAACGATAAAAAGAATGCGCAGAGAAAGGGCGCCGCCTCACGGAGAAAAACCAAGGCCATCGCGACTAGCCGCGGTTCTCAAGGCCGACAACCAAGACTCTGGAAAAGCTCAACTGACAACGCCGGACCGGTCGGCTGGACGATCAAACGCGAAAAAAGTGTCGCGCAAAAAAGCTACGAAACGATCGTTCCAAAAGGAAATACCCCGACCGCTGTTATACGCGGTAGCTTCAAGAAAAGCTAGTAAGTGAAATAAAAGATATTTTCCTATAGGGCGACCGGGCCAATGCACAAGAGGACTTTCGGATCGTCTCAGAAGGGCCTAAAAAAGGGTCGCACAACCTTCTTCCCGGGGGTCCCGTTGAGGCGATGGGGGGCGTAAGGTCTTTCCAGGGAGAGGTCTCGGGGGGCAATCCGCTGCATGGGATCGTAGACAAGGAGCTGCAGGAGCAAACGTGACTAAAACGGGCTGAAATCGCACAAAAAGGTTTGATAAGGGACGGAAAAGGTGACAGCACGTGGGGGGGGAATGAAGTGGGGATACACAAGGGAAATAAGAATTCCGGAGGGGAATCGGCGAATGGCGTGGGGGGGGAAATTCCCGGAAATGTGGGGGGAGATCGAACGAAAAAGGCCTTGGGGCGCCCTTTCAGGGGGAGCATAAAAGAGCTTAAAGGGTGGTCCGACGCAATGGTCCGAAAAAGGAACGGAGAAGGCGTCAACATCAAGTCTCTGAATCCGTTAGAAAACCAACCGACAAAAGGTTCCTAGCTCGTTGAGGGAAACCACGAAGAGAGCAGGCGTGGGAGCAGGGGGAAGCAAAAGCGTCCCTATTTCGGGGAAAGGAGGAGGCAAGCGGCGCCTGAAACTGAGACATTGATCCGGTCGCAGACGCTGGGCTCGAAGTACAATCCTTAAAAAAGGGGGCAAGGGGGGCTGAAGGACAAGAGCGATTCCCTTGGGGAAAATACGCTCACGTGTCCCCTGCCTTGATATCTGGTGGCTGAAGCTCAATCGGAAGAGACGGATAGAGAGTCGAAGGGGACGAAGCGGTAGCAAAGGGGATGGATGTTACTACTTCGCCACCTACATGACAGGGGGGGAAAACTCCAAACTCAGCTCAGTACTTTAAGGAGAATACTCCTAGATGCTCGGAAGGTGAGATCTGAGAGGCTGGAAAAGACAGAGCCCAGGACCTTCAAAACATAGCCAGAGTAGAGACCTTACGGCGGACTGAAATAAAGTGCTGTAGGGACTCAAGGGCGCGCGGGGGATGCCGTCCGACCTCTTCTGAGTACGGACGAAGTAGAAACAAGGACTATCTGTGGCGCGAAAAAAATGGGGGGATTCTGTCGCCGCGAGGACGTCTGGTAATCGGGAGGAAACCGCGAAGCGCCCGCCCTTTATGGGAACGACGAGGACTCCTTCGGGAGTTCCAGTGGAGGAGTGACTACTGATAAAGGGAAGTCTAAGACCCTAACGCTCTTTCGGAAAGGGGGCAGATTTATCCGGGTCGCAGTACGGGCAAGCGTCAGGAATCAAGGAAAACTCTCCCGCGGCAAAGAAAAGGAGGGCGCTCATTTTCTCTCTCAATCTGCAGGACATCAGAACGGGGTGTAAGTCGAAGTGCTGCCTCAGGAAATCATCTGAAAAGGAGGAAGTGGGGGGGTGGGCTCACTTATATCTAACAGGCAGGGAACTGGATTTAAAGGGAAGGGCCGCCGTCTCCCAACACAGGGGCGGGGGGGGGGACCGGCTGCAAACGAGGGGATCGTATCTAAAGACGAAGCAGGTCTGGAGGGGGCTACGAGGGGGGACAATCTTGCAGGCGAAGGTAAAGCCGAGTCCAAAGTGCAAGCGACGAGGTCGTAGTGTAAAAGTCCGTGGTGGGAGACACAGCGGCGAAACGAGGGATCGTCCTCGCGATGCTCACACGTGAGAATTACAAAAGGTCCCGCACTCAAGACCGGATACGCTCGCCAGATAAGAGAACGTGAAATCAAAGACGCCGCGACTGCCTTCTCACCTCAAATTGAAAGGGGGAAAAGGGAAGGGGAAAGAAGAAAAAAAAGGATGCCCTGTTTGAATGCAGTGTGAGGATTAAAAAGGCCCGGAAAACCTAGCTCGCCACTGACGATAGAAAGGTAGAAAGAAAGCTGGGTACAGGTGAAGACGGGCGTCTCTTCGCCAGCGGGTAGAGCGAATAATCGCGCGGAAAAGGGTTCATGAGGTCCCAGGAGACTCTTTGGGACCGAGAGAACCAAAATAAAAAAGGGAAGTAGCGAGGCTCACAGGGGAAGAGGGACGGAGGATGTACGGGATCTTTACGCTCAGGAAAGGTCAAGGTACGGGCAAAGGGTGTTTCTCCGGGTTCGAAAAAACTCTAGGAAAGAATATACGATGGGCGTGGTGAACCTGCCGAGGTACAGAGGCGCCAGTCTCGGAAAGGAAAAAACTAACGGCGGAGTACATCGTCACTAAAACAGGAAAAGGCCAGACATGTGCTAAGGGGAATACAAATAATGCTAAGTCTTCCCTGGCCATGAATAGGCATTGAGTACGCCGGACGTCCCTCACTCCTTGGAGAAGAGTCTCGGAAAAAAAATTCCCGATTCTATCGGGGGGGCGGAGTGGGGGTAATGGGAGGAAAGTGCAAACCTGCGGACTGCGCACTCGCCTGGGGGGAGCTGCCGCACTTATGCGGGGGGGGGTATAAGAAGGGCTATCCGGAGTTCAAGGCGCTGTTAACCACGCGGAAGAAAAATTCGAATGCGGTATGCGCAAGAGAAAAACATCAAAAAGGTCAAAGAACAGTAAAATGAGACACTATCCACCACTCCCAAAACAGGTCGTAGGCTTTGACAAGCGTTCCGGGGGGCTCGACCGAAAAAGGCGTCAGTCTGAACTTTCCCGGAGCGCTTAGACGGCACGAGCTTGGTGAGACTGTTTTGTAGGAGTTTTTGGAGAGAGGGGGCTTTTGGTGCGCCCTCTGCTTGGCTTTCACGAGAAAGCTGTCCGAACAGGCGGGCACCCACTGGGGTACGACGAAGATTCGCCTCCAAGTAAAAAGACGAAGTGAACCCAGCTGATCACCGGAGCAGGGTCCAGTGGCTTCTGAAGGAAGACAACAGGTCATCAAAAGCGGAGGAGGTTCGATGAAGAGGTGGCAGGTCGAGCCATTCGTGGGGGAGGGAGCCCTTGGAGAATGAGGGCCTTGCTCAAACACGCTTTGGCTTCCTTAACGGGGAGCAAGTTAAAAATTGACTCCTAGGCGGGTGGGCAGCGAGGGACAGGCCGGCAATCGGGTTTAAGCAAAAAGCACGCATAAAATATGAAACGGGAGGCGAAAGGTTAGGGGCCGGGGGGAAACACAATTACAAAGGGGACTCAAAGTGGTAAATCGAAGTGTTGATCCGATAAAAGGTCAGGAGTAAACACAGGGTCGGGCCCAAGGCCGGTCTGTAGAAGGGGAAAAGTCGTCGTAAGGAACATTGGGAAGAAACCTGAAATAAGCGCTTTCTTAACGTGGGGGGTAAACATGGCGAGACCCATTCGCCTATCCTATATGCTGGAGAAAAAAGAAAAAGACAAAGCAATAACTTCCAATAATTGCGAGTTCGGGAAAAGGGGGAGCCGGGGAGAAATGAGAGTCGTTTCCTTAAACTATCGCACAGGGGGAAGGGGTCAGGAAAGGAAAAAAAAGTCCGTGACCAAGCGGGGGAGATGATAAACCCGAAAAAATAACATCGCTACAAAACGAGGCTCTTGAGGCGCGGATCCAAGAAACCGGTAAGAAAAAAAGACATTTCTGTACTGCAAAATAAGAGCGACCTGAGATTATTCTGTAAAACCCTCCGATTCTAAGAAAGCGGCCTGTGCACCCTAGGGGGACTTATCGAAAGGCAGGAGAACCTCCGTAGGGAAAAAAAACCGAGCTCCGTGGGAAAGAGGGCCCTCCAGAAAAGAAGTCATTCTAACAGGAATCTCCTTACGGGAGATGACGAGAGTATGGAAAAACCTCGATGCATCGCCATTGTTGGTTTCCGTCTGAAATACAATAATGAAAGCTCATTAGTGGGAGCTCTCTAACCTGAAGGCGAAGGGCATGATCCAGTCAGACTAACGAAAGGTAAAAAAAGGAAAAATTTTATGAAGGAGAAACGTTGGATCAATAGAAGTATGTCAAGTGCGAAGGAAACTTAAAAGACAAACCCTCGTCCAACGGAGCCGGGTCTTTTAAAAAGAATAAGATGCAAAAGGTGGGGGGGGTAAGAGGGTCAGGGAGTGTAATATAGAGTCCGAAAAAAACGCAAAAACCCTAAAAAAACGAGGTTTCGCAGAAACCGGTTCTTTAACTTTAAATTGGTTGGGGAAAAAGAAAGTGTTTGGATGACTTGCTTTAAGGCCGACCAAAGGAAGCGGGGGGTGAGGGGGGTCAGAGGGGTGGCGGGATGCCTCTCAGTGGGTAAGTACAAAACCTGTCAAAATCATGCGAGGTAAGGAACTCGGTAAAACAGGAAATCGGACGCCATTGGGCACGCTATGCGCAATGCGAGTGAAGATAAGTCAGGGGGGACAAGAAGAGCTCACGACCGGCAAAATTCATTCTTAAACGCGAGGCAGCGAAAAAAGTAAAGAAAAATTAAGGGCGAGGGGGGGGGAAAGGGTTGCACAACGCTACGGCACCCTTCTCGACTGAAGAAAATGGTCGTGAAAAACGCCGGGGCGGGCGCATGAAAGAACTTACCAGTTAACTTGCAGGAAGGACCGAGCGCGGCCGGGGTCCGCAAAAAGGGCAGGAAAAACTGAGGCGGGTCGCGCACAACACCCAAAAACAAAAGAGGGGAAACCTGCTGACAGTCTCGACAGAGACTTCAAAGAGGAAGACAGCCATCAGGAAATCAAAAAAAAGGCTAAACCTCACAGAGGAATGCATTTTCCGTAAAAGGATTCAAGTGGATTCGTCTTCCTATCTTACCCGATTGGCTCACGATAGGGAGGAAAAAGCGAACGGAAGAAAGGGACGGGGAAGAGGGCCGCCGGCAGGGAGAGCATTCCTGAGGTTGTTCTCCCACCGACCAGGGAGGCACTCAATAGAAGAAAAAGGGGGGTCTCTCAACCGAGTAGGTTTCAACAGTTTACGTAACACCCCTGTTGTGGGGAAAAAAAGGAGGCCGAGAAAAAAACAGGGGGGGAGGGAAACGAGAGCCGCTTAAAAACTGGTCACCACTTTGTAATAATCTCCATCTCGGGCTTTGATGCAAAGAAGAAGGGGATCGCGCCGGATCTCAAACTTAGAGGAAAAGAGAGAGATTCGCGAACCACGAGAAGGCCAATCGCTGGAGGGAAAACGAAGCGGAAAGCTTGAAGCTTCGACTCGGCGGCCTTTGGGGCATTCCGTCTTTTTGGAGGGGAAGACGTCTCTAATCGACAGTGGCGTGGGTGTGGACATTCTACTCCCATCCCCGAGAAAAAAAAAAGAGAGTAAGGCGAAAGGCAACCTCGGAATGCTCGCCAGCACGCGTCGCCTAAGCTCAGGAAGGCCACTGATTGGAGGGGGAAGGAGGGGAGGGGGCATCGGGTCGGGGGGACGCTCCGCCATCGGAAGATCGGATGCGAATGAAAAGTTGACGGAAAAGAGGTCTCTCTGAAAAGGAAAAAGCCCTGGTCGAGAAAAATCGATGTGCTGCCTCTTGAAGAATGCATAAAGGAACGACAGCGGTTACCCCTCCCATTTAGCGGAGGCAGGTGTGTTGAAACCGAGGGAGCCTTGCGCTGGCTGAGCCAGCCCTCGCTCATGCCTTGTCAGTTCACGGGGAAGGAGCGGGATCCAGTAGAAGGAGAGCTCTATGCAACAAAATGCACGAGAGGGTTCGGCAAGCGAGAAGGCGTGCCGTAGCCGTTGTGGAACCGAAAGGGTCAAAACCAAAAAAGCTCGACTTTCTGATACGCTGCCTATTGCGTTAAATGTAAGGGGAAAAAGGGGGGGGTTCAGGGCCGGAGGGAGGAAAGATCGACTCGGAAGAGTGCGCAATGGCGTTCCATTGAAATGCGAAGGTGTGGCAGCTACTCAAGGTCGGAGGGAAAAGGGCAGAGAAGGGGGGCCGGGTCGGTCCCACGGTATAGATAATAAAAAAAAAAAACCCCGGAAAAGAAACCCCCTGGGAAGTGAACGGAAAAAAAACGCAAAGAAATTATGATTTTTAACCATTTCAAGATAAGTACCCGCGAAAAAAAAAAAAAGGACCGACTGGGGGGGGGGGGCATCAGCAGCGGTCTCTGTACGGGGGGGGAAGAAGATGGCGAAGCCGAACACCTAACGGCAGCGGGCCCAGCAAGGGAGATTTTAAGGGAAAAGAGCTTGAGCTTCATAAAATGTCGCCCGCGTGCCAGGGAAGGGGGGGGAAGCCCCGGGACTGGGCCGCATCAAACGTGTGAGACATCATCGTGGGGAAAAAGGGAGGGTAGAGGTAATCAGGAAGACGCGGGGTAAACAAGGACGAACCTAAGGCCGAAGCCATTAATCTTTTCAGGGAAGACCATCCAAAAAAAAGGGACGAGATATAATCATTGGCAGCCCTCGGCTGGCCTCGAGACGGACTCAAAGGGAGAGGGAAAGATCGGGCTGCGATGGAAAATGTAGTCGTCGGGGAAAGATCGAATTGGCGTCGAGAGGTGAGCCCCGCGGTGTGCAAACAATGGGTACGGGCAAAAAAAAATTTAAAGCCGGCCACTTATATGAAGGAAAACAAAGAGGGGGGGGACCAGACAGGTCGCGGCTTCTCGCAACGCCCAGAGGTCAAGTCAAGGAAGGTATCCCGCGCGACCGAGAGTCTTTTGAATCCTGGGGGAGGGGGGGATGGGGGGATTTATCATCGACCCGCGGGGAGAATGGGTACCGAGAGGGGTAAAAAGTCGAAAATTGAGATAGAAAAAAGACGGGACAGATAGTGTTACGGGGCACCTGAAACGATCGGGGAAATTCAAAGGCGGACGGCACAGGGTTTACTTAGTTCGCTTTTTGCCGGAGGGAGGGAAGGATGCTAGAAGTCGCTGGTTGCAGCATCAATCCTTTGGGCTGACCAACGGTCAGCAGGGAGGGGTGCAAGTGGAGGACGGCGCGACAGACCGGAAAGTTCTAAAAAGTACCAGATCGAATGGCGATGAAAGGGGGCATTCGGGGCATCCAGTTATAGGCAACACGGGGCCGATCTATTCCCCAAGTTGAGGGGGGAGGGGGGGGAGGTTGGGGGAGGGGAAATAACCATACCGGTGGTTGGGCGCAGTGTGAGGGAGAAGTAAAAAAGGGCTAGCGGCATTCAAAGAAGAAAAAAGAGAAGAGAGGGGGAGGGAACCACCGCGTATGCGAAAGAGGCGAGGGAGCAGAGTCCGGGCCGCCACTGGTTTGGGCTAAAGGGAATTTGGGGGGAGGGAGAGCATCAACGGGGAGACAATCCTAAACGAAACATCGGCAGAGCCGAAACAAAACCTCTCGGAAGAAGGTACCAAGACCATGGGGGTGCGTCGGAACGCCCTGACAAGAAGGTGCCGAGACCATAACGAAGTCGATTCGTGAAGTGGGGGGAGGGACGAAAGGGAAGAGGCGTGCAACCTGGACATCGCCTTTGAGAACAAATCCGGAGAACAAAAAGGGAGAGAAACAAAGACCACAGATAAATGTCACCATAAAGTCCAAAACACCGGAAAGGCACAAAACAACTCGTGCCAGCGTCGCGGCCAAATTCAGCGAACAAAGGCCCACGAGCCTCCAGAACCTGGCGGACCTTTGGCAGGGGGAGAGGGGGGAGAAGATGGTCCCACCTACTCTCTTAGGTGTGACCTGCCGGAAAGATGGGACTAGTGGTTCCCAGCGAGAAAAACCTGAGGAGGGGCACCACCTAGGGAAATTCTCGGGCCGAAACCATTAAAAAAGTGCACTCCGT
>Ga0179593_1616321_pt1 | contig 13007 bp, 11 predicted proteins | sample CZODoug2_1_08_16_FD_185931 | JGI IMG/M metagenome (GOLD analysis project Ga0179593, IMG submission 185931) | Vadose zone soil fungal communities from Angelo Coast Range Reserve, California, USA - CZODoug2_1_08_16fungal (PacBio error correction) | ecosystem: Environmental > Terrestrial > Soil >...
GGAACTCCCGAAGATTGCTCATCAAAAGTCTCTAAAGAGAACTCAAGGAATGGGAAAAGGTTGGCAGGCGGGAAAGGGGCTGTCGGTACAGCGAGAGACGTCACCAAAAATGATTCCCCTCCATTGGCAAGGGGCGCAGACGGAGGGTCCAGCAGGTAGGAAACAGTTAGCGGAAAGGGGAAAAGAACTACGGGTCCTGAGCCGCTACTACATCTCATCTTTCCGGTTTTGAGGGGGGGGGGGGGTGTTAAAAAAAGGGAAGGAAAAGACCAACACAAAGGGGGAGAACACGCGAATAGGGAAAGAAACGGTAGGCAAAAAACCTACTTCATTCAGAAGGCCTCTCCTTCAGGGGGGGACGGTAACGGAAAACGGTAAGAAAAAAGAGCTCAAAGAAGCACCTCGGAAAACAGAGCACGGGTCCCTATCTTCGAAGTAAAAAGGGTCTAAAAAGAATTAAACGCCCAACAATCGCCGAAGACAACGCTGAAACGCTGGGCCACCTCGACCAAAAAAACGGTGAAAAGACAAAGTAGGCCGCCCTCCTAGAGGCACCAAAAAAGAAGATGAGGAGCGAAACAAGTAAAGAAAAGCGGGTCCTCACCAGGGGTGCCCTCACATTCACTCATTGAAGAATAGCACATAGGGAAGAAGCCAGAAAAGGAAGGAGGCCAAAAAGAAAGTTCACTGAAGAGAGGAGTAACCTAATGAAGTGTTCCACCAAACCGTCACTCACCCCGCTAAAGAAGCGAGACTTCAAAAGGAAGGAGACCAAAGGGGCCCTGCCACGGTGACTGTGACTGTAACCCCGCGAAGAGGGTACAAAAAGGACCAGAGATCGTAAGGGGGAATGCATCTCCGTGGAGAAAAGACGCTCAAAGCGCTTAATTGAGTAGCTTCTTCTCTGGACTCGGTTCGGAAAGGCAAAGGGGGGGAAGCTACAAAGAGGTCTACAGACACAAAAAAAAAAAACAAAACAACCCTAACAGGACAACATTGCTCCTGACGGAGGATAATTCAAAAAGATGAAAAAAGCGCAAGTATAGAAAACGCCTAGATTGAATGTCCCCCTTCAAAGGTTAATATAGCGCTTGAAGGGGGGAGAGACAGAAAATGTACCGGAAACAAAGGCATCCTACCTGGGTCTGATATCCAACGAAAACACCGAGAAAAAAACGAGGGAAGGAGGAAAAAACTGAACGTGAGGGCAAGGCGGGGAATCGCTATTTCCTGCTGGAAGCTGTTCCTGGCAGAGGGCTCGGGGGGACAAAGAAATACCTGTCTTAGGAATGGGACCCGCTCGCTTGCTAAAAACTTACCTTCAATCAATGTCCAATCTCATCAGATCACGTCACTAAGGGGTTAAAAAAAAAGGAAAAAGCGGTTGTCCTTACTAAGACCGTCAAGGGAGGGGAGAAAAAACCAGCAATGAAAACTTAACAGAAATGATTAAAAACTTCCATCTTCGCAAACGTCGGGGGAACGAAGGCTGGGCTCGTCAAAGCTGCCCAATCAAGACTTACCCGCACCGTCAACGGAAGATGGCCGGGAGCTACGGAAAAGGGGCGAAACAATCACCACCAAGTAAGTAATCCACGGACCGACATCGCTCAAGAGCTTCAAGGGAAGGGTGGAGAGAAAGAAAAAGCTAAACAAAAAAAATGACCGAAGAAAAAAGCGACTCTCAAGATGTACTGGTCAGACCGATAAAGGAGACTTGAGGAACAGCTGAAAGGGTGTGCTCATGATGTATGAAAAGGGGGTGTGGGGGGGAAAAGAGCACTGTGGACGCAGACCTATGACCTTACATAAAGGCCAAAAGATAAGTTGATAAGGGGGAAAGGAAAGGTTTACCTTGAGAGGGAGAGGTACAGGGCAAGCAACCCGTCGCCTGGACCGGAAAAATGACAAACTTCCTGATGCCTTCTGGGGGGGGAAATGCTATAAGAGGGGAAGGACAACAGAGAATTAGGAGGAGGAGTAGGGTCCCCACGAAAAAAAGAACCAAAAAATGCGGAGGGCATCATACCGAAAGTTGATGTTGGCGAGAAAAGGAAAATCAAGTTCTGTAGTCTTACGTCAACAGTACAGGGGGTCATAAAAAAAAAGGCGATCGTTCAATTAGAGAGAGGTTTCTGGCGAGGAGTCAGGTCATAGGTAACGGGACACAAGGAAAAAAACAAAAAGAATCAACAGAGCGGAGGTACAACTGCGAAAAAAGGAAAAGAGGTGATGTATCGGGAAGGCCCAGTACCAGAAAGAGGTTTGGAGGTCGGGAATTAGTTTGGATTTTAATGCCCCGAAAGTTCTCCTACGAGCTGTAAGTTGGTAGGATGGTAGGGGGCGCTGGAAATCCCGTAAGGCCAGGGGGGATTTGCATGGAGAAGCATTCTTGAGTCAACTGGGGTTTTTTTTTTTTTTTGTTTGACGGGGCAGGGAAATGGGGAAGGGAGACGTAAGAAACGGTGGACTCAATGTGAAATGCATTGCCCGTATTGAAGGGGCGGAGCGTGGTAAGGAGGTAGAAGGTCGGGGAAAGGTGGAACGTGTGGAAAAGAAACGGTACGGGAGTCCATGAGAAGGGGGGGGGAGGGTGAAAAAAAGGGATTGCAGGGGGATTGTTGTGGCCTTGCACCCGGGGAAAACAGGGAATTAGGAGGGGATGAAGGGGCTAGTTTAGCACCGAAAAAAAAAACTCGAAAGACAAAGGACGTCGTTTGGGGGTCATACAAAAAAAGACTTCAAACTGGATGAGCTAGCAAAAGCGAAGAACTGGTTTGGTGAACCGACACGGATCCCAAGGAGGGGGCGATCGTGGCAAGAAAAAAATGGGAGCTGGGGGGCGGCGTTTGTAGTACATGGGACAAAAAGGGGGAGTCTGATTATAATTAACTAAACAAAGACCTTCAGGGAAAAGGTGGAAAAGGACAGCCTGCTGGTGTGTAGAAGAAGCGACTGGAGGCATCAGAGGTCCACGGCAGGGGGGGGGAGAAGGGAGTTGTGTAAAAGGTGTTTATTGGGGTCTCGGCCGCCAGAATTGTAGCGGATCACAGAAAGTGACACTCACTTTGCGATGGGGGTTTGAGGGGGTAACTTCCTTCTGGCATCCACTTACTAAACACGTCAAAGGGGATGGAAATTTGGGAACTTGTTAAACCAGTCAAAGAATTTGCAGTGGAAGTGTTAGACTGGAAGCACGTCGTTAGATTGACTTCTCTTCAGCCTTTCTGGTGGACATGGGGGGAAGATGCCGGGAAAGGTACTAAGGGACGGGGGGGGACTGAAAGGGGCATAATTTAATTATTTGAGGCTTGCTGCTTATGGGGATGAGGAAGGGGCCCAAAAGTCGGAACTTTGAGGGAAGGGTGATGCCACTTGAATTTTTGCGGGTCGCAGAATGACAGTTAGGGTGTCTGGGAGATGCCTGAAAGGAGAAAACGGTTCACCTTTGGGGGTGTTTCCCGAGAATAAGAGGGTCAGAGGTACTGCGGGACGGGAGGGTAAAAGAACTATCTGTCACTCCTCGCAGACATTGGAGGGTCAGGGTCCTAAGGACAAGAGGGCTATGGAGAAAAAGGGATGATCGAAGAGTTGAACTCGCTTTACCGTAAGAAAAGGAGCGGTCCGTGATTAGTGGTTGGGGTGTCACAAGGGTTAAGGGGGGGGGGGTGAAAGTTTCCAGTGGAATGCGTGGGATCAAAAAAGGAGTTTACCAGAAAGTAAAAAACTGAATCAAAAAGAGGTAAGGAGAACAAAAGAGGCGAAAGTTGGAAAAAAAGGATTCCCCAAGGCGAATCAAAAAAGGGTACGCAATGGAGGGGAAAGAGGGTGCCGTTAGAGAAGGGGAAACGAAAGGGAGCCGAAAAAATATGCGAACCAAGCGGTAGTTGCGGTAGGAGAGACCTGGCTGAGGAATCTCGTGATGGGGAAAAGCTGAAAACAACAAGGGGAAAGAAGGTGGAAACAACAGCTTCTCATCAAGGGAGGTCAGCGAACGAGAACTACCAGGAGGGGGGATCATAAAAAAAAAAATGAAGCGGGGACTTCCTCGAACGGCCCGTCAGACGGAAAATTGCTTACACGTGGAAGTTCCACTTATCCTTCTGGGAAAAGAAGGAAGAGGTCAAAAAAAAGGGACAGGGAAAAAAAAATTTTTCTAGAGTTTGATCCGGAGATGTGGACATTCTGACTGAAGACGCAAAAAACATTAAACTTTAACACGCAGAAAGGAAGTGCAGGGCGGAATTGGACAAAACTGCTGTCATGGGTCAAACAAGAAAACTAAAGAAAGGAACTGGGTTAACAAGGGAAAAAAACCCTCAGCTCCGGTATGACTAAGGGTGAAGCGAAAAAGTTTACAAAAAGACAAACGGCAGCGCAGGGGGAAAAAACTGACAAAAGATTCCACCGCGACCACGGGAAAAGGTGACCGTCACCGGGGGAGAGCCAGCAAAACCGAGGCCTGGCTGCGGCTACGGAACAACTTAACACCCGAAATAACATTGAAGTGGGGGAAAAAGTAAAAAAAAAAAAACCAAAAAGAAACCATAACTATGAGGGAACGCTATTGGGAAAGAAGCCGAAGCTTCGTAGGTTTGACCACCAACCAGTTACACCGCCTAAGGTGGAGGCTAACAAAAAGGGGGAAGGGGGGTCAAAGGGACCACTTTGGAGGGGGAAGGGAACAAAAGGGGCCACAGTTAACGAAGAGCCCTGACTTTGACGAAGGAGGGGAATGCAAGGTTGCCACAAGACTTGAAGGCATTGATGTGAAAGTACTTCGGTTAGGAAATATTTTCTTGCAGGGGGGGACGAGCCCAATCAACGAAAAAAATAGAACTTAAAAGAAAAGAGGGCACTCTGAGAGCAACAGCGGAAAACCGACAAGAGTTCGGGGAAAAAAAATGGGTCGCCGGTCTTGTTTTACATAATGGCTAATAATAAGTCCAACAACGCAAGAACACCTGGGGGAAGGGGAAATAACGTGCCAAGAGGAAGCCAAACTCTTCGGATAAACCCGTCAAAGGGAAATTGGAACTCGGCCTGCTACAAGGGACGGGGTAGTCGTGTCAAAGGCTCTTATTGAAGATAAGGAGGGACTCCGGGGTTCAGGGGCCAATTTTTTTACGGCGCGCTCCAGCGAAGCTTAGGGTCAATCATGTTTGAGGAAAGAAATCAAAAGAGAAGAGAAATGGGGTCTCGGGACGAAAACGTCCCGAAGGATCCGGGGGGGAAGTTCTTGAAGGGTACTCAAAGGTCACAAAAGGCGTAACTGCAGTGAGGCGAAACTAAAAAAAGACCACGGGGGACACACTGAAATGGGAAAAGTCACCGACGTTCAAGCCTGTAACGAGAGAGAAGGAAGCGACACCGTCAAAAGATAAACCGCCCCTTCACGAAAAAAAGACCAGAAATTGCGAGAATCCTTACTACGGCTTACGGGAGGGGAAGGGTCACCACCAATAAAGAGCAAAGAAGAAAGTAGGCTCAAGTTCGCGAACCAAGTAAGCCAAATCACCGAGGATACCGAAAAGGACTCTCACTTGAGGTGGTACTGACACGACCTATACCAGAATAACGACTGAAGAAGTGAAAAAAGCCGCGAGACAGCTGGGGTTTTGTTCAACGCAGACACTGGGCTCAAGTTTACCATGCCTCAGTATAAGCCGACGGAACAGGAGGGGACTGAAGTTACAGAGGGATGACTCAGCTGACGTGGGACAAACTCGACCCCAGGGAATTGGACACGAAAATGCAACCAAACGGCAACGGGGGCCATTGTTGGGGTTCCAAACTAGCGATGAGTACTCCTCAAAAGGAGGGAGGAAAAAGAGAGAGAAACTGCTACTAGGGGAAAAAAAAAAAAGTCCGAGAAAGCCTTGGGACCGGAAAGGTCGAGTTTGGGGGAGGTGTGAACAAAGCTCGTCATCCATGAAGTAAGTAAAAAGGAGTAGGGAGAGGTCAAAGGGGACCGGATTGGGGGGGTACGAGGTCAGGGGGAAGGGTAAAGAAACACTTGTCGTGAGGGCAACACCTGAATAGAAACAGAAGGAAAAAGGGTTAAAACCTCCAAGAAAGGTGAAAAGGGGAATGGTCACGGGAGGGGAAACCATAAAGTTAGGAGCAGTGTTTTGCGGGGAGGGTATGGTGGGGTTGGTTCAAGGGACTACTGGGAAAAGAAGTCCGCTGTAAAAAAAGGCTTCTTAAGGGGGGGGGGGAACAGAGACGGAGTTGAAGGATAGGCCTTCTTGATCAAAATGAGTGAAGGGGACGTGGAAGGGGACGGGGGCCGAGACGAGGCAAAGAACGGGACAGGGCATTGGACGAAAAAGAGGGGAGGAAAGCGGTGAAGGTTAAGTAGGTTTAGAGGAAGCCTGGGGGAACGAGAAGAAAAGATGGGGGGGAAGTAAGGAAAACTGAAAGAGGAGGAAGTTTAAGGAAATGTCTCTGACCGGGGAGTTGCAGAGAGGGCACCATAATTGGGGGCGAAGGGGGGGGGAGAAAGGGATCAAAAGGAACCACGTAAAAGGTACTGGGGGAGACAAAGGCACTAAAGGAAACGATGCACCCTGTTAGAAGCTAAGGGACACGCCTTCAATCGGTGTCATTTGGGGGTGAGACGACATCTTTGGAGAACGGGTGGTCAAGGGAAAATCAAGAAAAGGGGGAAGGGAATTGGGCTTTTTTCATTTCCAAAGTCTTCGGAGGAAGGAAAGGAAACATACAATTACTTGAAAAGGGTTTTAAACCGTCGGGTGGTGCAGGGGGACGATCTTTTTGAAGGGTGAATGTTCCAGGGGGTAAGTAGGAGCAAGAAGGGGGGTGGGGAGGGGGGGGGGCGATGATGTCTCTTCCCAAGATAATGACCTATCAAAGAGAAAGTGAAAGACACGGAGGGGGGATCTTAAACGCGAACAACGGTACATGAAAGAGCATGGTCGAGGTGTTCATCTAACCTGAGTTTCCTTCAAGAAGGGTCAAAAGTTGGAATTAAGAGGACTTGAAGCATTCCATTCGCTCTGCGTTACAGGGGTGGTGGAAAATGGAAGGGGACCTCAACAGTTGGCACGATTCGTGGGCAGAATGGAATGTTCTGAAGGTGACTGTTGCTTATAAAGGCACTTGAAGGAATTGGGCCAGTTGGCATGCATCATTGACGAGGGTGGATGGGAGTTATCATGATGAAAAAAAAAAGGGAAATCAAAGGCATGTGGTGGGACGGTGGGTAGGGTTTCACCTGCTTGGTGGGTCATGCTGTCAAAAAGGTGGGGTCTGGGATATTGGGTTCTTCAACATATTCATAAAAGGGGGCTCTTGTTCCCGGGGTTAACCCGGAAAGGAAGGGGGTTTGGGCACGGTTGTTTAAACCGACAAAGCTTGTAAGAGGGAAAAAGAAGCAAACGGGGTCTTAAGTAAGGGGGGGGTTGGGGCACCGGACTTGAAGTTAGGACTGTTCCCGGGGGGGGAAGTTGGGGGGATACTGAGGGTCTACAAAATGGCGCTGTAGAAGGAAAGAAGGATGGCAGAAAACCTGTCCGAAAAAAGGTTGACCGAAGGAAGAGGGACAAAAAAAAGACGAGGGGAAGGGGTATGGGAAGGTATTTGTCAAGGTAGGAGCTGGAAACAGCCATTTCTCAGGGATGATCCGTCGCTTAAAAAAAAAGCCATGTCACGGGGAAACGTCCAGTAATCTCGGGAAAAGGGGAAACGGCTCAAAAACGGGAGTAGTATTCAAATAGGGGTATTTAACTAACAAAGGGGCTGGAGACTTGAAGCTACACGGAGGTGAGGGGATCAAAGACCGGAGACAGCGGGTCGTGTACAGCCGGAGAAAAAACGGCAAGTCAGAAGTTCGGAAAAAGGGGGAGGAATCCGAAGAGAACGATGCAAGCCTAGTCAAAAGGTCAGCGGGACGGTAAGAGGACTCTTGTTCGACTAAAGGGGCGGGGGTTGATCCTGTTGACAGGGGGGGTTCATGGTAAAAAACTCAAAGGGGGAGGTCCAACCTTGAAAAGCAAGTTGACCTGAGGGAGGAAACCTGACTTAAAAGGCATAACACGGAAATTAGGAGAGGTCAAACGGGGGGGAAAGGCACCTCAGAAGCCTTAAGGTAAAAGAGCCACAAGAGCTTGGAATCTGAGGTCTGGATCCAAAGCAATTTAGAAAACCTCCCGAAAGGTACAGCTCCAAAAGAAAGAAAAAATCTGACCAACACCTCCACGGTTAAAGGAAAAGTCCGATCCCAAAAAAAACTCACCATGTACTTTCAATGGAAAGAGAAAAGAACCCAAGGAAAAGAGGTCAAATGGGGTGGTTGGTTGAACTCCATGAAATTTTTTAACGAAGGCACAGTCACAAAAAAACATAACTGAGAAGTTCCAACAGGGGGGAACCCGAATGAGGGAATCGGTCATGTCCAACAACCCGTTAAGAGCCTCGAGTGGAGAGAAAGGTAAAAAACGGCTAACTACCAAAACACCAAAAAAAAAAAAAAAAAAAAAAAAAAAAAAAGAAAAAAAAAAAAGGAAAAGGGGAACGGGGAGACCAAAAAAATTCAAAAAAGGGACGTGACGCCTGTTCGGCATGACCAAACTGAACAGGACGTTTAATTCGAAACGTGGGACTTAAGGTTATACAAAAAAGATTAGGTTAACGCAGGCCGTGCAGGTGACTCACGGGGCAGAGATTGGGCCGCCAAAAAAAAAGACAATTTTCACGAGCAACGAAGGAGAAAAGACAACGTCTGGAAAAGAAGGATGAAGAAAAGGTGGGAGAGGCTCTAGGGACACAATCAAGGGGGGGAAAGGGGAAAAGGCCAAACGGCAGCGAGAGGGGGTTTTTACAGAGAAAATTCACCAGGACGCAAGATGTACTACACCTCCAAAAAAAAAGTAAAATACCTGGTAAGGAAAATATCATTGCAAAAGAGCAAACTTCTAAAAAAAAAAATGCCCAGGGGCAGCTTGAAGGCGCGCTAATGGTCCGCTAAGGGGAGGGCGATTGTAGGGTATAAAAACGACGAACAGGGCGCCGTGTGAGGTTGGGAAGTGGTTGGGGGAGTCCAAGCTAAAGGGGAAGGGGGGCAAGGGAGGCGCAACAGACAAGAAGGATCCCTCTAAAAAATAGGTGGTAAAGGATCAGCATTCAGCCTGGGGGGAAAAGGGGACTCCAAGCCAGGTTCGTGAGGGGGATTCCTAAAACCCGGGAAACAGAAGGCTCAAGGGAACAAAGAAAACTTCCAGCTAGCACGGCCATCCAGGAAGAGGCAAACTCACAAGCCACATCCGGTTCGAAAGGGGCCGAAAAGAAATCAACTGAAATAACCGCCCAGAAAAGAAAAGAGCCAGAAGAAGGTTGAATCCGGAAATGGCCACTTTCGAGGGGGGAATCGAAAAGGAAAAAAAATCCACAAGGAACTTAAAGCGCGACAAGGGAAGGGCAAAGTTGAACGACAGGACTCACATCCTCTAAGAGAAAGAACCACCCGAAACCCTTTGGGGCATAAACAGGAAAAAACTGTCAGGAGGAGGTGCAGAACAGAAAAGAGGGGTTTGGCGGGCGAGGGTTGGGAATCACGGGGTTTCCCTAGACCTGACTTAAAGCCAACATCCCGCATGTTTAACGATCGGAAAAAATACGGGGAAACTGGGGGAGCCTGGTAGGACGGCAGAGGGGACCGTTCAATAAGAAAAGAGGCCCTCTGGAGGGGGGGAGCCAAATTCACAAGAGGGGGGAGAGGGCGTCAGGGGGGGGAACTAGTAGAGACAACAAGCAGGAAAAGAGAGAGTATAGGGCCCTGCTACAAAAAAAGGACGCCGGCACTCCCGTGGAGGTTATGGGGAAAGTGCCAGAAAGTTGGGGAAAAGGGTCACGCAGGACGGAATCAGTACTGTACGGGTCCCGTATCCCGAATAAAGGGAGGGCCTTGAAGGTCATGGGGTAGATGGAAGGAACTTGGAGGAAAAAAGGCATAAGAAAACCTGAGCTGGTCTAAAGAATGCCATTAGGAAGGGATGGGGTCGGTAGGGACCCAGTATACCAAAGTGAGATTCTCAGGTGAGAAAGGTTTCTAGGTCGGGATTAAGTGGAAGGTTGGGTGAACAGCTCTAGCGCCTACTTGAGGGTGTAAGAGAATTCTTTGTAGGCGCGTAAAAAAGTAAGCCAGTTCCAAATTGACAAAAAGCCAATCCGCCATGAAAAAGGACTGATTTGACTTTAGGGTTATAGTGAAGCGGGGATAAAGGACTCGAAAGAGGGGGGAGGGCCCTTCCAGTTGAGGTGCATTTCAGGGGGGGACTTGGATTGAGGGGATTTCTTATCACGGGCTGTCTAGGGGTGTTGAACCGGGGGGGGATAATACCCCCGGGACGGGAGGGGGATGCAACTCTGAAGGGGGTTGAAAAAATCCCTTGAGAGGACCGGGGTGCGCAAAGGAGGGAAAGGGAATTAAGGAAAAAACTCTAAAAAGCCCTTGAAAAAACAAAAAAGACCAGGTCGTCAGGGGGGCAAAATCATAAGGCTTCACGAATACAGGAGCTTCCCTGGTAGGAGAAGGAGGCACAGGAACAAGAAAAAACTGGGGGTCGAAGAAAAAAGGGTGCTCCCAGATATGTGGGAATCGTTGTCAAAACCAGTAGGACTATGGGGCGTTGGCGGGGCGAGTGAGAAGGTAAACCAACTGAAGAGGAATTGGTGCCTGGTTACAGAAAGACCGTCGGTTGTTGTGCTAGAGGTAGAGTGGGGGGCCCGAGGAAAGTTGTGGGAGGGTGTTCGGGAATTGGCTAGCAGGCGCAAAAAGGTCAGCGGCCCAATAGAAAAGGACCCTATGAAAAGCCTGAGAGCAAGGGGAGTCCTTAAAAGGGTCTGCAGTCCCACGGACCAATGAAGAGGGGCGTACTGTGGGTCAAGCCGGCGTTCCAGAAACGGGCAGGGCCAGAGGCCGTGTAGACTTCGCGGCGGCGCGGGCGGTGACAGGGGGGCCGCGGGGGACGAGAAAAGCCGGGAGGCAGAATGATGCTGAGGTGTTCGAGAAGTTCCCAAAGACGGGGGGGGGAAAGCAAGTGTTCTGAAACTCGTGCCGTTTGGCACCAGAAGCAGGAAAAGGGGGGGGGGGTTTGGGTTTAAGGGGGTGTTCCGTTAAGGGAAATTAGTTGCAAAGGTCTCTGTGAAGCTGTGGAGAGGGGGGGGTAGGACCGGTTCTGGGGGGAAATTTTGGAGAAAAAGAGGACATTTCCGAAGAGGCCTCCCATGGAGGTCTTGCAGGGGGGAGGGGAAAGAAATTCAAAGGGATGGTGCTCTGAGGGTGAACGAGAGTTGAAACATTCACAGAAGAAAAAAGCGGCCTTGGAGGGGGGATGAAGGGGGGGGGTCCCGCAGCCAGGGGGGGAAAAATTAAGTACGAGGGACGCATTTGACGGTGCCTCTCACAATTACTCCGAGAAAAGAGGCCACAAGGCGCTGTAGGATCAGGCCCGTCGGAAAACGGGAAAAAGGAACAGTGACAAATTGCATCGTCCATAAGGAAGGGGGGGGGGGAGTCCTGCAAGAAGGGGGTAAATGGAAGTTCGGGACAGAAGACATCCATGTCGGGGTCTGATCCTTCTCAGGTCCAAGAAACGTGAGGGAGAACGAGAAAGGCTGAGGGAAAAAAGAGCTAGAAAAAAAGGGAGTAGTAGTCAAAAGAATATTGGACCTAGTAAAGGGTACGGGAACCGAAAGGTCTGGGGGGAAAAAGCGGATCAGACAGGAAGGAAAAGGGGAGGTGGCGGGGGATCGAACTTCACTCCAGAAGAACTCATTGCTACAAGGGGCTCGATGGTACGAGCACCTGTCAGAGTCGCATACGACGGGAAGGGAGCCGCTGGGAGAATAAGCTCCGGGAACGGTGGACGATTTTTATTATGGTAGCACGCAGGATTAAAAAGGGAAACAAAGGCGAGGGGAGAGGAAGTTTCCCGGGAGGCGGGACACAACACAGAATCAGAAGGGATCCGTGACGTAAAGGAGGGGTGGAACGAGCACTATCACTCAAGTAAGGGGAACTCGTCCACAAAAGCTCCAGGGGGATTAAGCATCAAGGGGCCTGGGGGAAAAAGACAAACTCAGCTAAGGAAAACCGCGGGGAAAATACAACCTCAGCCACTTTAAACGCAGGTGAAGTAGAAGGCTAACTCTAGAAAATCAAAGGCTTCTCTAAAGCAGGACGATCGGGAAGAACAAGCTTGAAAGGACAAGGTCAGGGGAACGGTAATCACAAAGAACATCAGCAGCCATAAAGGAAAAGGTCTAAAGGAAAGATCAGGCTTCAAAAAAAACGGGCATGTTAAAAAAAACGAAGGGCCCGCCGAATGGAGAGAAAACGACGTCAACAAAGGGGGGAATTCGGGACCACTGGGGCCTGGAAAAAATTCGCATGACCCAATTAAGACATCGGATTGGAGTCCGTGTACTGCAGAGACCCGTTTAAAAAAGCGGAGGGGAAAGTCTGCTAGGAAAAGGCTCGTTTCCGGAGAGGAATGCGCAAAAAGAAGGGCTGCGTCCTAGCCCAAGAAAAAAGCCACCATCAAAATAGGGCGCCGAAAAAAAAAAATTGCACTAAAAGGAAACCGAGGCGCATCGCTAGAGAAACAACAGAAATTCCTCTGTGGCCGGCAAAACTAAGTGGGAACGGTAGGGGGACGGTCAAAAAAATCTCCTTGACGATAACATAACACAAGGAAAAACGGCCATAAGTGGAGGAGTTGGGAGAAAGAACCCAAAGGCTTGAGCACCACTTCCGGCTGAACTTCCTCGAAGAAGGGAGGGAGGGGGTTCTCATGGGGAGGGTAATAGTGAGGTTGGCTAGTGACAAAAAACGACTACCTGGTCATCGAAGGGGGGTGAGTGGAAATGCGTCGAAAATCTTCCCATCTCCTAAAAGAAAAGGGGGTTTCAACAAAAAAAGCAGGGGGGTTGAACAAAGATCAGCGTTTCTACTCCCATACTTAGGATCTGGGTGAGCAGAAAAA
>Ga0179593_1639140_pt1 | contig 13007 bp, 15 predicted proteins | sample CZODoug2_1_08_16_FD_185931 | JGI IMG/M metagenome (GOLD analysis project Ga0179593, IMG submission 185931) | Vadose zone soil fungal communities from Angelo Coast Range Reserve, California, USA - CZODoug2_1_08_16fungal (PacBio error correction) | ecosystem: Environmental > Terrestrial > Soil >...
AAGGGGTCCAACTGTCCTAGTCCATAGAGGGGTGGACCCCACTGGAAAAGAGCTCAAATAATGGCCCTCTTCCATAGTGCAGGTCAATAAAACGGCTGGGGGAACTCGGAAAAATCTAGGAACGCATTTTTCGCAGGTCGCTAGAAATTGAGACGAGAGGGGATCTTAACGAAGAGAAGCAACATCAACAGAGAATCTACAAATCCGGCGGACGCTAAAGGAAAGAAAGACCGGAAAAAAAGGAAAAAAGCTGAATTTCTAAACCTCCGTAGCTTAAAGAAAGAGTCCAAATCCAAGGTTCTCGAAGAAACGTAGCCAGAGCGGTTAAAAAAGGAGAGAATCCGGGGAAACCCCTGAGGGTATCCTCCGAGACACCGTCCCTGTAGGGAAAGATAGTCATCGACTATAATTTGTTCGACCGGAAAAAGAGTAAAGTCGAAGGAAAGATGCGGGGGAAAGTTTCGTCAGGAAGGTGAGCATGAAAGAAAAAAGTCTCCGTTCCCCCATCCCCCAAAGGGGCTTGGCAAATCATACACGCTCAACAATGCCCGGTTCGAGGGGGCAGCAAATTATTGGGGGTCGAACACGCATGGGCTGGGAATAACCCTTTCTTCCAGTCCCAGGAAGTGCAGTGCAAAGGACAATAAGTAGCCGAAAGGAAAGTACTTAGAAGAACGACAAGCACGCAAAAAAAAGAAAGCAAGATGAGGGTCACGGTCGTTCAAAATTACAAACACTCCGTAAAAGCTCGCCCCTGATCTGCGCGGAACGCGGGAATTGAAGAGGTCAAACTTCCTGATCAACGGGTTAAGCGAGGGAGAGGAAAATGGGCCTACTCGGCTAGATTGGGGAAAAAGATGCTCTCCTCAAATACGTCACGATCTTCTCGAGCTGGGGACGTCTGAAGTCAAACAAAATAAGGAAACTTGAGGTCCTGCCAGTGGTGCAAAAGGAACCATCCAAAAAAAAACCACCCAAAAGGGTTGGCCGAGGATCGAACGTATCCTCATTCCGTCCGCCCGCCGATGAAAACAATGACAAAGGTTTTGAAGGGGAAAACGACACCTCCAGGACAAACCTACGGGGCCATCCGATTCGTGTTGAGACTCATTGGCGCAGCGCAGGTTTGGCGTGCAGGGAAGGTGAAAAAGCCTAGTGTAAATTCCGATAACCAATCCGAGAACTCCTAAGACGAAGGACGTCGAAGGGGAAGAATGTCTCCGGGGGGGGAACGAAAGAGCTCGACGTTGATCTTCCTCCCTAAGTGCCAATCTGGGCCGCCAAGCGCGTAGGAGGACGTTTCGAAGCCATCCGTCGTGAATACGGAAAATTGGGAAGTCGGGAACCTAATAAGAAAAAAAAAAAGGGACAAATCGGATCCAGTTGTCAACCTTCTCCGAAATAATCAGAACAGATCAAGGCAGCGGGGAGCACGGGAAAAGAAGCTTTCGGATCTGCCCTAAAGAGTAGCGCAAGTGGGTGGACAGCGGAGACGAATTTCTGTGAGAAAAAGGGGTCGACCCATCTCAATTGCGATCAGGAAAAAATCTACGCAAAACAAAATTATGAGTAATTCCAAAAAGATTTGACCTGAAGAACAGCTGTGTGAGCAGCCAAATAAAAATTCCGCAAGGGAAAGACGAAGAGGGAAAACCATTCTGCGGGACGCAAAGACGATTAGCAAAAGACAAGCTCTATCGCGAAGACTAAGATCAAGAGTGCAATGTGAGCTGGAGGACGGAAAGTAATTCTTAAGGAAACCGACCCGGTCTTCGGAGTTTTCTAAATCAGTCAAGAAAAGAAAGGAAAAGAAAAACCGATTTTCAAACAGTTCCTCACGAAAGTACGACGACTGGTGTGACCCAGATTGCCTAGATGAGATCAGTGATGAAAAAGTCGTCATAGAAAAAAAAAAAAAAAAAAGAAACGGAAACTACGTTCCCTGCTGTCGGCGGAGGGGGAATGGAGAGGGGTACGAACGCGCGAACAAACTCTTGAGGGGGGGGAATACAGACAGAACGGAAAACGCAAACTAGGAATAGAACCTTCCTAAAGGAATGGAATGCATCGGAAAAAGAGTTTTGAGCAAAGGTCAACAAGAGCTCATGGGGCCATTCGCTTTTCTCGGAAGAAGTGCACGAAAGGGAGGGACCTACAACCAGTCCTCGAGAGGAACAGTCAGAAGAGCCGTACCAAGTAGGGGGGTTCTGGACGCGCGTCAAGGCAAACTCCTCTATACATCCGTGAGCGTCTGAAAAGGAGTCTTCAAAAGCTCCGAGATCAACGAAATCCATGCCCGAAAAAGACTAATCAGAGGGGGCTGGGAGTTGCAATGGAGGGAGCCGAAAGGTCTAGCTTTCAGCAGGTTGAAAAGGGTGGTCCGTGGGCACTAGCTTGCTGCGTGCTTGTGTTGTAAAGGAAGAGGGAGAGCAAATTTCCAAGGAGGAATCCGGGAAAGGTGCATGACACTAGACTTCCTTGAGGGAGTTGAAAAATAGAGGGAAATCCCCGCCCGCATACCTGTGAAAGAGTAGGACCAGGTATTACCATACGTAGTCGGAACCAACAAGGGTGAAAAGCCCAGGGGGGTGGGTGTGCCAATCAGGCGTGGGGAAAACGGACTACGAAAAAAAAGAGAAATCAGTTAATACTGCCAACGAAAGGAGATGCGACCGGACCAAGCCCAGCATTATAGAGTGCGGTGACGAAGATGAAAGTGAAAAAGACAGGTGGGGGAAGGGGGTTCACTCTCGAAGGAAAGAAAAAAGGACGCGAGATCGGCAGAGGAAATGAAAACTCGGCTATTTTTAAAGCGGACAAACCGAAGATGAGAAAGAAATAAAGGGAATGGGGCATCAAGACTGGTCAAGTGAAAAAGGGTCAACATGATCTCATAGGAAACCGATGGAAAGACTAGAGAGTGGAAATCTAGTCATCATCAAAAGTCCGGAAACAAAAAAGAGAGAAATCGCGGCAAGGGGGAATATGGGGACTTCCCGGAAGGAAAAGCCGGGGAACTGACTTGTTCCAGAGAAAGCATGAATGCGAGAAAGGTAAGAAGGGGCACTAGAAAAATGGAACATGCAGCGGAGAAGCCTGAGAAGTAAGCCGAAAAAGGGGTCTACTCTAAAAATCGCTCCTCAGTGTCATTCTCTCCGGCAAGAGGCGATGTTTAACAGAGAAGGAAAACCCAAGATCCCATGGGGGGGGAGAAAAGACACTGCCGGAAAGAGCTTGTAAAAGGGGGGAAATCGTCATCGGACTGGGAAAAGATTAAGCCGGGGCAACGCCGACGTGTAGTGAGTACATGCTTTCGACCAGAGGAAAACATAGAGTCTCAGGAAAGGGTGGGTCCGTATAGAAATGGCAGGCCGACCAAAGAGAGAGAAGTCTTCTCGCCTTCGCCAAGTCGGAAGCGAAGTGAAGATGGTGGTCAAACCTAGGGGAAATATTTGAAGAAACTAGGAAAAAATTACACCCTCCAATGGGTTCACGGCCTTGCCGGTATATGGAGGGGGTGGGGGGAAAAAAGAAAATTTAAAATTAACCAGGATGCTGGGAAACGTCGAAACGTTGATTGAGGAGGCAATCTTAAGCGAAGAATAAGGCAAGGCGAAAGGGCAAATGTTTTGATTAACGGGCCGCCTGGTTCACTGAGGGAATTGTCTGGGAGGGGTGTGGGTTGGGGGGTAACAACCCAAAAAAAGATAGTGTTGTAACGAGCTAAAACGTTTTGGATGTGTAAGGGCAAAACGCGCGTGGCCGACAGTTTATCTCTTAGTGTACGAGGCTCAAGAGAAAAAGAAAAGGTCAACCCCTCAAAAAAACCCACAGCGTCTTACTGACACAAAAAGCGCGTTGAAATTCAAAAAAGGAGATGTTTGTGACCCTTTACGCTCCAAAATAACCCAAAGACCAATGCATTGTATCAGAGGAATAATCAAGGAAAAACCTCGCCTATGAACAAGGAATGAAACTATAAAGCAGAAGACCACCTTCAAAAAAAGGTGGGAGTATAATACTACGGCTCGTTGGAATCTTAATTCCCAGGTGTTTGGAAAGACGTATTTTGCGGAAAAATGCGACAAAAGGTTTCAAAAAAACATTGCGCCTCCAGAAAAGCAGGCTTAGGTCAAACAAAGTACACCAAAGATGGGACGAGAAATCTCTAGAAAAAAACCGGAGGAAAGGATTGAGAGAGCAATTCGCTTTAAAATCGTGCCGGATCCCGGCGGTCAAAGGCAGCAAAGGTGTCAGACCAAAGTAATGTCCAAATGAAGTCGGGAAGACCCTGGGGCACTAAAGAGCCCGTCGTAGGAGGAAGAGGAAACGGAAGGGGGGGGGCGGGAAGAGGAATCTTTTCTGTCGGTTGGATGCACTTGTCCATGCGGCGAGGGAGAGGAAAATAACGCTGCTTAAAGAAGTGGTCCTTGGAAAAAAGGGGCCGGGATCCTCGGAGATATTCACCCCCTGTCCAAAAAGCTTCCGAAGAACGGGACGACGGTGTCTTAGCTTCCAAAAAAAAGAGACGAGAAAGACCTGGTGGAGAGGTAAAGGTGGTGGAAAAAATCGCAGGAGGACGGAACGCCCTCTTTAGCGGAGACAGTTGACACAAACAGTGGGGAATCACCAATGACTGCAAAGATGAGAGTTCCAAAAAAAAGAGGTCACGCAATCAGAAGAAAACAGCGGCTTCCTTTCCAGTACGACACCGGCCAGAAATTAGAGTGCCCAAGCGTCCGCCGACTGAAAGAAAAATAACATGGAACGGATAAAAATTTTCAGAGGAAAGAAGAAACGTCCCCCGGAAAAAAAGAAGGAATGAAGTGGAAGACGTGGAAATGGGGCTAAGTTAAGAAACAAATCGCGCCCTCCAGCAATTCAATCCCACATGCGCCGCAAGGGGGGAGAAGGAACACCGACAGAAATAAGACGCGATTGGAGGGGGGGGGAAATAGGGCCTGCTAAGGCTACGTATCACACCCTATAACCAAAAAAGAAAAGGAAGCGGTTGAAGATGGGAACAGAACTAAAGTCTATCTAACGACCCGCGGCTTCGACGGAGGGGAGAAGAATTGCCGAATTTAAAAGGGACAGTAAAGTAAAACCTTCACTCTTCTAATTGGGGAGAACGCCTCAGTGAAAGAAAGTTACTAATTCCGCGAAAAGGAGAACGCAAATGGAAGGGCAGCGTTAGACGAAAAAAAGGTTAAGCACACGTGTTCCCCCATTTTAAGAGGGACGGAACTCGAAGAGATGGTGCATCTTGACAATCTAGAGACGCTTAAAAAAAAGGGGACAAGCGTGCACGCCTGGTGGAAAACCCTGTGCAGAAAAAAAAAAGATATAAACTGGGTCGCGATCGAGAGGATTGGAAAGAAGGTCTCTAGTCCGTTCCCTCACCCGAGAAATCTAAGCACGATGTCTGAAAAGAAATTTCGGGAAAAAGAAAAAATGGATGTCGCCAGATCATCCTAAATAGAAAATGGGCGACAACAACACCGGTATCCTGCTGTTTCAAGTCAACTCGGGAAGAGAAAAGGAGGTCACTAAAAAAAAAAAGCCAACCGGGAAAAGGGGAATTAACCACTTAATCTCGGTTCGAAAGGACGAGCGGTAGCCGTGGCGGGGGATCGAGCCTGGGGGGAAAGATTAAAACGAAGGGCGTGCCTGATACACAAGGGGAGATGGAGAAGGTCGAAAACTGAAAAGGCTTTGGCAAAAAAAAGAATTGGATCACAAAAAACCCGTCCCGGGCAGAAGAAACGTGGGGGAACGGTTTTCGAAAAAAAAAAAGAGGACAAAAATACCTTCGGAACGGGACGCCTTTATCAAGACATAATAACCAGGAATCAATAAAAGAAGTCAAGGATCCTACGGGAAATGAAATGACTACTTTAAAAACGAAAAAAAAAGACACGTCCAAATCGGAGGACGTGACGGACACCCAGGTAAGCGCCAGTTCGTGAAGAAGGAGAGGGAAAAAAGCGAAAGGGAAGAAAATAGTCCCAGCCCGAATGAAAACTCGTAGTCCGCGCAGGGACGGTCCCTGAATCTAAAGGGGAGGTGGAAGCAAAAAGAATCATCCAAGCTCTCCCGAATCGAAGAAGTTTGCACCGGCGCGCCGAAGACGGAAAGGGTGGTCAGATTCTGGGGCCGCGTGACAGGTCGACCAGCACCAGCTTGCCTTGTTGCCTCCGGGAAAATACAGAAAGAAGGGGCGCAGAAAATGTTCTCCGTCGAACAAAGGGCAGATGACCATGAAGCAGAGGTGAAAAAAAACCTCCAAGAAGCGGGGAAAAAAATACATCGTGGTTACGCAGGGGGCGCTTCGGCTCTTAAGGGACGGTGATGGCGATAAAAAGGGGGTTCGCCCGACAGCCGAGAAAAGCAGCGACCACAACAAAGACGTAGGGAAGGGGGAAAAAAAAGCGGGTCTGAAAAGAACTCGGGGATTTTCCAAGCGACCTCGCCGCTAAAATGGGGGACGAAAAAGACGTACTGACGGTTCAATTTCCGTCGTGAAATATAAAAGGACCGGCAGCAATGACCTCAGACAGAGTAATAAGAAAAGCAAAAAGAAAAAAGGGGAGGCAGAAAGGAACTAGGAATATACTGCAAGGAAGAAACCACTAGCTGAAGGGGAAGGCGTCGAGCGATATTGCGAGCTGAAACTCGTTCGCTAAGCTCATTGGGGGAAGAAGAGAGGAAGAAAAAAGGATGGGTGACGAACTATGGATGGGGCAAAGCCAGGTCAGGATCGGGAGATAGAGAAAAACCAAATGAAAGAACAGGGAGAAAAAAGAAGAAAGATTGTCACTGAGAAGTAACTCGGGTCTCCATCCGAGGAAAAGAAACGAAAAATGACGCCGTTCTAGGCCGAGAAAAACCATGCTGAAAAAAAGCGATGAAGCCAAAAAAACTCACGCAAGAGGAGAGAAAGAAGGAAGAAGACCCTATAATGGGTGGGTCGAACGAAAGACGAGAAAGGGGGGTCAGATACACAATGTCTCGATTCTCGCTCTCGCATGAGGAAAGGGGAAGGAATTGACCGAGTCGGTACTAAAACCACATTGTTGCACACCCCCACACAACAGAAAAGAGAGGGGGGTAAAACAGATGATTGGAAAAAAGGATAAAAGAAAACGCATGAGACAGAAAATCAGTCATTCTCGACGTCCGGAAGGGTCAAGGCAAAAAGAAGGAGAGTTTCCGGCGATGGAACGCGTCGCAAACGGATGGTTGAAAATGAGACAGAAAAAACGCAATAATAGAAGGCTAAGAAACCAGAAATGGAGGAAAACGCGGACATCTGACACGGATTTTTCAGCAAGGGACACAACTTGCGCAGGGTTCGGCTGGTGAGAGAAATTGCGGAAAGTGGAGGATCCAACGAACCGACGCTGAAAAAGGGGTCACAAGGTGAAAAGCCAAAATCTTACCATTCGAAAAAGTGTGCTTGGAGCAAGAAAACTCAGAGGGAAGGAAGCTGAAGCTCTTGAAGGAGGGCTTACCAACGGAGCCGGAAAAAAAGACTAGACCCGCGGAAGAAGAGTTCAAGGAACTTGTTTCAAAACAATGTTGACAGAATCGGAAGCGCCGATCAGGAGGGAGATTTACTGGGGGATGGGAACGGGTGTTGTCGTTAACCGATGGAAGGGAAAGGAGGGAGGGATGTCGGTCATGAATTCGGAGGGAGAAAATCGACGATTTCAGAATGCCCTTGTTCTTGGTGAAAAAAAAAAAAACAGGATACCGGCGGAGGGAAAGAAAAGGAACGTAAAGGTTCGACCCGTGATTGGAAAAAGAAAGGGCATTCTTCAAATGGTAAAAAAAAAGGGGGGAAAAAGGGGGGGGGGAGGTTTCAAAGTCAGGGGGGAACTCTACTATTATAGCGAACCGGAGCAGCACCTTTCCATCGCCTAGAACGTCAACCGAAAAACGCGAAAGGGAAAAAAAAAAGCTCGGTAATAGATCGTGGGGGATAATTGGAGTTAACAAGGGGCGGGGGGAGGGCTATTCGAGGAGAAAAAAGTTGACCGCGATATCGGCCGGACGGAAAAAAGCCTCGGGCTACGGGGTTCAAAAAAAGGCTACGAACTGCCTAGGCGCGGCGCAAGAGAAAAGGGGGGACGAAAAAGGAAGAAGTTCGGGATTTGAAGAGAAAGGCCGCATCCGTCTCAGACCGGGAAGCTCGGGAAGGTAATGATTCCTATATCACTCATGGAATTCACGAAAAAAGAAGGATAGGAACAAATCCTGAGAGAGGTAGAAAAAACAGCGGTTGCAAGATTGCTGCCGTCTAAGAAAAGAAAGGATGAATAATCTCCAGTCCTCAACAAGGAGGGGCAATATGGAAAAAAGGTCAAGTGAAAAAAGAGAAAGGGGGACACAAAAAGGGTTAAATGGTCTCTCGTCATACGCGAACAAAAGACGCAATTTTGGCGCTCTATGCGCGATGAATCATCACAATTCGCGCGTTACGGAAGGTTATACGGACATTAAGAAAAAACCCGCGAAGCTAAAAACGACTGGGGGTAATAAATAGATAAATAAGGCGTGAGACTTATTCGTCCAAACAGCTAGAAAAAAAAAAGGAAAGCCCGTTGAAAGGATGGGGAAGATAAGCCGTGGAAATGACATGAAAAAGCTTATGCTCGGGGAAAGAGGGGGTGGGTGGAACCGAAATAGGAGAGCAATACCAAAAAAGCAGGCGACATCGGAGTTAGGACGTCTCCCCGCGAGGAGAGAATGTGGGAACTGGGGGGGGGGAGGAGGGGCTGGAGCTCGACCTCAAACAAAAAAAGAGGACGTAAGAACAAAGTGGGAAGCAAAGTCACTTGCTGGAGAGCCTGTGTTTAAAGATTGAACAATCCCTCTAAGGGGGAAAATGGGGGGGGATAGGAAATCCGTGGGGGATTGGGGAAAACAATCAGCGGGAGGCTTAAACGAATTTCCTGTCAAATTTGAAGGGGAAACGTAACCTGGAAGTGTTAAAAGATAGGGTAACACCAGCAAATATGGTGAAAAGGAAAAAGATCCTTCTTTTGATGGGGGAAGACACCGGAGGAGGACAGTTATCTTCGGGAGCAAAAATTCTTCAATCTAGAAGGAAAAGGCAAAAAAATCCAATCAAAGTTGATTGGAAGGCTTTGAAATATAAGCTCGCCCACAGTGGAGGGGGAGATGAAATGTTCAGGGAAACGGGAAAACGAAGAACGAAGAAAAATCGCCAATTAAGGGGGTCGGAGAATATTCCCCTCACTGAAAAAGAGAAGGCATGACCAAGGGCAGAAAACAAACCAACTCTCCGACTCATTTCCCTTCAGCCGTTACGGGGAAAAAACTCTTTGAACAAAAAGGACCATAAGTTGCCAAGCCGAGTTGCTCAAAGTCTGAAAAGTACCAATACCACACCCCCTTTCAGAACATTTTCGACATCCAAGCGACAAAAAAGGAAAAGGAAGGAAAAATTAAAAGAGGGGGTACTGTGCAAATCTAGGGCAAAAAAAGGATGAGAAAGGAAAAAAAGAGAAAAAAATTGAATTGCGCTTTAATACATCGAGGAAAAAGGGAGCGGAAATCGCCCGCTGGGGGGTTTTTCGCAATTTTTCGAATGGCAACGCCTTGTAACGGCCCGCAAGGGAGAAAAAAAAAGGAAAGGAAAAAAAACGCAAAAGGGGGGGAAAAAAGTCTGCAGCAAACGACTTTCCTTATTCCCTAAAAGAAACGGCTGCCGGTAAGGTGAGCGAGAGGGGGGAAATCGTGGGAGAGATTTGTTAAAGGTGCTTGCGAGGGGTGAGAAGGGAAAGAAGAGCTATTACAAAAAAGGGAGGTTGATGTCGGTGGGGGGAGAGATGCGGGCGAATACTCCAATTACTATAAAAGTGCAGGAAAGACTTTCCCGATCCAGATATATAATCCCTGGTGTGATCCGGATGGAAGGGCCTAAAAAAGAAGATAACGAAGAAAAAAAGGAACTTGGCCAAAAGAGGTGGGTTGCCTGGAAATACGGAATCTTCACACTTCTCGTGGCAAAACTGAATGCAACGGGGTTTTGACCTACATCAGTCGATCAGAAAAAGGGACTTAAGGGCGAGGAACCGGTAAGCAAAGTGAAGGAAACTACTCTCCGATATGATATAAGCCAGTGACGATCTCCATAAAAACGGGAAAAAAACCGGGGGCGGGGAAAAAAGAAGCTAAAGAAAGAAGTGGAGGTTCAAATAGGGGGGGGCCGAAATAGCGGGGGGCGGATTCGAGACATCGTCGGAAAAATCAACTCACAGCCAGTTCACGAGAGACTAGAATGGGGGAGAAACCGAGAGAAAGACCATCTTAATTGAGGAGGCCTGAAAACTTCCTAACGGAAGACCCCCAAGCCGGAAGAAAGGTGGAGGTTTTCCTAAAAAACTGATAGAAGAAAACGAACAAATCGTCGCACCTATTCTGGGTTCTTCTAATCTAGAACAAAGAAAGGAAAAAAAATTGAAAAAAAAAGTTCTTGGTGACCCAAAAAAAACTCTAACTCTTATCCAGGGGGGAAAACCCGGCCGAGGTAAAAAAAGCAGCGGAACATCGCTCGCGCAAAGCCTCTCCCGTGAGAGCACCATAAAAAAGGTGGAAAAAAAAAAAGAGGGAGGGATTAAATGCAAACGGACAAGGGGTAAACAAACGGTGAGGGAAAGGGTAAAACTATAGGAAATAACGAAAATCATTAATGTCTCTTTAAAAGAGGAAGAAATGAAGGGGTGGAAGGGCACCATCGTGAACCGCCGGTTTGGAAATTGGTAGAAGTCCGGGAGATAAGCTAAATGTAAGGATGAAAAAAGAACGCCACTACGGAACAGAGAATCGCTGCCAGGCCGTCGACTCCTGCAAGAAGGGAGAGGAAGGTCTGGAAAAAAAGAACAGAGTTGCTGCCCCCCAGTGGCTTGAGCAAAGACGAAATAAAGGGCCAAGGACCGAAGAAGGGGGGGGAAAAAAAACCCCCACCCGCACAGGAGAAATCAGTTGGAAGGGGCTGGCCAAGAACGGCGAAACTTTGAGGGGGGAGAATATACAACGTAAAAAACCTTCCCAGAACTTCGGTCGAGGAGAAGATGGGGGGTGAGAACTAAAGAGGAAGAAGAAAAAAGACGAACGGGAAGGGAACGCGTGCAACTTTCCCGGTGGCTGTCTTCTCCGTTCCCAAAAGAACGAGGTGAGAAAAAACAGCTGTCAATACCCTTCCAATTGCTACTCTTCGGGGAAAGTAAAAAGGGGAAAAACAAAAGAGGAAAAAATCAGAGCAATACCAAGGGTTCGTTCAAATCCATCACAGGTAGCCGGTCAGAGGAGAAAAGGAGCCTCCGGAAAGAAACTAAATCGCCGAGAACAACGACACTCAGAGGGGAAGAAGAGTCTGAACTGGATGTCAAAAGAAAAGGTTTCAAAAAAAGTGAAAAACAAGCTCTCCCCTTAAAGGCGGAACAAAGAGGGGAAAAAAGATTCAGCCCAGTCAGGAATCGTTGAAAAACTCTAAGAGACGGCCCAAGGCGAGAGGGGGGAGAATAACTAAGGAACGAGGGTAAACTCAAAGAAAGGGGGGAAAAGCGAAAGAAAAATAAGGACTTTTCATAAAGTTCGTGGGGGGCAATGGGTAACCGCTGTCTCTAACCATAAAACTTGTGCTCAAAAGAAAACGTCCGAAGAGGAAACCAAAGAAGGCGCCAAAGCCGAACAACCATAAATGTGAATTCTTTCAAAAGACAAAAAGCCGAGCTAAAACGCCTAAATTTCGGGGGACCGGGAGAAGGGGGGGCTGATTCGGGAAAGGGGATGGGAAGATTTCGAATCAACCCGCATGGTGAGCTCCGTCGTCCCCAAAAAAAGACAGACGTGGCGCCGCAGCAAGACGTGAGAAGGGGAAAGGGTGCTTGGCCAGCTCGACTAAGGAGATAGCAAAGAAAGAAATCTGGGGAAAAGAAGCGGTCGTAAACGAGGGAGCAATCGGAGGTCGTCAAGGAAACGTCCGAGGGAAACAATCGAGAGAGCCGAAATAGGAACCAGGCGCGACAGTAGAACTGACTCCCAAATGCAGCGGGACCGGAAAAAGGAAAAAGATAGAAGCGGGAAACTTAAAAAAGGGAGAATAGGAAAAAGATAATCAAAAATGGTGGGCAAAAAAGAGAGGGAGACCTGACGTTTTTTCTTCGCGGGCATTACTACAAAAAATCTCCAGGGTTCCGGATCAGAGTCGAGAAAAAAACAACGGGTGAGAGAAGAGAGAATTAAAATCCCTGGGGAAACTGGGAGGGCTGGTCATCCAGGTCAACAGAAATAGCGCCGTTCGACAGCCAGAAGCGAAACCATGCTGCTGCGCAGAGGCGCGCCGCAGCTCTGAGCGCGAGAAAAAAAAAAAGAAAAAAGAGCAGGGGTCTGGGGTCACGGGAAAAAGAGGAGGCGAGAAGGAAAAACCCGAAAAGTGGGAAACACGTTTGGGGCTCGATTCACGAATTAGGGCACTGAAGGAAATTGAAAGAGTCACAGAGGGGACAGGAAAAGAACGTCATTTACGAGCTGGTCGCACCGAATTAAGGGCGGCTGAGTAAGAAGGTAAGAAACCAAAGGACGTTCGGACAGAAAAGAAAGAAAATTGACTCGGACCTGCACTGTCGCACAGAAGTGGGAAAAGAGGGTAGGGAACGACTAGGGTAACACTCATTCTTTGGCAAATCACTGCCACGCAAAACGAAAAAAGACGGAGAGGAAACTGGGGAAGGTGCGGGCGAAACACGGAAAGGAAAGGTTCACTCTCACTACTGAAAATCCTGCTCATGTAAAAAGGCTTTCTACGTAAGCAGGACTGCGAACTTTTCTTAAATCGCGCAAAGAAGAATGGGACTCGACAGCGAGAAACTGAGGAAAATCTGAAAATCGGGGTTGGTGTCTTTAGGGGAGGAGACAAACATATACCGCTCGTCACGGGCCGGAAAGAAAAATTGCCAGTCCAAGAGACCCATCCG
>Ga0179593_1651084_pt1 | contig 13007 bp, 20 predicted proteins | sample CZODoug2_1_08_16_FD_185931 | JGI IMG/M metagenome (GOLD analysis project Ga0179593, IMG submission 185931) | Vadose zone soil fungal communities from Angelo Coast Range Reserve, California, USA - CZODoug2_1_08_16fungal (PacBio error correction) | ecosystem: Environmental > Terrestrial > Soil >...
CCAGTAGCTAGGGCCGGGAAATCAGAAAAAGAAGGGGAAGGGGATTTTTGGGGAAGTTAAATTATGCGCGGGGGCCACTTTACCTTTCGCTGAAAAGACCGCGGGGCCGTGTCGCCAAAAGTATTTCTGGATGGGGACAGGAGAGGAAGAGCCTTTGAGGAAGAGGAGAAGAGTCACCAACCAGAGGAGTCGGCGTCGGCTACTCCCGGAAAGGGAACGGGGGAGAAGTCCGAAGCGGGCCATAGGGGAAAAATCAGCTGGGGTGAGGGAAAAGGATGGGGGAAAGGGACAACATTGCAAAAGGTCAGCTATTTCTGGACTACGTGTAAAAAAATGGGGACAGCCGGAAAATTTCCTGAATTTCAAAGGGGTGGTGGCAGGTTGGGGGAAAAACCACGGAGATGGGGAGGGTTGGGGGAGGGGAAAAGGGCGCGGACGAAGTCGTATTACTTTTATAGGAAAGCGCTGCTCGAAGGGCGGAAGGGAAGTCATTGGATTGGTTATGACTGGGGAAGAAGGTCAGGAGGACTATAAGGCTGCGGGGCGCACAGAAGGGGACTGCTTTCTTACATTTCACAGGATGGATGGCGGGGATTTCGACAAGAAGCATGGAGGGGGGGATGGGGGGGGGTGACGGGGGGGGGGGGGGAAGGGTAAAAGGAATGAAAAACCAAAGGTGTTTCAAATTTTTGTCTCCTTGTGTTCATATTGCAGAACCGATGTGGGGGGATGGGGCGGCAAAAAAAAAGGGAGGAACGGCAGAGGGGAAAACTGAGGGAACCTATAACCCATCTAATATCTGAAAAAACGTGGGGATTTGCTTGGTGGTTGAGAGTAAAGGGGGAGAAGTGGCTCAACCCTGGAGAGGGTGCTAGAAAGAAGGGAGGGGGGAAAAAGGTCACACAACATTTTCGGTGGGTGGTGGGGCCTCAAGATTTGACGGAATACGTTCAATCAGGGGAGGAGGTGAAGGGAGGGGGGGGGATGACTGGGAAAAATGGTAAGGTACTCTTCAAGTCAGGGCGGAAAAAATTCCGCGGGAGAACGATCTCCCAGAAAGCGGGGAGGGAGGAGGGATTGGATGGGGGCCCAAGGGGGGGTAGAGTTTTCTCGCTTTACGTACCAACGCGGAAACAGGTACGTCGCGGGACGGTGCCCCGTCAGGGGGGAGAGGGCGTCAAAAGAGGGAGCTTTGGGGAAACGAAGATTTCTCGACAATTTCCTTTCACCCTTTTCGGGGTCGCCGCGATCCTTGTAAATGAGTGGAGGGAATAGATTCAAGGGGAAGTTAAAGATACATGAAATCCGATTATGCGGGGAAACGCCATTCTGGTGCAAGAGGGGCAAGCCAACGGAGTTGTGAGTCGTTAATACGAACTGGGAAAGGGGGGGAAAGGGGCGGGTGCAGCTGGTGAAGGGGGTTGGAGAAACGTCAGAATCGGGGGAAAAAGTACTTAAATGTGCGGGTTCCCAAATCGATGAGGGCTGGTTTGCAGGGGCAATCGGAACTGGGGGGAAGGGGAAAAAAACCGGTCTTTCTAATCATCCGGCTGAAGCTGTGATGCTTGAATGGACAGCAATTACCTCTTGAAGCAAGGGATAAAGAAGGGGCACCCAAAGGAAAAGGGGGAGGAGGGAATTGAAGGAATGACAGCGAAGGTATTCGGACCTTCCTGCGAACAGGGAAAAAGAGAAAAAAAACAGGTGCAAGGGGTGGGCGGGGGGAGAGGAAGAGGCCAAAGGGGTCAAGGACTAATCAGTCGGTATTTGTGGCCAGTTACCAATGGTGTGGGCTTGGGAACAGTGGTGGAAGTTCGGGGTGGTAAGAGAGGGGGGGGCCGTGCAAAAGGGGAAGAAGGTTGACCAGGAGTTCATACGACAGGGGGGGGTTGCTGGCATTACAAGAAAAAATCCCCTCGTCGCCTACAGAAAACACCGGGAAGAGGGAGGTAGCGACCAGGGGTGGAGAACTATATAGGAGATTGGAAGTTTTCTCGGTACTCCGTCGAAAGGAAAAGGTGGGGTGAGGGACGGCGAAGGAGTGGAACTGAGGTCGGGGGAAAAAAGACTCTGAAAGGAATAAGGATTGAAAAGGCCTCGTCGAGCCTGGAAAAAAGGGGGTGTTGGCGGTGAAAGGGGGATGGAGAGGAAAGGGGTGGGCACCTGGAGGATCTGCCTCGGCGATTTGAGACCGTCGAGGTTGCTGCCACCCACTAGGGAAATTGGGACCTTGGACGTGAGAGGGGAGGCTTGAATTGAGTATTAAAAACGTCTCTCATTTACTCCAAGTGGGCATGGGATAGAGTGGGGAGGACAGCTTGGGAGTATAGTCCTTATTCTCTTAAACTATTTCAGTGCTTTGTACCGAGGAGAAGACATCCAAGATTCGGAGGCCTAGGTGAAAAGAAGAGGAGGGGGCCCAGGGATGTCCTGCTGGGGGGGTTTCGCTTAAAGCGGGGGGATTTTAGATTAGTTCATGGGTGGAATCATAGAAGTAGGAACTTAATCTTTATTATGGAGAAGGGGGGGGTTAGGGGGTCAAAAAGGAAGGCTGTTTCTAGGAGATGTGAAGGATAAAGACTGAGGCATCGTGGGTGCAAAAGGCGCGAGAAGGGGGGGATTGGGGGACAGAACGTGCCACTTTTTGTATTAAAAAAATGACATTTACAGCGACAGCGGCACGGGTCGGACATTACGGGCGGAAAAGAAGGAGAAAGAGAAACCGTATGGTCCAAACCCCTTTGTTTTCGATGGGGGGGGTAGGGCCACGCCGGAGTTGCACTTTTAAGGGGAGGGAGGGGGTGCTGATGGGGGAGAAGACACGGAGGAACGAGGGGGGTCTCCTTTAATGGGGTGAGTAGCTGGCGCAATGGTGGGGATGCGCCACTGGACATGGGAGAGGGACTTCCGGACCCGTCCGAACTTGGGCAGGGGGCTCCATTTCGAGGTGGTCTGAACGAAGGAGGGCAAGAGGGGGGGGGGAAAAAAGTGCTTGAGCTGGAAGTGGTCTGCGGGTGGTCGAAAAAAGAAGAGGGCCGCTTCGTCGTAGGGGGGTGTATGATAAGAGGGCTGTAGAGGGATGAAAGAGAAATTTCGAACGTCAGCTCCTGAATTTGGGTGGCCGGCGCGGAGGATGGTCTTGCATTTCACTGCGCTGGGGTTGGGTCATGGAGGGGGGAAGATTCATCGGCGGGAAGGGACTAAAGGGTGGCAGTAGAGGCGTACGACGGGGGAGGGACGTCCTTTTCGTCGGGGGGAGAAAAAGATGGGGAATGAGTCCTTAAAGAGGTTTCCGCATTGGAAAACCCTATCTGCACAGGCTGAGAATAGGCTGCTGCTGCATAACGAGGATCGAGATACAAAAAAACCTGAGGGGAGGAGATATATAGCCTTGTGGCGCCTCAAGGGCAGAAGGCATAGTTACTTTTTCAAATGGCGCCGGCTGAGAGCCATACGACAGCGGGACCGCTCATAAAAAATAGATCGCGCATAATTAAGGAAGCGGAACAAAAGGCGTGAACGGACGCAACAGCAGCAAAGACAACGCGCTGCGGACAACTCCAGAGAAGAATGGAACCAGCCCAGGGCATTGTTCCGGGAAAAATGAGAGAGGGGCCCCTCTAAAGCCGCATCGATACGACGAAGCGCGAATTCGAGAATACAACAAAGGGAATTCAGAAGAGAAGAAAAAGCAGGAATGCAAGAGGAGTCTGCGTTGCCAAGTCCAGAGAACGGAGCAGCAAAACAAGGAACTATCTACCGGGAAAGAAATGCATGACAGGGTGACAGGGGGACAGGACATTGATCGCCATACTCAGAGAAGTCGCAGCTCGACGTTCCTCCCGTTCAATGAAGGGATCTCACAACTTCAAACCATACGAAAATAAGTAGGACAAGAGGGAGCGCAACAAAGATGGAAGGGGGGGTTGTGGACTCAATGTTTAGATTATCCTTCCTGCAGCGGAGGATGGAAAGTAGAAATCCTGTAAACTGTAAGAAAAAAAAAGGAAAGGTGATTCCGGAACGCGCGAGGGATAGGGAACTTGCCGAAGCGTCCTATCGCGGAACCAATCACGAAAAACGAAGCAATTCAAGGTGTACGCAAAAGCCAACTTCAGAGGCCCGCAACTTCCGAAAACGCCGGGAAGGACTTGCACCGTTCTATGCTGAACCAGGAAGAGAATACCGCAAGAGCTCCTCACGCGATATCTCACGGGAAACTTTCTTTAACAAGCGCCACTCGGAGAAGAGAGGCGTAACAGATTTGGGCAGCGGAAAAAGGGACAAGACGTAAATCTAAAAGTATCGTCCACCAAGGAGCAACTAACGATAGACCCAATGGGCAGAGAGCAAGGCGGAAAAAGAAGAAAAAGGACAGGGCTACTGTCTTAGACTTAACAAAGCGGCTCCTTCGTTCCTAAGATGTCTAGAAGATAACTCCGGAGAGTAAAGCCTATTAATTATGACTCCTAAGACCTAAGAAAAATGGCAAAAACTCCTCAAAACAAACTGATAGAAAGAGAGAAGATCTCTCTTCGAGATTCAACTTATAAAGAGGTTTCGAAAGCAGAATATCGCCGAGAACAGGGGAGCGACGAGGGTTCAGGTCGACAATGCCCGAGAAAAAAACTTCGAAATCTCGGGAAAGACTATCTAAGACGGCTCCTCTAAGGAAGGGGGGATGTGGGACTGGTGTCCAGCAAAGAACTGAAATTGGATTTTTTATGGGTTTAGTTTCAAATCACACAGCAAAAAAGGTCATGAACGGGACGAGATACCAAATTCTTTACTGGAGGAATCGAAACGAAAAACGGAAAAAGAAAGAGAGGGGGGAGAAAAAGGGGAACAAAACATCTTGGTAAATGGCCAACAAACTTCTTACTTCTGATTTTGAGTTGTATTTTGAGAAGAAAGCGCCCGCCGCAAGAAACAAAGGGCAAGACCTTGGGGCTAAATTTCGCAACTGAAAGGAGGAATCCTTCGACAAGGGAAGAAGGGAAAAGAGGACTAAACGCAGTCAAAGTTGCCCAGAAAACGGACAGGTGCAGTCCAGAGGTAATGTTCTGTACCACAAAAAACAAGTTCCATTTTGATTTTTCGAAATAACAGTAAAGAACGAGAGAATTGGGGCAAACCCAAAAAACAAACCCACAAACATACATAAAAGGTACGGAACAAGACACTTCAAAGATATTTGGGGGGTAGAATAGATTTCATCAAAGAACACGGACAAACGAAGAAAAGATTCTTTAACCTCAGTTAAAGAGCCAAGAAAAGTTACAAAAGAAACCTAGATACAGATCTAAACTAAGGTGAGGGACACGTAGGTAAAACCTTTCTGTGAAGAAGTCCTTGAGAGTTCGTCTAGAACCTCCACCGTCAGCTGAAAAAAAAAGCCGACAAGGATCGCTGAGAAACTACCACAACTGATTGAAAAATTAAGGAGCACAAGAGTGCGAACACTAGAAAGGAAAAGTACGATCTCCCGGCGATTTGGAACTGCTTCCAAAAAAAAAAGTTTATACAGAAGGCTGGAGGGGATTTGCATCTTGCTCTACAAAAACGAGACAGCTCGTGTCTCTTCTAGAAAATTATAGGTCAATCCACGTCTCGTTGATTATGTCTCTCACCAGCTCGTGGGGGTCAGAGTACTAAGCGAAAAGAGAAGGTATGTATGCACCGAAAGGAGGCTGCGCCTGCCCCATAAGGACCATGTTTTTAACTCTTATTCTTAGGGGGCTTATCTTGAGTCGGCAAAAACGGAAAAAAATTGTGGTGGGGATTCCACTTAGAAGGGAAGGAAAAGTGCAAGGGGAGGAAAAAATGGAAACCCCACATTTAAAACTAAAGAAAAGGACCTATCAACGTTTTTGTGTACGCAGGGAGGGGGTTCTTGAACGCAGTGTTAGAAGACGGGGGCGTTGAAGAAGAGGGGCGAACACAACTGCATAATGAAAAAAAAGAATGAGTGGGGACCAAGGGGGGGAGAAGGGGCACAGCACAAGCACCAGGCACCAGTGCCAACTAAAGGCGGAGTGAAAAACAACGAGTTTCTCACACGAGACACCGAACGGGGGGAGAAGGTAAGATCTCGTCCAGACAATGACAACACCTGCCAGCCGGATGAAAATCTGAAAAAATCGGAGAGAAAAGAGAACGAAGCAAAACACTTCCATCAAGAAAGGATCCGCTTCAACACAACGAGATAAACAGTCTTGGCCAAACCGACACCAAAAAACAGGGGGGTGAAAATGCTAGAATGTAAGCAGATCAAGACGAAGTAAGAACGGGGGAGGAACAAGTGTGGTTCAACATCCCAGGTCGATGTATTAAAAAACTGCGGAAGGGGCAAAAAAAAGGAAAAAGTCCTGGGCGTCGACGAGAAGGCCCGGGAATCTTTGGGCGGGAGGGGCGGATCCTAATATATCCAAAACGCTTCCAAGAAAAAGGTCCCCAAAAAATCCCAAAGGAGTTTTTTACGACACCGGGAACGGCTGCCCATTTCATTACTTCATGGTTCAAAACGCCGCATCCGATCAAGGCCATAACCGAGGAAATGGACGTCTGCGGAAGGCGAGTAGTCTCGAGAACAAAAAACGGAGGGAGTAAAAGGAGGGGGGGAAAAGGGTAGAACGACTTCCGAATAGAATCAGTCGTGGTGCATTGATACGGATGAAAAATCGGGGCCTTAGGGACGATGCAAAAAAAAGCGGGGGCCAGGTGTAGGGGGGGCCCCATGGCCAAGATGGGGGATTCGGGACGGGGAGCGGAGTCCGAAAGGGGGAAACCAAGAGATGCAGTCCTCGGCGTGAAAAGAAACTAAAAGGGGGAGGAAAAGCGAAGGAAGAATACGGTTAAAATAAAGAGGGGAGACGGATGGTTAAATGGAAAAAAATCACAAAGAAAAGGCGAGTGGACGATAGGCGTGGTATAGTCGCCGAAGGAAAAAGGGTAAGAAATCATTTCAAAAAAGGGGGGGCGGTTGGTAAAGGAACGAAGGGTTCAGAGGTAGTTGGGGGATCGAAAGGAGGCGAATTCTGGGGAGCGGTGGAAGGAGAGTTAGATCGCTGCTCCGAGGCCTAGAGACGTCAGAGTGGTGGGGTGAGAAAGGAGTGGTGAAAATCAGAGGTGGGGCAGAGATTAGGAAAACGAAGATCACAGGCAGTTGGGAAGAGTAGGTAAAATTGCACAAGTCAATGTCGCTGGATTCGGGCCACTACATGGGGACGGTGAAGGGGGGACTGGGGGAAAATGGTTTCATACCAATGGTTGGTCATCATTATATCTTGGGGGGTCAAGAAGGGGTTGAGATTGAAGAACTTTGGAGGGCAGAAAAAAGAGGGAGGAAAAAGAAAAAGTCTTAACATGTCATAAAAACGAGAGCTCAAAAACGGGGGGGTTGGAGGTGTTTCGAGGAAATTGGTATTCAAAGGGTTCAAAAACACGTACAAAATTGGCGCTACTCTCGAATGGAAAAATATCCAACAGGTGGCACTTTTTTATCAAGAAAGTGGGGGCCTCAAGCCTCGTTTCACAATAAAAGCGTGGCGGAGGGGGAAAGGAGGAGCTTTAGGGGACAGGAGAAAGTCGATTCAAGTCATGAGAGAAAAAAGGGCCGCGGAAAAATGGGGAAAGAAAAGAGGCGATCTAATCTTGCGAGGCACGGAGTGCTTATAAAAGAGTACCAGACGGAAAATCGTAGAGGGGGTGCAGGGGAGAAGCCGTGCAGGAGGGGAGAAAAAAGATAAGAAGAGGACGTAAGCGGGTGTGGCGCAGGGGAATTTGAAACAAGCCGTTTAAAGGGAGCGATATCCTTGTCAGATGGTCTTTAAGGAAAAATCAGGGAGAAGGGAGCGAAGCAACCGGTAGAAGGGCGGAGCCCGTTCGCTGTTTCAAGAGTTTCCCAAAAAAGATTTGGGTAGAGAGGATGAAAAAGTGGGGGGGGGGGCGGGGGAAAGACGGGAGGGAAGGGTGAGATCGGGGGGGACCTGTAGGAAGGGTCTTTGCCCCACAGAATGGGGAAAAAGGTGTGTGTTCAAGGGAGAGGGTAGGGGGAAGTTGTTTTTTTGGGGTTAAACAGTCCCGCTGTATCGTGACTGTAGTTTAAACAGGTAGTAAAAGAAAGGACCAAACAGAGAAAAGCTTGTGATGGATGGCAGGACACAGAGTACCGAAAGGCCAACAGGAGGCAAGAAAAGGGGAAAAGAGGACTTCGAACTTGTCCTGCAAGGGCGAGGTTCAAAAAAAATGGAGAAGGGAAGGAGAACAAAGGATCGATGTTCCGAAACAAGGGAGGTGACTGGGCTGGGAATGCCGCGGGCACTAAAAAAAGGGGAATAATTACAAGAGGAGGGTTGACCAGTACCAGATGTGTGTTCGACATAAACTTCGTGGTAAAAGGGGACTCGAAAAAAAGGAGGAACGATGGTGTAGCTCGTCCCGGTCAGGACCGGGAAAAGAAGGGGGTTTCTGGGCCAAAGTATCCCTCGGGAGACAGGGGGCACCAAGGAAGACGAGTGAATCAAACGCTAAGTCTAGATATCTGTGACACAGGGTTAAAAGAACGGAAACCTTGGCCATGGCGCAGACAGGTGCGGAGGATACTGCGGGGAGAAGGAGAAAGGTAGACTCGTTGCGGCGCTAGTCTAGAGGAAGACTCTTTGGGGGAAGTCGGAGAACGCCAAGGAAGAGAGGTAGGGTGACCTTAATCGTAACGCTCCCCCAGAGAGTAACTGATGAGGTGGCGTCAGCACCCGCGAGCCGATTGTAAACTGGGACTAAAGCAAAAATGAGGTTTTTTAACGAGAGACTGACGCAATGACCGGTCGCGAGGGGGGGATGATACGAGAGGAGAGCTCGTTTACGATTGCTTTGTTCTGCTATAAGAATGGAGATCATCTACCATTAGAACTAGAGGCGACGCGGGAACGGGAAAAGGGGGAGGGAGGTGTAAGATCGTTCTCGGAGGAGCTTGAGGTGAGTGCAAGGGGGGGAAAGAGAGGGGTCTCGAATTGGCCTTCCCTCCTTTTGTTCGGGGGGGAGGTCAACATTAGAGAAGGTAGGGGGGGAAAAAACTTGGCGGAGTTGTAGGGGATTGAAGGGGGTGCCGGCGGGGGAGACTATAACGCGCGATACTTGTCCCTAAACGGGCCAAAAAGACTTTTTTTCTTACGAAATCTTGCGTTTAAAAGTCGAATTGCATCGCCAAGGTCCAGCATTAACGCTGCCATAGGAATAGGAGATCTGACACCCAGAAGGAGGGGGCGCCACAACCCTTAAAGTTGGATTTACGACGTCTTTTCCGGGTGGGAACTTGGTTGCCCGGTTGAAGATGGGGGGGAGAGAAAGAAAAGTAGGAAAGTTCTTGAGATGGGAGGGTCACTTGGATGGGAGAGAATGGGGGGGGTTACTGTGGCCACCTAGGGATCTCCAGAAAAAGGAGGCGGTCGAGATGCAGGGTGAGAGACTTTTTTGCGGAGGAATCAGAGGCGAGCCGGATGCCTGGATGCGATCGTCAATTCTCGTTTTTGGGTATCTAATTATAAAAAAATGAAGAGTAAGGGGGGATTAGCTCGAGGGGAGGTTATAGGGGCCTTTTCTAAAAGGCGGCGTATTGGGATGGGGGAAGGAAAGATGAGGGAATCAGGCAGAGTGTGTGGGGTGCCCAGGAGGGATTAGCTGTTTAGCTCGCGATCATGGCGAAAACGGGAAAGAGGAGGGCAAGGGGAAAACCGGGCGGAGCGGCGCACGCAGGGCTGATGAAGGCCCTAAACTTGAATTGGGAAGCCGTTTGGCAAACTAATGCTGAGTCTGACTAGGGGGTCAAAGAAAAACCGGGGAAATCTCAAAAAAAAGGGAGAAAAGAATAGGGAAGGTCTTTCCTTCCGACCCCCGATCATAAAGGGAGTGGGCAAATGGCGTAAAAAGCTGAAGGAAGGTACACCTCCTTTCCTCTAAGTCAGCCGTAGAAGGAATGATCGAGAAAAGCGGTACAGGTCTCACTGCATAAATAAGAGAGACTGAATTCACAAACGAAATCGGCAAGGAAGTCACCAAGAACAGTCAAAGCCGTGAGAGAGCTCTTCGGGAAGACCAGGCCGCGAGCAGTCCGCACCTACTACAGAATCTCTCCTAAAAAAACGACGACTTCAAGAGAAGGCAAGAAAGGGGAAAGCAGCTTCCTACATCCGAAGAAATGAACAGGCTAGTGAACTCTTCCGAGTACATAAAGGGGGTGCACAGAAGGAGCAAAAAATTGCCTCAGGGCCAGCATAAAAAGACTCGCAATACAAATGAAAAGAGGGACCTAACCGTTGTTAGTACATTCTAAAAAAAAAAAAATCGAAACCGTGAACTCACGAAAGGGGGGATGGCAATCTTGAGAAGAATTCCAAAAAGACGAAATCAGAAGGGTTTGTTGGGTATTCTACGGTGAGAGAAGCGAGCCTTGGAGAGGAAAAGGTGGGCATTCGAAAAAGGAGCTGCCTGTAACAGATAGGGAGAAAATCCACCAAACAGGGGAGGTTGCAAGGGGCAGGAAAAGAATCGAGCGGATGTTTACCTCCCACGTGAAGATATCACATAAGGAAAAGCCCCAAACCCCGCAAAGTCCTTGGGTGTGACACCTTCAAACGAGACTTCCAAAAGAAGGAACGTAAGACACCCTAAAAAAGGGAAAGGTCCGTTCCCATAGAACGGAGAGGCAATCCACCCCAGCCCCGCAAAAACAGACCGGAGATAGAAAGAGCAAGAAAAACGGGAAAAAGTGAAAACTCTCCTCTTTCATACTATAGCAGGACATATGTGTTACTTAAGCAGAAAAGCAATCGTCCCTAGCGGAGAGAGAGCCTTACATATCAGATCTCGACTAAACTGAAAGAAATTGGTGGAGTAACACGCAAAAGGGGAAAAGGTCTCTTGCTGATCTCAGTGAACCCTGATAGCGAGGAATGGAAAGAAACATCGAGAGCCTATCAGAGAGCGCCTCCTATTAAATGGGGAGCACAACTCCTAAACGGCTCGCAAGCCATCAAACCCTCTCGACCGATCCTCCGCAAAGCTTCTCTCAAAGAAGACGTGGAAAAAAAAAGAGAACGGGGGGGGTGTCGCCAATAAAGAGGAAAGAGAAGTCTCGATGTCATCCTTCAGTACAGTCGAAAATAGGAGGGGGGGAAGGACCTAGCGTTGATCTGGAAAAAAACGATTCGGGCAGTTGCAAGGGTAAAAGAGAGACAGAAACGCGGAGGGGTGGTTTGGGGGGAAATGGGGGAAAAAAGAAAACCATCGGAAGTTACTGCGGTAAGATCTACAATTCGCTCTCGACGAAGGAAAAAGGAAAAGAGAGGGGGGGAGAAAATGCAACCCATCTGCTTGCCCCCCTCATTCTGCTGAGTTCGGAGGGTTATGGTAGGGAGGCGCTGAAAGCGGGCCGAAGGGAGATGCCATCACATGGACGCAAGGGGTGGAGGGATCTATCTTGGGCAAGCGCAGAAGACAGTAGAACTTGGGACCATGGAAGAGGGCACTCCCCTTTCTTTGCAAAGGCTGAATAAGAGAAGGGTTCAAAGGGGGATCTGGAAAGGGGGTCTGTCCATCCAAATATCACAGAGGAAGAGGTTTGGAGGGAGAATGTTCGACGGGAAAAGGAAAAACACCCGAGGTACTGGGGGCCCAAAAAAACCCGCCCTATCAGGTCCACACTACACGGATCAAGTTAAAAAGGGAAAGGGGAATACCAGGAAACAGCGCAAGGACAGAAGGGAGGGGAAAAACCCGATCGTTTTCCCAAACGAGCTAGCCTCTCAAACAAGGTGGAGGGGAGGTGGGGAACCAAAAAGGTGGAGCCGGTCATCACCTACTCTTTCATGCTTCGAACCGCCAAAAGGAGCTTAAAAAAAAAGATCGCGGGTTCTACGGCCACGTAAACGACATGGCCACAAAGATTACGACGAGGAGTACTCGCCGAGAGAAAAGGACGGGGGCTTCAAAAAAGCGTACAATTTCGCGTAAAGGGGGCTATGCCGAAAAAAGAATTAAGGTAACAGAAGATCGCCTGAAGCAAGGAAATGGGGGGGGGATTCAAAAAATCTGGCTCCAGGTAACCTCTTGAAAGCGTCCGGGAAGGAAAGAAAGAGAGGACCTTCCCCTCCGCCACGGGTTGAACGCTATTCGTCTTCGCCAAAATCAGATGTTTGATTGAATCGGAAAAGAAAATTGGGGGGGGATCTTGGAACACGTGAGGTGCGACGCCGGGCGAAAAAAGGGCCGAAACATTCTGGACGAGGAAAAAATCACTCAAAATCAAAAGGGGGGTAACTCTCTTGTTTCTCGTCCCAAAGGGTAAAAGAGGGCAGAAGAAGAGGGGCGACCACTCAAAGCGTCTGCAAAAAGAAATAAAAAACAAAAAGAGGGGCCAAAATCTAAGTGACAATTGGGAACAGTAAGTGACCAGCAGTAACGAGCCGTCAAAACCCCGGAGTTGTCAACAAATCACAGTGAACCTGTTGGGGGAGCCGACCGAGAACAGGGGAGAGGGGGGAGAATGAGAGATCCGGAAACCGACGACCCGTTTTAAACGGAAGGGAAAAGTCCAACTGATTCTCCTCGCAGTCCGCGCAGAGAGACTAAAACGGAAAGAACAAAATAAGGAAGCGCAGGGGAGGAAAGCAAGAATGAATCGTGTAAACTTGTGGGGGAAAGGGAGGAAAGGTGGTCCTTGGGGTCACGACTATTTCAGCACTCAAGCCGCGCCGGGAAAGGGTTTCACTTCAAAAAAGTGGTTGAAACAACGAGCGAAAGAGGGAGTCCTATGAGGGAGGTCAGCTGGGGAAGGAGAAGGACTGGGCGAAGGACAAGAGAACTCTCTGTGGGGTGACTTGCGCTCCGAAAGAACCAACACCTTAAAGGTACGCAAACGTGCTGCAAAAGAAAAAAACGGAAAAGACGGAACGGGAAAGCTAAACACTTGGGCCCAAAAGCCCATGGCCAAGGAGGGGCGTCCGCTACCA
>Ga0179593_1697187_pt1 | contig 13007 bp, 21 predicted proteins | sample CZODoug2_1_08_16_FD_185931 | JGI IMG/M metagenome (GOLD analysis project Ga0179593, IMG submission 185931) | Vadose zone soil fungal communities from Angelo Coast Range Reserve, California, USA - CZODoug2_1_08_16fungal (PacBio error correction) | ecosystem: Environmental > Terrestrial > Soil >...
GTAAGGAGTTTCTCTCCAGAAAACAGAACCCTACTCCGGTCATACATCCATCGCACACCGGCACCATTTCGAAAAAAAAAAGACAAACGCGGCGACGAGGAGCGGAGAGGTTGGCGGGGGTTAGACTTCGGGAAAGTAACTCAAACCAACTCGGTCGGGGGTGGGCCGGGACTTAAGCCAAAGGGGTCATCTCTTCGCAAGGGGAGGGGTGGCTTCAACGGCGGGGGGAAAGGGTAAAGTTTAGAACAAGACCGCAATTCGAGTACCTGATGGTCTACAACAAGATGGGGGGAAAATCTTTTAGCAAGAAAAAAGTTGGGCGAACCAACTCCAAAAGCACTTCTCTTTTCATCGTAGATCTCATCAAACAACAACAAGATATATATATCTCGAAATCCTTGCTGTACTAGAAGGATACTCCATCCTGTAGCTCCCCGCTTGATGCTTCAGGGTTTTATTCCAAGAAAGGTCGTGGAAAGAAGGGATATCGTTCGGGAGGGGTTCGTCACCTCCGTGATATAATGTTGGCAATGCGAAGGAGGTTCCTTTTTTGCGATTGAAAAACAAAAGAGGAAAATGAACGTGGGAGTGCAAGAGGTTCTTGACCGAAGGGAGAATATTTCCACAGCTAATGCCGTATCGGAAAAAAAAAGAAAAGGGACTTTGGTCAGGGGGGCCGGTTGTTGAAAGGGTATTTTATTACCAGGAAGAGTTCTGGACTATCCTGTTTCCGCGAAGAGGGAGAAACGTCAGTAAGGTTGAACCCTTCCAGGTCGGGGGGTGGATCGTGGTTTTCCAGGAGAAGGATTTAGGAAGGGGTGAGCCGTCTACGAAAAGAACTTATTTATAAACAACGCCTAACAGGGTCGTTAAGCATTGAACCTCGGGGATCCGTCACGCAGAAAGAAGGTCGTCCATCGGGGGCGATGCTCTGATAGAAAAAAGAGGTACCCATGAGGGTGAAAAAGCCTTCAGACGGCCTATTCTGTGCTAAGGATTGGAGAATACCTAAGGGAGGAAGACACCGAGTTATCCATTACTGCATCAGGAGGGGGGGGAAGACTGAATCATGCAGGAAGAAGCATTCACTTGAATCGAGGGGCTTAAAGATAGGACAAGTGACTCAGCGGAAATTGCTCATCATTCAAAAAAAAAAGAGAGAAAAAAAATATAGGAAGAGTTCTCCAAGAAAAGAAGTGTTAGGGGAGGGCTGTACCGAGAAAATACGCCTTTTGATGGGGAGAGGGACTCTCGAGAAGAAGGGGAGACGCGAACATTTTAGCTATCCAGAGGGACGTGAGACATTGACTGGCAAAGAGGTAGATGTCGTAGCTTTGGGAAAAAATAGAAATAGAAAGCGATTGCGGAGAGAAGAAAGGGAGCTGCTGTCCTTCGGCGAGAAGGAAAGATGCTTGGGGGGGAGATACCTCCTTAAAAAGAAGAGGGGGAAGAAACAGGTCATTCCAAGAAAGGAAAACCGCTTCTTGAATATAGAGGTTGAATTGTAAGAGGAGGCCACGAACGGAGCTCCATCAGTCGAAAAAAAAAGGGCCGAGACGACCTGCGTTCCCAAAAAAAGACTGTGGGGTCAACGCGAGGGGGGGGGGCCACTCTGGAGAAGGGAAGTATGGGGGGAAGAGACATCATTTTCCCGGGAAAAATTCTCGAAAACGATCGGCAGAAGCATTCTAGCATACGTACCCAGGGGAGAAAAAGAAAGGGCGGTGGATAAAAAAAGAGAGAAGGCCAAGCTCCCTGGTTCATACCAAGGAGCTGGCTAACAAAAGCGGGGGATCGGCAAAGTACGTTTATTCCTTCCAGGGAAAAAAAGAAGGAACTAGGGAGGGACGCCTGTCGGCCCTCCATAGGAAGAAAAGCGGAAAAAGCTTGTGTTAAAAGGGAGGAGAGGGGGTCCCGTAGGAGACCAGGTTTCCATCTCTTCTCAACAACAAAAGATTGCCACAGAGAACGGCGCTCCGTGAAAGTCGGAAAAAAAAAAGGGAAAGCGTACGCCTTTAGAGAAAATTTCGTCTACTTCGGAGGAAGGATAAAGGCTAGAAAAGGGGAGGGAGGACGTCTTCGAATTCGCGGAAAAGCAGGCGACAAGGAACGAAAAGCACATGTTTCGTGAGGAGGGGTGTATTACCATTCGCGGGGGGGGTTTTTGGGGGGGGAGCAACGCCATATATTTATATGAGAAAAGGGAAAACACTTATGAAGAGGTTAGGATCACGGAGCTACTATCTTTTTCCCTGAAAGACAACGAAAAAAAGAGAAAGGCCCGCTGTGCCACACTAAAAAACAATAGTGCATTGAGAAAAAAGGGGTGGACCGTCGGGAGGAAAAACCCTTCATCTTGGGGAGTCGACTGAACCGTCTTTTCCAGGGTAAAAGGAAAAGAAAAAAGAATATTCAAGCAAAGAAGGAGAAACCTTTACTTTTTGCCCGGCTAACATGGAGGAAGGGGAAGTCCCAAAAAGGAAGGATACCGCCTTCCATGCTTACCAGAAGAAGAAATCTCCGAGCCCCATCGATCGTTTCATAGGAGGTAACCGCTAAGGAATATATCCAACGAGAAGGAAAAATCCCTTCTCACAGGGCAGCGAGGGGAAAGAGGGGCATCTGTTCATGTCTCGGAAAAAAGCGTACTTAGCAAAAGAAGAAAGTCTTATCTTTGAGACTAGAGGGTCAGCCCTAAACTCCTTCTCATCGGATCAAGTGGGGAACTAGAGCGTTTTACGGCGCTTTTTTACCCAGGGAACAAATGGAGGTTCTCACGGGGGTAAGTTAAGGGCCGAGCGTAATCAGCCTGCTTGACAGGGGAGAAGGCCTATTTGGAAAGAGCATCAAAAGGAGAGGGGAAAGAAACATCATGAAGAAGCGAAAAAACGTCCGAATCCTTAACGACAAGAGAAGTCTTTTCTTCCATGAAAACATATGCCAGGAAAGGAAAAAAAGCCAATGGGGGAGGCGCGTCCTGGATCACTATCAAGAGTCAGGGGTCTGCCTAACCGAGAGGGAAGGGGGGAAAGGAGGGGACCGGGGGTGTTTTCTCATACTGAGAAACGGCCAACTCATGAAGAAAGGCTTCGACCTTAGACGTAAAGGAAACAGAAATAAGAGAGAGAACACATCCTGCGGGAGACTATTGGAGACGATAAACAGAACATACTCCGCTCGAAGGGGAAAATAAAGCGGAACGGAAAGGGAGATCACAAAAAGAGACAAACTCTTAGAAAGGAGAAGTCATTACGATGGTGGAATGCTTTTCCAGAAATGAAAGCTGACCAGAGACAAAGAGGGGGAGACGTGGTGTGGACGAAGGAAAAACGTCAATCTTTGGTAAGGAGCCAACAAAGAAAAGGTCACCGTCGGTTACGAAAAAAATAAAAAAGCAATAAGGAGAGGGGGGGGACCCGACAGAGGGGTTGGACTCCAAGATGGAAGCAGCATCCCGCGTTGAGAAGCGAGGGAGGAAAAAAACCGCGCGGAAAGGAAAAGGAGATGCGTTTCCTCTCTCGAAGGAAAGAATGAAAGAGAGAGATGGGCCGGGGCGGGCTGCGAGCGGCGGTGATCCAGAAAAAGGGGGACTGCTGAGGAGAGAGATTTATTCCAATCAGGGGAGGGAAAAAGAAAGGGATAAGCTGGGGGGTAAAGGAAGGGGGATCCAACGAGGGGGGGGGGGAAATCTCATATGAAGGGGTCTAAGTTCACGGCCACAACAAGAAACGACTTTTATTTTGGTCAAGAAAAAAGCATGATCTCAAAAGAGGAAAGCCTAACGTTGGATCCTGTGGGCAATCGAAATGTGTTGCTCCCGTGGTGAGGATTAGGAGGGGGGGACGAAAAGTCGATCACCAGAGGGAGAAACGGTACATCCTTCGAAAAAACCCTGCCAAGGAAGGGGGGTTGGGAAGGAAAAGGGCTCATTTCTAATCGGGAGCGATTTCTCAGGAGAGGGAAGCCGTATGTCGAAAAGGGTAAACAAGCTCTTTGAAAGGAGAAGAGGATCCTTTCTTCAGGGGGGGGAGGAGCTTATAGTGATCCCGGAGGGGGGGAATGCACATACATACAGGAGGGACTGGGAAGAGGAAGTTGTAACTTTCCTAAGAGCCAGTTTTCATGAAAGCGGCCACCGTCCCCGATCTCCAGGAAAAATAGATGACGGAAGAGGGAAAGAATCAATATTGCAGATCATTGAGAGGCGCGGCTGAAAAGCGAAAAAAAAGAAAGCGTGAGCAAAGGAGAAATCAGGCCTCATAGAAATCATAACAAAAGCAGCCTTCGACAGGGGCCTTGCATTCGGTAAAAGGGAAGCTTTTACCGCTGAAAAACTACTTCCTTAACATTGATCTGCGACCCGCTACAATTACCCAACGATGTACAAAGGGGCTGAACCAGGGAGGGGGAGCAGGTACTTCGCGGGTTCTAGGAGTAGGGGGGAGGGATCTACCAAAGGAACCTGAAAGGAGGGGAGGGGGAAGATTCTTAAAGAAGCCGCCTTTACTTCTGACGGGGAAAAAATTTTCATTTCATTTAGAAAAAAGGGGGGGGGGAGGGCAAACTGTTCCACTCAAAAGGGAAAATTCAAAAAAACAGAGGAGGAAAGGAAATAACATATTTGTACATTTTTCCATCATCGAGGAAAAGTACTGCGGAAAAAAAGACGCATACAGTCTCTTAGACCGGTTGGGGAAGGTCCAAAGAAAAAGAAATTGTGGAGGAGCACGAGAGTGTTAATTTTTTCACGGAAGTGTCAGCGTCGCCGCGCATAGGAAACGCGCGTGACTCAGCTTGAAAACAAAGACCGATGAGGGGAAGGAAAAATACTTACCCTTCGGGTTTCTGTGGAGAGAAAACCACTACCTCCCTCTCCTGTTAAATGCGGCCCTAGGGTAGAGGGTCCTCCGTGCAGGGGGAGGAGGAACTTCAACGGAAGAGTTTTTGTCTAGGGACAAGTGGGGAGCTTCCATCGCAAGAAAAGAGAAAAGTGCCTATTACTATTTCTCTAGGGGAAAGGAAGTCCTCCCAGGGTGGGGGGAAATGAAATCCATAAACAACACAACGTATTATTATTAAAAAAAGGGGAAGGCTCCCAGAGAAGAAATAGAGAAAAACCTTTGGACACCGAGTAAGAAGGGGGAAGGTATCTTAAACGAATCACAATCCCGAACGGTCGGGAATTCCAACAAGCGAAGTCCCAGAGATGCCGATAAGTTCGTTACTCGAGGGGAAGGCTTCTGGGGGGAAAACCCCATAGGGGGGGAAAGAAGGGTCCGTATTCCTTCCTATCACAAAGGGGCGGATCAACTAGGGGGCAGACGACGGAAAAAAAAAGAAAGAAGACGCCAGGAGAGAAAGAAAAAAGGACCACTCTCTTTCATTATCGCCCGAACGGGGTGAAAGGGGAGGGAAAGCCCCACCTTCATCGGGAAGGAGAAGGGGAGTCGCAGAGGAAAAAAGAACCCGGATGGGAGGGGGGAGAAAAGTATTTCTCTTAGAATAAGCATCGGGGACGGGAACGTGAATTTGGGTTACAAATGAGAAAAGTAAAAAGGAAAGACAACGCGCTGAGGAAACAAAACCTCCGTCGCGAAGAGGCCATCAGCCAATCGCGAGGGAAGAAAGCGATACGTTTCAGATAAGGAATTGTAAAGAAAAAGAAGAAAACTCGCCTCGCATTCCAGGAGAGGAAAAAAGAATTTTGTTTCACTCGGTCAAATGGATGGGGGACGGAGGGGGAGGCGCGGGACGAGCCAAAAGAAAGGGGACCATCCAAGCGTAGCACACAGCCCGAAGACAAAGTCAGAGGTCGCGGGCGCGCAGAACTGCTCTCAGGAGGGGTGCCCTGGTCAGGCAAAGGGGGGCTGAGGTAAAGTACGCTCTCGAAGGCGCCCACGAAATGAATACGGGAGATTGGGGAGGCGAAAGGTGACATTCATTGGAGAAGAAAAGACGTTTCCTATTTTAGAAAAGTAGGGAGGGGCCTTCAAAAAGAGGCGAATGATTGAAGGGCTTCAGCCGCTTAACTGAAAATAAGCGCATCGAGATGAGCGAACGCAAAGGATCGGAGGAAATTCAATGAAAAGTTGTAAAAACCGGGTTTTCGACATAAGGGGGAATTAAACTTTCACTCGCGAAAAGAAAAGGCGACTCTTATTACTCAAAACTACCCTTGGCATGCGTGGAAACCGCCTTCTTTACCAGGTAGTGACGGGTGGCAAGATCCTCTCGAGTTAAGAGAAAACTCCATCTGAAAAACACGCAAAAGGTTCGATCAAGAAAAGACAACACGCTGCTCCGAGAAAAGTAATCTGGGGACAGAAACTACCGAAGAACAAAAAAGTCGTTCTAACTTGTGGCCGGAATTCCTCCGGGAGAGCAGGGGATAAGATTTCCACATGATAAGAGGGCTTCATTGAAAGAGACTAAATCAAGCACGCCCTCAGAAACCGGGACTGATGGAGGGAATCAGAAAACATCCCTCTGGGAGATAGAAGAACGTCTGGGTCAGCCCGAAGGGATGAGTTAAGATAGACACACAACACGGCGTAGGAAGGTAAAAAACTAATCCTTAAAGGAGGCGAGTCCATCCGTCCGAGAGCCAAGAGGGGATTCTGCCTCCCGCCAGAGCATTTCGTGGGCCCCGCTAGGGAGAGGGCGTGAACGAGAGGAACCCATCCGGGGGAACGCCGTGAAGTTGAGCAGAGGAAAGCTTGCCGTTGTGAGGAGCAACAACACGAAGAAATGGACCGGATAGGGAGAGGAAGATCTTACAAAGGGACGGACTACCGGCCGCCCGCTTTGGGTTCAGATCAAATGGTGCAGGGGGGAAGATTGAGTTGATTGAACAGAGGGACTGTCGTAAAAAAGCCGAAAGAGAAAAGGGAGAGTACAGTCGAGGGGGAAAAAAGGACAAAGGTCGTTCTGGTTAGAGGGGGGAGCATGTCGAGCGTTTTCTTAGAATAGGCCGCCGGATATCTACTTTACTAAAGGAAAAACAGGGCAAACGTCAGGGGGGAATCCTCCTTCAAAAAAAGGTTCTGAAAAGGTCGACAATCAGAAAAGTAAAGAGAGGAGGGGCCCTGGGAATGTCTTTGCTCCGAGTCTTCCTGGGATTTTCCTGGGGGGGGGGACGGGAGAGCCCATGGGCGTTCTGAAAGGCAAGAGTTTTGCTCTACGACGGGAAGGGGGGAGAGTAGACTGCAGATGAAGAGGGGGGGCATGCCAAATGGGAGCGGAAGGGGGATCTCGGCCAAGGTTATCATGTTCTGGGGTGCGAAGGGGGAAGGTCACCAGCCGCGAGGGAAAAAGAGGCGCAAAGAACAAAAAGCGTTACAGGGAGTGAGGGCTGTACCGCCCCCCAAAAACAACAGGCAAATTTGATCTTCTCGTCCGAAAAACGGAACTCTTAACATTGGGGAAAAACGACTTCAGAAGCGAAAAGGAGGGTCGCGTGCGCAGTGAACTGACGCGGGGTAGAAGGTAGTTCTCGAAACGTAGCTGGGAAAGAGTGAACACGATCGATGTCTGGCTTATTTCTCGTCCGAGAGAGGGGCAGGTGCGGACGCCGCGCCTGGGGAAACAGGGCACGGTTCAAAAGTTAAAGACCAATTCAAGGGACAGCCCCGGGGAAGATGCTTCTACTACGGAGACCATCCTTGTGAGTTCCAAGAGTCGATTCGCGGAAGATGGAGGTCGGGATTCAGGTGGAAGGGGGCGGGTCCCACCTGGGGGGGGACGACTTGTGGGGAGAAAGAAATTCACGCGAAGTTGTAGGCGGGGGGGGGAAGTCAAGGGTCGCCGCGCAATAGAAACCTCGTCTTCATCAAGGTTATCCTAACAGAAATAGGGGGCACAGCCGTGTCATGGAGGAGAGGAGATACGGGAAAGAGAAAGATTTCTTTGTGGGGAGAGAAACACACCTCAGCCATTCATAAAAAAACAAGAAAAAATTGGGCGGTCTCAATTAGGCCGAGGGAGCGCGACAATCTCTTTGGAGAGAAGAGGGATTCAGGGAGGAAGAAAGCAGACTTCTCGCAATGCGTTTTCAAGAGAGAGCACTGCGACTCGGGAAATTCCTATTGTGCTACTATAAGAGGGGAAAGTCGAAAGGGGAAAAAGGTCCTGAACAGGGAAACGATAAAAAACAAGGGAAAGATTTCCACCTGGGCGGTCAACGTCTCGCACGGGAAAATCTAGAGGTACAGGAAGAAACCGGTGGGGAAAAATGAGAAGGGAGGGGAAAAAACGAAGAGACCTCCTCAATCACAGGACGAGAGACCAGGGAACAAAGAAGACTACCTTACTGAGGCCGCAAGGCTACTTCTGCCTAGAGGGAGGTCAGGTACGAGGATGGGGGGGGGGGCTTAGTGTTGTTGGGGTTTGATCCACCTCCAAGTTCCGCCTTGGTAAGTAGAAGACTGAGAAGAATAGATCGTGATGCGTATCACGATTAAAAAATCTTCAGAAGAGCCCACTGGTAGAGGACGCACATGAAGAAAAGCCCGTCTCTTTCATTAGAGAAAGAGAAGCCCGACTGGGGGGGGGTTTTTGGGGGAAAAGGACCCTTAATCTGGCAAGGACGCCGCGTACTAGAATACTGGAATTGGCTTTTGGGAGGTGAAAAATATTGAAAGGTCACTCATATGATGTTCCCCGGGAGGGGGACCTCAGGAGGTGAAGTTTGAACGGAAGGAAAGCTGCCATCTCTGAGGATACGCCGTGATACAGAGGAAGAGAATCATCTGCCGTCTTCGAGAAGAGGCTGGCTATTCCAGATACGGGGAGCGAAAGTCAAAACAGGCCGAAAATGCGGAAGAGGAAATTAGAAAGGGGTTCATCGAGAAGGAGGGAAAGAGGGAAAGGGTTCGCGTTGCGTTCAAAGGGGTTTTCTTCTGGGGGGGGGGACCGAGACAGATCACTTGACAGGGCGAGAGTGGAGACTAAAGAGGAGGAAAAAATAAGCCTGCTCACCATCCCGCGTGCTTTGGAGGAGGCGCCGGCCTTCTCAAAAGGTACCGACTCTGGAAAGCAATTGGACGCAACGAATGGCCGAGCGCGAGGCTACCATAACTTATTATCATTGATGCACTATTGAGGGGGGAGATGAGAAGGATCAAGGGATAGCAACGCGGAAGTGGCCGAGTTCCAAAAAAAACGTCTTCTTCCATCCCATACAGGAAAAATCTGCCGCGGTAAGGAGAACAAAACGTCAAGGAGAAGACTCAAAAGAAAGGCTTTCGCAGCTGGACAAGACGGGGGCTCGGCGTGACGGATCTCAAAAAAGGCCTCTTTTTTGGGTTGAAACGGCCGTTCAGGTAAAATCGACAATAAAAACCAAGGGGGAAAAAATGATGACCAAGATCACCAGCTACTACCTTGAGAAGTGTACGCGAGGGGGGGGAGAATCCGAGAGGGATCTACCTGCTCTAAGGAAAGAGGACATCACCGAGACCATTTAGTCAAGGGGAAAAGACAAACGCGTCTAGAGGACTCTTTGGAAGATGAGACATTTTTCCAACCTGGAAAGGGACTAAAACGGAAAGACAAAAAGGGGTGTTTTCCGACTTCGGAAGGAAAGCTTGTCAAACAAACATTAGCAAGGGGGAGCAAAGACGGCGTGGAAATAACGCTCCTAGAAGAGAAAGGTTTACACCGACGAGGGGACTCCATATTCGGAAGGAGGGAGGTGATCTAGACAAAAGGGGGGTCGACCACGCTCTCTACAGCCTCAGGGTGAAGAACCACAAACGGGAGGCAAATATATAGATCAACCATCCTTGTCTTTCCGGAAAGGGTGGGTCATATACAGAAAACTGGATGCAGGTTCTTTAGGCAAGAACATAAAATAAATGTCCACCGCTAATGGGAAAAGAAAAATTTCTTTCGGAAGAACACGGGGGAATCAGTTTGCAATGAAAGAAAAGACATATTGACATTTTCTAATTCTGGAATCGACCGACGGGGGTGCCTCAGGGTTCTTACCGAAAAAGGGGGAAAGGCAAAGAGGCTTTAACGGAGGGGCCTTCAGGAGCCATGTGTAGGGGCCTTAATCAGGGAAAAGGGTTCCGCTGGGGGGAAAACGGATCGGGAGGGAAAGGCCTTTAAGAAAAAGTTCTATACCGAATCCGGCGGTGGCCAAGGAAGGCAAGTCCTGAGGGGGGGTAAAAAATTGGGGAAGGGTTCTTGTCGAAGAAGCCTTCTACTAAGAAACGTATGCGAAAACAACAGAAAGAAAAAAAGGCATGAACACTCCAGGAAGACCGAGAAAACCACACTTGCGCAGCATAGAGAGGAATATTGCCTCACAAGGAATGAGGGGGGGCAGCCCTGGAAAACAGAAGGAGGAGAGGGACTTTCCTAAGAAGCCTGGGGTCTTTCAGCCGGAAGAAAAGCGTGAGGAGACTTAATGTGAAAAAAGGTCCGAGGAAATAGTGCATTCAACTGTAATAGTTCAGGCGCGGCTTTCGCTCTCGAAGAGACTTTCGCATCATTACCAGGTCACCCAGAAGAGAGAGAAGATCTCCCGCGAAAAAAAAAAAGGGAGGGGTGGTCGATGGGGGGTGCAATGTACCCGGACTCAAAGCTCCCGCCTTTGGGGGTGCCGCTACAAATACCGGGAAAAGGAAAACAGTGGCATGAAAACCGAGGGGGGGTGCAGATTAGGGGAAAGAACAAGTAGGTGAAAAAGGGACTGCGCGGCCGAGGGAGGGAGGTCGTAGCTGTATTGGAAAAAAGCATATCCATCTGAACACAAGCGACGACGTCGATGCGGGGGGGTCGGTTAATCCAGAGGGGAGGGCGGAAAAAAGAGTCAATGGGATAGTGACCCACGTTCCGCAAAGAAGAAAATTCAATGGACAGCAATCTTTGTTCTATATTTTGCAAGTGTCAATACGGGTGAGGCCAAAAATGCGCTCCATCAGGGGAGAGAAAAAAAAAAGATGCAGGGGCCAGGTACCACAGGGAGGAGGGAAAAATAATGCCGCAGTGGGAAGGAAAAGGGCCGCCTGGCGTAGGGGAGAGCCGCTCATCAAGTGTCAAAGAGAAAAGCAAAACGAAAAAAGATCAGAGGGGGGGGGCGAACAATCGACATGAAGAAGGCGAGGAATAACTAAAAAGGACGCAATCGCTCAATATCGGGAAAGGGGGATAACAACAAAAACTCCCGCTCATGGGGACCCCAAATAAGAAACATGTGGCAAGGCCTTGAACCTTTCGGGAAGTCTGAGAGTGTAAGTTTAGTCGTGGACGAGTTAGAATCTGTGAGTGTGAGGCAGGCCTCCTTCTTTTCATGAAATCCATCGAAAAGGAAAAAACCACCTGTTTCCTATGACGAATGGTGGAAGGGAATTTTCCTGTTCTCGGATTGCCAAACAGGTGGTCCAGAACAAGAAAAAGGATATTATGAAAATTATATATGAGAGGGGCGGCCTTTAAAAAAAATATATCTATCCCTCGAAAAAAATGGTGGGCCCCCGAGGAAGGGGAAATTACAAGTGACCAGAGAATTTCCTCAAAATCCCATAGAAAGCTGCCAGACTACCACGAAGAAAAAGGGAGGTCTCTATCAAAAAAGGAGACTTTGCGAAGGAAACTTTTCGGGGAAGCTCATGAGGGCCTCTGGAGTTGTTGATCCAAAAGAGTTGAGATGGAAACCGGTACCTAGAAGATCGGGGGGCCGATCGTTCGTATCACTATGAGAGAGGAGCGAGAGGGAAACTGAATAGAGGGAAAACTAAGAAAGGACGTCCAGCAGGAACCACGCTGCGTGCATGGATGCCACAACTCGAAGAAAGGTGGACCTCTTTCTTTCCCCCGTGCAAGCTCCGGGGGAGGAAGGCTCTCGCAGGTAGTTTGGGGGCTTTAACAAAGGGTCGGTAGAATCATAGGAAGGTCCGCTTTACTTTGGGATGACAGGGGGGGAGGGGAAACGTGGTAACGGGGGAAAACCCGGAAATCACTTGCGTAAAACGCCGAAAAAAAAAAGCTTACCGAAGAGACAGAATAGATGCCTAAAATAGGCTTTCTATTCCAGCTACGGAGACCCTACATAACTCCGATAAACATCTTGGGAAGGGGGGCAAACGCAAAGAAGGAAAAGAATTGGGGGGTCTTGCAGCAGGGTAGGACAAGATTTTCGGGGGAAAGAGTCATTCGTTCCGGAGAGAAAATTAGATCCACAAATAGGGTGATTTTATCGAAAGGTAAAGAATCCTTCAAGTCGAGGGGCTTTTCGTAGAAGTGCTCTCTCATGGTCACTCGCGCTTTTTCCAGGGAACAAAGAAACGCTGAGGTTGGCCGCTCTCGGAAAAAACATTAACTGATGACCTGGGGAAAAAAGGGGGAGTAGGACTGCATCGTCAGTAGAAAAAAGGAGACGGGAAAAATGGAGAAACAAAATTCCTGAACGACCCATAGATGCGGCCAGTCCCATCCCAAAGAAAGGGGAAAAGCTTGAAGGGCCCAAAGAAAGGCCATGGTCATCCGAGGAAAAAAGGGGAGCAGTGCATCGACCAGAGAAGGCTGGCAAAGAGCTTCAACGAGTTCAATGACTGACCGCTGTTTTGAAAGGAGAAAAGTTTTTCAATTCGTATCAGAGGAACTCGGAGCAAGAGATGAAAAAAGGAAAAAATTGGCGGAACTCACCCAGCTACGACCTGGCCAAGAGGGGGAGGCTTTACTGGAAGGGAACGAATGGGAGAGACCCGGCTCGGACAAAAAAGAAAACAAATGACAAAAACCACCGCACACATTTCGATCCTGCCCAAAAGAACAGAACGAGGAGGCATGACGTCCTGGGGAGGGAAGGTCAAGAACGACCTACAAGGAAACTCAACGTCGGTCAGGACCTTGGTGTGGAGAAACGCAACTTGTAAGAAGGGGGCCCAAAAGAACCGGCGGTGACAGATGGCACGCCCTCTATCCAAAAGATGCTTTTCTTTGCCTCAAGGAGAGGAATCAGCGAAGCGGAAGGCTGTGAACCCCTCGGAAAAGCCAGGATT
>Ga0179593_1732047_pt1 | contig 13007 bp, 9 predicted proteins | sample CZODoug2_1_08_16_FD_185931 | JGI IMG/M metagenome (GOLD analysis project Ga0179593, IMG submission 185931) | Vadose zone soil fungal communities from Angelo Coast Range Reserve, California, USA - CZODoug2_1_08_16fungal (PacBio error correction) | ecosystem: Environmental > Terrestrial > Soil >...
GACCGCTGCACTCGTCCAGCGCGCGGTCCAGAAAAAACTCAAGCGAAGTGGGATACCCCGAGCGTCCTAGTCCGAGCAACAGCCTCCGCGTCAGGGGAAGCGCGGGAAACCCTCGCGGAGCGGGGACCCTGACTAGGGGCTAGTTGGGGGCCGGAGTTTTCATCCAACAAAATAGCCGCGGCCAACTCCAACCGAGGAGAACATCGGCGGCAAAGGAGGGCGAAGTCGACTCGTTCGCCGTCGGGAAAGTCAAAAAAAATGTCTGGGAACTTAATATCGGGGACCTGGCTCACGAGGGCCTGGTATGGGGCAGCGAACTCAAGAACGAGGAAGCAAGTGATCGACTTTCCGCGCCCGTGACGGTACTAGAGAAGAACGCCCCGTGGCATGAAAAACTCGTTCAATGCAGAGGCGGAGGGAGGAGAGAGGGCTCACCAAAGACGATCCGGCAAGGATCGAGAAGCGCAAGGCCGACGTTCCCACACGCGTCGAGGCCGAAATAGAGACGATGGGAGAAATGGCCGCTAATGTTACTGGGTTGAAGATAAAGAAAGGAGAACTCTCTCGAGTGGCGCTGCGGAAGATGAGCTATAAGGAGGCCAGAAGGGAAAAGACGCGATCACCAGCACCGCCTGGGGAGCAGCGCCGCGTCCGCAGTCCCTCGTTACTCGACCCAACCAAAACATGAGGAGGGACAAGGGAGGTGAATCGACGCGGGTCCTGGAAGGCGTGCCCACAAGGAACGACGTACGAAAAAAAAAAGGAGCCGGCGCCCCGAAGTATCTCTCAGAAACGAGAAAGGAGATACTTCGCGCAGGACGCGCTCGGGAGGGGGGAAAAAAAGAAATGGAACGGTGGTACGCTCCCCGCGGACATACTTCGGACGGGGCGTCAACAAGACTGCGAACCTGTTCGCTGGGCGGGGGTCAGGTGAACGGCGCTTGCGGAGCGCACTGAAAAAAGCGGCGGGGAATACAAGGAGACGGGGACGCCCGTTTGACATACTCGAACAAAAGACCAGCGCACGCGCGAGGAGAGCGTGAGGAGGGGGGCGAAAAAAAAAAAGGAAGGAACGAGATGCGAAAGAGTCGATTTCGCGACCTAAGCGCTTTGTGGGGAGGGGACAAGGGGTCCTGAAGCAAAAAGGAGTCAAAAGGTATCGAGCTTCGGTACTGAAAGGGGGAAGTCCGGACAGAAGGCTGTTGCTGCTAGGACACAGGAGCGCGGGCGCCGTGGTGAACAGTGCGGCTTAAAAGAAATTGGGGGGACGACCGTCGTGAATCACTTTCGACCTGAGAGGGAAAGAGAAGAAAAAAAGACCAGAAGAAGGGCAGAAGGAGAGAGGTCGGACGAACATTCGCCGCGCTCTTCTCGGAGCTAAGAGAACGGCGAAAAAAGGGAACCTTATCGTGCAAAGCACGTAGGTCAAAGGTGGAGGGCCACGCGGCGGAAATTAGAGGGGTGGGGGACTCTGGCGTGCCACTAACCTGGGAAAAAAATCTCACGAAGAAAAACCCACGTGTGCGAGGGTGGACCTCGGTAGATTGAAGTGCTCGCTTCATGAGAGGGGGACAGGACATCACTAAGGGGGTTGGATGAGTAATCCGATCGTCGGATGGGGTTATTACCGATTCGCACCGGGGACGAAGCGTAGCATGCCGAGGGGAGTTGATAAAACTCCACTCCGACAGAGGATTGGCCCATAGAAAAATATGACCGGAGGGTCTTCAGGGTCGGTGGCATAGTGCAGTTAGGGAAAAGTTCCAATTCGGGGTCAGGGGATTTGGAAAACTCGGTACAAAGCGCGCCACCAGGGTGTAGCTCGGAAAGGCGCGTCGACAGGGTTGGTCGTGTGGCTCGCCAAAAAAAAGCAAAGAACACGGACAGAAAGAGGGGAAAGGAGAAAAACAGCACAAGTACTATGCGCGCTCTCAGTGACGTGGACCGAGAGGGCGCTCGCGGAACGTTCTCCGGGGAGGGCACGAGGACTAGAATGCGGTCGCCGAGCAGGGGAGATCGAGCGCAAGGAGAGACCGGGGAGGAAGATTTTAGGAAACCCGAAAGCGGTGGCCGCGTGGAAGCGTGGAGGGACGTCCTGCTTTCACGAGAGGGAGTACCGAGGACTGAAAATAAAGGACGTCACCGAGACTCCTCTTTCGATCGAAACCTGGGGGGGGCTGGGACGACGACTGGGGGACGGAGCGCTGATTAGTTTGCCCGATACGGGGCATCGAGCGCTTCTCAAGCCGTGGGTGCGGAAAGAGGGGGAGGGGTTCTAACCACAGAGTAAAAAAGGCCGGGGGAGGTTACTCTGGATTACGATCTGGCCTAGTTAAAAAAGGGGAGCGGGAGGGGGGGGGAGAAATGTCGTCCCGAAGTCGCTACACACCGAACAGGGTATCCTTCTTGTCAGCGGGTAATACAAAGGTATTTAACGATGGGACCCCTTGTTTAGACCAGTCTTCACCACGAGCCCTTGCATTCGGAGGAGCTCGTGTGGAATTTTAGTAGTAAAATGAAGATCAGGCCTGTTGCAAAAAAATCAAAGAAGAGGGAGAAAAAATTGGGATGGGTCCTTTTCTGGATCGAAAAAGAAACTATTTTCCCGGGTTTGATCCCTAGATCTCCAGAAAATCGTCGTCCTGTGGGGGGAGGAGGTCTTCTAGGGAAAAGGTCCGGGGAACCTTGGGATTATAGAACACTGACGCGGTAAGTTTCGGGGTGAAGGAACCACGCCATTTTGCCAATCTGAAAAACCGTCGGGGTTATAATATTCCTAAAGATGGGTCTCCTCATCCCACATAAATCTGAGTCTAAAGGGAAGTCAAAAGGAAATCTCTAGCGCTTCAGGAAAAAGTAAGGAGACATTTCTGAGCAGGAGGCCCAAAAAACTGGTCTCAATAAGGCCAGGGGACGCTTCAACCGCTGCACGATGTTCGTGGATCTTCTAGCGGCGTCCGCCCGCGGGGTTTCGAGAGCTCAAGTAAAAACTACCCCAACGAGGGGAGAAGATCTGACCACCTAAAGGAAAAAAAATAAGCAGAGGGGATCGCGAACACCTCTTGACTGGGAATGGTCCCCGCCCGGGAGAGGCTCTCAACGTTGTGGCATGGGGAAAGATGAGTCCAAAGCAGGCCCTTGGAGCGAAAAGGACATGTTGGGGAAAAGAGTAGGAGCCCACCGAGGAGGGAAAAAGAGCGGGAGAGAGGAAAATTGCTAAACAAGCGAGGGGGCGATCCAGAGCCTCGGCCAGGAAAATTCGCGTACTTAAAGTCGATGTGTACCCGGCCGAAAAAAGAGGCGAAGGCGTAGGCCAAAATAATCTTTTTGGAGATCCTTTATAACAACTCTCTACCTCGTTCTCGCAGAGATGACATTCCCTCCACTAAAAGTCTCACCCAAAGGGGGGTATAGGAAAAGAGAACCAGAATCTTGCTATCGCCTCAGAACAACTAGCTCTGCCCAGGAAGCTCCGGCACGAGGAGGACGGAACGAGACCTTAGGATTGCCCTCTAATCGTTTCCGTTGTGGAAGGCATATGGAAAAGGATAAGGGGTTGGTCGAAAAGGAAAAAAAAAACTAAGGCTGACGTTGGCGCAAGAAGGAGAGAGAAGTGACCTCATCACCGGCTAAGGGCTCGAAGACCACTCCATCGGACAAGACCGTCTTCCTGACACCAACACACCCCCTCTCTCGACTCGAAGCGTCAAGTCTTCAAAATCAGAAACGCTCTCTTCCAGAGAAAAGCGTCAGCACCTAGACCAGGAGCGGGGATAGTCGTAGGGGGTCTTACCATAGAATCGCTTCTTCTTACTCGGGGGCAAAAAGCGGGCCACTTACACGAGACTCGTCGACTTCTAGAACAAAGTCGTTGCTGTGGCACTCAGGGGAGAGGGGGGGGTAAAATACGAACTGATTTCGTAGAGACGGCCTTTCGAAAAAACGACTGTCCGACGGGCATGAGCGCGAGGGTGAAGGGGCGGCCCGTAATAGACCGTCCGCACGAGATTCCGAAGAACTTTCAAAAAGCGCAGAGTCACGAGGTTGAGGGTTAAGTCAGCTCGCTTTAAAGGTGATGGGAAAAAGAGGTAGATTCGTATCAGGGGAACTGGTCCGCGCTCGTAGAAGCTCGCGTAAAAATGACGAAATCCAGCCACTGTTCGAGAGCGTCTAACAATCCTGACAAAGGGGGGACCACCTTATCTCACTTTCAGGACCAGGACCAAAGCGCAAATTGTCCACCCGAAAACTCCCTTCTAGAGGATAGTACCATCCCCGGCTCGTGCAAGAAAAAACGTTCGTCAGATTGCTAGAATAAGAAATTTCCTCAATACCACAAGTGTTAATCAAGGAAAAGTCCGAGGGAACAGTCCTTCCATGCCGCCTCTCTGTAAGTCCTTCCTCGCCCGAGGGTACACTCCAGTTAAGACAATTCACGTAGGTGGATTGGGGAAAAGGTGGGTTCAATCGAGAGGGGACCTAGAAATCGGGGCCCTACGAATGCTGAAGCTTACTTCGTCCGCAGCTGAGAAGGAAGCGTTAAAAACTAAATCGCGGCGAAGGTAGCACTAGGAGACGATCGTGCCCAAGGGGAAAAAATCGGTTCTTGTTATTGAGGTGTGCAGAAGAACAAGAAATGTCTCACATGAAAAGGGACTTCTCCACGTTCTCAAAACAAAAGCCCGGGGCGACCACGTTCAAAGAAAAAATCAGACGCGGCTGAGATAGGGAGGTCCCCGTCTCAAGGAAATCAAACTCTTCCGGAGGGAGCACTCCAGAGACCTACATCGAAGATGGCCGCGGAGGGGGGGGGGCTCTCAACGCGAATCGGAAGCGTTCGATAACGAGGGGAATGATCCGGAGGCAACTGTGAAGGCAAAAGAGATAAAACCCGACGTCGGCTCCGCACCACTAGATCTGAGAAAACAGAAACAGCCACCGGGAACAGTAGGCCGGTCTTTTTCGACAAAACGACAATTCATCGAACCACCGCCGGAATCTACGAAGACAAGGGAGCGCGTCCAGGGAGAGAACTGAAAACGGTTAGGAGGAAATAAGAGTCGCAGTGAGCACAGGAATTCTCGTTTTACGCTAAAAGAGGGGAAAAACCTGGAGTCGTCGGGAGTCGAAGACGGGACTCAGGGAGCCAGGGGGAGAGGGGTGAAGAGGGCAGGAGAGCTTGGTGTACCATGAGCCCTAAGGTCGGGGGAAGGAGGGCGAGGGGACAGGTGCCTTTTCCGGAAAAACTAGAGAAGAGAAGAGGGCAAAAGATCGCACGCTCGTCGAGGTTGAGACAGTGCATCAACCAAAAAGAAGGAAAATCGAGGAGGAGAGGCCAGAGACTTCGATTCGCTCGAAGAAGGGAAACGAAAAAACGCTTCGCGAGCGCGCCGGGGCTTGAACCGTGACTGAACCGGAGATCGGGGGAAGAAGCGAAAATGGAGCGCATGTCGGAGCTGGCGCGAGGCTTGTCCTCTTGGGGAGGGGGGCCGAGGGAAAGAATGGAACGTGATCACGTGCTTCCTACGTTTGTCGGATCGAAAAGACATACAAATCATCAATCGAGGAACGCTGGCAGGCGATCGGGAGGAGGGAAAGGGCAGCTCTTTCTTCTCTTTAGGACTAGGAGGGACAAAAAAAGAATGTACGACTGCATCAAGGGCCGGCGTATGAAGTCGCTCCGGTTGCTTGGAGTTCTAGGGGAGTCGGAGGACCTCACTACAACTGGAAGCACACCTACGCTGGAGACGGAAAGGTTTGCGCGAGGGGACAGGAGAGGCGGTAAGAGGGGTCATTTTCCGTGGGAGAAAGGACCCCTGGCGTCGCTGTAAACCACTTTGTGTCTGTGAGGGTAGTTCGCTCCCTCGAGGACGGTCTCCTCGTTTTGCTCCAAACATCCGCCTGACGCTGGCCAAGATAGCCGGTAGGAGGGGAGGGCCAGAAATGTTCCGAGGTGCATTGTTTGGAGTACGGGGGTCCCTTTCGTCAGTCCAGTCTCTCTACTCTCCCGTGAGCCCCCGTAGCACTCTTAGCTGAGAAGGAGGAAGCGGTACTTCTTTCTGAAATCTCAGAACCCCACGACTCTCCATCTACTCAAAGAAAACAAAGTTTGGCTGCTCTGAGGGAGGGTAAGGGGACTCTCTGCTCTCTTGCTTCGGGGCGAAAGAACTATCGAAACTGAGTCTCAATGCTGGTAGGAAGAGAGGGGGCTTCATTCGCAATTAGAACCAAAATATTTCTCGTTCCCGTAGTCAACAGAAGGGTGGGGGGAGGCCACGCGGTGTCCCTAGGGGGGTCTCTCTCTAGAAGGGTTTCCGTTCGTACCGTTTGGAAACTGCTCACCTACTACTGTTCTCTCACATGCGGAAAGAAAGACTGGACTCGTAGCGAAGGGAAGGTGAATGCTTTTCTTTAACGAGAAATTATCGCGGTAAAAAGGGCCACGTGTCTTCTAGACTGCGCAGAGGGCTCTCTTTGTGAGGGAGGAGGGGAGCTCGCCACCCATTCGATCACTGCCGGAGGCGTCTGGAGGCTATAGGAAGGAAACGCTGTAAGTGATCTCGAGTGCAGAACACTTCGTCCTCCTACGTGCAGGGGGAAAAGGATCAAAAAAACCATGGCGCCAGCAAAAGTAACCGGTGGAAAGGGAGGAAGCCGGGGGGACCGTTCATGCAAAATCGTGCGGGGCCCAGTTCTCTCTGAGCCGATGGGGGAAGTGGGACTCCACGCAGCCACTTAGGGGCTCGGGTAGCACGCCCGGGGTGCGCACGGGGGCTTCATTTGCGAATATTTCCTAGAAATGACCGGAGCGCGTGGTGCGAATCTAGGAGTAACTTGTGCCAAAAACCAGCCTTCCTGTTGAGAAACAAAGCCGTCAGAGTTCATGACCGGGGGAGGAGCGAGAATTCAAGGAGGCTATAGGAATTTAACTATATCGCGCTGGGGTTGAAAAAACACCCTCTTGGTTCGAAAGAAAGGTTAGCCCCTAGATCCCGTGTTTCCTGGACGGCGCCCATGATGGGGGGCTCCCTCCATTAGTCAGAAATGCATTTGTAACAAGACCTCCCAGACCTCACTTCGTACCCGGGCCTTCCCTATCGCTGGGAAAATACCGAGCCCGATCTAGGAAGTCTGGGTTCCAATCTCTGAACAACAACAGAAAGAAGATAATAGGGCCGCGCGGACAGGCATAGATAAGATCTGACCGACGAGAACTCCAGGGAAATCCTCCTAAGGGGGCTGAACTGTTCATTTTTAAGGACGTCCACGAAAATTCCACCGGCAGGGGGATCCGGAGACGCGTGAATGGTTTCATGAATAGGGGGCCTTCCAAAGCATGCCTCCGGCGTTCGCGGGGGGAGCGGGTCTGTCCATCAAACGCATAGGGGTTAGGGGGTGCACTCATTAGCCTCACCTTGCATGAACTTACTAGAACTTGCCTTCTCTAAACGCATCGTTCGAGTTCGTAGCCACATAGCTCCGAGGGGGGGTGCCCTTCGGGAAAGGGTAAAAAAACCAAGGACATAAGGGGGGGGACTAGTTAAGATCACTTAAAGATCACAGTCGCAAAACCGTGCGAGACGAGAGCCGCAGATGGGAGAGGGAAATCATGCCACCTATACAGAGGGCAAAGGGGGGGGGGGGGGGGGGGGGGGGGGGGGGGGGGGGGGGGGGGGGGGGGGGGGGGGGGGGGGGGGGGGGGGGGGGGGGGTGGGTGGGGGGGTTTTTTTGGGTGGGTTGGTGGTGTTTTTTTTCCATAGTCTCAGAGTACGCCGCTTCTCACCCCGGCATGTTGGCCTCTCTCGTGTACGACCTGTGACTTAATCGTTCACGAAACTGAGGGTTGGGGTTGAGCGTTGGATTGGGACACTGTCGAGGACTAGTGGACAGCGAGAAAAAGACCTGACCTCGGCAAAAGAAGACATCCCGCACCCAATAAAAATGAGGAAGTTTTCTACACAGTTACGAACCGCCCGAAAGGAGCTCTAATATCGGCCGTGAAGCCCACTCGAGAGCGATGAAACCGTGCCAACAAGCCCGGGAGCTCGGTAGAGTCTCGGTGACGCAAACGAAAGGTCGAGGGATAGGTTAGACATCGTGAAAGCCCAGGGGAAATCAAAAAATACAAATTCCTTCAATGCCGAGAGTTGTCCCTCACTCAATACCTCAGTGGGAGGGGAAATAGAACGCTATGTAGATGAGCCCGAGAAAGCTTCTACAAAGAGCGCTCTTTAGGGGGAAAAGGGGGTAGCCAGGCTACGAGAAAAAAAGCTCCCTCCAGAAGAGGCAGGGTAAACTCTAAGGTCAATTGGGTTCTTGGGAAACTCACTCTCTGTGGGGGCCTCTGTTAGGGATCGTAAAAACTCTACGTCCCTAGGGAAATCTTGTCTCAGAGGGCCGGGCATGTCTCTCAAGTGGAGGCCTCTTCTAAAATCAGAAAATGGCCAATTACTACAACTTTCATTCAAAAAAAACCCTGGGCCAATGTCAAACGAAACCCTCCCTGCGAGCGGAAGGGAAAAAATAGACTCGGCGTGGGGAGCTCACAAACGCTTAGCGCCGCAAGCACCATGAAGGGTACCATGCGACAAGCAAGAAGGCCCCTACTACTAGTACAGAGTAGGGGGAACATAAAGAAATAACTTCAATTCCTCAGAGGTCCAGAAGCAACCTCGCATGACATCAGCAAAAAACTGAACGTATTTTTCTAGGGTTTAGGGGGGCGGGACAGCCTGCGCGAAGCAAATACAAGAAAGAACAACGTCCTAAAACTCAAATCTTAAAGAGGAACGGGAGGCGCGGAGTGATAAAAAGGCGTGCGCGACGTCCCCCCGAAACCTAGAATCCTCAAGGGATGAAGAGACTACTTTAAAGGTGAACTGGAGAAAAAAGGTCGGGGGGCGTTTGAGGGAGGGATCAAAACAGAACTCCGAAGAACAAGTGAGACGGTCGTCGAACGTGAGGCAAAAAAAAAAAAACGCCTCCCCAGGAACACGAGGGCGCCGCTCGTCCTCTAAAGAAGAGACTGATACGGCAGAGAGGGAATCGGGCCATAACGGAACGCTCCTACTCGAGGGGGGATCAGGAAGAAAACACCATCGCTTAAGAAGGAAATCTAGCATTGCCTAGATTCATGGGAGTGTGGGGGTAGCGATAGACCCTCACTCTCAAAGAAGGGGGGCTAAGACGAATACTAGTAAGAAAGGTAACCTCACCTCTACTCTTTCCAAACCGGGAAGACGGGGCCGCTCCTTCCTCTTCCAATCTGCCAGATTAAAAACATAGAAAAAAGCCCAAAAAAAATATCTAACATGGAGGAGACCTTAAAAGGAGACTAGAAAGTCATGAGCAAACTCGCCGGGAAGAATCAAAAGGCGCCCTAGCTCGTCCTGACGCGAAGGTCAAGAAAAAAAAAACGGGATAGTAAAATAGATTATACTCGTCGAAGGAAGAGTGAGGGGTATGTAGGAGATAAAGGCCTGCGGTGGGAAAAACGCGCGACGACATTCGGCTTGGTCGGCTAAGGACAGGGTAGCGGAACGGGGGGGTGGCTAGGGGAACGATGGCTGCGGACGCATTAGAGGGACAAGTATCCTCTACGAGGGTGTATTTAAAAAAGGAAGTTAAGCCGTTCAAACACCAGGTGACAGAAAGAGATGGAATCTTATCGCACGCGTCAGAGTGAAGAAAGGTATCGGGGAACACACAAACGCCTCAGGAACATCGAAAAAAGCGAGCGGATCGTCCAACCCCCACACAACCACACCCCCCCCCGCGCGAGGGAAGGTCGAAGTAGAGATTGGGCTCGGACGGCAGCCGGTCAGGAGGAATAAAAGACGTTATCTATCTTTGGGCCTGAGAAGCTCCGGCTATGGAAAGAAGAGGGGAGGATGGAAAAAGGGAGAGACACCTTTCTCCAGTTGGAAAAGGAGGCTCAAGAATTACAGTCGTTATAAAAAAAGTATTTCTTGGTTCGCAGTCCATCCCGGTGAGCCAAGGCAAAAGAAAAAATGAGAGGGGGAAACATTCTCCTCTAGGGGAGTCTATAGGTCGTACGCCGATTAGCACGGACAAACCGACGCGGAGCGAAGAACGTGCAGGGCAACAGGTGTTTCGCGAGAAGGGTCGAGGTCTCGCTCGGAAAACCCAATACCGGACAAAGCGCCACCTAACGTTAAGTCGGCACGTGGAAGCTGAGGTCCCTCTGAGATGAACTTGTATGCCTACTCTGCGCCGTGGGCCTGAAGCATTACCTGTACATCTTGTAAAACTCGCGTCAGGGTATACTAAAAGGAAGTTCTTTGAGATTAAAGGAAAAAACGCCCGGAGATGCTTCTCAAGAAAGGGTTATCCCGAGTTTTGTCAACCAAGCTTTCGCGTGCCATGGGAAAGGTCTTTTTTAAAAAAAGGACAGCGGTGAAAAGAGGGTTCAAATTGAAAGAATTCCCTTGTCGCGGGGATGGGGGGTTTTCTCTAGGAAAAAAACTCTAGGTAGCGCCTACGGGATCAATAAAAGAAAACTATCCCTCCCGGAAGGGAAATTTTACGGTGAAAGCTCCGAGACCAAAGGGAGCAAACCCCGTAACAGAACTTCTAACATGGGCACCAATGGGGAGCAGTCTCTTTTACTCGTCCTATAGTATCTCTTTCGGGGAGTTCTGGAAAAAGGAACCACTAAACGGATTGAAAAGCTTCTTTATTCCGCCATTGTCTCGTCTCCTTTCTGGCGGGGGAGGGTTTGGGAGGTCCCAGCACGACGGGAGGATGGGTTCCTAAGATAGTGCATCTTGTAAACCTTTTTCATCGGGGAGAAAAAAAAATTAAAGAAGAGTGGAGCGTTAAGGTACAGCTACGGGGCTAAAAAGCTGTACCTCCTTTCTATTGGAGTTAGCTCATCCGGGAAGGATAGAATCTGGGGGAAAGTGCCTATTAGCTGGACCGCAGGAATAGGTTCAGCAAAGGCTAAAAAAAACTTTAGTTTCTTCTTCTTAACTGGTAGACCAAGGAGACCTCTTCTTATTGAATGCTTTAGTAGTTATCCAGGGGGTTATGGAGAAAAGGTGTTCTCCACTTCCGAAAGGCGTGGAACTAAAAAGAGAGAATGATACACCACGTTCCTCATGATAGTGTAAAGATTTTGTGGGGGTTAAAAAACGTTAACTAGGGGGAAATGTCCTTTTTCGAAAGTTCTGTCTGCAACTATCTCCCCCCAGGAGAGAAAAAAGGAAAAGGGGAAACTTAATGGGGAGTTAGAAGTCTAAAAAAGGGAAAAGATTCGTTTCACCGATGCCGTCTCGGTGAAAACGCGCCTTTTTCTCCTTCGCCTGATGCAAAATATCTTAAAGCAGTAATCATGGATAAGCACGATGTTGGACCACCTTCTCTGTTGGACGCTAAAAGGACCACGCGAAGTTCTTCTCTCGTGTGCTAAAAAATAAGAGGTCCCCTTCATTTCCGATTTCTCAGCATCAGGTACTATAAGGTCAAAATCTCGATTAAATTTTTACCATCCAAAGTCTTTATAAGAAGGACTCTCCAAGCTGGTAACGCACTGAAGGCAACTGTTGCATCTGATTCAAATTATCCAACATTAAAAGCGGCGGATTAGAAGCGTCGACAAGGGGGACTGGGTCCATGTTTTGAAAGAAAAGAGGGAATGAAATACTCCTAGCGAGTACATCCTATCTCGTGAAGATCGATCGACCTAAGAGGGGATTTGAAAGGACGATCTCACCAACAAACTGTGGAGGGAAAGAGATAGGAGGCCGCACGAGGGCGCACCGTGGGGGAAAGGGAGCGCAAGAATCGGGCCGCCGAGAAAATCCGTGCGTCGTAAGATGATGGTCAACTTGATTACATTGGAAAGGGGCCTCATGGGAAAAGAAATCTTTCAGGACCCGTCATGAGAAATATCAAAAAGGGAGGAGGTAACGGAAGGAGAATTCCGTGAAACGAGGAAAACGGAAGCCGGGTGGATGGGTCACCTGAGCAAAAGCAAACAGGTAAATTCGTAAAAGGGCCTGAATCGCAGACGGACGGACGGGACCCAGACCGTCCCAACGTAAGCGCCACAAGAGACTAGTAGGGGGGGTAGACGCGCGAAGGGATCAAAAAAGCAGGTGGAAAACATCGTGATCCATAAAGCAAAATCATCATTCCCTCAACTCTCCATGGGGAAAAACTAGGAGGGATTGGAAGAAGCAGAGAGCAGAGCGAGAGCCGCCTACCTTGGAAACAAAATCAGAGCCTGGTCCCGAAAAAGCCGTAACCCGAACCAGTCAGGCGTGCCAATCCTCGGGAACTTGTACTTCATCGAGAGCCGGCAAGGGGTGTAAAAGGCGCTGTAGACCGACAGACAAGTGGAGACAAATTCGAGCTAACGGACAAAGGAACAATCGAGATCGGCCAAAAGAACGCTCAGCCCCTCACAGAAAAAGACGGTGCGACCGGAACGACGCAGACAACCAGCCGAGCCGAGTCAAAAGAGAGCAGTGACAGAAAAAAAAAACTTCCTCAAGATAGCTCTACAGCAACCTCAATCAAGCTCATGGCGTGGGGAGTATAGGAGCGTCGTAGTCATATGGAGACTATCAAATCAGGACTCTTTGAGCCAGCGGTTCAAAAGTACAGCACGAACATATTCTCTACCACTTCGCAAAAAGGTGATTTCCCTCACCACGAACGAAAAAAGGGTCAGAAGGTAAGGAGAAAAAGAATCTTCAACGAGCCCGGCAAAAGAATAAAAAAGACGAATGAAAATCGACGGTTAACGCCATTCTACGACCTAACGCAAGAGCTGAAGGGAAAACTTTCAAAGTCTAGAGGGGGGAGACGTTGGTGAATTAGAGTAGATGCTCTTGCGACGTTGTGCAGGCGAGAGAAACGTACCCGCGTCACAGCGAGCTTGCGTAGACCTCTACCGTTTGAGGGGCTGAAAGCCGCCAGTCAGGGTCAAGCTTCGACGAAAAAAAGTTTACCACCTCTCACTGGAAACCCTCGAACAGTCT
>Ga0179593_1286470_pt1 | contig 13006 bp, 14 predicted proteins | sample CZODoug2_1_08_16_FD_185931 | JGI IMG/M metagenome (GOLD analysis project Ga0179593, IMG submission 185931) | Vadose zone soil fungal communities from Angelo Coast Range Reserve, California, USA - CZODoug2_1_08_16fungal (PacBio error correction) | ecosystem: Environmental > Terrestrial > Soil >...
TGGGGACGACGACGAGGTGGAAAAAAAAAAATCCTGAAAAAAAAAGGGGCCAGATATCACCCGGTTCCAGGGAGATTTAGAATGTCCTACTCGCCTTGGCCAAAAAAAGTGTCAACCGCAACGACAACCAATGGGGGCCTGGAGCAAGAGAAAAAAGCAGAAAATGTCAAGGCAGGAGAAAAAAGGTTATCCAGCCAGCCCAGAGGAGGGGACCGAGAACCACGAACCCGAAAATCTGCTCTTTCAAATCGACCGGTCAGGGAAAAAACCTGCTGGGAGGCCATCAGGGTGATGACAAAAACGAGAAAAGGTCACGGAACTCCACAATGGGCCGTAAGAAAGACGACAAAAACGAATCGTGGCCTTTGAGGGGGGGCAAACTGTTACCTAAATTCACGAGCCCAGGCAAAGAAAGTAAGTCCCGCATAACGGGTGACGTACCAATGGAAAAAATCTTGAATCAGTGCCTTTCATCGCCGGCGCAAAGGAGGCAAGACAAGACGACATGGGGGTGGGGGCGAGTCTTTTTGGTGGTGGGTGGGGGTTGTGGGGGAACAGACGGGAAACGGACGCTGACAGTGACAAAAGAACAAAGACAGAAGAACGATCCCCAAAACGTCAAAAAAACCCAAACGCCTGACCCGAGCCGGGGAAATCTTGGTCTAAGATTCCCCGGACCAGACTAGCGGGTTACGGGGGGGGCCCAACAAGCCCGGACGACCCTGGTCAAAAAATCTGCAAAAACGTCGGGAAAAAAAACAGGAAATTCGGGGCTTCTTAAACCAGCACGACCCCAGGATGCTATGCAAAGCGTCTTCCTTACCAGGTCCAGAAAAAAAACCAAAGGGTCTTGCTTCAAAACAGGGGGGGGACACTGCAAACCGCAACATTGCAGGGTGTGGCAGACTCCAACCCGGGACAATGGGGGACAAACAGGGTTCAATTGCGCAAGGGGGGAGGGGGACAGGCGGGGAGGGACCAGTGAACGGGCCTAAAGTTTAAATGAGTTGGGGAGAAACACCAAGCGCCAAGTCTTCCGGATGACCCCAGAGGTAAAACCTCAAGAAAAAACAGGGGTGAAGACAAGACAAAGAGGTGAAGAACAAACCGGTTTAAAAAGAGAGGTTTCGGGAGGGGAGGAGAACTTGTGGTGAAGGTCGACTGGACAGACCGCTCAAAAGGCACGGAGAAGCTCTGGAACGAGAGAAAAAGGGAAAACTGGGGGTAACAACCCGGTCCGGGGGGGGGAAACGAACAGTTGGGAGGGGGGCCGTGCAAAACAAGAAAGGGTGACGATGCAACGTGGGGGTCCCGAGTTGGAGGCAAAACGGTGGGAAAACCATCAATGGGCTAACCGTGGGATTGACAGAAAACACTTTGAGAGACCGCCACGGCCCAAGGGGCAAGTCGGGGGACCAAAACCAGTACGCACGGCCTCAAGGGTAAGGACGACCCCAATCAGTGTTCCTCCGAAAGGCGGGGGGGGGGGAAAAAAAAAACAAAAAACCGGGCGCAAGGTTGACACAGGCCATAACGAAACACGTCAGACGGCACAACAGAAAAATCCGGGGGTCATTGAAAAAGGCGGGATTCGGAGGGGGAAAAGGGGGGGGAGGAACACCTGAAAGGGACTCGCAAATGGCAATGGAAATCCGGTAAGTGGTTGGGGCCGATGGCAGAGACAGGGACCGAAACCAATCCTTTTTTGTGCGGGCCAGGGAAATGTAGGGCACAAGAAGCAGACAACAGCCGTGAGCGACCTTCGGACTCATAATTAAGGTAAGGGGGAAGGGTGTCACAGTTAGGAGAGACCGAACACAGGGACATATAAGGTTGAGGATTCGCACATTACATTGGGTGAGCCTTCCTGGGGAAGCATGAAAGACCAGAAAAAGAAAAGCCGACTTCAAGGGACCTCCACAACTTCCACCAGGGGAAGCAAAGAATGTGTTAAAAAAGGAATAGGGCTTAAGTCGAGCCAGGAAACTGTGTGGGGGCTTCCCGCCAAGCCTGGTCATTGAAAAATCGATTTGGAAAGTGTAGAACACCCAGGAGCTCCGGGATCATGGACAAAAGGCTCCATGACCAGAAAGTCACACTATTCGGCTCTTCTGCAAAAAGGATTACCACGAGACCATCGGAGTGTCATCCAGAAAATGGGATAAAAAAAAAGGAAGACGAGCCGAGCCCCCGTACCAAAGAACCAGGCTTGTGGGGGGAAAAAACTGGGAGGAGAGGCGGATCAGGAAAACACTCGTGGGTTGATACCAACCGGGTCTACCAGGGTGGGAAAACCCAACGCCGGCAAGCTCATGGTGGGAAAAAAAAGAAGAGACCAAACTGCGCGGGGGGGACATCCATGGAACATTGTCTCGACGCCTGAAAGAACTGAAAAAACCTAGACTGAAGGAAAGGAAGGGGGGGCCGAGGGGGTAAAAACTGGAGGCAGGCCTTCGACCTGGGAGGAGGAAAGGGGGAAAACCAAAACACTCGACTGTTGGAAAGAAAAAAGACCGCGGAAAAAAACCTCGGAACACAACCCGCCGGGTGGGAACGCAATAGTGGGGGGTGCAAGTGCGCCAAAAAAAACCGGTGGAAAACCTCAAAATACTCGTCACGGCCAAGGGAAGAAAACGAGAAATTGGGAACGTCAACAGGTCGGTAAAAGGGGGGAATTTGGAAACAATGTTCGGGGTGTAAAATGAAACAAACCTAGGTCAGACCCAAGACGGATACGGGGTGTGGGGGGCATAAAAAAAAAACGATTTTAAAACGAAGGGCAAAAGGGAAAGGGGGGACCACTGAAATAAAGAGGGGCACCAGATACGAAATTTCTAACTCCGTGTATCCAAAGTAAGAATCAGGCCGTGGGGTTGGGCTAACGGAAGAGAGGAGGGAAAGTCAGTCATCGAGATAAAGGGGGGCCCACAGGGGGGAACTTGTTTCGCCCGAGGGAGTGAACGGAAAACGTAAGGGCTGCGCCCAGTCCGGCCGCACAAAAAAGCAAAAAAAAAACAAAAAACGACAAAAAAGATGACATTTGGCAGAAAGAAGGAGGAATGAGGCGACACCAACGGGAGTGCAGGAGGCGAATAAAAGTCCCGAAAGCCCGAACCTTGAGAGGGAAAAAAGAGGAGAAGGAACGGGAAAAGAAGAGCTGAGATCCAACAGAGGGGGATAAGGCTCGAAAACCAACACAACGAGGCAGGATTAAAAGAAAAGATCCAGAAAACGGCCGAATCTCAAACACTCGAGCGAGGTCCAAGGAAAAACAAAAATGTTCTGGACAGGGATGGGGGAAGAGAAAACTCAAACAAGCCCCCAATCACTTTGGTCAGCCCCCTCGACCGCCTTCCTGAGAGCCACCAGAAACATCATCCTTTTTGAAGTAAGGGGTTTGTAAGAACGCCATGCACAGAAGAGGCAGAAGGAATGTGGGATTGGCAACAGCACTCAAGGGAGAAGAAAGAGCCCTGGAGATATTGACGAGGTTCTTGTATCTAAACCACGTCGTCAATGAGTGACTTTATAAATAACGTTTTTGGGTCACGGAAAAAAGTCAGGGTATGGAAAAAATGCGCACCTCGTAGAAATTCATACACTTACTCGTGAACACCAGGGGGGGGGGCAACGTGTTCGGTGCACGGGGAAGAATAAATGGAAGAAGGGACACAAAAATTCTTCGATGGGGGGGGTTTCACAAAAAAAAAGGACCTATGGTTGCCCATAGACCCAGGTAATCGAAAATGCCGGGTGACAAAAAATCAACGGTAGTGAGAAACAGGAACGTTTTCAAAGAGCGGGGGGTAGTCTCCGTGGAAAAGACCCATGTCACTCGGTTCCAAAGGTTGGGGGGTAGAAAAACCAACAAACATAGGAGGAAAAAAAAAAAAAAAGCCACGAAAGGTGGGGTGTTTCCAGCAAAACTTCCCCGGACCAACGGAGGGGTTTCCGACCACCTTTATAAGTGGGGGAGAAACACCAAACCGGCCCCGATAAAGGCAACGTAAGGCGCCGAAGGAAAAAAAGACCCAGCGGGCAATCAAGGCGTGGGGGGGGGGAACAAGGGCATTCGACTGAACTTTCAATCTACACAGGGACCGGAGGAGGGGGGGGGAGGGAGCATCAAGGAAAAACCCAAATGAATGGGGGTCCCGCGCTGTTAAAGTCCATCCAACCAGAAAAGAAAAAACCCAAGGTAAAGAAAGCACGTAATGAAAAAAAGAAAAGGACAGAGCGACCCGACGTGGCGACAAAAACAATTGGCAAGGGGACGTGCAAACAGGCACGTGTCTCAGGGGATCATGAAAGATAAAGCGGGGCCAGCGGGAGATTGAAGCAAAAGAAAGAAAGCCGAATGCGGATCACTTGAAAGCTGTACGTTCAAACGGGCGCAAAGGAAATGCTTCCCATGGACAAAAAAACAAAACAAAACCGATAAAAGGAGTTGGCGGGGACACCCCGCCAACAGTCTGCTAAATCGGAAGGGGGCAGAAAATGCTTCAGAAAAAAAGGGCGCAATAGAGGGATGCGGAGGAAAGTCGGCAAAAAAGGGTGACGAAAGGGGGTGGGGCTCCACAGAAAGAACCAACAAAGGAAAACGAACCCGACCCCGGATGTGTCAGGACGAGCAAAGGTGGAAAAAAATCCGCAAAATAAATTCCTAGTCAAGGACGAGGTAACGCAAATAAACGAAAAAAGGGTTTGCTCTTGCGACCCCCCGACAACAAAGTCAACGCACAAATAGATGTTGGAAAGGGGAAATAAGGTGCGCAAGAAGACCACAACGTCCAACCCTACTTCCCAATTGACAAACAGACAGGTCCAAAATAAAACGGGGCAGACCCCCGGGGCCCGCCAGGGCGATTCGAAAGCAGCGCATGAAAAGGGAAGAGGGGTGTTGGCCAACGATGTAAGATCATACTGGAAGAAACCAAGGTGAGCAAAACCCCCCAAAGGGGGGGGGGGTGGTCAACAAAAAGCCTTAGGATAAAAAGATGGGTGGGTCACATTCCAAATAGAAAACGGGGGGAGCCCAGGGGAAAAGTGCAGGACACCGTGTCCAACATGCACTGCGGGGGGGATGGTCGGCCAAAAAGGGTTGAAAGTACCCTGGTCGACCATGGTCTGAGAAGGTCTGAGAAAATTGGCAAAAAATTTCAAAAGGAACACGTCGGAAAAAGGCGGGGCAAACGGGGGACCCGAGCCTAAACTGTGTCGGGGGGACCGAACCCACACAACGGGAGAGGGTGGAGGGGACCGTCCTCCAGACGGGTGCCAACGACACATTTGAACCTTTCGAAGGGGATGTTCCAACTGACCGAATCTTGGGGGGGGGGCCGCCCGGGGTTTAAGTGAAGATGGTCTGGCCGACGTCGAACTGGCAAACAGCCCATCAAAAAAACTCAAACGAAACTCTGGTAAAAAAAATCGTGAGGGGGCGAACACATGGGGAGGGGGCCGGGGAAACAGGGAAATCCGGGAAGGGGATCCAAAGAAAGCCGGGGAGACTGGGTGGTTTTAAGAAAAAAAAAAAAACCAAAAAGAAAAAGTCTAAACTGGAGAATACTACTTTGGGAAAAAAAGAAAAACAGACAGGGGGACAACCCCACCCTCCCATTGGACCAAGACACGGCAACGTATGGGTGGGAGACGGCAACCCCACCGTCGGCAAACCAGGGTTCCATAAATACCCCATACGTCAAAAAACAGTGGAAGGGGGGAACAGAAACCGGGTAGGGAGGGAAACTGGCACGAAAGGTTTTGTCATCAAGAGCAGGGGGTGACGCACTCGGGGGAGGAAGAAAGCCGCCCGGGTTAAAGACGGGAAATCGAAAACGGTAACGAAGGTCTGGGTGAACAGAACATCGTAGGTACCAACGCTAAGAAAAAAAAAACAGGAGGGATGCAGCGGGGTAAGGGGCGGGTCGGGTGAGGCGGGTTTGAAGTCGATGGGTGCAGGGCGAAAGCACGGAGACAATCTGTCAAGGCCCGGACGGACAAACACCAAGGAAGGGCCCAAAAAAACATGAGGTCAGTCCCCGTAAAAAGGGAGACATGCGGCCGACAGGCTGATTGAACCAGAGAGGTCCGGACCGACAAGTTTCCGAAACAACGGGGGGGTCGAAGTTCACCGATCGAAAGAACTAAAAACAGAGAGTGTAAAAAAGGGCCACATACAAACAGGAAAAGATGGGGTGGGGTCCAGCTTGTAATGAAAAGCCCAAAGGGTGTTCAGAAGTCCTCTTGGGAAAAGCCACAAACGGAGTGGAAAATCCAGAAGGTTGTGACCGGGTAGCAAACGGTCTATCACTTTGGGGGGCAGAAAGACAAGGGGTCGGGTGCAAAGAGTATACGGGCTAAGCGGCTGCTGAGGAAAACCATTTTGAGGGGCCAGAAAAAGCCCTGGGGAGGGGAGGGCTTCCCGGCTCCCAGGGGGGAAAACCGGGATTCAGGAAGCTGCAGGGGGAGGGAACAAAAAAGAGGCGACCCAAGCAAACAATCTACCCCCGGGGAAAAGGGGGGAACCGGTATGCAAGGAAACAAAAAAAGCCCGGCAAAAAACAACGGAGTGAAGGGGTATCAACCTCAAGTCGAGGACAAGATCAGCTCATCAACAATTTATTAAAGGATTGGAGCTAAGGGGAGGTGTTCACCAACTAAAGGCCGTGAAACCGGTACGGTCCCCCAGGGAGGCAGAACCGGGAAAACCGGTTCCGTTTGGTAAGGAAGGGGAGAGTCTGCCGCCAAATGGAGTGGGGGCAACCAGTAAGACATCAGGAAATTGAGAAACCGAAAACGTGGCCGCACAAGGGGGGGGAGGCATTAAAAAAAAGGTTGGGGGGGTCAATCAAAGAAAAAGACTTCTCCAAGAGCACGAGACGAAAGAAAACCTTAACTCGTAACCAGGTAAGAACGTGGCAAAAAGGAGAGAAAAACTTAAAAAGGAAAACGGGCCCCCTTGGGGGCGTCCAAACTCAAAACGACTTCGTAACGAAAAAAAGGGGGCCGTAAAGAACAAAAAAAGAACAAACCCAGTGTAATGTAGTGGAAGGGTGACCTTAAAAAAAACTGAAAAGGGCGTCCGCCGACACGACTTGTCCGGGACAAAAAAAAGGGACGGACTGGGAGAGGATGGTCATCAAAAAATGGAGGGAAAGAAAAAGAACTGGAACGGACGAACGCCCAATGGGGGGGGAAACTCACTGGGTTTACTAACAGGGAATTACGAGGAGAAAGTGGCGATTCTCCCGAGGGCGACTACCACTAGCCAGAAAAAGAACTAAAGGGAAAAAGAGAACAAACGACAATGGGGGGTCTATCAGATCCCCCCCGGACCTCCCGAGAACGGTACGGGGGGGGAAAAAAAACAAGACACTCTGTGGCAGAAAAGAAATTTGGAACACGCAGGGTTCACCAAATCTCAGTGTCAAAAGGACCCGAGCCTAGACAAACCGCGAACCATAGACATCGTCAAAAAGGAGAAAAAGGGCTGACATCACCACTTTTAAAGGAGTTCCGACGTAAAAATGGGGGGTAAACCCAGAAAAGTAGGTTGGGGGGTGGAGCTCACCCATATAGGGGCAGGGTTATTGAGCAGGGTGGGGAGAACCGAGGGGGGAGGCCATTCACTTAAAGAGTTTCGACGGAGAGGGGGGTTTCGAAACAAGCACAACCATAAGGGGGAGGAGGGATAACCGGAGGAGAGTCCAGTGTGGACAAACGCCTCCCAAACAGGTGAAGGAACAGCACGAAGACCTCAAAAAACGGTTTTAGTTAACTGTGGGGAGGTGGGGATTTGTGAAAGGAAATAACCAGAGAATCAACCGGAAGAAAAGAAAAAAAAATGACAGCGGAACTAACCTGGAAAAGGGGCACAAACCGTCCGAAGAGGTGGGGCCAATTGGCGGCAAACGGGCCCAAGTCAAGAAATTAAGCAAACGTTCTAACCGCTTGCCCAGCGGGAAGAAACCGGGTCTTAGCCCTCCACAGTTGGGGGGCGAAAAAAAAAAAAGGGAAATGGGAAAACGGGTCCGTTCACAGGGAACGGCGGAAATGCAACCAAAAGAAAAACAACACTTGTTCCGAGAAGGCGTGGGGACACACACTGGGGGGAAAGAGGGCGCAGGGAAGGAAAAGGACGCGGCAGGCCAACAATGGTCAGGTGCAGGCAGGGGCGTGGAGACGGAACCCTTGAGCCCAGAAAGGGAAATACTGGGTGAAGGGGACTCTTTGACGGTTTGTGGGGGGGGGAGAGGTAGGCATATTGACCGAGACCAAATCTTGTTGTTGCCACAAAGGGTTGGACTGAAAGAGAAAACGGCCGAGCTAACCTCGACGGGGACGAAGGGGCCAGGCGGTTCCAAGTGGGCTGGGAAAAACGACCCGACACTGAAAAAGAAAGTAAAAAATCGGACCAGGGACCAGGTTGAGCCCGGGGAGCAGAAAAAAAAACGAAAGAACCTCGCAAAATTATCACCAAGCCCGCCCTAAAAACCCAGAAAAAGGGGAATCGGTCGCTCCCGACAGGAAAAAAAGGGGGGGGGGGGGTTGGGGGTTGGGGGTCTTTGGCGCCCCTCCATAGGGTCAAAAAGCGAGACAAAAGGGGTGACAAGGTGAACAAGGCCCCCGAGCTACGGGCTTGACAATTAACTAATTCAGGAAGAGGCGGCCTGCAATCTGAAAGGGACGCGATTGCCTAAAGAAAAAAAAAAATGGACAATTCCACCAGGGGACAAAAAAAAAAAAAAAAACAAAACCCCCAAACTAACTGGGTGGGGGGGAAGACGGAAAGGAAGGGGGATCGCTAAGGATAAGCCCGGCGTTGTCTACAAAGTGGACCTCCGGGGTTTTCAAGGAACCTCCTTTGCCTCAAAGGGGGGGGGGGACCGAGCGATCCTGAAAGGGAGAGGGAAGGGTCGAATGGAAAAAGGGGAGGGAAGAATAACCCATTCCATCTAAAAAAAGCACTGGAGGAACTCAGCCGTACCCTTTATATCCTACGCCGGTGAAGCTTTTTTATCACCAAACTAAAGATGTAGGAAAAAAAAGAAGTCCGAGCTCTTTAACAAAACAAAAAACTGGCCAAAACTTGGTTTTGTTTTGCTCGAAAACCACAAAAAAACACGGGGGGCCCTACCGAGTGACTCGTCTTCCAAAAGACTGAACCAACATAGGAAAGGTTCTGTGAAAAACTGATACCGGTGTGGACGAAGGCTAAAGGAAAGTGGATTTACCCCCACAAGAAAAAATCGCAAGACAGCAAAAGACGTGGTGGGGGGGGGGGGGGGGACCCGCCCGTCCCGGTCCCGAAATGTCCCGAAAACCGTTTGAAACCCGACGATTACGGCTGCCGCAGCAAGAAAGGGGAGGGATTCCCCCATAAAAAAGAAAAGTAAAGCGGGACAAAACCTGGGTCCTAAACGAATAATGTCAGGAGAGAGAAAAGCCTCGTCATCGTATAACAAGGGGCCCCCGGGGAAGTAGACCCCCGAAGAAAGCGAAAAAATGCGACCCGAGGGGAACCTCTAACGACCCTTGTAAAAAATAAACAGCGTGATGCAAAAAGAAACACGAAGGCCCAGAAAAAAGAGGGGGGGGGTTCGAGGAAGATGAAACCAAGAAAAAGTAAAAAAACGCCACCCGGAATGCAACAACCGACCTCACGAGGACGAGATCCGGGGCCCAAGGGGGAGAGCTAAAACAAACAATTAATAGAAAGAGGAGAGTAAAAAGAGGGACCCAGCTCACCTCGGAAAGGAAACTCCGTAAAACGGGGCAGAAAGTTACGAGGGATGGGGGAAGACCAACCGCACCCGCCAAGCCGGGGGGTCCGAGTTCGACCTAAAGATGGCGAGAAAAAAACTCGTCGCTGGGGGTGGAGGGACCCGGGAAAAAGGCAAAAAAAGGGGGTCCTGGGGGGTTGGTTTCCCGCGAGCCCTCGTCGAAGACCGGGTGAGGACAGGGGGGAAACTATATAGAATAAAAAAAGAAAAAAGAAGAAGGTCACTGGGAACCGACAGTGTCCCCACCGATCGAAAATGATCAACTTCTAAAAACTCGTCGGGAAGAAAAAGGAATCTCCATGTTTCCAAAAAACAAAAGGGGTAGGGCCCTTCAGGCAGGCTGGAAAAGGACAAAAAAACACGTCCCAATTTCAGAGGTGGGGCTCCAGAGGGTAATCAGCCCCTCCCAAGGGGGAAGAAAACACGGCATCAAGTCGTGGCACTGTCCCCGAAAAAGGAAAGTGGGTTCCCAAGAGCGGGGTCAGAGTGGATCAAGGGCGGAAGGGGGGGGAAAACCGGTGTGTTTCGACTCACCAAACGCGCCAAGGGAAGAATGACAAAAACGTTGTTTGGTTTCCATGCGCCCGGGCGGCAAGGAGGTTTGCCCCCTCCCCACATTGGTGGGGCGAAACCGGGGAAAAGAAAACCAAGTCCTCCCTCACAGAAGGGCCCCAACTCAACCACAAACCCATGAATAGGGTTGGGTGCAGATGGGAAAGGGGAGTTCGAAACTGGTCAATATACACACAGAGCAGGGGGAAAAAGCCCTCCCTCAACGGCAAAAAGGCAAACGGTTGAGGGAAGATCACCGGAGACAAAGGGGAAATACAAAGCCGGGAACGGGGGGCGAGCGAAAAAAATAAGGGAAGGAAGGCGACCCCAATTTTCCAGGTACGGGAGGCCAGGCCCGCCGGCCTTGGCAACATGGACGAGGAAGAGGGAAAAGGGTCCCAGGAACTCCAGGGGGCACAGCCACAAAAATAACTAAGGTAACTTAAAAATGAAACTTCAAAGGAAGAGGGGCCGGAGCCCAGGTCCCAAAAATTCGAAACGAGGAAAAAAAAGAAAAAACCCTGAGGTGTAGGAACGCCCCGCCCACGCAAGCAGCAAAAAAAAAAGGAAACAAAAATCTTAAACACCCGTTCGGGGAGAAAATTGGGAGGCGTCACGTGGCAGGGAAGAGGGGACGCGCCTTAGTTCTCAAAAAAAAAAACCAAACCACTGGAAACAAACGACCGGCCAAAAACTTCAGTAGGGGACCCGGGGTTAGGGGTGGAAAGACCGGAAAAAAAAAAAAAGGACAATGGGAGTCAAAAAAAAATCAGTCAACCAAGGGGGCTCGGGAGCAGGCTAGGTTGCAGGAACCCTGGAAAAACACACGAACCGGAAACCGATTGGGTGCGTCAACATATGTCCAGTACGAACCAAAGACCCACACCCCTCAACAGAAAAAGCCCCAAGGGTCCAGATGGGGGAGCAGAAAATGGAAAAGGAAACATTTTGTCTAAAAGGGGGCCGCGTATCACCCAAGCGAACAGGAAAAGAGAGATGGTGCCCGAGACTCAACGACGGGGAAGGGGAAAGGGCTCAAACCTCTTAAAAAAGTGGGGTTTGTCAAACATCTTAATTCTATACAGGGGGGTAACGTCCATACGGAAAACGGGGACACGATCAGATGGGAAGCACAGCAAACACCGGACCGTGGCGGTCGTAAGGGTAAAGCCAAAATTTGAGGAAAACGGGGTCCAACAGGTGACGAAAAAAGTCCTTATCGTCGAATGGGAAAGAGTTTACCTGACCAAGAACGGGTTGACAACCGAGCCCCCCCAGGAAGGGGGGAGGACCCCAACCCACTCAAACGGTGCAAACAGGGGGAACCGGAGACATCGCAGGGAGCCACAGCGGCAGAGAGAAAGAAGAGCTGTTTACCGAGATGGTCTGGACAAAGGAGAACCTAGACCACCATAGTCAAAAAAAACCGAAAAAAATTGCGTCTAGAAGAAATGGGGGGGTCACAATTCGTGCCAACTTGGGGGGCGGGAAAAAAAAAAAAAGGGGGTGGCTTTCTTGCAAAGGAAAACTCGCCGGGTCAAGAAACCACAGGGTTCAGAAGGGGTCTAACCCAGCAAGAGTGAAAGGAAACTGAAAGCGAATTAACAGGGGGGGTAAGACCAAAAGGGGTTACCAAACCCACTCCTCAGGAGAAGAAAAGACAAGATGATGGGTGTTTAGGCCCCAAAAACAACAAACGCCATGGGTACCTTCACCGACACAAGAAAAAAACCCAAAAAATTCGGAAAGCCGACAAAGGTTTGGGGAGGCCAGGGGAAGGGAACGACCGAGGGCCAGAGGAAATCTGAAGTGTCGAAGGCTCGGTTCTTCAGGCAAGGAAAGGGGGGTGACGAACATCTTCCGAACCAAACGGCCGGGTTTGGGGGGGCACAGACAAGAATTCGTGGAACGGGAGCGCCTGACAAAAACCCGACGCATCAACAACGAACGGTTTACTTAGGGGGGTGTAACGGGGGGAAGGGGGTAACGTTCCCCGAGGAGGGGCGCAAACCTTTGGACAAAACGAGAGCAGGGGAAGTGCAAGTTCCTTACAACAGAACGGAGTCCCAAAAAAAGGGAAAGGGTAAACCGTAAAAAAAGCCTCAGACCACCACCCGGCGGAGGGACCAGGAAGATGACCCAGAAAGGGGTGAAAGGGTCCAAACGGCCAAAACCAAATGTCCTACAAAAATAATGAACGACTTAGGTTAAATTAAGAAGACTAAATCAGCTGGGGGAACTTGACACCCCAATGACAAAAAATCCACTAGGTGGGGTGGGAGGGATTGGGGAGTACGACCCCAGGGGGGGGGGAAGCTTAAGTGGGCTTTGTTAGAACAACCAGGGCCTCAGGGTAAGGGGTGGGACCGGGGAAGGGCTAATCTGGAAGAGAAGGACTGGTTCCTGTCATCCGGGCAAACCCCAGAGAAAAAAAAAGCAGGGTCTTTGCGGGAACAACAAACCATTTTGGGGTCGGGGCTACACACACAGGGGAGGGAAGTCGGGCCGGGGAAGTGGTCAAAAGAGAACGGGAATGGGAAAGGTCGTATCAGTGCACCTTTTTGGCGCCAGTAAGAAAAATCGAAAGATAACCCCCAAACGTCCATCGAAGCGAGGACCGTTCCAAAAGGAGGGCCGGGTTGCGGGTGGAAAGCCCGAGAACCAACATA
>Ga0179593_1355415_pt1 | contig 13006 bp, 17 predicted proteins | sample CZODoug2_1_08_16_FD_185931 | JGI IMG/M metagenome (GOLD analysis project Ga0179593, IMG submission 185931) | Vadose zone soil fungal communities from Angelo Coast Range Reserve, California, USA - CZODoug2_1_08_16fungal (PacBio error correction) | ecosystem: Environmental > Terrestrial > Soil >...
CTCTGCGATAGAGGTATCAAGACAGACAGGTGGTGGTGATTCAAGGGAATAATATCGCATGGGGGGAAAAGGATGAATAGAACCACGGATGCCCTAACATCCAGATCACAATCAGCAAGGAAAGACCTAGTACATGTGCGGCGTAAGCGGCGTTCGACAAGGACAAGTAAAAAAAGCAAGCTCGCGGGGGGGTGAGGCAGACATAGGGAGAAAATGGTGAAACAGTAGGGGAAAAAGGAGTTACTGTTGTTAAAAATTTGGAGACAAGCCGTGACCCGTCAGACAACAGAATCTCTCAGACGTGGAAAAGGGGGGACCATGTAAGGTACGGCGGTCAGGGAAAATTAATCAAAAGGTGCTTGGGAAAATAGAGATGAGCAAATAAGAATCGGAGGAATGCGAAACTCCGCAAGGAGAGTGGCCTCCGGCCGCTGTCCGAGGGGGGACAATAGATGCGTATCTGACTGGAAGAGGGATCCGCTAGCATTAAAAATGAGGAAAGATTTGCAAAAAAAGGACGGAAGGGTGTGGAATTGCTTGGCACAGAGAAAACTAAGGTCAGGGAACCCATACGCCTTCAAAAACGTTTGTTACGCAAGGGGGTATGACGGAATCACGGACGGTCAGGAAAAAGTAACTCAAAGTTGATCGTGGGGATCAGGGGGGGGGCAGGGGGGGGAGGGGAAGGGGAGGGGGCAACAAGGGGAAACGGGAGAATAAAGGAAAAAAAAAAAAATTGTTTGGGAAAAAGAGGCGGAAGGGTAGACTCGTGGTAGTAAAAACAGAGGGAAAGTCAGCACCCCAGGCTAATCGGGGCACGCCGAATGGCAAAGTCCCGCAGCGCATCAAAAAAAAAGCATACAGCAGGGCATCATGAGGGGACAAACAAAGAAGGCGTGACAGGAGGAAAGGGGGGGAGAAGAGAGGACGGAGAAACAAAAAGAAAAGTAGTCGGGAGAAAGGAATCCCTAGAAGTCATGGGAAGGGGGAAAGCAAAAAAAAGACAATTGACGGGAACAATGGGGTGCAAGGGGGGAGCTTGAAGACGAAAGTGTCTTCTAAGGTCGGACAAAATAAGACGACGGGGATCGTTCATGTGCATCTTGACGGAGAAAGGGGGAGAACTCTACGGACGCAATGTTGAAAGAACAAGGAATAGGTGAAGGGGGCACCTTACCTGGCCGGAAGTGAAGTCAGCACGCAAATTCAAGGGACTAAGACAATAGTGAGACCAGGGTCACCTTGGCGAGGGGGAAAAAAGACATGATCTTTAAGATTCCGGGGGGGAAAAAAGGGGGAGAACGAAATTGGCGGAGTAGCAGGGGGGGGGGTGGGGTGGGGGGGGGGGGGGGGGGGGGGGGGGGGGGGGGGTGGGGGGGGGGGGGGGGGGGGGGGGTGGCGGGGTGGTGGGGACGGAAGGGATGGGGGTCGTGAGGGGGGGGGGGGGGGGGGAGGGGGGGGCGGGTGGGGCGTGGGGGACGGAGGAAAGGGGGGGGGGTGGGGGAGGGGGTGTGGGCGTGGGTTGGGTGCAGATTTGGCGTTTGGTTGGTGCGGGGGGGGGCGGCGGGGGATGGAGTGTAGCTTCGGGGGGGGGGGTGAGTGGGTGGGGCTGGCGTGGGGTCTGGTGGCAGCTTGAAATGATGCTCCGGCACAATTTCAGAAATTCGAAAACTCAGTTATTCCAAATACTCCTTTACATTTAAGCAAAGATAAATAAGCGCATTGGGAAAAGGTTGTAAACATCATTGGATCAGCGCGAAAGATTTATAGCGAGGAGTATCCATATCGCGCTTACTCAGGGGAGAAGGGAACAAGGGAAGGATACAGGAGACGAATCAATGGCTAAGCTAAGTCGCGCACTATGCGGAGGCGTGAGGGGGGGAAGGGAAGGTGTAGGGAAACTGGGATGCTAGTGGTGGGACGGGAGAAAAAGAGGAAACAACGAAAGGAAGAAAAGGAACTTAAAAAGAACGCGTACGTAGAGGAAAAGCGCTCAGTAAGAACTGAAAGGTGCGTGCCAATGGTTTGTTAAAAATGAACCGACACTGAGCGAACAGAGGGACAGGAAGGAAACTTGGACTGGTCATCCAATAAAAACCTGGGGGAGAACGAGAGAAGTTGGGACACGATTCCAGCTAAGTATCTGGGGGGACAGATATGGGATGGCCAGGAAGGAAAGTTCGGGGGGGGAGAGGTGGGAAACGTGAACGGGATGGTGAAGATGAAACGATGCGAAAGACACAAGCCCAAAGAGTCTGGGCATTTAGGATGAACGAGAGTGGTAGGACCAAAAGACACGCAAAACGTCGCTCACGAGAACGAAATCGGAATCACGGCAACAAAAGATCAGGTATCCGGAGAAACTGAAGGCTAAATGGGTCTACGTACTGAAAGAGAGATAGAAAGGAAGCGATACGGTGGTGGGGGGGGGGGGGAATGACTGTGTGGGGGGGATGGGGTGGGGGGGGGCGGGGGGGTGTGGGGGGGGGGGGGAGGGGGGCGTCGGTGTGACAGGTTGTTGGGTGTTGGGTGGTGGTAAAGTGTGTGGGGGAGGGCAGGGTTGTGCGTTTGGTTGTGGTGGCGGCCTGTTGTTTAGGGGAGTGTAGTTTTGTTTTCGGGCCCCAGACCAGATCGCTCGGCCGTAGGCCATCAGAACTCAAGCAAAAGTCCGGAGAAAAGACTACTTACTCTGTTGGGGTCCAATAACGGGGAAAACAGAGGGGAAAATCTACCAATACAGGACAAGGTAGCAAAAGTTGCAGACAAGTAATCGGAGCAGGGGGAAAAAAAGAGAACTGAGAAATGAATATTCCTTAGCAACGCACCTTGCGTAAGTCGCGTTAAACAGGAACAGAAACACCAGGGGAACACTCTAAAAGAAGAAGCTGTTAATCAATTAAAAAAGCGCCAAGATCTTGGGGAACTAAAAAGAGGAAAAAGAGAAACGTCGGATGACGATATACAAAAACGCCCAGGTCGAAAAAAGCAACCATTTCCGTAGGGCCGTAAATGCTAGAAGGGAAACGAAACGGTCCTACCATGACGTAAAGGAACTCTCTTAAAGAAGAAGGGGAACAGGGGGAATGTCAGTTTGGGGCGTACGAGTGGTTCAGGGGCATGAAGCTATTGAAAAACTCCAGCAGGGCGGGAAAGAAACACACAGAAAAGCGTAAGGAGAAGGGAAAAGAGACGATACTGAGAGGGTCGCATGCAGACCGAAATCAATGACAATGAGAAAGGGAGTCAGCGGGAATTTGATGGGAAAAAGGGCGAAAAGGGCTACGGAAAAAAATTTAAAAAACATGTACAAAGCGGAAGGGAAAGGGGAGGGGGTTGGCTTTTATGAGGCAAAATCAGGTCGAACAAGAGCCGTGGAAACCCGGCAGATGGGGAGAGGGGGGGAAGCTGGGTTGAACAGGAAGGGTAAGCTGACGGGGGCAGGAGGGAAAAGATCACTTGGGGGAGGCAGGGAAGGGAAGGACTTCAAACACATGGGGGACTTCGAGCGGAAAAAGAAAAGGGTCGCTAAGGGGCTGCGTCGGAAACGACTAAGTGGTGAATAAATTGGGATGAGTCCGGGACGGACAGTGCGGGGCGGAATTGGAACAAACGGGAAAGGATGTGAGGTGGTCAAGAGAACTGAGAAACAAAAAGGCTAATTGGGAAAAAACGGGGGAAAGGGTTGGTCAAGATCGATCACAGGCGGACAGGTGAAAGTGAGGGGGAATGGGACGTGTAAATCTAATCTATAGCGGGAGGGGAAAAACAAGGAAGAAGCAGCAAGTGGAGGTAGAGGGGGGCGGAAGCGAGAGGTCAAGGGGTGTAGTAGTGTCTTTTAAGCGCTGGGCCAAATAGGAAAAAGTGAAACGACAGAGCCGAGTTAGAGTGGGGCCCGCGAGGCCCATGGATATAAACCTGTTCAGAAACGGTCCAAAGAAAAATGGAAGTTGGCGAAATTAAACGCAAAAGGCCCAGAATGACCCGGAGGTCGGACGGGGACAATCTCGTCGAATGAGAGCTTGCTGGTGGGCGAAGGCCGGTTTTGGGAGAAAGGGTGAGGAAAAAGCCCGGCCTCTAGGGCGGGGGGCCGAAGGGTCAGTCAGAAAGGAAATTCAAAAGGGCCAGAGGGGAAACTAACGGCGCTTGAAAACGAGCGAATAGGGGTCTAATCAGCAGTCGGAGGTCGGGGGAAGATCAGAGTGTGTGACGAAGGGCGGGGGGAAATATGAACAATTACGGAAGGAAAAAGTATAAACGATGGAGTAGAAGAAAGAGAGAAGACAGAAAGACAAATGGCTTATATGTGGAACTCTTAGGGACTATCGCGGGAACAGAAGCGAAGAGACTAGTGCTACCCACAAGTCATGTGCAGAACGAAAGGAAAAGGGAAAAAAATTGATAGATCTAGAACCAAGACCAATGCACAAAACAGCAGGGAGAGGCTCGGGGAAGTAATTTTGTTAACTTGAAGGGGGGTCACAGTGAACTAAAGGGGGCTAAACTGGATGAAAAAAAAAACGTGGGTTGGGGAACACGCTGTATAAAAAGTAGTGGGTAAGATCGAAAGACGGACTGTGGGGGAGGAATAAAGGACTGTAAAGTCTCTCCAAACATGGAGATTACAAAATGTGATGGTAAAACGGAGGGGGGAAGGGCAGGGGACGCTTCGAGGAAAGAGGGAGGAGACCACGATCGAGGCGGCGGATAGCAGTCGGGAGAAGTACTCTGTGAAAACATCCCAACGCTGGTCTTCGTGGGGTGAGGGGGTTACCGGAGAGTCCTTACAATAGAGGCGGGGAAATCTAACATCAGGGGCTTGGGGGGAGAGGAAAAACGAAAAGAAACGGCCCAGTTGGGTCAGATCTGGGGTCAAACAAGACGCAAACGCGTTCCTGGGAACAAACGCATGGGCAAGAGTGGATTTGAAACGAAACATGGGGGGTATGAAGGAAGCAAAAGACTCGTGCTGGAGATCGTGCGGGAGCCGAGGGTAGGGGGTGTGGGGAAAGTGCTGCTTGGCGGCCTCACTCCAAACCCTTCAGTACAAGCCAAATCGGGCAACCGCTCTAGTTAAATCCTGCCAGGGAAACCGGAATAATAAAATGCAACTGCTCTGAAACGAGGTAGGTTGGGAGGAGATTCGGCAGAAGGGAGGAGACCTTCAGCGTGTGCAGGGGGAAAAGGGGTTTAACAAAACGGCTAAATGTTAACGGGCGGACATTAAAACACCGAGCATGCGAGCATGGAAAGAGACAAAAAAAGAGGAGAGAAGGGGGAGATAAGGGGAGAAGATTTGGACGGCAACAGAGTCAGTATTCCATTCTAATGAAAAAAACGGCTTGGAAGAGAGTGGGGCCTGGCAGAAGTTAACAACGAGTCAAAAAAAGGAGAAGGGAGGGGGTTCTACAACAGTGAAGGGGAAAGTTTCCAGTGGGTTGGGGGGTGGAACATATCCAGTCAGCAGATTTTGAGGAATCCTGCCACTGGAACGTCTGCAACGAGAAAATAAAGGGGGAAGCACATATTACAACTGGTGCAAACGAGCAAAAAGATAAAGACGAGACGAGAAAAGACAATAATTCAGAAGGGATATCCGGAGACATTCCTAGGGTATATCGGGGAAAAAGAGTTGGGTAAACGATTAAAAGTGTGGGAACTATGCACCAGGAAAAATGTGGGGGGGAAATGCTGTTCGGAAAGGGGAAAAAGACTCTTATGGGTGGGATAACTCTGGCGGACTGGTGTCGGGGATTGCGAAAACCAAAAGGGGGAGGCGTCCAATGAGCAATGGCAAAGACAGGGATAGATGAAGAGAAGAGATGACTCACAAAGGGATGAGACATAGATAGAGGCAAGCGGGGATCGATATTAGTTGGAATTGCTACATGGAGCCCCCCCCCCCACCCACACCGCGCGGTGTGGGAACGGGGAAATACAAAAAGCCGAGCTCTACAGCGGCTGCGAGATAGGGAGGTAAAGAGGGCAAACAGAATTTCAAAAATTGCGAATGGGTGCTATAGCGAAATACAGAGAAAACCAAAAGGGGGAAAAGAAAAAAGTGCTGGTCGGGGGAAAGTGGTCTCCAGTAGGAGAAGATCATATTAGAGGAAGTCGAGACGAGGGCTTCGGTTGACAAGGGGGGACCAATTGGGGGGGCACTAACGGGAAAGTAGCTGGTTGAAGGCATTCGGAAATCGAGAAGCAGGACAGGATGACGAAAAGGGCACTTGGCTATGGAACAACCGGGTGGTAGAGAAAAAAAGAAAGTGTATAAAACGAACAAAAAAAATAAAAACCAGGGGCGAAAGCATCTGATCCGAAAGTGATCCACTGTAAGCAAAAGTAACTCAAAAAAATAGTATAACATTGAGAAATGGCAGCCAGTACTAAGATGGGAGCAAAAGAAGTTGTGAAAAACCCTCTTTGAAAACGGGACAGGACCGCCATAGATTAAGTGAAGGTCAAATTGACTTGCTTTTACAACATTAGGGATAAAACCAAATAAATGGACCTAATGCTAGGTCCCATGACACAACTTATAGTTACCAGGGGTTCGGTAGCTCCAGAGGAATTCATAGAAGGAATGCACGAAGCATGTCAACTATAGGTTTCTTTGACTTAAGGGGTTGTAAAAATGGGGGGGGGGAGGAGAACCCTACTTGGGGCGCCCTAAAAGTATGGCTCCAACGATTTAGGACTGGAGCAACTTTTGCACCAGAAAAAAGAGTAAAGAAAGATGTTTGGGTGGGGTCGCAAAAAGGCGTATGGTGTAACAAAAGAAAAATCGAAAATGTGACCCAAGGGGGCAGGAGAAAAAAGACCGCGAAGTAGAGGCCAATATATACAAAGTCTAGCAACCCTCAAACCACGAACGGAATCCGCCGTGGACTGGATGTAACCGAGAAGGAAGGAAAGCGAAAGAAGAGTCATGTGCTTGGGAACCAGAGGCGGCAAGAGAGCACTGCCACTATCGGAGTAAAGAATAAAATACTGAGAAAGCGCAGGGGGGGCCTAAAATCAAACGGTCAGGAATTCGGTCGAGAGGTTGACACGACGTAGACAGTAGGGTGGGGGGAAGAAAAACAAAGGATCGCTGGGACAGGAACAAATAAAGACTCATGAGCTGAAGAACATATTAGAGCCGAGTCAAGGGCGGGGAAAGGGACTGGTTAAATAGAGAGCGGTGGGAACATGAAGGGAAAACGGGTCTGTCATTTGGTGGGGGACGGCAAAGAGTCGGGCGAATCGAGAAAGGGGATAGCGCTCATAAAAAATAAAGAGATGGTGATCAGCGTATCGAGGAACGATAGGCTCTGTATGAGCATGCCCAGGGTGCAGGGTAATGTACAAGGGGGAGGGGGGGGGAAAAGGGAAAATATGGGGTTGGAGGGGAATATACCGTACGATGGCGGAAACAATCTGGGAACATGATCAGGAAGTAGGGGGTGGGCACCATTCCGAATGGCCGGAACAGGCACAAGAGGGAGGGGTTGGGATGAGTGCGTATGACAGGAAACCGGAGGCCGCATTGGGATATATAACTCGGGGGGGAAAAGGAGGGGGCTCCAAAAAAGCATTAAAAAGAACGCTTGGAGGGGAACGAAGATCTGGCCTCGTAGGAAATCGGGAGGAGGGGGGGGGGGGGAAGGCCTATGACAGATTTCGTGGGAAGGGGGGGAAAAAAAAAAGAGGTGTTGTCAGCCAGCGCGAGCGGCTGGAAAAAAGCCAAAAAGCAATTACTATGGAGGGGAGTTGTGTGAACAAAGATTCCGCCCGACAACGCTAAACACAAGCGACGTCCCCATACATTGGAAGGGAAAGACTTGAGGGCGGAATTTTAAAGATCGAGATAGAGAGCATAAAAAAATCGGGGGACCGCTGCCAATTAACGCACTAACCTCGCGGCAACAAAAATGAAGAACGTCCTTCCAGCATTAAGAAAAAAGGAAAGCGAAAGGGCGGTCTACGTGAGAGTAGGCGGGTGGTTCGAACTCAAAAAGAATTTGGGGGGGGCCATGAGACGAAAAGGAAATTGCGAATAGAAAACGGACATCACACGGGGAGAGGCAAAAAAATGGGAAGCCACTCTGCAAAGCGGAGAGCTGGTCCCCGCTCTCTAGTTGTGAAAACCTAAGAAGTCCGGCGGAAGGGCAGGGCACGGAACAAGGTTAAAACACTTCAAAAAATCGGGAATCAAAATGAGTAAATGCTTCTTATAAAAACGTACAAATCGTCCAGTTGAGAAAGAAGGAACATGGGCTCAGGGCGCCTTGAATAGGAAGACCAGCCCGGGGGGGGGGGTGCGGTGAAACCACAAAGCAACGTTCTCGAAGGTACGGACATGAAAGAAATAGCGCAAACTCACGATGCATAACTTCTCGAAGAAGTGCAGGAAAAAAGCAGGGGGGGGAAATTTGCGTATAGAAAATTTCAAGGGGATGCATGCAGGCTTACCTCTAAAATTTTCTAGAATACAAAAAAACAATCGGAGGGAAAAAAAAGAAAGGGGAAAGAATAGTTCTTAGATTTCTCGGCAGTCACACCAGGACTCAAGGGGGGTTCACTAGGCCAACTGAGCACAGGACTACGGGGCGAGAAGGGTAGGGACTTATCAGTGAGTAATTAGGAGGTGAAGGGGGAAGGCGCTTGGGGTAGGGACTGGAGTGGCAGGGGGGTTGGTCTTCGACGGGGGAAAAGTTGCAAGAACCGAAGCGACAGCTGAAAACGTGGGCCCTAGTACTAAGAGAAGGAAGTAATATGGATACGAGGTAAAATCGTTAGATAAGTTTGCAGGGGGGTAAATAAGGGGGGAAGATGGCATTCAGAGACTGGCAAGACCATTCAGAAAAAAACAAAAAGAATAAGAGAATAAAAATCACAATCAAGATCTGGCAGGACAGAAACAAAACGTGAAGAAGGGGGGCGGGAAAAGGGTAGGTGAAGAGAACTTGGTATGTCGTTGGTTTGCACCGTCGGAAAAAAAAGACAAAAGTGGGGGGGGGGGGGGGGCGAAAACGGTCTAAGGCAACCTCAGAAAAGTGCAAAACTGATTCTGTGAAAACCGTGGGAAGGAGTGAAAGGGAGGCAAACTGTAAATGTTTGAGATCGATCCAGAAGGATCAGGGCAAAGTAATGGAGGGGAGGGGTTCCAAAGTGGCGAGTAAGCCGTGACGCTGGGGAAAGGAGGAGAGAGGGGCAGTCGTTAAATCTCGAGAACTGGGGGTGGGGCGTACAAGTGGGGTCGGGGGGGGGGGGGACCGGGAGAGTTGGTAACGTGAGATAATGCCGGTTGGAAATGACAAAACGCGTGTGTCAAGAATACCCGAACTTGACCAAACCAGTATGAAGGACCTACAGAAAAAAAAATCCTGTGTCAGGGTGGATAAACAAGATAAAGGAAACCGTAAAATGAAAGGGAAGGAAAGAAGGACTTGAGAAACACCCGAAGGGAGCTAGTCGAAAGAATCCCAGCTCCAGCACGCTATAACCAGATTACAGTCTGATAGAGAGAAAAGCAAAAAAGAAGAAAAGATCTTCTAGAGGGAACTATGGGGGGGGTAATCGACATGTACTTAAGAGAGGATGATGACTAATAAGGGGTAAGCAAAAAGAAGCGAAAAGCAAAGGAAAAGCGCGCCGCTCGGATCAATCAAGTAAAATATTCTCCAGGGGGGGGAACAGGGAATCAATATAGGGGCCAAACAGAAAAGCGAATTGGGGGGACGAAGAGGAGGGGGGGCAAGATCACCTTAGTCTGAAATCAGTTAACATGAAGGGGGAAAAGTTCCTGGCAGGCGACCAGTAAGTTCAACGTTCGGCAAATAAATAGGTAAGGAGAAAAAAAGCGGAGAAATAACGTAGGGCAGAGAGCATAAGGGAAGACCTCCTGAGAACAAAAAAGATCGACCTCTAAATGGCATCTGTTCCGGCTGTAGTATGAAGCTCGGGCTCAAGAATTTAAAAAAGCGCGGGGCAAACTCGGGGGAAAAGGCACGCTAAGATCTGGGCCAGAACAAAGCACGGGGAACGGCGGCGAAATCAGACTAGGACAAAAAACCTTCGCAAGCCCGCACGGTGAGAGCCGAAGGGGTCGTCTGAACTTAAAAAACGGCGAAGTCAACTCAGGGGGACATGGGCAAAGAGAGAAAACTGGTGTAAAAAGGGAACGCATAGTTAGGGAGGGGGGGAGAAGGGAACTGAGGGAGAGGAGAACTAGGACCAGTGGAAGAAACGACACGTGGGTGGAGTGAGGGGACCGCGTCCATTTCTTAAAAATGAGCTCCGCGAAAAAATGAAAGGCGTCAAAGCTTATAAACGATGGAAATTGAAATGAATTACCGTTGGCAGTAGAAAATCGTCGGCACGACAGAAGGGGGCATGTATGCAGTCAAGAAAAGGGAGGATAGACGAAAAAAGGAACTGCAGGGATCGAAAGGTCGAGGACAATGCTAAAAAAAAGACGGAGGTAGGTCCAAAGAAGGGGGGGGACAATAGGAAGATGCAGCTGGACCGGTCAAGGGGGGGTGACGAGTTCAGGTGGCAAGTCAAGGAAGAGGACTCTGGGGAGAAAAGAATACATCTTCTTCTGGGAATTTGGTGCACAAGGGGAGGGGGAAAATGAGGGTTGGGGGGGGGGGATGGGGGGTGGGGGCTGTGTGGTATGGTGGAAGGATCAAAAAGCTCTTTTATTAACTAGAAAAAAGTAGGTCCAAATGGGCACGCGTCACACGTGAAAAAAATGTTATAAAAACGGTATAACAATTAAGGGATGAAGCTCGGAGCTAATGACACCATCGCAGAATGCATAAAAAAAAAAGCCACTGAAACCGAACGTACGACGCAGCCTGGCAGGGGCGAGTTCGGAGCTCCACGGCACATCAAAAAATGTGCGTTTCTGAGATAGGGGGGGGGGGGGAAGTTAAAGCAGACGAAGCGATATGGGGAAACTAGGCTTGGGGCAAGCATAGTGCAAAGCACTTCAGAATAAAAAAGGAACATCATCTTAACACTGGTCGGGGGGATCTGAAAGGTAGAGACTGAGAGGAGGCAAAAAATACTGAAGGAAAACTGTGATCACAAAAGAAGGGAAAGAACGCGCTAGAAGTTTAAGCAATTAGATCACACTAAAAAAAGCATTGCGGAGAAATAGTCATCGGGTCCGAAAAAAATAAAGGGGGCACTTCCAACGCGGCTATCAAGGGCTGTCCGGCGCTTCACATGTACACACATGATGCCCTCAACAGCTGAGTAAACAACCAAGAGACGGATAAGGGAAGAGCAGCTGAAAAGCATGGTCGCCGAAGTAGGGGGGGGGGGGGGAAAAAAAAGAATGGACGATAGCAAGGGCTGAAAAAACTAAAGAGTTCACGTCAGCGACGAAAGGGGGCGGGGAGAAGAAAGGGACTGTCAGAGCAATTAAAGTCTGTGAAGTGCTGAGGCTCAGAGTGGGGGAAAATTGAAACCGTCGTTACACACATAGGCAAGAAAGCGGGTGCACATTTAGAAACTGCAAGTGGGGAGGGGATGGCGGCAGGAGAGATAAGGCGTAAGGGTGCGTATACATGAGACCCAGGAGAGATTCACAAAAAAAAAAAAGTTATCTGCGGACTGTGAGGAAAAATGGATCCTCACGCACACTAAATAGGTAATAAGAGAGCCGCCGGGGGCGCAAAAGAGAATGACTCAGTGGTGTACAACATCGTCCGAGAAAAAAACCGAGCTCACAGAGGATATAAAATCGAGGGGTAAGAACTATCCAGTTGAAAAACGCGGGAAGCATGCCTGCGTCTGGCAAAAAAAGGGCGAAGCATGACGAGAAGCAAAGAACGAATGGGTTAGCGAAACGGTTTAACTTCATTGTAGAAACAGACCGGAGAGAAAATCACTTCACAAAACGATAAAGGGAGATCTTGCTAAGTTAGGAAGTCGGGCGACGTACTACCAAAAACGGGACGAAAGAAAGCAAGTGAAGAGAGTCCAAAAAGCTCTCAAAGAAGTATGCGTGCACCGAGGGGAACTAAAACTACAAGCGGGGGACGGAAGGAAGGAGGAAACTGTATCGTGATTGTCAAATGTGTCGGAGACAGTGGGAACGATGACACGCGTGGGAATAATCAGGGTCAACTAAAAACTGTCAAAAGAAAAAAAAACCTGGGGCTCCATTTGAGGAAAAAAAGGGGAAAGAAAAAAACTGGAGTTAAAGAAAGACGGGAGACAGTAATGAAGCTTGTGCTAGCATGAGGCTAAGAAAGGACAGGAAAACGAAGGGAACACATTACACTATTGCCTAGGGGGGCTGGTAAATTTACCGAAGATGAACGTGTATGGGCTGGGGAACGGGGTATGCAAAGCATACGAGTGATCGAGACGTACAAGAAAAGGAGGGAGGGCTGGAAAAGTTCCGGGAAAAGGGAGGCACTCAAAACAAAATAAAAAGGGAGAGCAACCATGGGCGCAGGAGCGACGGTACGAAACGAAAGAGGACTGCAAGGTTGCAAAAAAGGGGTCTCCAACACTCGACACAAAAAACCGGCAGGAACAGGGGAAACGAAATCTGCATCAAGTTCAAAAAGAAGTGGACACAAAGCAAGAATTGTAGCAAAAGAGGGGGGGGGGGGGGGGGGGGGGGTCTGAAGTGGGGGCGAGGGGGGGGGGGGATGGGAAACTGGTAAAACATCGCATAACGCGTAGTAGAGGTATGGGAAGCAAGCGACAACTCAGAAAAGGAGACGGGCACAGCGGCGATCGTACAGAAAACACAAGAAAAGGTCCTCGCTAGGAAGAAAAAGAGAACGGCATCACTGAATCGGGGTAGCGGGGCAAGGACTAAAACGGAGGGAAGAGAACTAACAAGGGAAAATTAGGGCAAACGCCTGGACTTGGAGCAAAGAATTTTAAAAGGGGCCTTAGGACTCGCAATAGGAGCAATGACGCGCTGATCAAACGTAGGGAAAGGGGCAAGCAGTTCAGAAAACGAGAAGGGGTTTTCTAAAGACCAAACAGGGGG
>Ga0179593_1370895_pt1 | contig 13006 bp, 17 predicted proteins | sample CZODoug2_1_08_16_FD_185931 | JGI IMG/M metagenome (GOLD analysis project Ga0179593, IMG submission 185931) | Vadose zone soil fungal communities from Angelo Coast Range Reserve, California, USA - CZODoug2_1_08_16fungal (PacBio error correction) | ecosystem: Environmental > Terrestrial > Soil >...
TGCCTCCCGCAAGGAGGCTTCGCAAAGAGCACAGGGAAAAAGATGCGATAGAAACTTCCCGGAGAAGCCGGAAAAAAAAAAAACCTACAGCCCAAGAAACGTTCCAAAGGCGAGAATCCTCATGACGAGGAAGCAGGCGGTCCCATCCGCCTACTCTTGGAGGGGAGGAAAACTAAACGAAAAGCCTGGGACGCTCCACGCGTATGACCCACAAAATAACTTCAGCTTGAAGCCCGGGGCCTTCCACCCTCTTACTCCGAAATCTTTTCAAAGAACCTCACACTGGGGCCATTCCACCTGCGGCGATCTTCTGCTGCGGGGTGACCGTGATTTTCAACCCTCTCCGATTAGACAGTGGCGCTAGAAGTTTGATTATCGGGGTGGATGTAGATCAAGAAGATACAGGCTACCTAGGTTTGTACTAAATGTCGGGATGCGGAAGGGGGGCTGGCATAACTAAGAGCACAAAATCAGGGTTGGCGACATTAGTCCCATACTCACAAGCGACTGGACTGGATATGGGGAGCGGGAGGAGCATATAAAAAGCGAACAAATGGAAGGGAACAGAAGAGGAAGTAGATCGTGTCCATATATTCCACTGGGGGGGAGTCATCCTGCGGATCTGGAAAAGACATAAGATAGAAGAGGTGATTGAACTACGAAAGAGGAAAGAAGACCGGTCTGATGAGGTTATCAAGTCTCTAAGGTGGAGATTACACAAGATATAAATGGAAAATGGATCGATCGAAAATCAAGGGTTCCGGTGGTGTGTGTTCGGGCGATCGTGAAGAGTTGCTATATAAATATTCGACACAGGATTAACCTGGCATCGATCTCATTCGAACCGGGGAGTGCCGTGATGTGTACGACGGGCAGATCTGGCCAGTTTTCACACGGGAAAGGAAAAGGCACACAGATAGAAAGAGGGGGCTCGGGGAGAAACCGTCTGGTATCGGGGAAAAACCTAAGCTAACATGGGTATGCCAGAGAAAACCACACTTTGCCAAGAGCAACGATTCCCACACTTCCCCCCTGCTCGATGGGAAAGTTTCTCAAATAAGATCGTGGGGGGAACCGCTGGTAGTCCTTGACAGCAAATTGGCTAGCAGCGGTATACCGCGTCCCTGCGAGATGAGAAAAAAGGGAAAACGGTCACTCTCTTTGCGTTTCACCAATCAGATTCTAGGGGGGGCGGCTCGAGATTTACGTTAGCTAAAAGAAGCTTGGTGTGAGGGCGAAGAGAATGGGAGGCAACCGGAGAGATTATTTGCGAAGCAACTAGGGCGGTTGGTAGCAATGGGCCCCAACCAACAAAAAGTCGCTTTGCCAAAAAAATTCCTCCCCTGAAATGCGTGGGAAACAGTCGTCGGAATTGGAAGTAGGTCGTGGAAAGAAACAGCCGAAGAGGAGGTAATTGGCTATTAGAGAGGTTTCACCAGTCTACTGCAGAAAGGGCTAAAAGGTGGAACAAGAGGGGTTTGTAAAAACTTTAGTGTGGTCAGCAGATAAAAGTATATGGAACTGGGGGGGCAAACGATGCCATTGCAAATAGTCGATTACGCCAGGATGGGAGGGAAGGGAAGAATGAAGCCATCATCAACAAAAGATCAGGGGGCAGGCACGCCAAAAAGCGAGCCATGCCGGGCTAGACCCAAATTTGATACTTCGTCTCCGCTGGAGGGAAGATAAAAGGCTTTGAGATGGGGTGCCTGGCCGAGACAAAAGCGCTTGGAACAACGAAGAATTGATGTCACGATTTTCAGAGAATACTCCCTGTGCCGCAAAAACAACCCCATCAAGACAGAGAACTGCGGGACGAGATGCACAACGAGGTCCGTGGGGGGGGATCAACCAATAAAGACTGGAAGGGCCTAACAAGGATTCGAAGAATAGCACATCTAAAAAATGGGGTGGATTTTGAATAGGCAAAGTGGTTCAGAAGCAAGAAATTTGGCAGGAGAACTTCATAGCAACATATCAAAGTTGACTCCCCCTGCTGGACATTCTTTAAAAAAATTCCCTGCTAGGGGGGGGGGGGGGGGGAGGTTCATGGCAAGTACAATTAAAAAAAAGAGGACAGAAGACGCGCTCAAAAAGTTTCCAGTCCTATCTCAAAAAGACCCAATGAGAGGGGGTACCAAATGTAGGGGGGTCGCGGGCTTCAGAGAAAGTGTGGGTAAAGGGGAGTTCAAGAAGAAGAAAAGGCTTGGGAGAAAGGAGGAGGGAAAACACGTTTAGCATAAGAGACATTCCACCCTAAGAATCAACTCTCGAGAGATAGATGACTTCAACAGGGTAACCATCAAACGGGTTAACGGATCCAGATGGTTTACGACGAGGGAAAAAAAGATTCGAGGTCAAAAGCGTCCCGGGAGGACTCTTAAGTGAAAAGGACAAAGCAAAAAATGCATCAACGCGGGGGCGCACCTGGTTGACTCACCAAAAGCATTCTGAAACTCAAACTTGGGGGGACCAAGCAGGCGGGCAAATCTACACTCTGAGAAAAAAGACTGAAAAGCGAAATGCCCAGCAATCTATCAAACACAACACCGAGATGACGTAAAGGGGAGGGCAGGTAGTTCAACGTGTGACAGCGTGTATAATTGACGAAGTGAAGGGGAAAAAAGGGAGCGCAAAAATTAAGGATAAACATTCAAGATCATAAAATGGGGCCCGGGAAAAAAATATGAACGGCTGCTAATTTTCGTGTGGGGCGAAAAGCTGTTGGAACTCAGCTACTGGTCCATGGAAACCATCCGATCTTAATGCTTGGACAGTGAGTGAAGGGAGAGAGACTCCTCGTAGATCCCTGGGATAGGGGGGATTCAGGAGCCACAGAGAAAAAACGATTGGGCAATATTGCTCCAGAAGAAAATGCAGCCAAAATGGGGCCAACAGCTCATGGCTCAATGAAGAAATAAGGGAAGAGGGAAAAAAAAGACTGGACGAAACGCCAAATTTGCGGGGGTGAGACGACTGGAGAAAAAGGGATCGGAGTCTTTATGCATCGGGGGAGGAGGGTACCGCACAATAGCGAAGAAAGCGAAGGGGGTGGTGGTAAAAGAGGTTCGGAGTCACCCTTGTAAAAAATTCTAGAAAGGGACGGAATCAAATTTGCCAGGGAGCTGAAAATGAACGATGGAAAGAAACATTTATTTTTGACGAAGGGGTGAGAGAGGCAAATCGGTCTTTTAAGTGGCCACCAAGTTTATGGAATGTTGTGGGGATAAAACGTCAATGTTGGGGGCAAAAGGTTTCCAGGGGGGACGCTGTCTTGATGCAGATTGGGGCGGCGAAAAAGCGCGAGCACACGTTGCCCGCCAGGGAGGGGGGATTTTTTGAAACAGGAGGTGGGGAATCCAAACGAGTCCAGCTCTTAGCCTTCCCTTAAGATTCAGAGAGCGAAAAAGTTGGACCACCTGTGGGGGGAAAAGAAACGGCAGGGAGCGTGTTTCCGGGCGGGACCAAAAGGTGGGTTGATGATCTGGAGGGAGGAGGCCACCGACCCGCACTAAAAGGGGGAAAGGGGGGGGAGTCAGCGTAATTTTGTGAAGGGGGGCGAGAAATAACAAACAGTAAGAGAAAGTGTATCCAGTGTCTACTGGGGGAAAAGAGACACCGCAAAAAAAAACACCGACAGAAAAGGAAGTCCAACTTGAGCCATACATTATGTGAGCAGGGGGTGCAAAAAAACTGATCATGAAGGTACCTAATGTCAGGATGAGATGGGAAAAAAAAACAATACCTGGCAAATCTCAGGAAGACGAACACGGGTAAAAGCAGGTCAGGGGAAAGCTGTGCAAGAGCCATTGGATATAAGACCCTCAGAGGGGGGGAATTGGACGTAACCGACATGTGGGGAAGCCACGCCGATCTTACTACCAAGCCTCCAGTCTCTAACGTTGAAAAAAGGGGGGACGGGCGGACGCAAATAAGGGAAGAAAGAAAAAAATTGAAAGCAACAGCAGAGTTAGAACCGCCCCGGTTTTCGCGGGAACGCACTAGGAAGGCGTCACAGAGCAGAGAGGCGCCTCACCCGGTTGTGCTTAGAAAAAACAGGAATCCACCAACAGACCGAGGAGCCGGCACGATGGGCAAATAACCAATTATGGGGGGATAGTGGTGGGATAGGAAAATCGTTGCCCAGGGGCGGAGGAGCATCCAATTCTTAGAGGGGATCCATGAACAAGTACATACTGGGTGAAGAGATAACAAGCGGATACCTACGGAGGGGGGGCAAAAGACGTTCCTTTCGGTGTAGCCCGTGGATCAAGTCCGAGTAAAAACATAACCATATGAAGACCTCGATATAGGGCTCCACGGGAAGGGGGAAGTCTGCCTGGTGCGAGAAAACTGTAGACCCGCTTCGGCCTACCTCAACACAAGGCAGGATTGTAGAAGCCTGTAGAACCGACCATTGGTAGATTGGGGGAAAATCCGAGTGTGGACTCGAAACGATGCTGTAGTTGGGGTAGAAAATAATAATACAGGTCTCTTCTAAGCGGTCTTCAACTGAGTCAGGGGAGCGTATGAAGAACTTTTCGCAATAATCCAATCGATAGAAAAAAAAGTGGAATCTCTACCATTCTCAGCGCTATGTCTGGGAAAATTACTTCCCATGCTCCTCACAAGACGGGGGGCCAGGTATCCAGCAAAAGATAAAGTCTGAGGGGGGGGGGACTAAAGACTTTCTGAAGCTTATCGGAATTCAAGTGAAAAATAAGCAAACCATCACCCTTGAAGAGCAACCAAACCGTATAATAGGAGGATCTGCTGCAACGAAACTAGAAGCTCCTTACACACGAAAGCAGAGGAAAGGGGGTGAGACCAGAAGAGGGTCCAAGCACCTGGAGGAAGAAAGAGGAAGTTATGTCCTGCATAAACGTTGAGTGATATTCAAGAGGCGGGAATAATAGGGGGACGGAAAGTGTTAAAAAAAAAATACATCTGGAGGGTCGCTTGTGGAGAGGAAACCCTGATCAGGGAATAATCCCAATCGCGGGGGAGGGAAGGGAACTATTCTACTACTTGGAGGATGCCTCGAAGCATTTGGCAAAGGTCGTTAGTCAAAATAGGGCTTGGGAAACGGGAGGTAGATATTCCATTTTGACAAGGGGAAAGGCGAAGACTACTCGTTATAAAACCGGTAGAGGAGAAATGTGAAAACCACCAACGTTAAATAAAGGAGAGGAACTTTTTGCAGAAAGAGGGTATTCTTCAGAAAAAAGGCAGGACAATCTGCAAGGTCCCTAAAAAAAAAAGGCCTCCACATACTACCCTACTGGAACAAAGGCGATACTGCGTCACAACGAGGAGCAGTAGGGCCGAGCTAGGTGAGACAAAAAACTAACCGTGGGAAAAAAAAGGGGTTCAGAAAAAACCGCTGATTGGCTACTCAGGGACCGGACACTGAAGCAGCGTTACAACACCGATGACATGTTTCCCAATCAAGACAGGGTATCAGGGCAGCGGGCAAAGAGGACTAGGTCGAAGGGCGGGACTATCCAGGAAGAACCATTCAGACTAGAAGGTAAAGAGGCGGGATTTGGATAGCCGAAGGAGAAGATAAAAAAAAGGCGAAAAGAGGGAGGGGAGCAAAAGGGCGGTAAAGGATTCGATGGCAAGACCTGCAATCAAAAAAAAAACCACAGGCGGTGAGAAAGGGGGTCAAGGAAAAAAGAAAAAAAAAGACGGGAACGAAGATTCGTATTGAGACGGGGAACTAACCGCATGAAGTCCCCTGGCAGGTGAAGCGAACAAGAGGAGGCGTTGACGGTGAGTGTGGTAATGGGGTACCGTCTCTGCGACGTATTAAGATCCAGGCCTGACGCAGACGCCGATTTATGCCAACGCACGCCTCGAAGAGGTAAACGGAAAAAAAACTTGATACAATACTAGCAAGGAAGTTGAAAAAAAAAAGAGAGACATGTCTAGGAGAAGATGAAAATACCAGTGGGGGTTTACGGGAGGTGAAAAGTAGCGGGTAAAAACAGGATTAAAAAGTTTGAACAGCCGCATCAAGGCCCCTGGGGCGAGGAAAAGCGCTTCTAGGAGGGAATTGGCAAATGGTAGATGTTTAACGCTGCAAGCGAGAAAAAAAGCTCACACAGAAACGAATGAACGATTGGAGCCGGGACGGTGTAATAGCGGAAAAAGTATGGGTAGGTCAAAGGAGGAAACAAGAAGCCGGGGGGCGTCATCATAAAGGAAACTGGTAACATCACGATGCAAACAAGAGCACCACTTACGTATGAGGAAGGGCGCGCACCTCTAACGGGGGGGGGCAAAGGACGATTGTTATGCAACAGGTATAAGGAGGACAGGCAGGGAGCGTATACCGTGAGAGAGTAGACGTTAAACTAGGAATGGGAGGAGAATCTGCTTTTGCGGGGAAAAGAAAGAGTCGGGCGATAAGAGAAGGGAAAAAGTTATCTACATGGATCTTGGGGGTAAGACTATTCTTTTGCAACAACTAAGATTTAATAAAACAAGACAAGGTTTTAGAAAAGGGTTGATCTTTGAAGAGTCCGAAACTACAGGGATTGGAAAAAAGAGCGAACTAAGAGAGGGGAAAGGGAACTGGGGAAAAAAAAAATCGAGGGAACTTACTAGGGAGGGGGAGGGGTCTCGGATCAAGCTTTTTCAACCCCAGGCTACAATCTGGAAAAAAAGAAGACCTGGGAAAAAGAAATGGGGCTCCATCGGGGGGTTGACACCAGAGGGGTATCTGTGCGACTCATATAAAAATGGTTGAAATGTTTTATCGAGACTGGCAAAATATAAGAAGACGAAAAACATGGGGACGATGGTCTTGATGACGAAAAGGAAACGTAATCAAAAACGTGTCCCGGGCAAAGAAAACGGAAATAAAATAGGACCCTGGCCAGATTAAACAGGTTTAGAGATATTTAGGAGAAAATAACCTAAATGATACGCCATGCTTTGAAGAGGGGGGGGAGAACCGAGCACCAAAACGAAGCGGGGAAGACTAAAAGAAGTTCTGACTCGTGCGGAAGAGCGAACCATGGTACTCAAGCCATATAATCACTACCGCTACAAGAGGAAAAATAGAACAACGCTTCACGAAAAAGGGTTAAAAGAAACTGGCCGTAAGGAAAGGAAAAGGCCGGCGAATCCTTACACCAGCGGAGGAAGGTTTCTTTGGAGGCAAGGGGCAAGAAGCCATGCAAAAAAGGGGGGCGATCTTCAGCAAAAGGGGGGGTACAAATGGAGGAAACACCTTCTTGAGTAGGTAAAAAGGGTCGATGGAGGAGTGGAGGGGCAGCGTTACCGTCAAAAGCGGAAGAGACAAGAGTCCGCAAGAAAAAAAAGAAAGGAGGGGGGCGCATGGTCCTCCACCAGCAAAAGACGGTTCAGGAAAAGGGGGTGCGCAAATGAAGGATCTGAGCCAAAAGGGGTTGGAGGGAATAAAAAGAAAGGGAAGAGCTAAGAGTTCTGATGCCCAAAATAGGGTGACACTAATGTCCAGGATAGGAACAAAATGAGAAAGGAGACAGCGCGGACGAGAATGACTGAGAAAAAATTTAGTGTGAAAACCAGGGGGCGAAAAAGGGACTCAAAGTTCGACGCCACGAGGGGAAAAAACTGCCTGAACAGGATAGGCAGCCGAGCCGGACACGGGACCAACCCAGCCAACTGCTGCCATAACCAGCTCTTGAACGACCTGGGCGCACCTCCAAATGGGAAAGTACAAAAGGGTTTAAAAGGCAACAGAAGACACGCTACACCGAAAAAGCAAGGAAACAGTTCAGAAATCAAAAAAAACACGGAGGAGGCGGAAAAAAGAAGAGAGAAGAATTGCGGGAAAAAAGGGGGGGGCAAGCGTTGGAACTTGACGACTGCCGGGACAAAAGGTTCGCATACGCTAAAAAATGACTGGGAGGGCAACAGGCCGAAAGCTGGTGCGATGGCAGCAGTTGAGGGGGAGGGAATTATCGCTGCAGGAAATTACAAAAAGGGAAATCTTTGGGGGCAATAGCTGGGGGTCCAGTCGCGTAAAACCATAGATCCCGGGGGTGGGGAGTGGTGACACTCAAGTGGGAAGGCACATCTCGAGAAAGGAAGGGAGAGTTGAATCTGGGGGGGAGGGGAGAATCAAAATTCTGCGACGGAAACAGGGGGGAGAAAAAATTATCAAAAGAGAGGGAGAGGCAGAAGTCCAAAATCCTCGGGAACAGATGAAGCAACGAAGCTCACCCTAACAATTCATACAAAGGAAACCGCTCATTTGCAGTGGTTGGAGGAAAAGCAGAAAATTAAAAGCGCTTCGCAAAAGGGATGACGGTAACTCGATTGAAATGACCGCATAAAGGAGGAAAATGGGTCATCAGGGGGTGGGGACGGATGACTTTGGGGGGACCTGCGCTGCGAAATAAGTCCAACGATGCAGGCCAGGAGGACCAGGAAAGGGTCAAAAAGGATTTTGGGTGCAGCTTGGTAATGAAGCAAAAATGGTAGTTGCCTGCCGCCATTTTGTCTTGGAATACTGTTGTGGACCACTAAAGCTTTTTGAAAGTAGGGGGGGTCCAAAGGGAATCTTTCGGAATACTGGATGCGGCCCTGGGGGGGGGGAGAAGAGAGAAACGCTGTGCTCCTAAGGAGGGGAGTGTTTCAAGCGGGAGTGGTAGGAGCAATCAAACCCGAGGTTCAGGAATACAGTTCCCTGAATTTGTAGGTAGGGCGAATACGGGGAAACCTTGTGTGAATCACGAAATGCGATGGGTCAAAGGGGGGCGTGCAGGACCGAAGAGTTGAGGAGAGGGGGACTGAGGGAGTTCAGAAGAAAAAGAAAGAGAAACAAAGAAATTGGGCTCAGGAGCAAAAAGTGTTGGGCCATGAGCGTCGATACCAACATTTCATATAAAGTGTGGGGGGGGAGAAACTTATAAAGGAACCGACATAAAAGTGGGGGGGAAAAAAATCGAAGGAAAAAAGGGACTGAAAGTGGGGGGGCATAAAGGAGGGAATCCTTGTGTAACCAGCTGACAGTAATCATCGTCATGGGTACGATGTGCAAACCAAAAAAAACGCAAAAAGAGAAAGCTGCGAAAGAAACTACTTAAAAAAACGAAAGCGGGAAACCGGGGGAATGAGAACCGGAACGGGGCTTGGAGGGAAAGAACGACGGTTGAAGAAACCCTCGTCTGGACCGAAAAAAACAAACAAAAGCCTTATCAACGTGTTAAATTGCGGCGGGCAGAGGGGGACGGAAAAAAGGACAGGTTGGGAAAAAAAAAAACAGGGCTGAAGAGGCGCGTTCACAAATATAGCGTCACGCGGAAACGCTGCGCCGAACAGGGGAAGAAAAAGGACCAGCGGGGAAAAAAAAGAGATGATCTTTGCGGAAAAAGACAAAATAAAGCCTTTTTCATGGACAGGGTCAGAGTTTCATGGGTCGGGGAAAGGGGGGAGGCCTGGAGGAAAAGGGGGGCTTGAAAAAATGGGAAATGAAACGATCAATAACTGTGTGCAATAAAAACAAACCCAAGAGAAGGAATCGATTGTGCCCCTAAGCCTTGCGGGAAAAGAAGTTCAGATCGGCCGCGTAAAAAACAGAAATCGTGCAAATCCCCGCGTAGAAAGGAGCGAAGCTTCCATGGTCCGTGATTCGAAAGAAAAAAAAAGACTGGTATCGAAAGGGGAGTGGCACGAATGACCTGCCAAAAGGGATTATGGTGCACGAGAAGAGACCAGGTGAGAGATTGTGAACAACTCGCGGAGGGGGAGTCAGCAGATCGCCGAAAGCGAGGAAAAAGGAAGTCCCTCATCGTCGGCAGCCGAGGGTATGACATCTAAAAATCGGCCTCAAGAGGACGGACCGGGGGGAGACCAAACGTCTGAAAATCGGATGATTAAGGCCGGACAAAGGCCGCAAGGCGGGTTAAATCACGAGGGAAAAATAAGCCCTCTAATCCAGGGACCGCCTTGGTATATGCGGGAAAAAGGCACTTTCGCGAAGCGCGCGGGGGGTGTGGTCATGAACTGGGGAAAACGAAGAAGAAACCAAACTCGCATGGTCAAACAAACCCCTTCTGATGGAGCACGGATGAGAGGGGGCTTCAACGAAAAAAACGACTCCGTACAAAATCGATTGAATGGTCGAACCTCGGATAGGGGTAAAAAGGAAATACGTACGAATAAGGCTGCCGGGAGAATCAAGGGTTGGGGAGCTGGAAGGAGTCGGGGGGGGTCATGGTGGGGTGCCTGACCTTTTTAAAACGACAGAATGCGGAAAGAAAAAAGTGATCTAAAAAAATTTCTGGGAGAAAAAGAGGGGGGAGGAAATCTTAGAAAGTAATGGCGGTCCAGGGACGAAAGGTGGCAAGTTCGGTTTATGAAAGGTGATTCATGGACTGTCTTGCGGTTCTTCGGCAAGAGGTGAGGTTCGCCGTAGAAACGGGTGAGGCAAGACAGATCTCGCAAAACAAGAAGTAGGGGGAATAAAATAAGGGGGGATTCGGTGGCTAACAGCTTATATAAGACGGCGCACAACGGAAAAAAGATGACGATGAAAAAGCGACAAAATAAGCGAGAAAGGTCACGGGGAAACGTTAACACAAGGGTAAGAAAATCAGTAAATATTAGCAAGGAGGGAAAGTCCAAAGCGATTGGGTCTTGAACAAAAAGGGGAGGGTTGGGAAAAAGAAAAAAAAAGCGTATGGCCCTCTAGCGTTCGGAGGGACCCTCCGTAAAAACCTAGGAATTAAGGCAATCTTTGCCCAGATCAATCACAATTATGAAAAACCTCGATTCAGGCGAAGGAGGGAAATCGAAAACGATGGGCAAAAGAAAAGCAAAGAAAAGTGGGATGTCTGTGAGAAATCTCAGAGATCAACCGAGGCCCCCAAAAAACGACTGTGAACCATGTGCGGGAGGGGGATTCGCGCAGAAGGGAAAATCCTAGAAAGCTCTCGTAGGGGAGGGAAAGGAGGCCCTAAAGAAGGAGACGCGAAGAAGGCTATGAATTTATAACCTGGAAGCTTCCTGAATGACTTCAAGCCAAAGAGAGGAGATCAGGAGAGAAGGGTTACACTGGTGCTGGGAGGGGGAGAAGTATTCTGAAGAACAACGAAAGGACGCGCTACATGGGCGGAAGGTGGTTCAACGTCCTCGATCGAAAGGGGAGCTGATTTTAGAATAGAATAGGAGAGGTTTTCACAATCGAGACCTGGGGTGCGGGGAATACCATCCGGTTACCATTGTGTCGGGAAGGCAAGGCCGGGAAAGGGGTGCCAAAAAAATTAGGAAACGAAGGGAATAAATGAAAAAATGGAAGCTTCAAAATGCTACGCGAGCCGATAGGGGATGGAAAGAGGAAAGATATGCGCCACAGGAAAAAAGGAAACATAGAAAAAGCTGGGAAGGAACGCCTGTGTAGGGCGCTGTGAAAAAGATTATCGGGGCATGGAAAAAGCAAGGAATGGGAAAAATACCGAAGAAAAAAACTTTAACGCAGCAGCGCTATGACAGACTCACCATTAATAGTATCGGGAAGAAAAAGAAAGAAAGTTGGAAGGACCCGGGGGGCATGCAAAGGGGTGAACGGAAAGAGAGAGGAACGAGGGATCTAGAGAGAGTTAAATAGCATCTCTGGGGTGTGCCATCGAGTCGAGTTGCGAGAAGAGGAAGGGAGGGCAATTGACCAAAAAGGAGGAGTTTTGTAGGGACGAGCTTTGAGAACCTGGAGGGGAGGAAATTGGAAAGCAAACCCGGTAGGATAGGAAACTTTCCAAAAGGGGTGCAAAGAAAATCCCGCCCGGAAAGGTTCGGCGCTACTAGCTGAAAGGGAGGTGAAAAAAAGGAGAAGAAGCTTTGGGAAAAAGAAACATAAACTTGTTTCCACAAGGTACCAGCAGCAGGAAGAACTGGGCAAAAAAGGGGAGAAGGAGTTGACAAACAAGGGAAAGGAGGGAGATACTCATTATCACACGGATGGAACAGGGGGTTTTATCAGGACGGGCAAAAATAGCGAAGGAAAAAAGAAAATTCTCTGGGGGAGGACTAAAGGAAACGAGACAAGGAAAAGGGTCAGGGACCAACTAGAAAAATACCCTCAGGCAGTGCTGGGAAAAAGACTCGATCGATAGACCTACAAATAATGGAGGAACTCCAAAGGTACAGGTGCGATTTGCCAAGGACAAACAACTAACGCGTTACAACATAAAAAAAAGATGGGAGGGTAAGATTGGTGCAACTGCTGAGAAAGCCGCAAGCCAGGAAATAACATAAAGAATATGGAAAAGAGGGAGAAAAAAGTTGCAAGGTCTCCCAGGACAATGAACGAGGAGGTAAGCACAGACAATGAGAGAGACCTATACACCAAAAAAAAAATGGTTAACTTTGAAAGACGGAAGGGAAGAAAGGGAATTCCATCGGGGGATGATGCACATTCAATAGCAAAAGAGACAGGGGGGTACAAGGTGACTCCGCACACAGGCTTGCAAGGAGAGAACCTGAGGGGGAGGGTAGGGAAAAAAAAAAAATTTAATAGCTTGGCCCTTCACCACTGCTAAAGAAAAGGGAAAAAAAGGTTCTCAGCATCAAACCCAAAAAAAAAGGGGGGGGAATCGGGTTCATTCCCTTAGAATTAGGGGTGCGCTCTTCGGGGGGGAGGGAAAGAGGGAAATCCAGTGGGGTTGACCCTCGACAATGAAGGAGGGAAGATTGGGAGTTATGCGAGCAAGCAGGGGGAGCGAATGGCAGGAGAAGAAGGGGGGAAAAAAAAGCCTTACAGTGTGGGAAAAGGAAAAGATCTATAGATTGACTTCAAGTTTCCAAATTAACTTATATCAAGGGGGGGCTCGAAAGAGGAGAGGGGGGGTTCCAACAAGGATCCGAAAAATGGAAGACTAGAAAGAAACTTCACAGCCAAGCGGAAAAAAAGAGATTTCTCAACCCGTTGCAAAATACTAAAAATTGGTTAAAAAAAAGGAAAACATTTTGCCGCAGGACGTCAGACACAGGTAAACACGGAGAAATCAAATTA
>Ga0179593_1419860_pt1 | contig 13006 bp, 12 predicted proteins | sample CZODoug2_1_08_16_FD_185931 | JGI IMG/M metagenome (GOLD analysis project Ga0179593, IMG submission 185931) | Vadose zone soil fungal communities from Angelo Coast Range Reserve, California, USA - CZODoug2_1_08_16fungal (PacBio error correction) | ecosystem: Environmental > Terrestrial > Soil >...
CCAAGAAAAAAATTTCAAACAGAGGACTCACTTGACCTCCTGGAGGATACACAGGGAATCTGGGACTTCAACTCCAACAGACGTCAGTCGTCGGGGGGGGGGGTCAAAGGGGGGTCCAACGAGCGGCTTGTGAAAGGAGGACCCCACCCCTGGATGTTGCTTGGGGAGGGGGGGGTTTGAAAAGAATGCCTCGCCTGGAGCAGGGGGAAGATTACCGGGAGTCCTCGGAGGGGGAGGCGACAAGTAAACCCGGGCTCAAACGTAGACGGATCAGGGGTAACCAGCGGCTTCTTTGTCGGGGGGGGGAGATGAGACGGGGAAGTTGGATAAAGGGCGAAGGCCGGGACCTTGTCGTAGGTCAGTGGAAAGTTACGTGACAGGTACATATCCTGCGGAGGCTCAAGAACCATGGCCGCCGGCTTCATCAGACTGGGAGGTGAGGGGTTGACCAACAGGAAGAAGGGAGGTGCGTTCTGGAGGAAAACGGGCGCAGGGGCTACATTACAGTTTCTGAGGAGTCGTAGGGAGGCACGAGGGGGTGGGGAAAGTCGGACATCCGCATGGAGAAAAGGCGGCAATCTTATAAAATCCGGAACCGATGGCAGCAGCCAAACGAGGGCCTCGAAGAATCAAATAGCAAGATAGGTTGGATCCAGATCCAGGAGAAAAAATTAAAAATGGCATCTGGGGGAGAGGGGGGGGGAGCAGGCTGCGAAGGACAGCTAGTTCGTGTGGGATGTGGGGGGGGACGACCATTCGATACGTTGAGTAAAGTTTGGGAACTAACACCTGAAACAAGACGAACCCGTGGAAGCGATAGGAAAATATAGAATCGTGAAAAGTGGGTCCCGATGCTAAAGCCGGTTAGCTTGAGGAAGGTGCTCCGTGGGACCGGAAGAGGGCGCTAAGACCAGAAGACATCTGTCTCCGGTCTGGATAGATGGACGACGCCTTCGATACCCTTTACCGAGTGGGGTCCAAGACCGCCAGCCGATAAAAAACGGAATAAAAAGAAGGAGAGAACCACCCGAAGAAAAAGGGGGTGACCGCGAACGTTAAGATCAACGGTTGGGACCGTCCAAAAGAAAAGTGATCAGAAGACCCGCCATCAAGGGACTCTTTTTAAGAGAGCAAAGCAGGCTCCGGAATGTGCTACCACCCCCATGACAACAAAGTCGCGCGCAGCAAGCCCAGAAAGAGAACCGAACGCCTAGGGGGGGTAAGCTGATCGACCACGCTCGGGGGTCCTAAACGGGAAAATTATCAATTCGGTGAGACCGAGGGGGACTCTTTAACCTCTCGGACGGGCTGGAATCGCACAAAGAGCCCAGCGTGTAAGGGATGGAAATGGGTTTGGAGGGGGGGGTTGGGACACGGAGGGTTGAAAAAAAGAGGTGCCATGGACTTTCAAACGCAGGAGTGACACGGGAGATACGCCCGGGGCTTGCTGCCCCGCACTGGCCCCCTTACCGGTCAGGACCGGGGGAGCAACCAGGAAGAATAGGCGCGAGGCAGGTTTAGGGGAAGCAATGGTGTCCAGCGTCGTCCGGAGTGCACGCACTTGTCTGAGGGATAGACCATACGGTACGGGGGCGGACGACCACTCAGATTCTATAAAGAAGCAGGGGAGACAGATTTTGTAGTCTTCAAGGAGAACATTTGGGGATTCCAAAATGTGGGGGAAAAAAAATTTGTTCCAAGGCCAAGGAGACTTTCAAGCGGCAGGTGGTTGGGGTTGGGGTTGCTATGAATCATCTTTCCGGTTGTTATAGTGGTTCTGGATCATTCGGTTTAATAACGTTACTCCAGGACAATATGGACAAGGAGGGTACCAATATAGCATAATTATATGGCCGGGACTCAATGAATGGCGATCAGGAGTCCGATGTGCTGCTCTTTTAAGCTGAATCTCGTGCAAGGGCGCGGTTTACGATGGGGGGCGTATACTTCTGCTTCAGAAGAGTAACACCATCGCTTGTCCTGCCTAGAAGAGACGGCAAAATCACCGTCCCGCTAGGGCACTCGTCAGAGAGGAGCTGTTGGGGGTGGGGGGGGGGGTAAAGGGGGTCTTTGAGAGTGTGGCAGAGAGCGGGGGCAACGCCGAAAGTCGATCTGTCAAGCGTGGGGTGAAGCCGCGGAGTTGGGGATCGGAGCCGACGCCAGGGGAGGGGAGGAAGGGTCGGAGACAGGGGGAAATGGACTCGGGAGCTGTCGGTAGAAAAGTCGCGCACTGACACCTCCGAACACGACATCGGGAGGGCGTCCTTTGACAGCAATCAAGGAATCCAGGACGGCAGAGTGCGTGCGGGGGGACCTTCTGGGGCAAAGCGACTGCGCACATACCTCGGTGTAAGAGGATTCCTTCTTCAGGGGTGGAGGCCTTGGGGACCCCCGACTGCGGAAGTGGTGAACTTCTTGGGGAGGCAAAAAGAAACTAACTACAAGACACCGTGATCCGGGGGTACTTTCATTCCCGCCACCGCAACATCAATCACATCCTAAGGGTACGGAACCCCGAGGATAAAAAAGATTGCACGAAACAAAAGAAATAAAAGAAAACACAAACGGATGAGGGGGGAGGGAAAATGGAGAGTTGGGCGTGGAAAATGAATAGGTGGGCACTCAAAGGGTCAGGGAAGTAAAGGGGAGGGAGGAGGTGCTTTAAGCAAACCACCGACGACACTTGGGGGGATAGCCCTCGGAAGATCCAAAAAAGTCATCAATTCCTCAAAGGAAGCTGGGAAAATTCGCAAGTACGACGGGACAGGAAGAGCACCTATGTGGGTCTAAGAAAATGGCGGGGGGACACCTGTTACCTCTAACCCTATCAGACATGAGGGAACTGAATATTTCAAAGGACGAAAATACGCCAGGGAGGGGGTAGGGGGATCAAAGGCCGCAGACTTCTACCTCAAAAACGAGAAAGAAGCTACAAAGAAGTCCTCTACCTACTACAGTTGAAATATCATTCAAGGCCCAAAAAAAGTAAGAGGTCTCAAAGACAAACGCTTAGAGATAGAAACTTATCGTTCCTTTGTAGAATTAACAAAATAAACAGGGTCAACACGAGAAAAACTCCTACTACTCCTTGAGAGTGTAACTAGCTTCAGGTGAGGAACTTCTTAGTTAAGGCAAAATAGCAACAAGATGTGTTAAGAATTTCTTATACGTACTTCTACAATAAATAGGAAAGAAGGAGCCCATTTGTAGAAGTAGATCTAATTTGGAAACTATCATCGCACGGCTGACTAGAATCCTGTTTTCGAATCATTTATTTGGCCCTAGCGAAGAGCGTATGGAAGCAGGTTCGTGAAAAAGAGGCAGCGGACAAAAAGTTGATGCCAACTAGGAAACCTACCTTGAATAAAAGCCAACTCCACCCAAGTGATAAAGGGGATGAACGCGCCTCGTAGAGAAAAAAGAAAGAAAAAAAAAACATCAGTTCTGGGGGGGGGCAGAGAAGCTGGGAGAAGGCTGTCTGGACCGGGGGCAATACGTGACTTAACAAGAAAACAGGGGTTGGAAAGACCAGCTTTCATCGCGAAACCATAAGGACTCCATGCGCTACAAGGATTGGCCGGTGGGAAGAGGTGCGCAGAAAAAAAAGGGGAAGGGTCGTAAATCTGCAAACAATTCCGCAGACAGTAACGGCTTCGATTACTGACCTGAAGCTACGAGGTCGCCGGCACAGGCGTGACCGACATGTCTCAAAGGGTACAACCATATCCGATACGGTTTAGACATCGGTGCCGGAAAGTGTCCGGAATTCGCAGCGTGGGAGCAAAGAAAAGAATAATGCTCCGCGGACTGAAAGAATCAACTGCCGCGGAAGAGGGTCTAAACTATAAGGGACAGTAAGAACAACTGAGCCATCCGTCCTCTCCAGCAAAAGCGACCTGTGCACGATCCCCTCGTACTAGTTTCTGAGGGGTCTTTCTCGAGGGCCAAACGCGTTTACTCCTCCTCTTATCACCGACGTACACCTTAGTAGGTGTCCACAGATTTTATTCAAATAAAGGGGCCCTGACAAAAGAAAGTGGTAAAAGGTTGCACGATCTGATCGTAGGAAGAAGCGGGTACTTTAAGAGGGACTGTATGTCAGAGATTGGGTTGGGGGTCCTGGTTTGTACAGTCCTCAATTATTATCTTCGGGGCATAGAGGGAAAGCGGGGGGCAGGGGCTCTGCTGATGGGATGATAGAGTGGGGGGGGAGGGGGACAGTAAAAGAAAGCGGGTCAGGGGTAAGCAACCTGGAGTTGCCATGGGGGGGGGGACAGGGGGAAAACAATTGCTGTAAGGTCATTAATAAGCTGCTGGGGGTGAAAAAACGTTCAAGGCACAGGGGGGTCCTTAGTCAACACAACCTCGAGAGGGGTCAACATCGAAAAAAAGTGGACGATTTAAAGGGGGACGGGGAGAGCTAAATACTTAGTGAACCCCGAGAACGATTACTCAACCCGTCTGACTATGACCCATCACCGTTCGGAAAGTCGGGGCAGGAAAGGAGGATGCATTTCATGGGGAGAAAAAGAAAACCTTATCCAAAGTTGGGGCACACTCAGACGTCTATAATCAAAGGAAACCTTACCGCAATCGCCAACCGAAGAGGAAATGGGCATCTTGGGGAAAAAAAAGGGGATATGAAACCGATAAGGGACGGACGACTCTCAGGGGCACAGGGCGGAGGAGGCAAACAGAAAGGCTTCACAGGATAAACAGACGACAGAATTGCTGGAAAATTTTCCTATTCCAACCGGAGCCGCTGATAAAACATCCCACGAGAACGTACGAAACTTAGGGAAGGGATTGAGAATCCGAACGCCAATGGGGAAGAAGAAAGAAAGAGAAACGACCTTCTCCTTGGGGTGAAAAGAACGCTGTTCAGTGAAAAAAAAAAAAGGCACCTTCTAGAAGCGTCCAAGATGAGGAAAATGATCAAAGCTTCTGCAAGTAGATCGGAAAGGAGCTCGAGAAAAAAGGGTAATTGGGGAACCTGTGGGAAAGTACCACTAAAAAGCAAAGATCATGCGCACCTGAACGATGAACAAGAAAAGGAGGAAGAGGAATCGTCAACGCCGACCTGGTAAACACTCCAAGAGAATGGAAAGAAGACGAATTCTCCCTCCTCGCCGGCACGAAATCATCGTACCTCCAAAATAACGTCCACCCCGCTACCATCATCGGTCGTCAGCATAGAAAAAAAAAAAAAAAAAAAAAAAAAAAAAAAAAAAAAAAAAAAAAAAAAAAAAAAAAAAGAAAAAGAAAAAAAGAAAAAAAAAAAAAAAAAAAAAAAAGGAAAGAAAAAAAAAAAAAAAAAAAAAAAAAAAAAGAAAAAAAAAAGAAAAAAAAAAAAAAAAAAAAAAAAAAAAAAAAAAAAAGGAAAAAAAAAAAAAAAAAAAAAAAAGAAAGTGAAAAAAAAAAAGAAAAAAAAAAAAAAAAAAAACGGGTAAAGAAAAAAAAAAAAAAAAAAAAGAAAAACAACAGAGCATGAAAAAAACAAACAAACACCCAAAGATAAAAAAAAACATAACCCCAAAAACAAAAACGTCCAAATATAACAAAAACAAAAAACAAAAAATAACAAAAACTACACAAACGAAAAAAAAAAAACAGAAAAATAAAAACACAAACATAAAGCTGGGGGAATGTCCCAGACGAATAAAGTGGGTTAGGATGGGGAAAGCCCTTTTTCCTCAAGGCTGAGGAAAAAGTGAAGAACTGGAACGGAGACGGGAAATGCTCTTAAAAAAAAAACAAAACGGAGTATAGGAATAGGACCAACCAGAGGAAATTGGTATCCCAGCTGGATTAATGTCTTTCAAAAGCACAGAAAAATCTTCTTGCCATGTCCACTATCAGGCAGTGTCAGAAAATGTGAGGTCGCGGGGAAGGTGCGGTGGGGGCGACGGATGATGTCTGCTCGCGGCAGGGGGAGAAGATCGTAGGAGGCCTAACCCGGTGGTGACATGTCTGGAGGGAATGCTCGTGGACGCAAACGCGGAGGTCATAAAGGCTGAGGTGTCGGTGAGCTGCTCAAAGCGGGGGGTTAGGGCCAGGGCGAGACAGATTCTAGCTCCATGGCGGGATGTTAAGGGAAAGTCCTAGGAAGAAGGGACGGCAAGGACGCTTTATCAAGAACGTACTCATACTTGATAGTCGAGTTCAAGAAGAAGGCAGTGGTAGAATTGAGGCGGCGGAACTTGGCAGCGGAAGAAAATAGAAGGTTCGTGGGAAGGCTGAGGAAAAAGTGGAAGAGGAAATAATAGGGAGAAGAGTTCCAGGAAAGTAGGTAATAGGGCAGGACCTCAGGGGGGGAAAAAGAAACTGATAGGAAGGCATCCGAAGAGTCGATCCCGTTTCGAAAGCGAACATTAGAGACGTGAGATTGTTGGAGAAGGATAAAAGGTTCGAGAGAAAGGAGCGGGTTGTGAAGTTGCCACCATCGTATCGGTTGGCTTTTTCCTTTTAGAAACCTGCATCGCCTTGACCGGGACGGGAACACTCTAAGAAAGGCTCAATAGGTGATTACAAGAGTACAGAGGGGTCTAAGAGCCGGGGCTAAGTGTTCACTCCGCACTCGAGCTAAAGAAGACAATCGGGCTCAAAAGGAGACTTATACTCGTTGTACTTAAGCGCGGAAATTGACAACTAGTGGGAAAGTCAAAGCAGCGAAAAAAAATCAACAAAAAAAGTCGGGACGGAACCAGAAAAAAACCGTGGGGGGACGGCGAACAGGGAAATGAACCGCTACCGTGTGGGGGACCTGAAAAAGTCAAAGAAGAACGAAAGCAAGCGCCATGCGTGAACGAGAGATCAGGAATGCGTGTACAACACCAACAAGTAAAAAATGGGAGGAGCGAGGGAACCATCTGGCCCTTACCTGAAGGAAGGGGGGGGATGTCTGAAGTACAAGGAGAGGGGGATGACGAAGACCTCCTGATAAATGCGAAGGAGAAGGTCAAGGGGGGGATTCGCCGTACTTCCGAATGTGGAAAAGTAGACGAAGAGGGTACTGGGAATGATCCGTCGGGGGAGTTAGTTAGAAGGGGGGACGGGCGAAAAATGTTGAAACCGCTGGTCGGCAGGGAGTGGCAGGTCGCAAGTCGTACTGAAAAAGATCGAAATAAGGGGAGTTCTGCTTGCAGTCCCTGGAAGGGGGAGAACCTACAGAATGTACATGTGTTCTTTAGGAAGGTGCGTGCGAAAAAAAAGACACGAAAGGTAGTGAGGGAATAAGGTGACCTGGGCGGATACCATCAACTAAGTTTATAAGAAAAGAGATTAGGAAAGACCTTCTCAGATGACATTGAAGGGAGACCTGGAGCTAAAAATGGAGGGAACATTGGCTTGGGAAAAAAAGGGTGGGGGTCCAGGCCAGCGCCTGTGAAAAACCACGGGCGTCGGTTACGCAATCTTCCTGTTGACAGGGTTGGGGGAGGGGGGATCCTTCGGGAGGGGGGCGAAGGAAAGAGGGCAGCTGCGGGAGCCGATCGTACGTTAAGTCGGGGGTCTGGCCAGTCTAACCCGCTTCATTTAGACTCGGAGGGGGAAGGGATCCTCGGAGAGAGGCACTGGGAGGAGTTTGTAGACTATCAAATCTGTACGAAAAAAAAGGGAAAAAGCGGGAAAAGGAGTTATACGTGTGACGGGGCCCTTCTACTATCACTGAAAGGCAAACCGAAAAGAGTGCACTATATCTGTGCGAGTACTCGCGTGTTGCCGCGGTGGGACCGAAGTTGAAAAAGGAAAAGGGTGTATATAAAAAGAAAGGCAAAGGGGATATACTCACGAATGTGGTGAGGCTCAGGGAGGCAGGTTTTATCGGGTGAGCGAGTCCTCCCCAGGGGAGTAGATCGTCGAGATCGCGAAAGTTAGAAGCTAGGTGAGCGGGAGGGGAGGATATTCTCTCCCAGGTTGAAGTCGCAAAGAAAAAATATAGAAGGGCGTCATTGGAGGAAAAGATAATAAGGAACTATTCTCCCCTTTATATGAGGAGGAGGTCCTGGGCGAACAAGGATTAAAAAGCAGCAACGAAGAGAGAAATCCGGGAGGAACGTCCTGGGCACCGGGGCCTCCTTCTTGAAAGAGGGGCTTGGCTGGGCCTCTTCGAAGCGGGGGGGAGATACTTACCCACGGTTAGGGGGGTGAGTGGAGCAGTCCGCAAACGGAGTCGCTCCAGAAACGCCTGCGGTACCCAGAGGGGAGGGCAATCTAACCTTGGGAAAAAAACTACTGACATCAATCGTGCTAAAAAAAAACGGATGATGAACTTAGGGGGGGTAGGAGGGGACCGCGAAAAGTGTCCGCAAACGGTGGGTAAAAGAGGAAAGGTCGGAATGGGGGAGGGCTTAAGTTATCAAAAGAGAACCTACGACAGTGTTAGGATATCTTTCGGCGTAGTCCTCGCATTCCAGGACCCGGTCCGACAAAGTCTGGGCAAATCAGACAGGATCGTAAGGTCAATTTCCACACAGGGCGGTTGGAGGAAAGTACTATCGGGGGGCCCAGACATCGAAGTGAAAAAGTCTTATGTGTCTGGGAGGAAGCTGACTTTCTGGAAAATGAAGCCAGATCCTATTTTGTAGGTCCAAAAAGCGTCAGACTTAAATAAGACCCTTTCTGCACTATACAAGGAAGGAGGATAACTCTAACGCTTGTCGCTACACCGATATCCTGGCCGGCGTCTCACCAAAAACGAGGAGAGTGCCCTGATCTTTCAAGTGTCAATAAGATGAGACAAAAGAAAACTGGAGGGGGGTCCCCCACCCTCACACGGCAGATTACTGCTATCGTTCTACAGTCTCATATGACTAAAAGTAGGACGACGAAAGCGAAAAAGGGAGAATGCCTACAATGGTGTTAAGTCGGCGAGGGAGGAAGGGCAACGCTCTTCCTAGATCTACTACGGTCAACGGTAGAGCCCCCGAGAGATGCTGCTGAGGGATAATTGGTATGGAGAAACTCGAGAATACTATGCGATAAGGTCAAAAGACTGCCAAGGGAAAGGGTCGAAAAACAGCAGACCGAGTCAACTAGCCGACATGTGGAAGCTGAAAATCAAATCGGTCATATTAACACTTAAAAGGAATCGTAAGGCCGTCCGCACCAGCCGCAGAAATGGGGGAAGGAGCTGGAATGGAGGAGGTTCCCACTCCCACCGGGGTACAGGGATCGAAGGAGTATAATCAAAATGCCTCACGGGAGGACGTGCCGACTCAAGCGGTTCGACAAACGGGACGTGTGGGCAGTCGCCCCTGCTAAGGGGAAGAGTGAAGAACCGTCGTCTCCTACTCGGACCAACCAAAATACCCCCATGGCAAGAAGCGCCTTACGGGGATCAAGGGGAAGGACCGGCAAGGGGGGGAACGTCTTCGGTCAGACGCAAGGCAGAGCCCTGGAAAGCTGCCTTGCGAAAAGCTTGAAACCACTAAGGTAAACCGACAATCCCGCAAGCGACACATCCCTTCACTCACTGGGCAAGTGGCTGGGAGGGAATGCAAACAAGAAGGCGAGGATAAACATCCGCGACCCGGGGCGTTGGAAAGGGAGAAGGAGGGCGGAGAACCGACTCAGTGGTTACTTCAAGATCAGCTCCTCACTAGGAGGGGGAACGAGAAGTTCAAAAAATGGAGCTACGGAGGTGAAAGAAATTCAAAGGAGTAGATGAAGGGGGATCGAGGAAAAGAGAGGGAATATGTGGCTGGTTCTTCTGAGGCGGGAGTCACCACAAGGAGCGGTTAGTTAGGCACAGGTGTGAGGAGGAGGGTTCCAGAGTGACTGTGGCAGTAGAGGAAGACGCTGCGGGAGGGCAGAAAAGGAGGTCAAGGGGAAATCCGAAGCGTAGGTGAAAAAGCGAGAAATTCACATAATTAGTGCAGTGGTCTCAAGAAGTATCAACCTTATTCACATTGAGACACAGAGTACCTCACCCGGCTGAATCCGGAAAATAAGATGCGGAATGCAGAACCGGTCCTCTGGAGACAGGTTAGTAACCGGAACAACTTGGAAAAACGATAGCTGGTTGGGGAAAAAGAACCCATCGCTCTGTTACTTCTGCACAAAAACAGCTCCATGAGGGGAAAAAAGCCCAACGTGGGCATGAGGAGGGAAGTGGGAACCTCCGAAGATCAGAGCAATCAAACAGGTCAAGGGAGGGGGGAAAGGGTGTCGCTGCACACATGTCACGAGGAAACGACACACTGTACAAGTCCAACTGGGGTATTCCGAAAAGGAACCGAGGCGAAGGATCTAAAGTCGAATCAAATACAGGAAGGAAAGAGGAGATCCTCTCCAATTTCCGAAGAAAATTGAAACAAAAAAAGCGTGCAAAAAAACTCCTGTTTGTAAGCGAAGACCGTCCAGCGATGCATTCCGGGTCAGAACTACCCGGCGGGGGCCCGATAGGAAGGTAGCAAGGTAATAGTGAAATGCGTACCTCAAGCTCTCTCCATCAGTAAGATAAGTAAGAGACAACCTCGTCCCTAAGCGGCACATAAAAAGTCCTACGGAAGAAGAGAGTCCAGACATCGAAGACATTGGATCACTCTCCACCAGAAGAAGCCTTATAAGGATTCCCCCCGAGCCGGCTATTCAGGGACAGAAAGTCGGAGCCAAAAACACCTTCAACGCCGCACCAGTTAAGGGGGGGGGAAACTACGCCGAGGAGGGAAGTGGCACACAAATGAAGGAGGGGTGGAGTAGGAAAAAAACAATCGTTTCGCGAATCAGTCTGTATTCCAAAGGGAAATCCTCTGGGAAGGAGGGAAACTGAGAATGATAAAACACACGGAGTGAGGAGAAAAAGGAGAGAGAATCCCATACCCAGACTGGAATCACGGGGGGAAGCCTGGGGATGAGGGGACACGTTGCCTTCAACGACAACAGAGCAGGTCGCTGGTCCATTTCAAAGCGCTGGGGGGCCCTGGATTAGACCGGGCGGTGGAGAGGTGTTTCCGTGGGAGGTGGGGTTTGGCGAATGAGGGCTCAAAGAAGCGCAGGGGACGTCCTTCCTCGGCATCCCGTCGGAGTGGGGAGCACCCATGGCTCCCTGTACAGGGGAATGGAGGGGCAGGAAAGAGCGGAGGTCGGAAAAAAGCGGGCTCACTGTGGCCGGGAAGGGCGGGGTGAGCTGGGGGACGGGCGATGACCGGGAACTCGGGGAGCTCCTTAATCGATCTGTGATTTACGTACAGGGCCAGACCTGAACTGCTGAAAAGACTCGGGCGAAAGGGGAGCCGCCGGAAGGGGAAAAATCCGCTTTATTTCCGATGACCAAAGGAGGGGGGGGGCTCTGCTTGAGGCGGCAAAGCACTGAAGGAGCTAAATATAGCAGGGGCGGGAGGGGAGGGAAGTCTCTCGCCTCTTTGGCGGAAGGGACATCGCGGCGCAGGGAAACTTAGGACAGAGTCTTCTCAAAAAGCGTTCACAGTGAACGCCAACACTCCGAGGAAGAGCTCTGATCATATTGCGGCCCAGAGGAAAAATATGACGGCTGGTGGGCGAGGGGCAAGGGCCGGGACGAAGTCAAATGAGGCGAAATCGTGCTGTTTTGAGGAGGCGGGGGGGGTGGGGGGGCCCAATTAAAGGTGGACAAAGGCACGCAAAACAACTGACCTGCGTCAAAGAGGGTGGATGGGCACACGGAAGAAGGGGAGGATCGGGCGCATTGCTAAGGGGAAGCAGGGGGACGCCTTAGAGAAACAAGAAGACATCGTTCCAGGGATAAAAAAGGACTTGTTTTGGAATCGTAAAGGGGACCTTGGTGGGTCCAACATCCCCTCATAGGGGGACACGAAGAGTAACATTAAGAACGGCGGAAAAAAAAGAACCAAAAAACTTTGGTTAAAAGAGAGTAAGATGGTGGGTGTGGACCGTCCCTCACCGAGAGGACAGAAGCGCAGGACCGCGAGGGCGGAGAAAAGCATAATCGTCGTAATGGGTGCAGGGGACCCAAACAAGAAACAATAACGAGGACGACGCTGCTCCCGGAAGAAATCGTGAGGGAGTGCTGGAGTTGAACCAAAAGCGGAGGGTCAGCGAAAGAATAATTGTGACTACCTCCGGTAAGAGAGGTGGAAAATACAGCGCGGCGGGGAGCTGGCCGTCTAACAAAAGGACCAGCGTGTACGATGATCAGAGGAAGGGGGGAGAGGGGGGCGGGTTCAGGGGTTTTTAAAAGGGACTGGTCACCAGGTTCGGGTCATAGCAGAGAGGGGGGGAGAAATCTAATGGGATACTGACCGAAGAACGGGCAAAAGAGAAGGACACAGTTGACTCAAAGTATGGCGTAGGGGCCTGTTGGCATTTAAATGGGGGGGTAAGGCGGAAGGGGGCGCGTGTATTGCCTAATCAGAGGTGACCCGGAGGAGAGAAAGTGGGAGAAAGAAATCACTGGTGGCCAAATACCACAAGACCGTCCCGAAGGCTGAGTATCAGTTTTACAGGCCTACAGTTCCCGGGAGCCCATAGTCCAAAAGGTTTGCGGGAGGGTTAAGCAGTGAAGGGACCATCTCATTCCCATCAACGGGCGGCGGGAGGGACTAGCATCTTGAAAAATTTTTATTGGGGGGGGCGGCTTAGGTGGTCCGGGGGGAACGCAGGGGAAGAGGGGACCTGGTGTTGGAAGCACGGAAAGAGCCTCTATTCATCGAGGTCAGCCAGAAAATGATTTCGCCCACAAACAGGAGGAGTGACGATTGCATGTAACTCTTATCTTACATGTTCGCTTGGTGTAAGAGCGGTTCGATTGAGCCTTCACAGAACGGACACCATCTTCGGGCGGTGGGGGGTAGACTAGAAGCGAAGAAAAAAAGTAGTCCCTATTCAAGGCGTAGTACTCGGAAGGTGGATGAGGGGGTGGGGACCTTTAGAAGTTGGGGTCAATACGGGGAAAACCCGCCCTATTGGAGAATCTCGCCGCGTTGGTGGGATCCGAGAGGGGGGGGGGGGAGGGGGGCAGTCGCGGCTCGTAGGAGGTTCTATTATCGAGGTGTTCTCGTGCTCCGGG
>Ga0179593_1458295_pt1 | contig 13006 bp, 15 predicted proteins | sample CZODoug2_1_08_16_FD_185931 | JGI IMG/M metagenome (GOLD analysis project Ga0179593, IMG submission 185931) | Vadose zone soil fungal communities from Angelo Coast Range Reserve, California, USA - CZODoug2_1_08_16fungal (PacBio error correction) | ecosystem: Environmental > Terrestrial > Soil >...
ACGAAAAAAGAACGGTCCCTTTGACATCCTTGTCACAATCAGTCTAAAAAAAGTCGATAACAGGAGGAGTGCAAACTCACCAGGAGGGAGGTCACCAAGCAAACACATTTCGGAAGGTACAAGAACTGAATCACACTAATAGAAGGATTTCATCAATCGCGAAGAATCGTACAGCAAGTGGGATTCGGGAGGAGCGCTTTCGGGGGAAGGAAGGGAGGGACCAGAACATGTAGCCTGAGTGCTAGGCCAAAACGGATTCACGAAGCAAAGGGGGGAGGGACGCAGCATGATGGGGGTGGTGGGGGTAACCGGGGTAATCGCAAAAAAAAAGCGCCGCGTAGGCGAGGGGGGACAAAAACAAAAAAACAGTCGCGACGGTGGGCTGGAAGGAACAAAAAAGAATGTAAGTCACCATCAGGGCAAAACCGGAAACGGACCTGGGGGCCAGAAGGAAATATCCTAGATACTCAGCGAAAGGTAAAGGAACTACCGTCATAAAGAATAGGAAGGTCCCGTACAGGCAAATCGGAGGCCTACGGGGAGTCTGGAAAAAAGGTAGTACCGGCCGCGATTTACGGGAAATTCGCGAAGGGCCGCTGCGAGGGGATCCTGGGCTGATAAAAGAAGCCAGGCGACAAGAGAATTCCATAAACCAACTTGGACCAGTAGAAAAGAATGAAATCGCAACACATACACTAAGGAGCGGGTTGTGGTATTATGCATGGAAAATTGTAGAAAAAGTCGTGATTTAAAAAGAAAAGGGGAATCGTCAGGGAAGAAGCTGTAAGGGAGAGCGCAGTAAGGGGAGAGTGAAGTTGAGGTAATTCAGGAGGAGGGTTTGACTATCTCACAACCGGGGAGAAGTAAGCGAACCATCCCAGGGGGGGGAGGACTGGGGCTGGGAGATCCTGAGTTCTCCAATCGAAACGGGGGCAAAAAGAAATTTGGTCAGGCTGCGGCTGAAAGCAGGGTACAGCTGGGAGGTCGCGGAAATAAAAAAAAAATCTTCTCTCTATGGGGACGAGGTTCAGGCAAGGAAAATAGCTGAAAAGGATAATAAGAAATTGGGGCAGTTCATGGGAACTCTGGGAATACGCCGCTCCTATATCGGGGGACTGCTGTTTCAGAGGGGCGCAAGGGATAAAGGGTAAATGGCAATTCGGAAATCCCAGGGTCGTGATAGGGGGAAGAGAGGAAAAAAAAGGTCTTAGGAAGAACTAAAAAATTTGCCGTCTCTCAGAGGGAAGTACACGGCTAGTTAAGAAAACGCTGAACCAAAGACCTACGAAGCAACACAATTAAGAAGTTATAGCAGGTTCATCTCAAGTGGAGGAAATTTCCGCACACCGCCCGGGCCTCTGGATCTGACCTGATGTGGGGAAGATGCGGGAGCTCTGCCGTCTGAGAACATTCTCGTACCTATTGTGATTCGCATCCGTTTGGGGTTTGACTTTCGGGGTGGTATAGAATGGCAACAACAAGACTCTTAGGTTAGGAAGAAGAGAAAAGGAATCAAACATGGAAAAAACAACACTGCAACCCGGTTAAAAAGAAAGAGGAATCGTGCACTACCTGCATACGGGAAAAGGAGATTAAAACGCAAGTGCGGGAGCTGGCACGGTCTGTTGGTCCGTAAATGGAGTGTCGCGGGAAGTAGAGGGTAGCAAGGTGGGTAACTCAGGGAGGAAACAACCCGGTATTTGGGGGCTCATTCTCAAAAACTTCTATCTGATTCTACAAAGCGGCCTGGGGCTGAAAGCTATCAACGCAAAGAAGCCAAAGGAAAGGACCAAAGATTGGGACGAGTCAGGAGTCCCACTGGCGCCGGTTTCAACCTCCTGGGGAGGGGTAGTGCTCAAAAGAGGGCTCAAGGGCCCGTCTGAACAGGAAGGGGGAAAGCGTTTGTAACTTTTAGGAAAGGTAAGACTGAGAGCCTCAGGAGGCGAAATTCGCATGCCGGGTGAGAGTGCAGTCTAAACGACGGCGGGTTAAAAGAGAGGTCGACAATGAACTTCTGAAGTTTCATCAGGGCACAGGTCTTGTTTCCTGGGGGGGGTGAACTCAAACCGAAAGGGCGTTGCGGAAGCGTGGGGCAAACAATGATTCCATGAGGAAGAAAACAGGAACGAGATAAAAAAAAACGGACGGCGTTAGTTCATGTTCTACATGAGAACGAATGGGAGGTTGCCCCTCTCAATTCTGCCGTACAGATAAACCAGAGTACCCTCCGAACCGCATCTACTCCAAGAGCATCGAGTGGAGGAGCATGATAAAGGGAACGGAGAAAGGAAAAACAGGAACCAAGGCGCGTAATGCTAGGACGAAATTTGGCCGGCAAGAATTTGTGACTCGCAAAGGACAAAAGGGGCAGAGGCCAAGACTCAGTAGGTGTGTGCATCTTGGGCGCCCACTTTGTGTTGTGGGGGATGGGACTGCAACACGAAAAGTCTCATAGGGCCGAAATGGGGGGGGAGGGAGAAATTTCTGTTCTTCTAGAAAAAGGTATGCCTGTTTTTTGTGCGACGATGAAAAAAAAAGGCCTAAAGATGGCGTAACTGGGGCTGGACGGAGAAGGGATTGAACCGGCGCGGTTCGGGAAGGGGGCCGACAGGAATTGAAAAAAATGAAGGAAAAACTCGTCGTGGTTCAGCGGGTCCAGAGGGGTAAGGGGGGCGAACTGGCATGGCAAAGGAAAATCATGAAAAAGCTCGAACTTTATGCCCCGAGAGAATCGAGGGGGGCGGATGGACTCTACTTAGGAGAGGGATACGGAGTTAAACTGTAAGCTTGGTCGTGAGGATGAAAAAAGGAATTGCCGACGGTCTAACCGGGCGTCGCCAAAACCAGTTGGGTAAGCTGCGGGCTATTTTCTAGGGTAATATCGAGGGGGGTGCCCGCCCTCGGACAAAGGGGCAAGTAGCGAGTATCGCCAACACAAACCAATGGGGGGGGAAAGAGGGGGGGGAGCAATGTCATCGGGACAAAGAAAATCAAGAGGCTTGAACAGATTATCAGAATCAGAGAGTGAACTGAGGAATCTAGGAATGACAACAAATTCTCCGAAGTTGCTTTTGGAGAAGAAACTTGGTCTAGTTTTTCTCCGGGACAGCAGGTTTAGACCAAGGAAAAAAATCTAGGAAATCATTGTGGTTGGTGTCATTGAGGGAGAACTGGCTTCTCTGGTAATGTCATTTTGATTGGGAAAGATGCCGGTCGGGCCAATGGCTCTTTGTAGGGGTGGGGGGGGTGAGCTTTGCTCGTTGAGAGGAGAACAGCAGGCAGGAAAAGGGACGTATGATCCTCAAAACCCGTTGAGCCTTAACTGGGGGTGCAGGGGAGGCGGGTTGATTGGCGGTGAGGTGGGGGCGGAGACGAACAATACAGACCAAAAAGGGGGCTACTTCAGAAATTCTGAAAACAATCTTCAGAGTGAATCTAAACGCCACAATAGAAGGGAGAGGAAACCTTTCAAACCCAAGAAAAAAGTCCATGATCGAACATTGGAAAAAAAAGAAAAAAAGGGGAATTGACCCTGCAGGAAGGGAAAAGAGGGAGGAGAAGTAAGCCGGCGCCGCGGGGGGGGGGGTATGCGCTTGATAACGAAAGTTTTCGGTGCTGTATTATGGAACTTGCTGGGATATGCTCCAGAAGATGCAAAAAAAGAGGAAGTGGGGAAACCGCATAAGTGCAGCCAGTGGTCATAAGCCGGAAGGGGAAATAAAAAAATAGGGGGGGAAGGGCTGTCATTGGTGGGGGGTGGGGCCAGACCGGAGAAGCCAATAGAAAGATTGTGACGGGAAGAAAATCATCGGAGAGTGAAGCAGCCGAAGCAGTTGAAGGGGGAAGAAAATGTCCACCGACGGGATTCGGTTGAAAAAGATTGAGTGAGGGACGTTCGGATAATGATGAGTCAAAGAGGGCAGACTGCTGTGAACCAATCCAATTAGGAGAAATAAAAACGGAACCTGAATCTCCAAACCTGAGGATTTTGCCCCAGAGTTTTTCCCGACGAAGTATTCGGGGATAACTGGGGAAAGAGCACGGGGAAGGCTATCGGGTGGACATATTTACCACAAAGCTAAAAAAAGCAGTCTTGGGGGGGTGAATCGGGAGGAAAAGGGAAAGGCACCTTGGGTAGGCGAGCCGGGACACTAGGTGAAAAAAGTACCGGCTGAAACGGACCTCAGCAAAAAACACGGCCGTCAACGACACGCGATATTAAGCGAGGAAAAGAAGGGGGGGTGTTTCCGCCGCCAGACGGAAAGAGAACAGGGGGAGATGGACCGATAAGATCTTTGCCTGATTGAATTTAATGTTAATTCCCTGAAAGAGAAAGGCAAAGATGAAAAAAAGAGGCAAGACCCCTTAGGAGGGATTAGTTCTGCACAAAGGTCTGGAAAGAACCGGGGAAAAAACGGGGCTGGGGAGGGCCCGCGGGCGCCCTCTTGGGGGGAAATTCGGGTGAAAATTCCGACCCGTAAAATGGGATTGGTGGGGCAGACCTAAAGGTCAATGGGCATAGGGGGAAAAACGAATGACTGGTTTGGATAAATAGGAAAAGTTAAAATGCTACGCCGCCGTGACTCCGAGAAAGTATATGGAGGAAAATTTACCCACTCTAACTGGGGGGGAAGGGGGGGGAAACAAAATAGAAAACTGCACGAAATTGGAAAAAATGGGCTCACGCGATTTCGTCAACCAAAACCTATTCAAGTGCACGAATGCAGAATCTGTGCGTTCTGGCGAACATCCGAACAAAGAAAAAACTTTCATCTACCTTGCCAAGGGCAAAAGGGGGGAGAAGCGCGCTGCGTCTGTGTATGGTTGCGTCATGGAAAGAAAGCCCCTCGGATAAGTAAGAAAAGGCACGGTACATCGGTGGGATAAAAAAGGCGGCCCAAGGGGGAAGGAGGATCATAAAAAAAAAAAAACCCCAATCACCCATTGTTGCGTCCAATATGAAAAAGGTGTCGAAGCCTGGTCCAGTTTAAAGGAAAGGAGCGGGGACTGAACCATGGGCCGATTTGAAAGGCAAGGAAGAAAAACGCAACGGGGCAGGCGTCGGCGGCACTGTGGTGGAACCGAAGAAAGGGAGGGGACTAAAGAAAGACCAATTGAAGGAGAGAATCGGTAACAGGGCTGGCCGATGGGGCGGGAATCGCCTCGAAAAACCTCCGCTGCCAGATCCTTATGAGAGCAGCAAAAAAAACAAACTTTAAGTGGGATAGATCCAGAGGGCAGCGGGAAAAAATTACCACGAAAGCTGGATAACGGAGGGGCCGATGAGGACATTGGAATGGTCTCGGGAGGTCTAAAAAAATCCCATGCGGCGAGTCAAACATAAAGGGCCGAACGATTTCGAGAAAATAGCGGAACGGTTGAAAAATGGACTTCAGGGGGAGCGGGCCTGCCAGGCTGAAGACGATTACTGAAACAAAGGGGAAAAACAGCGATAACTCACGATTGCATGCAGTGAAGAGGAAAAAGGGGGGGGAAGTGGACTGCGCGAACAAGCTGCGATGGAAACCTCAACGAACACAGTGAACTCAAAGAAAAGAGGTGCGTGGAGTCCCACGAGGACAGAGAAAAGAGGAAAGTCGCGGAGACAATGAAAGGGGGAAGAGGGAAAGGGTGGTCGTATTTAAGCGAAACAGATTCGCCCGTGCAAATCGTGGTGGGGTCTGGGACGAACGCACTAGTCAAGTAGGAGGCTGAAAAGGAAACCGGGGGCGAAGCTGACGGAAAATTCCAGCTTGGGGGCACCTGGAATCAAAATATTAAAGTTGTTCGACTGTTAAAAAAATGCAAAAAAGTATAGGGTCACCGTTACGGTACTCCGAAACGATAGATGGGGAAAACGCAGGACAGAGGGGACCTTTTAGGGCGGTAGAAAATAAAGGAGTAGGGGGTCGCGCCAAGGAGGGAAAAGAACCGCCCCTTCCCGCGTTCCGCGGAACCGGGAAGGACGAGGGTGGCAGCACTAATCCGAAGGGTATTGCACTCTAAACTGGCTATTCTCAAAATGGGAAAAGCAGGAGAGATTAAAGGAAGCCAAGATAAAATTAAGACGCCTCCAGGACCTGATCGAATGAAGGAGGGGCCGAGCACCTATTCAAACGGAATGCATGGAAATCCGCTGACCAGAAGGAAGATGAAAGGGGGGGGGGGGGGGGGGGGTGTGAAAAGGGCTTAATCGAGGGCGCAGAGATTCACTAGGAGGGCTCAAGCGAGAAGCACTTCCCTCGAAGAAAGGCTACGCGGTGCAAAACAAGAATGCCGGGGTGGAGCTTGGGGGGGGGGAAAAAACGAGAGGCCTTACGGAAGTGAAAGAATAAGGAAAATTAAACTTTGGAAAGAAAAAATACTTGGGACCCCGCTGAAGGGTTTGGCGAGACAGGGACGAGGGGAGGGATACGAGGATGCCAATCCAATCAATGTAGAAAAAAGAAGGTCCTAAAAACACAGAAAAACAGCTGAAGGAAAGGACATCCTGGTAAAAAAAAAAATAACAGGCGGGGACATTGGATAAACACGGGAAAATGGAGTCGATCGGCGGAATAACGGACAGATGAAGAAGAAAAGAAAGTAGATGAAGGCACGTCAAGGGGCAACAACAAATACAGCACCTAGAGAAAAAAGTTTTCACCCGCCTTAAACTGACCCGGGGGCTTGAAGGGAATTGAAGGACAAATCCTAAGCAGAAGGGTGAAATAAAAATTCTGGAGCAATGTTCAAGAAGGCGACGATTACGGGGGCAGAAACAGGGGGAAGAACCGAACCAGAAAAACGCGCCGGGCGCTTATTACGGTCTCAAACGAGCCCTGAAAAAAGGGAAGGAAATAACTGTGTGCGCGATCGCGTAACAGGGAGTCTGCGGATCCTAGGGAAGAGAAGAAGACTCCTCTTCTTATTTGGACGGCTACTGGGAAAAAACGAAAGCGGGGGGTCAATGACTATTGCCGGGGTCAGAGTCTGGCGGCCGAAGGTCATCCACAGAAAAAGCCAACGCCACCGAATGACGACGCAACATCAGTAAGGGAAAAAACTGGGAAATGAGAGAGACCGCAGGCCTGCGACTAAACGAGGCCCAGCGAAAAGAAGAGTATGGGAAAAAAAAAGGGGGAGACGGCTTTTCACAACAGCGAATCGCGAACTTTACAAAAAAAAAAAAACCACCGACGTGCTGCGCATTGTCAGAAAAAACAAGAGGGCCATGGGGAAAGCCAAATTCTTAATCCAAAGCCAGGAGGAAGCCGGCGGGTCTCCTCATTTGAAATTCCGGAGATTAGGAACCGGGGGAACGCCTGCCTCTGCAGGGGGCGGGAAAAGTTTAAATTTTCATCTACACAAACGGGAAAGAACCATGGTTGGGAATCTTCGCGCTTAATCTTGGACAGGGAAAAAGCGATTCAGGCACTCGAAATCGCCGCACGCAATAACAAAGAGCGGAAAAAGACCCGGACTCAGTCCTTTTGAAAAACAGAAGAAGAAAGCTAATCAGAGATGAGTAAAGAGGAAAGACCCATCACCGCACGAGATGTAATTGGGGGGAGTATCACTGGTAAAAACCGAATCTTGGGCGTCACCATGGCTGAATCCCGTCAATGGAAAGACCTATCGACAACTCTGACTGGACAAATTCACCAGAAAAATGCTGAAGGGGAAGGAATTCAGGTCTGCCTAACGCGCTCGAACGGGGCGGGGGATCAGGCATGCCGCATAAAAAAGTATCGTCAAAAATAACAACGACCATTAAAAAGAAAGAAGAAAAAAACAGTAATATTACGGGAAGATGAGGTACTTCCAAACCCACAAAATCCGGAAAAAATGAGATGGGGGGGAGTCAATCCACAAAGGGGCCCTCATGCAAAACGACCCAGGAAAGGAGAGATGTTCAAAGGTCCCCGTAATGGCGCAAGCAAAGTGGTCTAGTCCAAAAGGTGGACACTTAATAAAAAGAAAGCTACTTGGTGATTCCTTGCATCTCATTACTATTGAGGAGAACTCAGCTCAACGCGATGCCGTAGGGAGATATGACTCTTTACTATGGAGTGACCCGTCACTGGTGGGGGGAAAGAACGGGAAGACATACTGTCCCGATGTGGTCCGAAGCTGAACAAAGAGAAGGGACGAGGACTAAAAAACCCTAGGCGTTCGAGACTCAATCAATGGGCAAAACGCTAGGGGAGGGCCCAACAAACCTGAGGAAAAAGAAAAGGGGCTTTTTGAGTGCACCCATGAAGAAACAAGCATGCGATTAATTCAAAAAAAGAAACAGGTCTAACGACCGAAGTGCTCCGTGCACGGAGCCGCCACAAGCATGCAGAAGTCGCCTGCGTCGGCAAAGACATTGTCAATAAAAAATTTCATCCAAAGGGAACCAAACTTTACAGAGCCGGTCTACAAAAAAGGTTGTAGCACCAGGGGGGGGGAGAGGGAGTATAAAGGTGGGATGAGGTGGACAGGGGAAGGTAGAAAGAAAAAGCGTAAAAGAGTTAAGGAGAGGTGAGGGGCAGCGAAGGGGCTAAGGGATGATGGAAAAAAAAGGGGGAGAGGGAGGGGAGAAGGTGGGACGAGAAGGGGGGTGTAGCTTGGGGGGGGATCGAAGGGGCAGGAATTAGGGGGGATACAGTTGCGGGTGAAAAGGGGGGGGAAGAAAGCAAGATAGTGGGAGAGTATGGTACGAGGGGGAGACCGGGAGTAGGAAGAGGAATGAAAGGGGGGGGGTGTGGAGGGGGGGAGAAGAAGGCAAGAGAGGGGGGGGGGAAGCTGAGTGGTGAGGAAGAGGAAGGGGGGGGAGGTACGGGGGGGTGGAGGGGAAGGAGGAGGACGGCACGGGAGGGGAAGGGGGAGGAAAAGAGAGGTGTCGGGGGAGGAAATAACGAGGGGGAAGAGGGGGAGGGGGGGGGGGGGGAAGGAATGGGGCGAGGGAGGGAGGCGAGAAAGAGTTAAAGAGGAGGGGGCAAAGGGATAGGTAGGGGGGGGTGGGAGGATGATGGGTGAGGGGTGAGGGTGGGGATGGGAGGGGTGGGGGGAGGATAGAGGAAGGAAGAGGGGGGAGGGAGGCTTGAGAGAAGGGGGGGAGAAGGAGAAGATAAAAGATAGGATAGTGAGAAAGAGGTGTGGGGAGGGGGGGGGAGAGAGGGAGTAGGGTAGGGAAAGAAACAGGGGAGGGGGAAGAGAGGGCAGGGAGAAGAATGGAAGAGAGGTGAGATGGGGAGGGAGGGGGGGGATCGGTAGGAGCTGATGATAAGGAGGGAAGGACATTTAATTGGGGGGGAGGTGGAAGAAGGGAATAAGGGGGGCAGGTTGAGAGAAGGGGGGAGGGGAAAGGATAAGAGGGAGAGAAAGAAAGGGATGTGGGGGGGTGAGATAGCAAAGGGTTGGAGGGCGGGGGTGGAGGTGGAAAAAGGAGGGGGAATAGGAGGGGAGGGAGAGGGAAGGGGGAGGAAAGAGGGATGTAGGGAAGGGGGGGGGGGGTAGGGGGGAAGGAGGGAGGGGGGGGGGGGAGGTGGGGAGGTGGTAGAGGAGGGGAGGGGAGAAGGGGGAGAGGGTGCGAGGGGGTTTGGAGATGGGGGGGGGGGTAAAGTGAATATTTGGGAGGAGATGACGAAAGGGCGAGGAGGGGAAGGCGGGAAGGCAGATGCGGGCGAGCGGGGTGAGGGGGGGGTCCCTCTAGCAACGTGAAGGGCAGAAAGTCGGCTTCCATGGAAAAAACGCTTCACAATCTTTGAAGTTGGGACGTAGAAGGAGAAAAAGAGTAACAAAATAATCATATGAGGGGAATCCCCGCCAATATGGAAGGGGTGGGGGGTGTTTCATAAAAAAAATGCCAGGTACGCCGCCAGGATGGCCATGATCAGCATCGGGATCAGACAAAGCTTGGAAGGAAAATAACGAAACCTGCCCCGTGCGAAGAGCAGGGCGCTTGTTCCAATCCGACTATTTAAGAAGGGAGAAGGGAAGGGGTAAGAATAAGATGGGAAGCTGTCCGTGCTAACACATACGAAGATTTTTCGTGAAGGGAGAAGAAGCAAGAACTCGGTGGCATCAAATAGGGGGGTAAAGCTAGGCAGCAGCGACGGACAGAAAAGAGAACCTTCGGAAATGAAAGGCCGAACAAGGAAGGATGTTGTGAGATTGCGCCAGATGAGAGATGTAAGGGGGGATCGCCATAAAAGGTTTCCGGGGGGGGGACGGCCGGGGGAAAAAAATCAGTTCCGGCAAGGGGAGGTACGGGGTGAGAAGTATCGTATGCGAATCCTCCGGAAGAACTCTTCTCGAGGCAAACCGGAGTCAACGGAGGCCATACGGGCCAAAGTATAAAAACTAGACGCGTAGGACCCCATCGAAAAAACGCAAACAAAGGCCTTACGACGAAAGAAGGCCCATGAAAATTAAGTCGGTTAAGAGAATGCAGCGAAAGTGGGGAAGGGAAGTAACAGAGGATACCTGTGGCAGTAGATAGGGAGGCCTATATTAGGGGGGGGAGCTGCGACAGACTAAAGAGGAGCATCAAGCGAAAGGGCTGGGAAGGGGCCGATGGCGAAAAAGAAGAAAGAAATTATTGTAAAGGGGGGATTAGATATAACAAGGGGTTACGGAGCACGGAAAAGGAATCAATAAGAAGATGACGATCGAGGGTGGCGCTAATCCGTAAAAGGTTGCTGCGTGGTGGAAAAAAGACCGTGAAGGAAAAAAGCGTCCACATAATCATCCCTCCAGAAGTCAGTAGGTGTTGGCGCGAACCTAGGCACCAGGTTCAGGGGCTTTTGGGGGGAGCGACGTGAACTCTTTGGACGGAAAAGAAAATCAGGGACGCCGGACAGGAAGACCTCGGCAGAAGGGAAAAAATTGCGGGAAAAATAAATCTCGCAGGGAAACCCTTCGCGGAGAACACAACATTCTAAGGGACGGGGAAAGAAAGTTCAATTCATGGAGGGGATAGGGCATTAGGTCTATGGAGTACTCGAGGAAGGAAAGGAAGAGTTACCATCAAGTAACGTTGCAAGGGGGTGCCTCGGGGCTTTACATGGAGTGGGGTGGGACCTTACGAAAACAAGGAGGAGAGGGGGGGTTGTGCCCCCCTCAGAAGAAAACCTGGCGGGAGAGTTGGGTTTCGATGAAAAGTCTGACCAAGGAGAAAAGACCACCGTGGCGCTCGGGAATCTTGGTGGGAAAACAGAAAGCAAAAAAAGTTCGTACGCTTGACGCAAAAAGCGCAAGCATCATACTGCAAGGGAAAGCTTGTCTGGATGGAACAGGAAAGGAGGAGGTTTCTACATCTCAGTCGACGCTGTGGGGGAAGAAAGGGGGGGATTGGCCATTAGTCGTTCCGTAGTGAATCGGAAAGGACGGAGAAAGAAAGGATGATACCGAGAGGGGTGCCAAGACTGTACAGAGAAACAACAACAACGGGTATGAAGAAGAGAAAATCAGAATAACCAAATAGAAGAGGTGCACTTGACAAATCGCAATCGTTGGGAAGAAGGAAAAGAAAAGTAATGACTACTTCGGGGCAAGAAACTCGGAAGAAACCGCACAGTCTAATAAAGGAAGAAAGGAAGAAAGAATTTAATCTATGACGCAGAGGGACTACAAATTCAGTAAAATCGATCGCGATGCGGGGAAGTCCCTGACAGACCCGACAGGTCGCCGCGGCAAGGTCAGCACTCAACACCAGGAAGGAGACATAGGAGCTCATCATTCGGGGGGAGGGAATCAGAAATCGAACCAAAGCGGGGAAGTCTAAGCGAAAGGTTTGGGGAACACCAAGAATAGGAAAAGGTTCAAATGAAGGAAAAAAAAATACATTCCACCACAGCGAAAGAAAGGGCCCTGCGCCCGATGGATAATCAGAGGAGATACTCCATCGAATTGTACTGAAAAAGGATAAGGAAAAATAAGAACGAGGAGAGTCACAGAAACGCGCAATGCTGGGAGAATTACTCGGAACGAAAGGGAGTAAGAAGGAGTTACGAGCTCAAAACGAGGGAAAAGGAAATAGGAAGAGAGGGCGTCCCTGAAAACGCAAAAAAAAGAAGGCTTGACCCTTGACCAAGGCACAAGGAGGCGCTCTACACCTAAGGCGAGGGGAGGAAAGAATGGGGAACGCCGGGATTTATATCTCGCATCCATTACTGAGGAGAAAAATCCGCAGAAAAGAAGAGGACTGGAGGTCATAGCCAACGGGAAAGATCTCAAAAAGTGGGTCGAGCAAAACATTCCCCTCATTGTTCTGGCAAAGCTCCGGGGTACTCACGGGCCATACCTTTGAAAATTAAATTATGGAGATGACATAGTAAAAGAGGTCGGAGCGTGCCTAAAAAATATCGGAGAGAGAAGGGGGGGACCGATTTCCTTCAGTCAAAGGGACAGCTGAGCTCCTAGGAAAAAGAGTGTGACCGGGGCATGAATGAGAGGGGAAAACTACCGTCTAACGGCGGGGGAGGCGGTGTCAGCGTGGGAGAGAAGCAGACTTTTAGAAGTAGTGCTCCGGGCGGGGGTGAGGGGAAAACGACGAAATTCCTTCTATAAGTCAAGCGTGTAAAAACCTCAAAGGCAAGAAGCTTTACCGGAAAATATCCTGAAGAAAAAAGAAGCACCCAACGCTCCGAGAGGGGAGGGATCATTTTCAGAGGCTATCTGGCTAAATAAGAAAAACTCCGGGCATAGAGTCGGGGCTGAGGGGTCCGCTGAGGAAAGCTATAAGTACTGGTACGGCTGATGGGATATATCGGAGGGGGAAAAGAGTGATTCAGATCGATTGTGGGGGAGGGAGGGAGAAACTTTCAAGAAAAGAAAGGGTAGGTTAAGAAAACGCTAAAAGGTTACCCCGGAGTAAAAAGGCAATCAGGCTGAAGTGGGAAAGAAAGAATGCTAAACAACCGAAAAGGACGCCGAGCTGAGGGCGGGCGAGAACGGAAGGGGGAGGGAGAAAATTCTTGGCGCTAATGGAAACGCGCGCTGGGGGGACATGAATCTTAAACAAAAAAAAAGGAGGAAG
>Ga0179593_1335426_pt1 | contig 13005 bp, 23 predicted proteins | sample CZODoug2_1_08_16_FD_185931 | JGI IMG/M metagenome (GOLD analysis project Ga0179593, IMG submission 185931) | Vadose zone soil fungal communities from Angelo Coast Range Reserve, California, USA - CZODoug2_1_08_16fungal (PacBio error correction) | ecosystem: Environmental > Terrestrial > Soil >...
GCAAATGGGGGCGTAGGAAACAGCTTATGTTTCCCGTGAGGTCAAGGGATAAGGGGTGTCAAGTTCTAAAGCTAAAGGATCAGTTAAGAGGGAAAGGATAAGAACCGGGAGGAGAGCAAATGCTCTACAACCGCTCGGGAATGTAGTTTAGGGGATTAAAACGAAGAATAAAAAGGAAGAGACCACCGACGAGGGGAGAGTCGATTTCAGAGGAGAGTGGAACGTCTGTGTGAGGTTTATGAAAAACGGGAAATTAGGGCAGTTGCCAGTAGCATGCACGTTTCCGTCAACCAGTTATAGCTTAGAGAAGTTGACGTCTAATTCAAAACAAACTCGGAAGCAAAACAGGAAAAATAATTTTCAACAAGGTGCTTCGCCATTCAGGATGACAAAAAAAGGTCATAGAAAAGAGACATACCATGGACACTCCTGGCCAAATCTGGCGATTACAAAAGGGGACGATCCATTGCGTGGGGAGAGCGGACCTTGAGGTCCAAGGAGACAAAACCCTGGAAAGAAAGAAACAGAACTCTGGAAAGTCAGCCGTCTCTATAAAGACCGTCGGTGTGGGGGGGAGGGAGACGTCAAAAAAAATAACGATAATTTTCGACCAACCGACCACCGAAAGGAGGCAAAAAAAGGGAAAGAGGGCTATGTAAGACAATTGTAAAGGGTCAGAACGGGTGATTGGTAAAGAATCCTGGGGCGGCACGACAAAACCGCAGTTTTTAACTTCAAAAAAGACCGGCACACCGTGAGGACAAAACTCCAAAAAGGACAAATTCAAAGAAGAGGATGGACGTTCGATGCAAGATACCATTTAAGAACAGTTTGCATGACGCAAGGGGATTCGGTTAGGGGGCCAAGGAAAGGCAGTGGAAAAGCCCAAGAAGGGGAAAGGGGGGGCAACATTCTAAAGGGAGGCGGTTGAGGCATCCTTTGGGCATTTCCGCACAAGCCGATTTTGGGACGGGAAAAGGAGGTGCCGTCCGCCAGGAAAGGGGTTCAAAAACGCATATTGATAAAACGGGACTTGTACACAAAGCATAGCAGCTACAAAAGTCGAAAGGTCCTTGTAAAATTCGAAGGAAGATCTGGAACTGCGGGAACGTAAAAGTCGGACGGTTTAGCGGGGGGCGCAGTGGGGGGCGTAACAGAATAGTAATCGAGCCTAATTCTTTGGGTACCCTTGCTTCGCTAATGACGGAGAAAAGTAGGGAAATGGTAAAAACTACCGGGGGGTGTCCATGATCGGGGTATTTCGGGTAGACAAAAAAAAAGGGGGAATGACAGAAAAAGCAGAGACATAATGGAGACGAATGTTAGGGCCATTTATCTATGTGTGGGGACGGGAGACGGGTTGGTGGGGGGCCCAAATTAATTATCCCATCCATTTAACCCCCTAAGCCGGGGGGGAGGAAAATGGTAGAGTGTAAAGAGATTCGCAAGATCCAAGTAGAAGAAAGCAAAGGCACTAGGGAGGCTAGTAGGGGGGGGGGGGGGGGGGGGGGGGTACTGGCGTATCAAAGGAGAAAGGGGAGGAACAGAGACCGGAAGGGGGGAAAGGAAGAAAAAGGGAGGAGGTAGAGTGTACCAGTGTAACACAGGGCATATTGAACTTATCTCGGAAGTAACCTGACCAACTTAGGCTGCTGGTTATTCGTACTTAAATGGGGGAAAAAGGGGAGAAACATAAGCCGACGGAATTTAAAGATTCACGCTGTCCACATCAAGGAGGTGACGCGAAGGAATGCCCAAAGGCGTTGGGGAGGGGAGGTATTGGGGGGTGGGGGTTATCTGGGAAGAAGTTGGAAAGATGGACGTTTTTCCAATCCGACGACTCCGCCAAAAGAGCGGCGGCTATAGAAAAATTATTAAGAACAAGCTGCAACGCAAAGAATGGCGTCCCCAATTTTAAAATACCTGGGCGAGTGCTGGGATTTGGCACTTGGTCTGGAGGAAGGCTGGGAACAGAAGAATAAACGCATGGTTGGCTCCAGGGAACTGGATAAGGAGTCGTTGGTGGGGGGAGATGCAGCCGATCAATAAAGAACCGTAAAGGGCGGGGGGGGGAGATGGAGCAACAGTGGAAGCGTGTGGCGGCAGGTGTCCTTTTACACAAAAGAGCTTGGGGGCGTGTTTGCCGACCGAGGATTAAGGAAGGCGGGTCAAAGCTGCCAGGGAAAGGAAAGGGGGGTAAAAAGAACAAAGATCCCGAGGGCCTATCTTTCATGGAGGTTTCAGGGGGGGGGGGGGGGACGAGACAATATCGCGAGAACCGAACGGAGGAAATCTCGACAGAAAGACCGGAACGAGGTTTTGGGGGGAAGGGAAATTGCCCTGCATGGGTCTGATAGCTGGTACTTTCAAATCGCTCCCGAAGAAAGGAAAGGAGACCAGTAGGAGGAACACTGGTTTATCGCGCGGGCAAGAAAAGTTGGGGGGGAAGGAATATGTCACCTGTTGGACATTGGGGGAAGGGGGGGGAGTCATAGCGATTTTAGGCAGTCAAGAGGGAGGGAAAGACAGGAATTAAAAGTAGCTTCAATATGGGGGGGGGGGGTTCGATGTGCGCTGGTAAACGATGGGAGATGTCGGTTTCATGCGGGTGCTAGCCGAAAAGGGTTCATAGGATCAAAAAATAAAGGGGAAAGAAAGATCTATGAAGAAACTCTAGGGAAAAATCGTTTCGTATGCGGATGGGTCTCGGGTAGAAACACGGGGGACTCAGGATTTTCGCGCCGCAGTACAAATTTTTGTCTTGAGAAGGACTGCCGCGAATCGGAGTTATACCTGACCAGAAATAAAGAACGCAACGCCTCCTCCAGGTCCGACGAACCGTCATGAGGGGAAACTCCTTTGTGCGTTAAAGTCCACCTGCGTGGAAGGAGTTTGTAAGCATGAAGCTTCGGTAAAGCGGCAACTTTCACCACTGAAGGGGGATGCCATTCAATAAAGGAATGTGTAAAATAATTCCTATTGTGTGGCATGTTGAAGAGGACCTTAGACGGCTTGATCACATGGTTAATTCGCGGGCAAGAACGGCCAGGGGGCGGATCTGGAATTTCGAATCACGGTTATGGAGTCGCCTTAGTAAGATTGCACGAGGAGTGAAGGGAGACAAGGAGGTTGGGGGAAGAAAGAAAAGAAACAACATTGGGAAAGGGGGACTGGATCAAAAAACATAGAGAGAAACAAAAAAACGATTATGATTGCTCCGGAGGGGGGAAGTGTTTGGGCGGAAAAGAAAAACTTTTTAGAGAGCAATAAATTCGCAAGTGTATACAAAATACTCGTTGGGGAACGTCTCAGAGAAAAAGATATCTCGGGAAAATATCTCCCGCAAACCGTCGCAAAGGGAGTGGGCGAAATAAAAAAATGGGAAGCTTTAGTATTGACTAAAAATGCCATCGGGAAATTCGATGCGAACTCCCGCCCTCAAAGGAAATCCTAGGAAGTAGGGGGGAAAGTTCGGAAGAGATGGACCGCAGGGCGAATCCAGGATGGAACACGCAAAGTGGGATTTAACGGAAGAGAAGAAACTCTACAGAAGAGGACCGTTCGTAGGCCACGCGGCGATGGACCCAAGGTGACGTGGAAATTCATATGGTATGAAATGATAAGGAAAGGGAGAGCTCCGGTAAAAAGTCCTGACCGTGGGTCGTCGCAATGGGAAGAAAACAACAGTAAAATGGGAGTTCGGCTTACCAGCGACAGCAAAGGGCAACCCGCGCGCCGGCGTTAGGGAAGTGAGATATGCAGTAACCTCTGGGGGTTTTCTATGCAACCACGATGGAGGAGGATTGAAACCGTATCCGGGACAATGAAAGATCCACAGCGGGGAAAAAAGACGGCAAAACGACCATGGAAAAAATATTTCAGGTGTTCTGAAAAAAGGAGCAAATCAAAGAGGGAAAGAAAGATGCCAGCGGACAAAGAAGTCCAGAAAAAATCGTTTGGACCAGAAATGGCCAGGGGGCGGGGTCCCAGGATATACACGAAGTGTTTCACAATTTACTGGGAGAAGTAGGAGGAAGGTTAGAACTTGGAATTAAAGACGGAAATCCAACGATAAAACAAATAAACTGGTTCCGCTGGACTCGTATGTCCGAGGGCGGTAAGGGCGGAGGAAGCGGTCAACACTCGTGGTCAGGAGTCAAAAATAAGGAAGGAAATATATGTGACAAAAGAGAGAAGAGGGAATCGTGAGATTGCCCAGAAAAGTCAAAAGAAAGGAAAAGAGGTTTACAAAGGGGTCTTCAGGAACAGGTCTGCAAAAAAGAAATCCGGGGCGCTTCGAGTTAAACGGGGAACAAGCCGCCAAGACACAATGGAGGATGACAAATCGCCAAACGAAAAACATAAGGAAGAGAATTGATGCATAACCATTCATCGCAAAAATATCAGGAAGAAGTGGGATCTTAGGGCAAAAGCGTAGAAGTAGTTCGAACTTACGTACAGGAACAAAAAACAACCAAAGGCGGAACAGGTTTCAAAGTTGGTTTCATTTCCCTGATTTCGTCGTTTAAGCTTTTCTGTTCAAAATTGTTTATGCTTATCTCCCTCCTCTCGGGGGGGGGGAGGGCGGTAAGGCCGGGATCTACTTCAAAAAAAGGGGTTCACCGTAAGTGTTAAAAAGAGAACCAAGCATAAAGACGCCGTAGCGACTCATGACGTTTCTTTCGATTCAAAAGGAAGATGGGGGATGAAAGAAAAGGGAAAATCGTATCGGCTGTTGCTTGAAATGCGGCAGTAATACACGGGGCGCCGAGTCGTTGGTCCAGGGGGGACTGTAACGAAGCGATCATCTCAAGAGGACCCTTTCGGAATGGACCGGGGGGGGGGAAACTACCGTAGCATTTGTGGGAATGGGGTCCCCGGTGGAGGCGGGGTGGGGGGTGTGGGGGGGGTGGGGGGGGGGGTAGGTAGGTTCGGTGGGTATACGCAAAGGGGGTCAGGCAGTGGAAAAAGGGGGGGAAGAAGGTGGGGTTGCTCCAGGGGTGGCCGCCAAAAAAAAAACAACAGGGGGTAATACCGGGGTGTGCAAAGAATAATGTGCGGGTAAGACATTTGATCGCGGGGGTGGGAGGGAGCTGTTTTGGGGGGGAAGGTGGGTGTAGCGGGGGGGAGGTGGGGGGGGGGGGGTGGCTCGGTAGAGGGACACGATGAAATAAAAAAAAAGATCATTGCTGTGGGGAGCATAACACGGGAAGGGGAGAAAAAGGTGAGAACAGAAAAAAAGAAATAAACTCACCCAAGGAGGAGAATGAGTTTTTGTGTTCAAAAAGGATACTCAAGTTGCGGGGGACCGCCGCGAACCGGTATCATGTACACAATGAGAGAGGGGGTTTGGCCCGTCCTAAAATGTTCCTCAAAGGAAGGCGGGCCCGGTAAATCGCGGGAATGAACGAGGGGGGGGGGGGGGGGGGGGGGGGGGGGGGGGGGGGGGGGGGGGGGGGGGGGGGGGGGGGGGGGGGGGGGGGGGGGGGGAGGGAAATGGAGAACGAAAACCGAAGAAGTGGAACTTCACGATTCCACATCAGCTTCTTGAGACGCGAGAAAGAAGGGAACCATGTACGGAGAGGGGATATATTGATCCAGAAAGGAAAGGGGGGAAATGGGCTTTAAGTAAGATCGGGACGGAAAGAAGAAGCAAATAGGAAATTAGGAAAAAAGAAGGGTAACGCAACGCCAGACTCAATACATGCCCAGACAAATTTTTATACAAGGGTCGTCACTGCGGGGGGAGTTTGAAAATTAGTGCCGCTTGAGCATCATAGGATAAAGAGGGTGGCAAGAAAAAAAGCAACTGATCAATATTCTCACAGTGAATACAGGAAACTTCAAAAAGACGTAAAGAATGGCGTGGCGATGGAGATCCGCCAGATGGGAAGAGGGGGGGTGGGCAGGGGACTTGGAAAACAAACTCGAAGGGGTTTTGGGTTTGCCGACCTCTGGAGAACTGAAGTTTTTCACAAGCTCCTTGAACTTGAAACATGGGGGTGCATCGGAATATTGCGAGGGATATCTTGACAAAATTGCTTCGCATGGGGGACGGAGGGTACCGCGAAAGAGCCACTACATCCGCTTACATGATGAGAGCAGTGACGGGGAAAAGCTTTCGGCAATGAGGGAACGGAAAACATGGGGAGGAGCGGTGGACCGTAACGATAAAAAGGACGGGGTGCCAGTAAAATTGTTAAAACACTTCTTTAACGCGAGTGAAAAGGGAAAAGTTTTGGCACTTTCGGAAGAGTTTAACCCTTTGGGAGCGTAGGTTCGGAGGGGGGTGTGAAAATGGGCGAAGGCGAAGGGACACTACTGAAATGCTCCATGGGTTCTTTTGGGATTCAGGGGAGGGAGCTGTAAAACTGACCGAAAATCGTGTAACCGCTCCCGGTAGGCCGACAGGGGTCATCGACAAGAAACCACATACGTTCAAGAGCTATCTAGTACTAAGATCGAACGCTTTGTGCGGCGCTCTGGAAGGTAAACGGGAGAAGCAATTTAAATCCAGTGGTGGGGTCGCGCAGGCGAGAAAAAACTGTCGTGATTCTCACGGACTGGAGTCACTGAGTGAGCAACAGGAAAAAGCCAAAAAATTGAAGTCGACGAAAAGCAAACTACAAAACCTAAAGCGTCTGAAGGGAGGAGGGAAAAAAAAACCAAACCGAGATGGCGGTCAATTATCTGCTGATAGACGCTGCAGACATTTCCAACACTACTACGGCGGGTGTTTAAGGGGGAACAGAGCCTTTCGACTAAAGAATTCCATTTGGGTGGTTGAACCAAAAGGCTCGGGCACATTTATTAGCGGAGAACGGAAGGAGGGAAATGTGGGGAATTGGGAAAGGAGGATAAGAGGGCAACCTTCTTAATTTCACACTATCATGAGAATATGGGAAGAGAAGACAAAAACAAAGGGGGGAAGATGGTTATCAAAACAGAGCGACTCACAACCAAAAAAGAGAGGGAAAATTTGGGGGGTTGCAAACAACAAGTCAAAACCTGTGGTTGGTTATTGGCCACCCAGAGGGGAGTTTTCTCCATGAAAAGTAGGTGAAAGGAAAGAGGGGGAGCGAGATATCCTGTTCCTCCAGCGAGACCGCCCCCGAGCAGCCAGTAAAAATGGGGGGAAAGCGTTGGGAGAAATGTGCCTGGCAACCTGCCACAAAAGGATCAGAAAGAAAGGAAACGGCAAATTTAACACAAAAAAAAAATCCTAGTAGGGAATGGAGACAGCGATTATCATCATATAATTGACGAAGCCAGAAGAGAAACCAATTTGGACCGCCAAAATAAATTCGACGAGCCGTTCTAAAACGGGAGTAGGGGAACGAACGGGGGACGGTTGACTAATATGGGGATGTAAAGGGGATAACGTTCGGGAAATAAGGGGAAGGGGATAAGAAACGAAAGTTTCATGGGGGGCATCGCGAAAAAACAGACAAAATTGCATGGGAAAGCATAAAAGAGAAAAAGAACCGAAGAGACAAGAAGATCAGGCTGCAAGGGGGGGAAGATATTCCAGGGAAGCGGGATTGTAGAAATATGAATTCAAGAAAAAGGAGCAAGGTAAAGATTTCCATTTCCAAGTTTCTCAAAAGGAACAGCGGGGAAAACAGGGAAAATGGGAGGTCAATTAGTCGCCATTCAGGTGAAAAAAGAGTGCACCTCATGAAGAGGACCACAGAGGGGGAACTCCGAAGACCAAATTTTCATTGGCCGAGCGGATTACACTAATGTGTTCTAAAAAGCGGGGGTCAGGGAGGATGAGCGGGTTCCTGAAAGTTATCAAAAAAATCTGCCAACATGGGAAAGCATAGGCAGCAAAAATAGTTACTTCATACCTATAGGAAAAAAAAGGGAGTGTAGTGAAAAGGAATTAAACAGAACGGAGAGGGCTGATTCCATAATAAGAACCCGACAGGGGAGTCGACCCCCGGGCGCTTTAGTGGAACCCAGGGAAGTAAAGCAGAGGGGGTGAAAAAAGAGTTTGGACATGAAAACGCGGGGATCAACCCCTCAGGAACACGCGAATGTGTTACGGACACGCTAGAAAAGCACAGTTAACTCGAATGCCATCGGGTCCGAACTCCAGGGACCAGGCTGCATCAATATACATTCAAGAAGAGATTAATTTCAGGTGGTAAGAAAAAAAGTCTGCGAGAGCGCGGAGAAGGGCAAAAGAAAAAACAAAAAATAAATACCGGATATGCAACCATTGGTGTTGAGTTTGGGGGAGTGAGGGAAATGGGTGCGTCCATCATTTTGTTTCGATAGGCTGCACCAAGACAGCGCTCTTTGGCGGCCGCGGAAGAATAAAGCCAAGGGGGAAAGGAAAGTGAGAAACTGGGAGGTTGCAACTCAAAAATAACCTTACGGAAAAGCGCATGGACGTTCTGGAGGGCATCATAAAGGCGCATGGGGAAGGGAATCTACAATTAAACGGGAGGGAGGGGGTGAGAAGGGAGAAAAGGTCAAAAAATCACCTCTCTAAGGAGGTCCCGGCGCCAACTCTCCCTGATTCACGGGGAGGGTAACGGTGGGGGGGGGGGGTGGGTGGGGAGGGGGGGTGAGGGGGTGTGGAGGGGCTGGGGGGAGTGGGGGGGGGGGGGAGTGGAGGGGGGTGGAGGATGGGGGGGAGGTGGTGGTGGGGGGCGGGCGGGATGGGGTGGGTTAGAGGAGGTGAGAGGGGGGGTGTATAGCGAGCGATAAAGAAGATATAGGGGAGAGTGAGCGGAGATTGAGAGAGAGAGGCGGGGATGGTAAAGGAAGAGGGAGGGCAAGGTGGGGGAGGAATGGTGGGGGATGTAAGAAGGGGTAGAGGAGAAGGAGTTAAGGAGGGAGGAGGATGTGAAGGAGGGGAAGGAGGGCGGATATGAGAAGAGGGGGAGAAGGGGGGGGGTGGCATAGGGGATGCGGACAAAATAATTGGAGAGGGAAAGATAGTGGCGAGGGGAAGAGGGTTGTCGGGGAGTGATTAAGGGGGGTCGGGAGGGGGGGGAAGGGGTCTGGTAAGGAGGAGGGGATGGGGTAGGGGGAGTTTAGGTGTGCATAGGGGGAGGGGGCAGGGGGGTGAGAAGGGAGAATGGGACGAGGGACGGGGGGGTGAGGGGAAGGGCGCGAGGGAGTGGAAGGTGGGTGGAGGCGGTAGGACGGGCAAGTAAGAATCGAGAGAAAAAAGGTAGGAACGGGGGGGAAAGGGGGGAGGGATGAGTGGTGTTTGGTGAGGGAGGGGTGGGATCGGGGAGGGTAGGGAGGAGAAGCGGACGCGGTATTGGGAAGAACCAAAAGAATGAAGGGGTGGAGAAGGGTAAGGAACAGCCTTTAAGTGGGGGTTGACATGCCCCTGGGACATTTGTAGTTGGACGCAACTGGAGCGTTTCATAAAATGCCAGTAAACAAGACAAAAACATAAGGGACCGAATTTGGGGCCTGGGAGGGGGGGAACAGGCGGATAGGGGGGACGAATTATGTATGAAAATCAGCTACAAAAAAAAACGGAGTAGAAGATTCCTACGGAGTACTAAAAATCCGCGAAGTCAAATGGGGAGAAGAAAAAAAAATTTCGCTGAAGGGGTTTGTCTTTGGGTAAAACCTTGTCAGCTGCCGTCCAGGTTGCAGGCGAACCGTCCCTGAAAGAGGGGGTTGGAGGTAAACCAAGAGGGAGTTTTACCCATGCCGCCGGGGGGATAAGAATCTCTTGGGCCTTTAAAAAAACGAAGTCGGCCTCTTTATTCTGAAGGAAGTGGCGGAACTGGGAGGGAAGTCCGAGTTTCCGAAAATTTTAAAAAAAGCGGACGCTCCATCAGCGGAGGATGGAAAGCGAAACATTCTCCAAAGTTTCTTTATTCTTGGGGTCCATCAGTTTTATCAAGGAAGTGACGTGCTGGAGGAAAAGACGAAGAAAGGTCTTCGCGAAGGTTGGGGGACCAAAAGATCAAACTACGACAATCAGGTCCCTTAAAAATGGGAAAGCCTGGTAAAACAAAAAAAAACGATGGGTCGTTTGGGTCTTAGTTATTAAATTGCACCGATCAAGATGTTGCGAAAGAACTGAATCTGGGGGGGTTTGAGGGAGAAAACAGATCCGAACGGGGGCCAAGCGCACGTCTTATTCATTGTTGGCTAATGGGAGTTCCCTTGGGCGGCGGGGCGTTTACAAAATCGAAGGCGTGTGGGAAAAAGGGTTGCCTGGGGAACAAAGGGTCCTGAAAAAAAGGGGACAGGCTGAGCTTGGAAGACTGGGGGGTCCATCGAAAAGAAGACAAGGGGAGGACGAAGAATCTGTTCTCTGATTCTTGCTGACAATAGCGGAGGGGGGGTGAAAAGAGAACCACTACTCTCCCGGAAAGAGAGTCAAGTCACTATTGTGGGGCATGTAAGGGTTGGGGGGAAAAAAGGGGGGCGGTCTCTTTTGAAACTGGCCGAATACCCTAAGAAGACTGTGGAACAACATTTCTAACACTTCTGGGAAGATCAGCGGCCATGAACGAGGGGGAGAGGAAGGAGTGTGGGAAAAAGGGGACAAGAGGGGAAGTAAGTGTGCTAAAAACATTTGCAGGGATGTGTCTAATAACACGTACTGACATTAGATCAGGGTCTTTGATGCGCTTTTGCGGGAGAAACGCTGGAGCCGGAAAGAAAATGGGAACGTTAAAAAAGAGGTCAGTTTGTCTAGGAAGACCAAAAAACGAATAGCAATGACGCCAAATCGGCGAGCGGGGCGCGAAAAAGAAAAGTTAGCTGTAAAAGAGAAAGAAAGGGCGCGGTTGGGAAAAGCTCGACAAACGGATTCTTGAGATTGGGGACGGGAATCCGGAGAAAGTTCAGCGTTGGAGAACATCTAGATTCAACTTGGAAACGGGAAACATCAGCAGCGTGGCCTGACGTCAGAAAATCGTCGGAAGCGGGGATGTGGAGGGGGAAAAAAATGAGTGACAAATCTGGGGGGAATTACTGTTCATTATCCTTCGATGGCGGGAAAAAATGTACCACTCCTAACTTTTGAAAGGGCTGTCCGGCGCGTTAAAAGAAAGGACCGCTTTGGGTGGGGGGAAGCGAAAGATCAAAAAAAGGGAGCGAAACAGGGGGGGGGGGGAGGGAAGGGACACTTCCTTAGGAGGTGGCGCGAGGGAAAGGGGAGAGGGGGACCGATGGCGCTACCTGGGTCTTTCGATTTTCATGAGGCGAAGGGAAAAGTGGGCACGAGAAAGAGGGTGGAAAACCGGGCGGAAAGGAAAAGTAGGCGAAAAAAACAAAACGAGAGGAGGAAAGAGGGAAAAGGTGGTTTTTCGAACATCCCTTCCAAAAGGGGGGGGTGATGAGGACATAGGAAAACACATACATTAAAATACTCGGGAAAGAGAATCCGGGTGAGGAACAAACTGATCGATCAAAGAAATGATCCACGAAGCAAACAAACCCAAAACACCGGCCGCCGGCCTTTCCTCTAAGAAAAATGTGTGACCCGAATCCGTGGGGGGTGAGGGGGAAAGGGAGGGCAACATAAAAAGAGGGGAATCTTTCGAAAAAAGAAGGAAACTGAATCAGAAGAGGAAAGGGGGTGAAGCACGGCTCGATAATTTACCGTCAGGGCAATCAAGAATAGACGCAATTGGGGAACGGGGGAAAAAAAGAGACCGTCAGATAGCCGGTTCAGGGTAAATCCTGCTTAGGTTCCTTGGAAAGGGGGAACATATGGATTGAACGGCTAAGTGCTCGGTGACCGGGTAAGGAAAAGAAGCCGGGGGGAGGGGGCGTTCACATCTGACATGAAAAGGAAACAAAAGGCAAGGAGGAGAGGAAAAAAAAGAACGCCGCCGCAACCAAAAGAAGGAAGAGTTTCTTCATTGGGGATTAGACGTAACTGAGGGATTAACAAAAAGGCATGCGGCGCGTGGAAAAAAGGAGACCGGTAACGAGAAAAAAACAAGGGCTAAAAAAAGCGAAAGCGAAACAAAGACGCGAAGGAAAGGTGTTCTGAGTAAATTGCAAAAGCAGAACAGGAAATCTTCCCTGGCCCACAGGACACCCTTACCGAGCAAATCGTTGAAGGGCCCCGCGCGATATACAACGAGGGTTCAAAATTGGAGGGGAGAGCTTCGTAAAAAACGGGAACAAGTCCCAACAAGAAGGGGGACCACATTCAGCCATATGGCCAATAACAAGTGATGGACGCTCGAGATTGGGAAAAGGACGTGATGTCGAAGAAGTCAAAAAGAGAGGGGTCGAGGGCCCAGAAAGAAGCAGAGAAGATCTTTCTCGAAGGCGGGGCTTTGGGAGATTGACCCAAAGGGAAAGCAGCTGGGTAAAAGTTGAAAAAAGGAGTCAGGCAAAAAATAAATCTACACTCCTCGAGATGGTTGACTCTTCCAAGGCCGCCCCGACGGTCGGATCACTCTCCAACCGCAAAAGTACATAAGAGTCTAAGTGAGGTAGTGACAAGGAACCAGGGAGTTGCTCGGGAGGGGTGCACATCTTTATGGGATTCATCTAGATGAAATTCCAAACCACATTCGTACCAGGGGGGGGGGGGAAAAGTGGTAAGATGGAGGGGAATGAAGGTGAAACGAAGACTTGGGGACTTCCTCGAAGCAGCGAGACTGGTTGAGGCTGTGCCGAACGTCATCCATAGGTTCACTTACATCGGGGATGCAAAAAGGGGTGACAAGAAGCAGACAGGAAGAAAGTCTCATGACGTGGGAGAGAAGAATAAAAAAGTTCTGAAATTCGGGTAAGGAGAAAGCAAGCGGCTAGGTCTTTTCTCATTTTGAGGGGGAAGTCCCGGAAAGGGAAAAAAACAAAAAAGAGGGGGGGGAAAACACTCGAAGAACCGGATTTCCCCGAAGTACCAAAAGAAGGCCAGGTTGTGGCATAAAAAACGGGCTAGATTTAGACTCAACTTGATCGTTGCAGACTGAAAGGGACAAAATCCAAAATAATGGGAGAAAAGCAGGTTCGGGCCTTCTAGGGGAGGGGGAGTTTGGGGATAATTAACTT
>Ga0179593_1435867_pt1 | contig 13005 bp, 7 predicted proteins | sample CZODoug2_1_08_16_FD_185931 | JGI IMG/M metagenome (GOLD analysis project Ga0179593, IMG submission 185931) | Vadose zone soil fungal communities from Angelo Coast Range Reserve, California, USA - CZODoug2_1_08_16fungal (PacBio error correction) | ecosystem: Environmental > Terrestrial > Soil >...
AAAAAAAAGATAGACAAAAGTAAAGAAGTAAAAAGGGCATTTTGAAGGATACAGAAGTAGGAGGATAATTCAGGAAACGAGGTTCGAATTGATGCGAAACGGGGGGGGAGAAACTGCGCAACACGGATTCAAGGTGGAACTGAACAAAGGGTGGAAAACGAAGAAGTCCGGATGGGTTGCCGCAGTTTACTAGGGGCAAGAGGAACGAGCATCGGAAGGGGATAAAGGTCAATACCAGCATACGACAAAATGCCCGCCGATGAACAGGAACTGAAGCGCATTGTGAGGTACTTGATTGAGCAAGGAATAACAAGGAGGCACGTATCATTACAAGTGAATCCTGCAGACGAGTACAAAAATGGGGCAAACACGACGGAAGAAGATCGCGAGGGGGGGTCAGGTAACCGAGACTACCTGTGAGATCGCGAAGAGGCAGGGGCTAAAAAAGACTTCGTAGTTAAAGGTGTCAGCGAAGGAGCAAAGGGAGGGTGAAGCCATGCAAACTCTGCGTGATACCGAGGGGGCCGAAAGGAGTGAGAGGCTTATACTAGTTGGCGAGAAATGGAGTTAGAGAGTAAAAAATCGGAACCGGTGCCAGGCAGTAGTCTATCGCGAACGGAGGGCCTTCAACTCCAAAGGTGGGGGGCTTTCACAAATCTTTACGCCTAAGCACATCCCTCATTTAAGTCACACTAAAAAAAAAAAAGATATGTTTGACGCCGCGTAAGCTCGGGGGAAACGGCCTTAAAAAAAACAAAGAAGGAATTTCCCAAAGCAGAAAAAAACGAGCCGTTTAATTGAGTCATCGGCGGCGGGATCGAACGAAGGAATGAACTCTATGGGGGGAAGGGATCCTTTAAAAATCCGAGGCACAAAACTTCGCCGTGGCAGTGGAGTAGGATAGAGTGGGTTCTGCTCTTGATTATGACATGGTTCTCAGGGGGCCGATAGTTGAGTGTTTGGGGGGGGTTAATCACCTAGACAAGATCAGAAGATTTATTTCCCGAAGAAGAAAAGCGTTCTACGTGGCGTGGAAGAAACGAGGCATAGGCACCAAACGAGGCGCAAGCGATACCCCTTGGAGGCGGACTGATGGCCCAGGTTTCGACGGGAGAATGACGTCTCTCTGGGCCCTCCTCGGACGGGAACAGGGGACGCCGACCCAGTCGAGAAACCCAGGACGCAGCAGCCGAGGAATATATTATACGCGATCCGGGAGGACGGCCCTTATGAGGAGAAAAAAAAGAGATTGAAAAGGGCCTTAAGCGCAAGCTAGCGGAGTATCGGAAGTGGGGACCCGAAACGATACCCCGACGAAAACTCGGGACTGTGGGACAAGGACTTTGTGAAACCAAGCAATAGAAAAAAAACGCAGCCCGCCATGTGAAACGGGAAACACGTCAAAAACAAAACAAGCAGAGGAAAAAATAAAGTTATGGAGGACAGCCAAAAACCAAAAGAGGGTCGACGGAATCCTAAAGCCACGCAGCTTGCGGCGGTTTAACTATGGAGAATCGGGGGGCGAGGACCCAACCGATCCGAGAATAAGTTGGATAGGGACTTAAAAAAAAACCGCGTGGATGATCCCGCCGGGAGGGGGGGGTATGTCCGCACGGAGAAAAAAGGAAATGGAAGATAGCAGTCGTTCAGGGGGAGTGTAGACGGATCCTAAGGGGTAAGGCCCGGGGGTCCTGGTTTGCTCGCGACAAATCAAAAATCAAGGTTAAAAAAAAAATACCGTCGCATAAAGGTGCGAAGCCACGTTTAAAATTCAAGGAAAGTTGTTGGTTTTAAGGGAAAGGGAAAGCATCGATCTTTGCTGGAGGGGTCCTGAAGGTTGGGTGCCTTTTTGGGGAGTTACGAACCTGACGGAAAAGGAAGTATTAGTCAAAAATCAGAGGGGAGAAACGGTCCAAGAATCAAAAATCCCTGGACATATTGTGCTAAAGAGTTCATGTGGAAAGGATCCGCAACTTCGGGAAAAAGACTAGGGGGGGCAGAGAGATCACCATAGGAAGGAAGGCTCAAAAAATAGAAAGGGCAGGGAAGCTCGCACGGCTGCGGCGATAAGACTATATCTCTGAAAAGGGAGAACAGAGGGTCCAAAATGAAATATGGTCAACACAATAAAAGAAAAAAATCTGCCAAACCAAAGGACGCAACTTGACCCCGGTCCGAACCACTATAAAAGTACAGGAGCAAGCCGGGACCATGGCAAGCCAACAAACTTTTTCAGGGGTGACACCTTGGGGGGGCTTGCTTATAAGAATAGAAAAAAAAAGTAGGTACATTCGGGGAAAATAAATCTCACGAAGGTTCAGTTGCGCACGGCGTTGAGTCTTTGAGGAATCTTCTTGTGGGTCCCTGGCAAAAGGAGCTGCTCAGCAAACAAAAACGAAGGGGGGGAAAGAAGATAGCTCTCCGGGTTTGCAATAAAAACCACGGGAGTAATAAGAAGGCAAGACTTAAAGAAGCGTGCTGACCCTTCCGGGGTTTAAACGATTGTCCACAGCAGGGAAAGGGAAATGAGATAATACAAAACAAACTGCGCTGTTCAAAGGGGAAGCCACAGGTCGTTTGGGTTGGCAAAGCGGGGGGGAACCAGGGGAGAACGGCGACATGGAATTAAGTGGTCTGGGCGCACTAACCGTGCGTCCAGGGCGACTTTGGGGGTGACGCTCATGTCAAAAAGGGACTTGGTCCTTTGTTGGGAAACAGAGGGCGACCATCTATCGGAAAGGTATCCTTTAGCAAGGGCTTACGGCCGAGGGCCGAAGTGACAGAGATGTTTTGATTCAATCCGACCTGGGGGTGAGAAGTCAAAAGCTACGGAAGAAAGAGCTGAGTTAGCCGAAGGATTTTAAAATCACAGTCAAGCTTCGCACAAAAGATCAGGAAAACGCAAAAAGTGGCGAAAGGATTCCATTGAGTTTATGGATGACTGAAAACACGAGGAAAACGATCGTTTGACACTCGATAAGGAAATCAGGCCTGGAAAAATGGAAGCAGTGAATCCCCAACAAAATACAACCTTCATAACTATACCTAAAGATCAAGATACCAAAAAAAAAAGAAGGGGTTTGAGACCCGACCGTGCGTAAGTTTGAGGGAACTGATATGTTAAGCGCGAAAAAACCACCCCATACTGAGATGAGAGGGGTAGGTAAGCCCCGTTTTAGAAAAGAATAAAGCAACTTAAGATATACTGGGAGCACACTAGCGGAAAACCGTTAAGGGAGGACCCTCCAAGTGTCAAACCAACCGGCAAGTAAACAACCTCGATATACGTTCTCTGCTTTGGGAATCAGCAAAGCTCCTCGAGGCCCCAGCCCTACTCGAGTGACTTTCAGGATGAAGCCGTAAAAAAAGTGTGGTATGTATTTGTCCGGTAAAAGTGTCGTTTTTTGGTCCGGAGGGGGGGTGGGAGTTTTCCTCCGGGGACGCCCCCGTGTGGAAGAGCGTCTTGGGGAACCGAATTTTAAAAGACCGAGTTGCGGGCGCTGTTCACTTTGGGTTCGCAGGGGAAAAAAGGAAGTATAAGTCGATAGCTTGGACGTGAAAACGCGTGGGGTGGCGAATTAAAAAGCTCAGAAGACTGGACATCTTTCGCGCGCAGATCAATAGAGAGCCTCACGCTATGGCGGCGTCAAGGGCTCTTAGGAGCACGGAAGGCCTAACGCGAGGACTGCAAAGAGCATCAAGGAATCCATCGAAAAAAAGGGGCCATAAAGGCCAGAAACCTGTAGCAAAGGGGAGGAGGTCCATTTAGGTGGGAAAGACTATTTCTTTACATGACCCGTGCAGCGAGCGGTTTAGCTTTCTTAAATATCGGGGATGGCCTTGGGCTTTCTGCTGAAGGGAGCGGACCCTTGCAAATAAACGAAAATAGCAGCGAGACAGGCAAACGCAGCAGTGGACAAGGGTCAAGGCAAGCCAAACGAACCTTATAAGGGTTTTCGGGGGCGGAAAATCCGGGTCGGGAATGAGACAAGCAAAGAATTCCGGTAGAAAGAAAATATCCTCCGCGCCGGCGTCCGGTTCGCAATTAAACTGGTAAATCCGATTGGCACTGCGGCTTTGGACAGAAGGGAAGATTAAATTCCGTTTCCACACCGCAACTCGGGGAAACTCGGGGCAACAATTTTCTTCCTAGGGAGGGGAGTTGGCGGAACTAGTCATCTGATCTCCGGGGCCAGGGTCGTAAAGAGGTGGGCTGCCTCCCGTGGAATGAGGAGGGGGGAGCGAAGGAATATCATTAACCGGGCTGCAGGGTTAACGGCAGAATCGCGGCTGGGCCGAAGTAGAACAGGAGACCATTTAAGATCGGTAAACGCGGATGTTGGAAAAAGAACGAAATCAGGGGGTCGCCAAGAGGGGGGAAGGAAACTGCTTGGGTTTGCAGAGAAACTCATATCGGTTTTTGGAGACGCGAGTTGCTAACCTAGTCTTGCGAAAATCGGGGGGGGGGAGCACCTCTCCGAAAATCAGAGAAAAGGGTAAGGTAACGGATGGAGACCCTAGCGATCGGAAGTGGACCGAGGGCGTTAATGCAGGACGCGATTTAAAAAGGGGGTTCGTCAAGGAGATCGGGAACAGCGGTATTCCTTTTCTCGGAGCGAAGATTTGTTCAAAGGCCGGGAGATTCCGTATGGGACATTTTCAAGAGAGGGGGGCAAGTTGGCGTTGATGGGGGGGGGGAACGGAAACGGGATGTTCGAAAACGGCGATGGGCGAGATGCCACTCAGAAATCCGAGGCAATGGCCACCAGCCAGGAAGTGAGAACGCGGGGGGTCTATTTGGTGTAAAACGAAGTCAGGTGTATGGAAAAGCGCCTTTGAGGGCATCCGGCGGATCAAGACTCAAGTTCCCTTGGGAGTTTCAATCACCTTCGTGGAATTAGACAAGGGAAACGGCGTTTATCCTCAAACGGCTGCAAAAGGGGGACTGTGGGGGATATCATGAATCAGCTATCAACAAAATGAGGGAAAAGAGAGAGAGGCAGATAGACCCTCAAGGCCCAGGAAATCCAATTTGACAAATTCTACGATCAGGAGATAGTGAATTCCTGACATTAATCAAGTGGGCGAAGTCTCCAAAAGGGCCGGAAAGGGAGGAGACAAGGTTCCGCCACTCAGCGGGGGTCCGAGAGGGAAATGGGGTGCCATTGGGAGTGGGGAAGTATGACGAAACCAAGGAAATCGATCGGCGGTGATCAAGGCAGACAGACTGGGGACCCGCCTGCAAAACTATGAACGGAATCCCCAGGGCATTGGGAAATATTCCAACCAAAGGAACAACGGTATCTCATGTTACCGGGAGAACCCAGTCCAGGCGACGCGTACGGGCAGGGAAGAGGACAGGCGCTAGCGCGGGGAAGAGGTCCGCCTAAACCCTGCTCAGAGATTGGGAAATTCTACCAAGAGGTTAAACTGTCACAAAAGGGAGGGTCCAAGGCCGAGAGAGAGCTTCCGTCGGCGATGGGGCAAAAGCAGTGGAAAAACTAGGGGCGAAAAAAAGGACTTTTTGTCTTTACACATCAGAGTTGGGACTGCTTGGAGGTCTGGGGGAAGGTCGAAAGGAGCGGGACGGACAATGCCAGGGCCGGAATACGCGAGCAAGTGGAGCATCAACGGGTGGGTCTGAAAAAAGGTCAACAAGCGGTGAAAGCACTACAACCTGCAAGAGAATCAGTGGTCTCAACGAAGGGGGGAAACGAGGAGGTTTTACAAAACAAGTTCAATATAGTGGGGAAAACGACCAAGCCGGATTGATTAAAATCAAGCAGAAACGCGGAGTCCCGGGATTCTAAAAGGCGCGCGGGTTGGGAGAATGCTTTTGGGACGAAGGAGATCTATTGGTTTATGCCGTTAAAAGAAAAGGAGGACTCAAAAACTAGCCGGTGACAGTGGAAACCTCGAAAAAACCGTCACTCTCTGGGATGCGTGCAACCGGTCTAGAGATGATCAGAGATGGTTTGGGTAAGAGGCGGCCGAGGGGAAAGAGCAGGCCATCTTATTCCCGACGATCACGCGAGAATAACGGGGTCTGGAAGAACGATGATCGCACTAAAAACCACACAACAAGCAGCCCCAAAGAAAATTGGGGGGACAGAATCGCACAACCATTTGGATTCGGTACCATTGGGGAAAAATGCATGTCGACGGATCAACTGGAAATATCTCTCTTGGGCAAGAAAAAGCTCAAAAAACCGCCTCGCGCGACGAGAGCAACCGGTCCCCCAAGCGGGAAAGGAAACGTAGAATTCGAACCGCGTCCGCAGTGAAGTGGCGGGAAGCTGAGGGGGGGAGGCCAAAAAGTACTATTCTTCGGAGCCGAGGAGTGAATAGACTTACTGAAGTGGGGGGGGACCAACGCAACGAAGGGGGGGGACCGAAGGTCTTTGGGAAACCAGATCGGCGGGGCACAGTCACTCTCTCGAAGCACGAGGAAGTTATAAAGAGCACAACTTCAAAAACCAAAAAATCAAAATAAAGACAATTGATAGCACAAATCTCCCAGAACACGAGAGGCGAGCAATAACAGCTGCTCTTGCTGGGGGTGGGCTGATTTCCGAGGGAAGTGCTCCCAAAAAAAGCAGATACCGTCAGAGAGGGGATTGTGGGTTCTCTTCCTTTAAAGGGTTGGGGGACTCCTGTGTATGTCCCTCAGGTGAACGGGAACCATCTTGTGCCGACTCATATGAACGGGTGTCTGGCGGGGTTTCAAAAGAGGGCCTTAGAAGAATTGACGGGGGTTCTGGTCTGCTATAACGATATCAAAGTTAGAAAAACCGGAAAGCCCTGGTCGAAGCGGACCAGGGAAAGGAAAATAGCTCGCTCTTGGAGGGGGGGGCGGTAAGATGTCTGAGGGGTGCCGGGGGGCGTGGGGGATGTCAATGAAAAGGACCGAACGGACGGACGTATAGGGGAGGAAAAAATCGGGATCGAAATCGTTGGATCCTTTTCAATCACAAACAGGGGACATCAGTTCTCCACGGGGCGGCGATCAATGGTGAAGATTGATCAGGCAATTTTGGCATTATTTTCGTGAAAGGGCGAATAAACTCTGTGGCAGGGGGCGAGCATGCAAGATAGAAGTTCCACTCGAAAGGGGAAAGAACAGAAAATGAAATGCTGAGGAAGCGGCCGGACTAAGAAAAAATTAGAAGATCAAGCTGCGAGTCAAATCAAAACCCGCGTTACACAAAAAAAAGGGGCTACGCAAACACATAACAACGTTGTAACGAACAAAAGGAGACTCCCCTTACTACCCAGTCGCGCCGAAACGAAAACTGAAAAAGGCCAATGAAAACGACGAAAGAAAGGGAAGAAACAAGCAAAAAAACATCCCAAACCGGGGTTGGGGGTCCACCGAGCAGGTGGGGACGCTGTCTTAAACAAGAATGGTTAGGCCCATGGATGGACAAGATAGGGAGAACAATCCGGGGAACTTATTCCTCCGGAGGGGGGGAGAATCCCTCGATTAGAAAGGGTATGTCCTGGCAAACATTCGAAGAAAAGGAAAAAAAACCAACAAAAGGAGGAGGAGGAAAAGAAATAGGCTCTCCGGCAAGGAAAAAAGGGGCGGGACTATAATTCAAGAAGTGCAAACGGGAGGGAGCAATAAGCTTCTGTTTGGTATTCCCTAAGCACTGTCACGTTCCAGCAGGCGGGTATAAAGCGCCACTACTCTGTTGAACAAGGTGGAAATAAACCCGGCAGGGGGTAGGGCAGCTGGCCATGGAGAGGACAGCCTGACTGGTTACGTTGAGGGGGTTGCGCAAACTGGGCGTCAAGGAGGCAGAATGTTGGTTGCACGTCAACTTGGGAGGGTGGTGACGTAGAGTGGGGGGACAAGTTAGGGCTACATAAGATAGGACATTCGTGCGGGCCTGCGTAAAAACGTGGGAAAAAATCCTTGAAAAGGAAGTTTGTGAGCACTGGCGAATCTAGAGGGAGGAAAAGGCTAAAAATCAGCTTATTTCACCAAGGGTCAAAAAAAGTTGTCATCAAAGTAGATCTCGAAAAAGAATCGCCGACCTTTTAGAAAGGAATTGTCAGGGAAACATGATTTTTATTATTGGACGAAGGAAAAAGGACAAATCTATAACGATGATTGGGCCCTAGAGAAGAAGAAAAAAAAAAACCGTCGGGGATGTCGCTCAGTAACTCCAAGCCCAAATGCAGAGAACAATTCAGACCGAGGACCCTGGACGAAAAGCGCAAGAGGAAAAGAAAGAAAAAGCGGAATTCCCTGGAACCAGAGTCTAGAGACCCCGATGAATGGACGGGAAGTTTGGTGCGAACTTTGATTCAAAATTGAAATCTAGAAGCAAAGAACAATAAACTGAGGAAAAGGTAGAAGGCCGAAGGTATGAAAAAAAACGCCAACGGTCGAGAGGAGAGTCACAAGCTGCCGAGATCACCGAGGTAATAAGAAGAGGGGAGATAGAAACCAGCGGGAAGATGCCAAACAAGCGAGACGGGCGGCTTGGGGAGCCACAGCGATCCCATCAAAACCAGCAACAAGAGCAGTGGGGAGGAATTATTATAAAGATTTTGCTGAACGAAACAAAAGGGTCCTTTAGTTGGGGTTGAAAGCATGGGGTGTTTTTGACTGTTTCAAGATTGCTAAAAAAAAAGAAGGCGAGTTAGCGAGGGTGAAACCAAAAGATCGGGGGGAAAAAAAGACGAGGGGGTGGGAGGTCCTCTTGTCAATTTGAGTTAGTTGTCAACACGTTAATAATCAGGCTTGAATAAAGAATTAAACTGTAAGCGCTTTGGACGAGGCCTCAAAATCTGCCTCCGACAAGGAAAAGAAGAGGCTTTGCGCCAGGCAATAATCCTACAGACGGGTCGGATGGTCACGGGTCAGAGGATATATGCTAGAGGCGCTTCAAGGGAGCACGCGCTTTGAAAAGATCGAAATCCATTGGTACGTCAAAATTAAGGACCAGAAACCTAGAAAAAGAACTGGGGAGCGGACGGATTTAATTGTGGGGGTGTGAAGAACTCGGTCTTTTGCTTTCAAGCAGAAGCCAAATGTCGCGAGGCGTTGGTATCTCTGGGAAATAGACATTTATGGCCAAGGGAAGTTCGCTACTGACCCATGCACAACAACGACGAGATCAGGAGCCGCGACGGGCAACGAAAGAGCGACAAACATTGTTTGTCAAGGTCAAGACATGCAACCTAGGACGAAGGTTTTCGGGAGATACCGTTTGAAAGGAAGGATTACAACCAGGAGAGGCATTGCCAAAGGGCCGGGACGACCGGACCGTCCCTGTTTCCGAAGTAACTGGGCAAAAACGAGGCAAAAACGGGATTGGGCAAAATGGGGGAAAAAATGAATTCCTCTGGGTGGGTGCAAAGGGGAATTGTCAACATGGGAACCAGGAGACCACGCAGGGATAGGATGCGGGAGTGTCTACTTGCATCACGGGGATAGATTTTCTCTTAAACGGTTTAGGGAAAGCTTGGAATTACCGAGCACCACCCGTGATAGGGTGGCATTGAAGCGAAAAGCGATCAAGACGGAAAAGGGGGGGGATTTCAAAGAGCCTAGAGCGTCCGAAGGTCGACCAGGAGCCTTGAAAAAAAGACCATAAAAAGAGGTGAAACAAAGGCGAAACTTAAGGGGGTCGCAAAGCAATCAACTGCGGTTGTGCATGCGGACCAAACCTCCAGGGAGCAAGGCTTTCTTAATCGCGGCGTGGCTACCTCAGCTGGGAGGGGGAACGGGGGAACGAAATTGGGCCGCGAAACCCCAGAGAAGAAAAGGGTAGGCGGGGAAACTGGGACCACGAAGCGACGCCTTCCTCTCGTTCAGGAAACCGGGTAGCGAAGTGGGCGGGGAAGGGTCAAGATCGGGCAGATGGGAGAATTTCGGCGAGACACGAGAAAGGGGGAAAAATGAGGGCGTAATCTCGGAATAGGAAGGGGAAAGAGTCGGAGTGGGTTTGCGGGTCAAAGGAGGTCTGGACCGGTAGCCACTTGTGAAGAGTCCGATGAAAGGAGAGCGGGGGGTCGATGACTTGCCAGCCGAGCTAAAATAAGCAATGCCACCCATCAAAGGAAGTCCGTCTACCACAAAGCGATTGTGTAAGGGAAAATAATTATTTCGAGCCTTTCAGCGAATCAACGGAAAGCTCAAAAAACTTTAGTTGAACCTTTGAAGAGTAACCTTAAGCAAGACGAGCAATTATCCGTCAAAAGCCGCTGCCATGGGGAATCTGAAGTGGGTGTCTATCCTTATCTAAGATCAAACACACGTAGGGGATGAATAGAATAAAAAGGAAAGAACTGCCCCATGTCCTCCGGAAGGGGGGAAACAGGTACAAGATCATGAAGGGGGAAAAGGGGGAGAGGACAGGGAAAATTACATTTCGAGAGGCGCCTGATTGGCGAAAAGCGGGCTCGTCTGCATAATAAAGGTAAAAAGGAAAAGAAGAGGTCCGAATAAGGTCCTTGGTGGGAATGCTGAGGCTTTTGATCGAAATTGGAAGGATCGAAAAAGAGAGCCGTCATAATGGGGAAAAAAAGTGGCAGAAGCAAGAGGTACCTTTTTAAAATCAATACCTTCCCGCACTGAAATACGGAAAGCGCGGGAAGAAGATTGGGAAAGGGATGTATTGGGGGAGAGAAAGAAGGGGAGAAGGAAAAAAAAACCCGATCTAGGACTGTACTAAAGTCACAGAGGACGAGGGAACGGAAAGAGACGAAGGCAGGCGCGGCTGAAGTTGGTGGGAAAGAATTAATAACAAGAGCCCCGTGGCGCCATCTTTCATCAGAAGGAGAACAAAGAGTCTTACGTGACAAGGGAAAGATTGAGGGGTGGACCAATCTCTGTAAGAAGGAGGGCTCCGGGTCTCTGGCAAAAAAAAACTCTCAGTAGTTAAAAAGACGAACCAATTCATACGATGTCTGGCACATCCGGGTGGGTGAACGAGAAAGGGAAAATCCTTCGACTTGTAGACAGCTCAAGGCGAAGGGGGAAAGCACGGAAAACTTCTTATCTCAAGGGGCCTGAAAAATGCCAAAAGCGGAAACGGGTGGTGGCTGTAAGCCAAGATGTGGAACTACTAACGGATAGATACGTTACAATAAGCACCAACTCCAGTCAACACAACCCGCGGGGGACGACATGGCACTCTCAAATGGGGGAGGGGAAAAAGCAAGGGTGTCCACACAGGAAGGTCGGGGGGGGAAGGATAAGCAGCAACGAATCTGAGCCCATGTGGAGTTCAGAAAGCGCAAGAGACCGGTGATTAGGGCGACAGCCTTTTTCGAAACGAACAAAAAAAAAAAAAAAAAAAATAGAGCTCTATTGATTTTCTCAATACGGGTCCAATCCGGATCGCATAGAAACTTCTACGAGGGGAGAGGGCTGTTAAGGGTTCTCCTTTGACAATCGAAAAACCACAAGGGGGGTAATTGATTGCATGGGAATGGCCCGGAGTTCCTTATCTCTGAAAAACGTTCGTTGGCAGGGTCATAAAAACGAAAAATCATCCCTTGGGGAAGAAATCATCATTGAACAAGAAATAACGCGCGGAAACGCGCACGTTTGTATGGAAGGTAGTAAAAGAGAACCAACTCAATTGACAGAAACTGATCAACCTTGGGAGTCGAGAGGGAATGCCTTTCCGGGGAATGAAAGGAGGTGCGGATATTTTCAAATAAGCCCGCGAGGAGTAAGCCATAAGAAAAGATCGATAGAGACCCGTGAACTAAAAGCCATCCGACCATTCAAGGAGGAGATATAGGATCCCAACGGGCTATAAACAGAGGGATGCGTCGTAGCTTGCTGGGAGGCCCAAGAGGAGTACGATGAAGTCCGTAAACTTCAAAAAAGGAAGGACGACTTATACGAAGGGGAAAAAAAGAAATAATTGAAAGCGCACGAAAAAGGGAGGGTAAAAAGAGAGGGGTGGTCACCAAGCACGGTACTTACTCGGAATCCTAAATAGAGTAAACGGAAACCCAAAAGAGCAGTGATTCAAAAAATAAACGAACTTAGAGCGCGCCAAGATAAAGCACAAAAGAGGTTTAGAGATCCTCACTAACTACACTGCTTTGCATGGAAAAGGGGGGAGCTGGCGAGAAGCGTTCAGAACCCAAAAGCAGATACATCGAGGGTTTTGGATAGGACATACGCTTGGGTTTCACAGGAGTTGATTGTTCGACTTAGAGACGAGCTGGGGAAGCCTAAGTTTAAGACCGGAGGAGGAAGGATTGGGCGAGAAATTCGTATGAGACTAATTGTTCATATCTCCGTATGGAAATGGTTTAAATATGAATCAATCAGTTCGAAAAAGAACAAAGGAATCGGGTCGAAGACAGGCCAGGGGTTCAGGCGCTTCGGCGTGCTGATGGAGAGGGGCGGGGAAAAAGGGGTCTACTTGGTATAGGATTGGACGTTGGTGACAATGCCCAGACGATGCCCGTAGACAGGGGGAAACATATAGGGGAGAGGGAGTGAACTCCTAAAGAATAAAAAAGGGAACTGACACTTCTCCAAGCGGCGATCTTTTTGTCGATGGGGATCCGGCAAGATTTCACTTATTGCACTTGGAAACAGGGCGAAACTGATGAGTAAAAGGGGAAAAGATGATTCGAGCTCAGATTCTTCATAATCTCAGAAAATGCGCGGAAGCGGCCGTCCGAAAGGACCCGGCGGAACTAAGAAGCTGCGGATAGGAGGACAATAGGGGAAAAGGGTCGCGACCACTAACAAGTGGAATAGTCAAAAAGAAAAGGAGCATCCATTGACGCCCAGTGACTAAAAAAAAAAGAAAATAACCAGGCCAATCGAGGAACGACAAGTAAAAGAGGAGAAAAACCGGGGCAGCCACCCTGGGGGAAAAGGAAAGTGGCTAAACTTTCTTATAAAAGAAGGTCTTCAAATTTCGAGTGGCAAGAAAATTAAGAAGGGGCTTAATCCACCCGAGTTTAATTCTTTGGACTGGTAAGCATTACTAATTTGGCCTGGAAAAGGCGCTGAAG
>Ga0179593_1312374_pt1 | contig 13004 bp, 13 predicted proteins | sample CZODoug2_1_08_16_FD_185931 | JGI IMG/M metagenome (GOLD analysis project Ga0179593, IMG submission 185931) | Vadose zone soil fungal communities from Angelo Coast Range Reserve, California, USA - CZODoug2_1_08_16fungal (PacBio error correction) | ecosystem: Environmental > Terrestrial > Soil >...
ATGGCAAAGAGGGGACCGGGTCCAAAGTTGGTCGCATCTTGGAAAAACGCTCCCAACACTGGAAGGGTCGGAAACGAACGAGGGAAGGGGAAGTGGCAGCCAAGTCTAGGAGAAAGGGGCCTTAAAATGCTCGCCAAACATGAAACTTCCAAACAGACAAAAAGGGGAGATTTTCAGGGGGGGGGTGCACAAAAGGGAGGGGAAAAACCCTGCAACTTCAGCAGGGGACGAAGTGGACGGTCAGTAATTTGCAGAGCCGATGAAAAAAAGGCGCCGAAGGATCCAAATACACGGGGGGCAAGACAACATGAATACCTCCTGCTAAGGCAGACCGGTCCAGGGAACCAAAAAAAATAAAAAAAAAAACGAAGGGAAGGAGAGAGTTCTGAGGACAAGTACGAAAAAAGAATAGCGAGAACGGAAAGAGGGGGCTGTAGAAGAGGGAACGTTTGGGGTAAACTGGCCGGGAAAGCGGCAGTTAGGGGTCTCTACCATTCTGGGGGAAAAGAATGTAACGTGCGTACACGCTTTGCCTAAAAAACCAAAAAAAATAAGGTGGGGGGTTCCGTGCCAGGCCCCAGTGGAGCGAGGGGAGGGGGAAGGTGCATAAGGGAGGACGGAAGGTCGTAAATTGAGGAGAAAAGGCAGAGGAAGTCAAAAGCGTGGTCAATTTTATTCAAGCAGGGGTGTATTTCTATAAAGGAAGAAGATCGAAGGAAACATGTCACTGGACTATACTCATGGAAGGAGGAGTCAAAAACAACCCCATCCGGCGTAGGGGGGACAAACGCGCGAAGCATTCGGTGTTTGGGCGGCACGCGGTTTAGTTGTAAAATCGAAGGAAGAGAGTAAAAAGTCCGGTTGTGGGCTCCGCTGCGGAGGGCACCAAAACGGGAGGAAGAACGAGTTTGGGTGGGAAAAAACAGTCTTGATCTCGCTCTACGTCTTACGCCGAATGACGAAAACTTGGAGGGGAGGGAGGGGGAAAGAATTAAACAGGAGGGGGCACATCTTCGGGACTCTGCGACATGGCGGGGGCTTCCCAGCTGGGTACAAACATACAAAGCCAGTAAACGTACGGGGATAGATCTGTGAATCTTCCTCGAAAAACTCCAGAAGAAAAATGGAGGAGGGGGACCGACGAATGAACACTCGCGGAACTATTGAAAAAAGCCGGGAGGCGGGAAAAGGCAACGACATTTGGAAAATATTGAGACAACAGGAGGGGGGGAGGGGAGGAAATGACAAACATAACCTAAAAGTCCCCGTGCGGAGGGGGGAGGATAAAAACAGGAAAAAAGGAATGACAGCAGACATGGATGAGAAAAAAGAAAAAGAAACAAAGAGAAAAACCGAAGTTGTCTCATGATAAGTCGTGCACCGAGTCGCAACGTGGCCATAAACAAACCTCATTTAAAATTCGTGAAAATCCACAAACGGTTTCTTTGGTTGGCTTGCCCGCAGTCCCCAAAGAAAACCTTAATTTGAAGAACATTCGGACTGTGTGGGAACATAACGTCGGCACAACGAGAAAACTTAGGGAAAAGGATGTGGGTGGGGAGAAGCCAGACCTGAGCCAAGACGACGTGTCGCAAAGGGCTTGCAACGGAGATAAAGGGTTTACAACTCCATTTAAAAGAAAGACCCTGGGGAGCCTGGGCGGGGCCCAAAATTGGCCTAGGGACGCCACCCCATCAAAAACGGGAAACAGGGGCAAGAGAGCCCTCAAAAAAAACCAACACCAAATAAGGAGGGGAAGTAAATGAAGAGAAAAACAAAATTAGAAGCAAGGAACATAAAAAGCGCCAGGCAAAGGGGGGTCAATTCCCTCACATCCAAAAAGGGGAAGAAAAATGAGAAACAGGCAAGGTACAGGAGAACGGGGGAAAATCAGACGGCAATAAAGAGCGAATCCTATAGAAAAAGACATTGAAACGGCCAACCAAACCAAAGAGAAAAAAGGTAAGACCAGTTGGAAGAACTGTTGGACGAGTCAACTTAACAGGGAAAGGAAGAAAAGGTCGGTCCCGGGCAAGATTGTGGGCTAAAGGAAGCATAACAAACCCAGGGTGAGAGAGAGGGGGAGAGGAGGGGCGATGACGAGAAAAATGTTCTTTGCGGAGACCGGGCTGAGAAGACGAAAAACTCAAATCATACTGAATGAGAAAAAGGGCTCCACGAGGGAAAAGAACCAAAACCCACCTCCAGCAAATTGAAAGTTAAAAAGGTTATTCAGCACTTTGGCAAAGAAAAGGGGATTATGCCTGAAAAGATAAAAAGCAGGGGGCGTCGGTTGGATGCCGGTAACCTGAAAGGGGACCCGGGGAACAAGAGGGGATAAAATTCTTTTGCAAGGTGAAAAAACAAGGAGGGAAGACAGACTCCAAGAAGGGCGAAATCTTGTGGCCGGTGATCCAAACGGTGCCGCCGGTAGGGAAAACGTAATCCCAAAACCAGAAACCAAAGGAGGGAGGTCAACCCCCCTTTATTACATGGCCGCAAGAAGCTCTTCTGTAGCCGAAGCAGAGAAGCACGTGCAACTCTCGTGAAGTCCAAGACGGGAGGGTGCCCCATCCTGGCAAGCCTGCCCAATGACGGGGAAAAATCAAGGAAAGTGCGAAGCTCAGGTCAAGCCCCCCACCCGGAAGAAAGTTAACCAACCCAAGTCAGGCCGAAGAAGAGCCTTAACGATCCAAAAAAACCCCTGAGCCGATGTTGGTTGGCAGTTAAACCGACGGAGCGATCAAAATGGGGGAAACTGGCCGAAGGGTCAACGAAAGATTAGCACCAGGACCACACGGTACTGAAGAAATAAGTAAATGACCCGAAAGGCCGACCCACAGAGTTCCAGAGTTTGGGGCGTAAAACACAAAGGGGAAACCGCGTGACCAGGGGCGAAAAGAGAATTGTCTCGACGCCAAAGAACGTTGAGTTGAAACGATCGAATAAGTCCGTTTTATCACAGGAGTGGTAAAACGCTGACCGTAAGCCTTGCAGCCAAGGGGAAAACCAGTGCTAACTTAGCTAACTACCGTGGGGGGGAAAATCGAGGGGTGACCGCAAAATATACAAGGGTTCTGAAAAGAGAAGGACTAAAATAAAGTAGCCACTTTTTCATCCAAGGCAAAAGGAAAAATCCGGGGCAAAAATGGAAAGAGGGAACGGAGGCACTTTCAAACGAGAAATAAGAAGGGTGGTCGGTCAACTTGAAAGATCGAATTAGAAAAAAGTCCTCCAGCCACAGAGACGCAAAACAAAAAGGGAGCAAGGCGCGTAAAAAAAAACCGGGTCGGACACTTCGGCGTAAAAGGGAAAAAAAATAACCTCATTTCAAACAAAATAGAACCAGCTGGACTGAAAGTCAAAAAACGGCTGCGAGGATGGGGAAAAGGCTTTGACGCTTCCGAGAATGAAGGAAAAGACCGGGACGCCAAGACCCCCATCGGTTGTGACGGAAAGACCTTAAGAAGTGTACGAAAGGATAAACGTGTTCAACCGGGGGTCTCGAAAGGAAAAATGTATCGGCAAAGTACGACCCACCCAGGCAAAAGCCGGTCAGCCGGAATCAAGATATAGCAGGTTAATCAGCACGGGGACCAGCGAGAAAATCAAAAAACCGGCAACGGACAGGAGAGAAAAAAAGGAAAAGAACTGAACGGCGCCGGGGGAGGGGGGACACAAGACAAAAAAGTGGGATCGGATTGACAAATGTGATGAAAAACGGGTAGTGACCTGGCAGGTTTACCTGAGAAAAATGGACACAGGGAAGGACATGTTCCAGCTGGCCGTGAAAGTAACACCTGCTACGTAATCCACCTATTCTTGTAAAACCGATGTGTAAAGAGAACCTTGACCAGTTAAAAACAAAGAAAATCGCTTGGGTTCCCCAGCTCGAATCGCCGCTACGGACACCAGGGGGGCAAAGGGCCCGCGTCGGAGACGTTGGGTAACTAGAAAGCAGGGAGATACCCTGACTCCTGGCCTGACCTGCCGTGGGCCCGGCGTCTCCGCGATGAAAGCCTACGAAGTGGTGACCACTGGGGTCACAAAAGTAGTTTTGGAAACGAGGAAAAGAAAAAAGGCCAGCGAAAATATCATCGTGGGAGGCGGAACAAAAACAAGTCCGGAAAAACAGGGATAACACGAGGGGAACTACCTCGCCCGGCAAAAAATCCTTTCGGGCAGTCGCAGCCCAGTTGACGACAACAGCAACAGAGTAGACCCCAATCCCAAAAAAAACAGTTACAACACAAAGAGGGGGACAGAAAACCAACCAGGGAAAGGCTCATTATTTCAGCCCCCAGAACAATGCGAGTACGACGCCGAGTAACGGGGAAAAGAAAGAAGCGGCAAACCACGAAAAAACGCGCAGGAAATCGACGATACTTCCACAGGAAAGGGGCCAAGGGCCCATCAAAGGGCGAGGAGACTGAGAAAAGGTTAAACAACGTAGAATTCGCCCGGCGACTTACTTCTAAAAAAGGTGGGAGACCACACAGCACACCAAGGGCAAACAGGCAAAGGGGAAAAACTAAAAGATAAAAAGCTTTCCCTCTCTGGAACAAAAAAGGAAGGGCCGACCAACTGGACACAAAAGTATTCTAGTCCAGGTATGACATACCGCATGGGGGGTGGGGACACCAGAAAAACGCAGCGACCCAACACGCAAAGCAACCAATACAGGGCCGAGCAGGGTTCAAGCAGGGAAACGATGATGAGCTCCGAAAGAAAAAAAAAAAAACGGATGAGGGGAACAAGGGCGCGAAAAGGAGGAGTTCACCCAAGGGAGAAAGGGAAGAAAAGAAAATGGTAAAACGGAGGACGACATTTTGGGCCACATTCAGCTGTAGCCACCTAAAGGGGGACGAGCGAAAGAACCCAAAAACCGAGCGGGAACGTTGGAACCCAAAGTCCCGTCTGGGGGGGACAGGGCCGAAAAAAGGCTAGCACTTCCAGCATCTCGGAAGCTGCAAGTCGACGACAGAGAAGGCAGACCTGTCCAAGGGAGGGAGAGTATCCAGTGAAGCAGCAGGTCAGGTCACGTGGTGGCCGCGGCGAGGGTGCCACGCTCAAAAGGGTCAGCAACGCAACCATTTTATATGAAACAGACGTCAGGGGGGTGGGCGAGCCAAAATCAGGGTACGCACCTTGAGCCGAAGAAAGGGGATTCGAGCAAATGGGGGGGAGGCCACCCAGGCATAAGAGTAGAACGGGAAAAAAAAGCAGAGGTAGTCTTACCCCCCACAGTCCGCCCCGGGGACCCGGGGACGTGGTGAGGGAAAAACTACAGAGTGAGGGTTCGCTTAACGGCAGGAAACCTAAAAGACTGGTTACGCCAACCCCCAAGTAGGCCGGGAAATGAGGCCCGCGGAAAACAGGGGCAAAGGCCTGATTAAGGGGGGGGAAGGGCAAAACAAAATAAAACAGAAAGCAGGGTAAAGTCGTCACACCCTTCAAGGGAGGGAAACTACTGGTGAGCCACATGCCTGGGATCCCAGATGGGAAGGGCAGGTGAACGCAGGAGAAGAAGGGACCCGTAAAAGCGACCCATTGAGGGGAAGGAAAGGGGCCGGGTGTGTAGATAAGCCAGGCCTGCCTTCCCAGGGCCCGAAAGGGAAGAAAAAGTCCGACGTAGAAAAGCGACCCTTGAAGAAGAAAAAGACAGGGCATTTAGCAGGGGGTAAGAGAAACTCCATGGGACCAGTGGGGCAATCGAAAATGAAGGATATCAGGCTGGGGCAGTCGCTAAGTGACAAGGTAATTGATGGTAACGCGCATTCCACCAGGGAAGAGAAGGAGAAGAAAGCAACCAGAAACAGACCTTCTGGGACAGCCCACACTGCATTCCACAAGTGGACAAAGAGTGGAACACGTTCCAAAGGATCAGTGAAACCTGAGAAAAAGAAGGGAGGGGAGGGAAGCGGGGGGGGGGGTACTGGCATAAATGAGGTCTCTTCAGAGGAGGGCACAATTTCCGGCAACCAGAAAATCGCCAGCCCGGGTTGGCCAAAGAAGGTGGGAAAGGGGTGCAACAAACCGGTGCATGAAAGGTCGGACTTAACGTTTCCCTACTTAACAAAGATACCTACCCGTCCTGGAAACGGAGCAACATCTGAACATGAAAGGTAAACGACCTATTTGTATGGGGCCCGACAGCTCGTGCATTAAAATCAAAATCAATGCGTTCAAATCCCGAATGGGACGTTTCCAGGAAAGAGAGAGGGAGGACCCCAGCTCAAGGCATACCGGAAAGATCGGGGGTTCGTCCAAAGCGTCTGGAGGGGTCATTAAATAGGTGGAAAAACAGGTGACTGGGGGTCCAAGCAATCTACTCCTCTTTAAGGAAAAGGCGAGGGGCGGGACTTTACGCACTGGGACGGAGAAGGAGATAGACTATTAGGTGCTCCGGGCCCATTCTAGCGCGACGGGGGCGGCGATTGAATAATGAGAGCCCTGGGAGGTAGTGAAGGCGGGTAATTGGGAACAAGGGGATACCAACTGTAAAATCTTAAGTCACACCGGTCCTGTCAAGGATCCGGTGCCGGGGGTTGTGGGGGGGGGGGGGTTTTAGTTTGGGGGGTGGGCGGGTGTGGGTGGGGTGTGAGTCACCAGCAAGACTAGCCATGGGGGACACAGGAAAGGACCGCCCAAGGTTTCCTGCCTAGAAAACGGACGGGGGGGGGACAGGACGCGGAAAAAAATTCCTGCCTCTCCAAGAGTGGGGAGAAAAAAAAAACACCTGCTGAGGTCACAGCCACCGTCGAGGGGGGGAAAGGGAATATCAAAACTCAACTACATCCGACGGGAGTGCGAAGGGCCAGGGGGTACCTGAGTGCTTCCGCGGGGAACTACAAAGGGAAGTCCCCCAAAAAACGGAGCCTCTAGAGCAAGACGGGGAAAGTAACCGACTATTTTCATCTCCAGTGAACCGAGGGGAAGAGGGAAAAAGCAGTCCAAACAGTTTTCAGTCCCTCAAAACCCGGAAAGGGTGAAGAAAGTAAAGTGCGCGGTCCTTGGGGAGGGAGGGGGGGAAAAAAGGGGAAAAGCGAACATGCTTCCAAGCCAAGGAAATAACAAGGAGCCCAGACGCCAAAACTCGGAAAGAACGGAATCACAGCGACCCAGGAAACTCCCCCCCTTGCGAATCCAATCCTGGGGGAGGGAAAGGAACTGCTCGAAAAAAAGAGCTGAAGAAAGAAACTTTAAGGGGTTAAACTGCGGCACCCTCGAAAACCACTCAACGTGGGGCGAACCTGAGGGGGGACGCCGGGAACTGATACAGGAAAAATCGCCTGGGAGGGGGAACCGGAGGAGCCTGTATGGCCCGTGACTTCCTGTTGGTTCAACCAAATAACTGAGGGGGACGACTGGGCAAAGGACAGGCAGACGGTTGACGAAGCCACGAAAAACAAAACGGGAAAGGGGGAAGGAAAAGAAAAGTTCCGAAAACAAACAGCTAAAAAGCAATAGGACAAGTACCAATCCCGAACAGGAAGGAACAACGGAACAGTGGGGAGTAACAGGGGAAAGAAGAATCGTTCAAACTGTATGGGAAAAAAAGGGAAAGCGCCTAAGGGGCATTTGCCCGCCCCGGTACCACTCCCACCAGGAAAAAATGGGAGAAATTTGGGGGGGGAAAAAAAGTGACGGAAAGGGGAAAGGGGTCCTGGACGGAGTAGTACTTTTGGCCGCGGGGACGGCCCATGCCAGAACAGTTGGAAATCGAGAATAATGTACAAGGCGGCCGCTTTGGCGCAAACAAGGTTCTGGTGAGGGGAAACCCAGGGTTCGGCCGGCTCCCCGGATCGCAGGGGCCCGACTAACCTGTGAAAAAAGCCCAAGATGGGGGGAACATCAACTTCCAAAACTCCCGCCTATACAGGGAGCACGGTCTGGTGGGCCAAAAGGCGAAACAGGTAAATGAGGTCCAAATCAAAGGTAGGTTTGCCCGTCCTGAAACCGATGGGGTCAGGGGAAGGACCCCACTCAGGTCAACCGTTTTGGCGACTAGTCATACCCGAAAAAAAGGGAATTGGGGAGGGGGAAGAGGATGCACTGAAACTTTGGACCAAAACCTGGGTGGGACATCAAAACTATTCGGAAAGTTACCGGGTTACACCATTTCGAAAAAAAAAAGGAGAAATGAACGGACAAGGGGAAAGTAGGAACCCCACCGCCAATATCAAGAAACTCACCGACCAGGCGGTGACAATCATGCGACGTAGCAAAGACAAGAAAAAAAAGGGAGGAGGAGAGCCAACATATCGCTGGTCACAAACCGCCGTTGAATCACACAAGCCGGCCCAACACCGGGGGAGAAAAGGGGCGCCCCGGGGCGACCAAAAGGCATGACGAGATGAGGGACTCAGGGACCAGAAACCTTTACTTTTGGAAAAAACATGCCTAAGAAGAATCGGCCAGTGGGATACCCAACGAAAAGACCCGGAGAATTCGCTAGTTCAAAAAACTGCGGGGGGGGGGGGAAGAAAGCCAGCGTGTTCCCCGCCCAGGGGAAAACCGGCACTTCAGGGAAAAACCGCAACTGTCTGGAACCCACCTAAACCAGCACTAGCACACAGTTTGGGGGGCCATGTTTGAGCACATCGGGAACGTCTAAAAACAAAAAACTGCAGGGGAACCGCAAGGGCTGCAGCACAACCGATACTACGAAAAAAAAAACCAGAGGAAATGGGGGGGGTGAAACCGAAACAGACGAAACGGGGAGAGCGAGAAAGGCCTTCGATGCTGCCGTTGTCCGCAAGGAAACGCCCACACAGTAAAAAAAACGGAAGGAGGGAAACGCCTGCTGCTTGAAGCGAGAAGGGGAGGGGGGGGACCCATATACCAAAGGGAGTCGGAAAAAAAACCGGAAACGTCCCCAACGTCAGCACCAGGGCAAACGGGCGTCGTGGGAGAACGACGGGGTGACGTTAGAATTCTTGAAGGGGAAGCGAGAAAAAGGGAAAACCTTTTAAAACACCGAACTAGAAAACTTTTCTGGGGGCACAAAACGGAAAGTCAAAGGAGGGTGGGAGGTGTATGTTCCAATAAAAAGCCAGAGACGAATAAAAATCCCACTCCCTCTGTGAACGCGAAACTCACGAAAAGTTCATGACGGCTGGTGGGGAAGAGGATAGAGGAGTGTTCAGCAATCACACAAGTGTTAAGTCAGGTGACCAAAGTGGCCCACTCGGCCATCCAAGGTGAAAGGCTCCCCGGCCTGGAATGTCAAGACCCTTTCCCGCGGCAAGAATCGGGCACCGTGACATCCCAGGGGGGGGAACTCGCCCCCAATCGGTATAGGCAAGGAGGAGGCAACACAGAAACCTTCTTCGAGGACAACCGTGAGAGACCAACCGGTGCCAAGCGGAATTATCCACTTTTGAAACAAAAGCAGTTGGGGAATTCTACAAAAGGACCGTTACGAGGCGGGCGGGGGGCTCGGAAGGAGACAACACACCCTACGTAAAAGCACCCAACAGTATGGTCCTCCGGGACAGAGAAGACCAGTGAAACGAATTCAGAAAGTGCCGCCCAGCAAGAGGGGGGTCAGCAACATCATTAAAAAAAAAGGGCCGGGTGCTCACGGCAATCCCGAAGTGAAGGGGGGGCCGTGTGTGAGAAGGGAAAAAAGAACTTTTTTCGACAGAACCCTAACTTAAGGCACTGCACCACGGGGCCTGTTTCCAAGCATCCTGGGGGGTGGGAGTGACTCTAACAAGCAGGGAGCGGACGCCGGAACCGGAAGGAATCGAATATATAGTCGGCATCCCAACACGTCAAAAAAGGGCTTACCATGGCTGAAAGGGGACGGAAAACAAATCAAACAAGGACGGTCGCTACCAATCTTCTCTGGGCTGAGCGCGACTGTCAAACCAAAAACTCGCTGTAGAAAGTCCAACAGCACTTCCCCGTACAGGAGACAACTCAAGAGGTGCCCTCGAACAAAATTAAAAAAAAAAATGGGGACGATTGTGATTTTCCACTAAACCCTACCCCTGCACTAAACGCGAACCAAAGTACGTTGTACACCGCCGAAGATAAAGAAAACAAGGAAAACCTTCAAAACTTCCAGAATACTCTGACGGCCGGACACTATCACGTACGACAGGGGACAGCCATGAAAAAGGAGACGTGCCTACGACGAAAAGGAAGATATCCTTCTAAGGGACGTTGAGAAGGAGTTTTACGGCAAGGCAAACAAAAAAAAAAAAAAGGGAAAAAAGACAAGAAGTGGAAAACTAAAATCTTCCGGGACCCTAGTATTGTGCCTCCCAGCCGGGAAGAAAAGAGAATTGAAACGAAGGAATCTTCACCAAATCGAACCATCAGCAAAAATCGCGGGGGCCGACCGCGGGAAGCCCAAAGAATTGTGTTCAATGTAGAGGAGCTCGAAAAAAAAAACACGAGAGTAGGATAAAAGAGGAAGAGATCATTCAGACAACGTCATCCCGCTGTCGAAAAAATTTGATGGAGGGGAAACGGAGATCTTGGACCCCCTCTCTTGAAAAGTCCTCGGGGACAGATCAAGCATCGCGGCCGGCAGAGAGGGGAAAGGGGGAACCGGGCACCCGGGCGTTTTTAACGTCAAAAAACGCAGCTCGAAAACCGTCGGGCGAATTTAAGAAATCGACATTTTCCGTCGTAACTTAAAGCTGGCCCAGGCAACTTCAGGGATTACAGTGCGGTCTGGGGGAAGCTCGTCGGGGGAGGGGGGCCGCTGGACTGATACGCGTCAAAAATGAAAAGAACAAAGCAGCCGGGGTGCGAGAAAGACCCACAAAGGGGGCAAGTTGAAGGGACGAGGATGGGGAAAGTCGCGCTGTAGGAAAAGGAGAAGCTGAAGAACAGAAACCAGAAGGGCGGCCACACTCAGCCAAGGGGAAAAAAAACCCAGGTAAAAAGGACGTGTTGCGCCGGGACGAATAGAGGTGCGGCTTGGTAAAATCCACGGCTCCTCAGTTGGGTTGAAAAAAAGGCAAACCCCTCAGAGTCTTTATGCGAAGGAAACCGGCAGCAGAAAGAAAGGGAGGGAAAGAAAGGGGGGACTAGAACGAAAGTCAAACTTTACAGGGGTCACCCTGCATTGCGCAACCGACGGTGCGAAAGTGCTTTGTGGCCCAGCGATTTCGAAAAAGGTGGAACTGAGGCATCGTGCACGGCAGACATCATGAAGGAGGACGGGGGCCGGTGTGTGAGAAGAACTCATCCTGCATCAAAACCCGCCCCGACGCGTGGGGCCTCAAAAAGTAAAGCCGCACCATTGAAAAAGGAAACGCCGGTCCCAGGGGAGAGAAAGGGTTCCCCTAAGTCACAGGTGAAAGCCAAAGGTGAGGAGGAAAATACAGGGTGGGGACTCGCCGACAGTGCGTTGAATGAAGGAAGGGACAAGGGGAAAACCGCGAAATGCGAACAATACAAGCCCGGCAGGACCGAGCCTCCGGAGGTCCGAGCCAGAACAAAAAGTGCAACAAGGCAAAAAAAAAAAGCCGAGGAAAAACTTCCTCTACGCCACAGCTTGAAAGGGGGGAACGAACGAAGCAAAAAGGGGCGGGGGTACTTGAGACCGCCGATCTGAGAGGCCCGGGCAAGGTCACCAAGTTCAAAAAAACTCGCACAACAGGTGGACTTGGCAAGGGCAAAAGAAAAAACCCTGTTTTCTGGTTGTCTGCCAAAAGGAGGAAACGGCGCTTCACTCAGCCGAATCTGAAAGAAACCGTAGGGGTCCATTGAGCGCCCAGAGAAATGACGGGGGAAAGAGGGGGGGTGTTCCCGACAGAAAGCTGCAATCCCGAGCAAAAGCAAAAGCCGGGTACCCGTTTCTCCCGGCGAGTTCCCTGGGGGGGAGGGAAGGCTTAATCGAGCACTTCGTCAAGAGGGACGCAAAAAGGAAAACAACGTTAAAGTGTGTGTGCACGGACAAAAAGCTTTAAGGACCGTGGGAGAACCCCGGGTGCGGGCCAAAAAGAGGAAATACGACCCGCTGGTGCAAAACGAAACGGAAACGGCGCGGGGGGCTAAGGGGGTCGCCTCGCGAAGTGGCTCAAAACAGAAAAAAATGTGAGAACGTGCGGCAGATGGAAGAAACGCGAGCAACCGCGGGGAAAAAAGGCCGAGGGGAATTTAGGGCAAAGAATCTTAAAACGGGCTTCAAGAAAAGTGAAATAAAAGCTCTCCTTTTCACGGCGAGCCAAAAGAAAAATCCTCAACATCGCGTTCAGAAAACCAGCCTCCAGCCGGAAAACAGCAAGATGGGGAATAAAAAGGGGGGGGAAACTCCGCTAAGGAGAAAACTGACTTCTCTCCGTTGGGATCGAAGGAAGGACAGGCACCGCATGCCCCGTTCGATAAAGGGGGGAGATCCGGAACCAACAAGTGTGCGGAAAAAAATTTGGGTGACCCGAAGGCAAAATGGGGAGGAACTCCTTCCACCAGGGGCCAGAAGACCGCTCACCGACAGAGGATGCGTCGGTATAAACAATGGAAGCAGCCAAGTGAAAACCATTAGAGAGCGGGGCAGGCCTGAAAACCTAGTGTTAGAGGGAAGGAAACTCAAACCAAGGAAAAGTCGCTTGGAAAAGTACCCATAACACTTGGGGGCAAAGGATGTGGCGTACTGGGAAGAGCTTTAAGGGAGAAGGCTAAAGCGAATAAACCAGAAGCAGGAACGCAAAAAAAAACTGAATTCCTCAATAGCAACCAGTCCGGCACGCTCTCCAAGCTTGATCGCGAAAACAAAAGACGGGGCTGATGGAAAACTGGGAGAGGGAACACATACCCTAAATGTCCAGGAAAACTCCCGTTAAAGAAAGAAACAACCCTGAAAGCCACCGGCAAATCAAAGGGGGGCACATACCTGGATGTTGGACAGCACTGCAAAAACGATTAAAAAGAAGCCTGTGATGGCCCCGGATCTCCCTGTAAACTGGAAGGGTTGAGTCCAAACTGGTGACATCTCTTGGCGAAAAAGGAACGCAAAAAAAAAGAACTAGGGAAATTTTCTG